>WNFE01003801.1_pt1 | contig 11221 bp, 7 predicted proteins | sample 5400451 | NCBI WGS metagenome assembly WNFE01 (sample SAMN13153344, study PRJNA577476) | soil metagenome | isolation source: 200 cm saprolite under Douglas fir tree site 2 hole 2 | place: USA:California | collected 2015-04-18
CCGGTTGCACCTTGTGGATGGGGGAAAGATGAAGGTGGGTGGAAGGTGAACATAACCGCCAAGCGCTTGCCTGTGATCGCGCGCGCGTGTGACTTTGAACAGCATCTGAGGGCTTACCATCCGTATTCTCCTCGCGGCTAACGTCAGAGATTGATGAGGGTCTCAGTCGTATGGTTGCTGGTCAAGCTGAGAGAACAGCACATCGCTTACCGCTGCCCTTCAGCCGTTACCCAGCCCTTCCACGACAAACGTGGCAAACTCTAATTGGATTTACCGGTTTCGGCAACTGAGAATCTCCGTGTTTAACGGAGACTCGCGTCTCCTGGAGTCAATGGCTGTCCTCGACGAACTCGTCGACGGTGATCGCAGAGAGCTTTCCACCAGATCAGGTCAAAGCTGTGTTAGGTTAACTCGACTGTTTAATCAGGAAATTTAACAATTTCAAAATGTAATTAGTGGTGTCGCTTCGACTCACAAAGAAAGAGGCAGCTCGTGAAAGAGCTGCCCCGCAAGTTGCTACGTTTTGCCTAAGGCTGTTGTACGAGCTTCCAAGCCTGAGCGCTGCTACCGTTACAGTCGAAGATGTCTAGCTGCACGCCGTTTGCAGTGGAAGCGCTCGGTACAGCCAGGCAGCGGCCGCTGCCGCGCCCGACGAACTTGAAGAAGCCGTTGCCGAGAGAGACAGGCTGCCATTGCTGGTTGGTGCCTCCGCCAAAACTCCAAAGCTGAATCAGGCTGCCGTTGGCTGTGCCGACGTTGGTGACATCCCAGGCCTCTGCAGGTGCGTTACGGTTGATAACTTTAAAGAAGCCGCTGTCGGTGGGTTGGAACTGCCATTCCTGGTTGGATTGCGCGTTGCCACAGGCCCATTGCTGAACGGCGGTGCCATTGCTGGTGCCACGTCCGGTCGCATCCACGCAGGCTGCGCTATTTTGATTGACGACGTTATACCAAGCACTGCTGTTGATGGTGCCGCCACCACCACCACCTCCTCCTCCGCCTCCATTCACGCCCCCGACCAGAGCGGGTGCCAGCGTTGGGTTAATGGTAAAGGCGTTTGTCGTCGTCCACTGCGACCAATCATTTGCGATTGTCGTCGCCGAATCTGATTGGATATTGGGAATGGGAGGCTTGTTGCTTTTCGTTTCATAAAGTCCCCAGTTTCCCTTGGTCGATTTATAAGCCCATACCGTCCAACTTATGTTGTTGTTGTTGTATTGGTTCATCGTGAATTGCCAGACCGATGTGGGATTACCGAAGTCATTGAATTCGCCGATATAGTCTGGAACGTTAAAGGACTGATGGCTTTTGAATTGGTTGACTTGATTGACTGCTCCGTTTTCTACGGCGCTGGCAGTCCCACTCCACTGGTACTCATGCATTTCATAAATCACGTTGGTCCAGCCAAAAGTGGACGGAGAAGGAAGCATGCTCCAATTCCAACTGCCAAACGTTCCTTCAAAAATGCACATATGCGTCGCATCCTGGCTGCGTACGTCATTGTAGAGGTTGTTTTGCGCAGTCACAGGCGCTTGATTATTGGGCGCACTCATCGGTTCGTTCATTAAGTCATAAGCTGCCACGTTCGGATTGCCATTGTAGTGGGCCGCTATATCCATCATCAGTTGATCCGTTGCCGACTGGTCCGCGCTGCTGCTCCAGTATGTATTCGTATTTTGTCGTCCGGTGTCTTGGCTGGTGGACTGGCCACCAACTACGCCGTGCATGTCGATGATGGTGTAAATGCCGCGGGCGGCTGCTTCACTGACCACCCAATCGAGCATGGTAAAAGCGTCTGGGCGCGATTGACCATTGAGTGTTTGGAAATTTCCCCACCATACCGGCACGCGTATGACGTTCATCCCCTCGGCTCTGATATTGTCCAGGTCAGCCGTTGTTATCCAGCTCTGCTGGTATGTTTTGATGAGGCTCTGCTCCGTAGCTACCCCAAAACGGTTATCCAGGGTCTTAATGATGCTGTAGTTGTCAGGCAAACCAGAAGAGTCTGCGGGGGTCATCCAGGTTTCGATGGTCAGCCACCCGCCAAGGTTCACGCCGCGCAACGATACCTTGTTACCGTTGGCGTCCACAATATTTACTCCACTGGAGTGGAGCATGCTAAGAGATTGTGCTGGGACGAATTTAGCACTGCAGTTCAAGAATGCTAACAAACTTATTGCTGCCACAATATGACGGCGCAGCATTCTTGGAAATCGGCATGGATCGAGAGAATCTGCTTTCATTGTTTCCTCCGTGTAATGTATTTTACCGGAGGGCTTCGTATCACCCGCCGGTTCTCATATTGCGGTACTGACCTCGCAATAGCACCGGAAGTCTATACAAAAGACAAACGTTTGTCTATTCAATTTATGACTGAAAATCGATCCGCCCGTGATTCCTCACAATTTGAGAAAAGACGGACGGTGGTTCTCCTACCTTAATGTAGGGCTTTTTCTTTTGGGGTCGGTCAACTGAGATTACAGCGACCTCGTTTTGTCAGTGCGTTTTGTCCGCAAGTTGATACACTTCTGATCCGGCTAGCAAATAAGCGCCGACTCCGAAGACATAACTGGATGTGGCGGTGTACTGGCCGGGGGCTGCGCCTATAGGTTGAATGCAGCCGAGTCTTCCATCGGCATAGACGTGAGATGCCAATCCTTTCCATGCTTTTTTCACGACAGGGAGATACTTGCGCCGGTCGAGAAGATGGTTATTGATACCGTAGGCCAGAGCATAGGTGTAAAAGGCTGAACCCGAGTTTTCGGGGAGGGGGTAAGCATTTGGGTTGAGAAGTCCTGGCCTCCATAACCCATCCTTTCCCTGCAAGGCAGCGATCGCGGCTGCCATCTCCCTGAACTGGGCAACGTACTTGTCACGCGAAGGATAATCTGCGGGCATATAAGTAAGGACGCGCGCAAGTCCTGCAAGCACCCAACCATTCCCACGCGACCAAAACACCGGCTTGCCATTCGACTCGTGTTTCCCGATGTAACCGGCGTCGCGGAAGTAGAGATGATTCTCCGAAGAGTAAAGCTTCGCGGAGGTAATCCACCATTCATGGTCCATGAAATCAAGATAGGCACGATCGCCTGTGGCCTTATAGAGTTCAGCCAATACCGGTGGCGCCATGAAGAGCGCATCGCACCACCACCAGAGAGGTTTCTCGGGATTGTCGGGTAGGTGCATCACTGTGTCCATGCGCTGGCGAATCGGCGCAAGCATTGCAGGATCGTGGTCTTTGAAATAAAGCTGCAAATAAGTCTGGCCTATAGCGTGGTCATCTGCATGTTGTACGCGAGGACCCGGTTGCCACGCAAAGTTCTTCGCCATGGACAGCATGGCGTCCTGATACTGTTCGCCACCCACGTCAGGCGGCACAGCCATGAAACCCACATAGAGCGCTGCGTACGTCCAATCCTGACTAAAATTGGGTTCTGCCCGTTTTAGCTGCCAATCCGCTACTTTGCGTATTGCTGCGCTCACGTCTCGCTGGGTCAGCTTTGCCGAGAGGTTTGCCGGCTCGGTTACTTCTGTGTTTGCATCGCCGGCCATCGCTGCCCTGTCAACCTGCTTCAAGTTTTGCGCGAAAGCAACAGGGAGGCCGGCATGGAAACACACTAAAGCAGACAAGACGGCAACACCGAAACCCTGGCTTAAAGGTGCTCGCCAAGAAATCCGCACAGCGTTCATGGAACTATCGATCTTAGAACTATCGGTTGCGATTCTCTCTGTCATGTAAACCCCGTATGCGGAAAATAGCCCAGACTCAATGAGCTTCGCTCGCCTTAGCTCGTCAAAAATCCATAGTAAGACAAACGCTTATGTAAGGTAGCACAATCGGGGGGGCGATCTGTACGTTCGGGGGAGCGGGTGGCCGGAGCCTGTGCGTTGGGGCGAAGCATCGGGCCGGTCAACCGCAAGGCCAACCGCGCTCAATTCGCTGCGTGCGTGGAAATCGGCTTGCCATCGCTCGATCGGTTTTTCTGTTTCGCGGTTCCTGTAGATTCCCGAACCACCAGTTCGGGTTCCACAACGATCTCTGCCTGGAATTTTTCCAAGCCGCGAAGGCGGTTCAAAACAGATTGTGCCGCAAGTTTCCCCATCTCTGACAACGGTTGGCGAATGGTGGTAAGCCTGGGGGTGCTGAATGCCGCTGCCTTGATGTCGTCGAACCCAATTACGGAGATATCTTCTGGCACGCGCAGCCCAAAGTCCTGGAGCGCACGAATCGCACCGATGGCGGCAATGTCATTAAAGGAAACCAGCGCCGTGAACTTCTTCTTGTTGCAGAGAAGGTGCTGTACCACGGGGTACCCCAACTCGGGAGATTGCGTGTCGAGATTGAGCTGTACGATCAGGTCAGATTTTACGGCAATGCCCATTTCACGCGCCACCTGAACCAGATTGCGCCACCGTTCATCAGAATCTGAACTGAAGCTTTGACCGCGCATGAACGCAATGTTCCGATGTCCGAGAGAATAGAGGTGGGTTAACGTTAGTTCGGCGGCCCGACGGTGGTTGAGCAGGACGTTGGTTACACCTTCGATGGCACGGTGCCCGGCCACGGCCACAACCGGCACCGGAAACGGATGCTCCAGAGCAGAATCGATGGCAATGAGAGCCTCAGCTCCGCGACCCAGGAGCATTTGACTGTATTCTTCGATCAGATTCTTTCGATGCCGATGATGCGCCGTGAAATAAAAATATCCCGCGTTCATCAACTGATTCCCGACTCCGCTCATCATCTGGGTGTGATACCCGTCGCCAAGTTCAGGCACCAGGACTCCGATCGTCGAAGTTTGCCGGTTGCGCAGAGAGCGCGCGAGAAGGCTGGGCTGGTAATTTAATTTTTTAGCAGCCGCCTTAATGCGGTCGCGCGTCGCTTGGGGAATGGAGCGTCCAGGAACATCTCGTAGTACCACGGAAACTGTTGCAGGAGACACACCCAGATAATCAGCCAATTTCTTTAAGCTACTGGGCTCATGCGCAACACGCGGCTTTTGTTTCATGCGATGCTCTCTTTTCTACAGGGACCGATGGCGCACCTTGTGGATAGACATGTGTCCCACACGCAATGGAGAGCGGACTCTCGCATCTCTCCCCTCTATATTAATTCATATATTCTACAGCACGGAAGAAAACGGTTTCATTAAGTAAAATAAAGCCATGGCTCTCTTGAGACCGGAGAACAGGCAAAGAGGAGGGAGCTATCCCAAGTAACGTGGTTGGCGTAAAGCAGGTCGGTGACGTCCAGAACCGTCGTCAAGATCAGCTGTCAAAGCGTTTCTTGATACGAAACTCGCCAGCTACTACCGATGCGATCAAGGATTATCATCGTGCCGAGCGCAAATACCGGGACCAATAAGCCGACCCGCAACGAGCCACTATGAGCAGAAAGTTCTCCAGTCATCCACGGGAGAGCTGCTCCGCCTAGCCCCGCGATGACGAAGATCCATTTTGATTGTGGCGAATCGTGCGTGAGTGCGAGAACGTTGGCCAGACAGAGAGGAAAAATCGGCGCAAGCATCAAGCCGGCCAATATGGCACTGAAGACAATGGCAAGCGGTGCACGGCTGACAAGTAGCAGCAGGATGCCGATGAACGCGATGGTTAGTGATGACGTAAGAAGCTGCGCCTCTGTCAACCATCGTACGATCGCGGGTACAAGCATCCGACCGCAAAGAAGCGCGACCCAAAAGCAGGATGCGGCGATCGGAGCCCATGCTTTGCTTGAAATCGGCAGACGACCAACGTAGGTCATCATCCAGCCGCTGACCGATACCTCCGTCCCAACATATAAAAAGGCAATGACCGCAAAAATTGAGACGAGCTTTAGCTGCCTGTGTCCACTCGCACTTTGGACGGCATTCCTCCCGCCGCCAACGAAGGCGGCACGGTTCTTACCAATGAGAAGAAACGTCACCATCAGCGCCGCAGCTAAGAGAAGAAACAGGTAGGTAGGCGGCCAGCGCCCAACCCAAAGCGATGCGATTACCGGAGAAAGGGCGGCGCCGAGTCCCCAAAAGGCATTCAGAACTGAGAGCGCTGCTCCGCGATTCTCTAAAAATGTGCTGCCGATCAACATGCTTGTGGCCGTCATCGTCAAGCCCAGGCCCAGCCCGAAAGCGAGGAAGAACAGCACCTCGACCGAACCGGTAAAGAATGCGACCAGGATCGCGCCGGCGATCAGCAGGAAATATCCGCTCACGAGACTGCGAAAGAAATCATTCCGCACTAGGAGCGCACCCAATGTAGAGCCAGCGAATTGGGCCGCGAAGAGAATGCCGGCACGTCGGTCGTCCAGATGCCAATTTACGTTAAGGGTAGGGAGAAGACAGCCGAGCAGGGTGGTTCCGATTCCGGTGAGAGCAAATCCCACGTGCAACCATGTGACTGGCTGCGCCCAACTTCTACGCTCGCCTGGCATCAATGACTGTGCCACCCATCCTGCGGGCTGTCCTCCGCGTCTTACGACTTTCCGATCGTTCCGAAGACCTGGCCGTGTGAGTAGATCCGCGTACGATCAGCCCAGGTTCTATCGTGATTTGCTCTCGGAAAACGTCCGGCGCATGGAGCCGGTCCAGAACGCATTGTGCCGCGATCCTTCCCATCTGCGCCAAGGGTTGGCGGATCGTAGTGAGTCTCGGATTGTTAAATGCAGCGGCGTTGATATCGTCGAAGCCAATCACAGAGACATCGAGTGGCACGCGTAGTCCAAAATCTTGAAGTGCCCGTATCGCACCAATGGCGGACATATCGTTAAAGGCGACCACGGCCGTGAACCACGTCCGAGCGGCAAGGAGAGGCTGCATCTCGGGATAGCCCAACTCGGGTGAGTTAATGTCGCGCTCGAGTTGCACAACGAGTTTCGGGTCTATGGGAAGGCTCATCTCACGCGCCACCTGAACGATACTGCGCCAGCGATCATCGGAATCTGAACTGAACGGTTGGCCGCGCATGAATACGATGCGCCTATGACCCAGGGAATAAAGGTGCGTCAGGGCATGTTGCGCCGCGAGTCGGTGATCCAGCACAACATTTGTAACTCCGCGAATGGGACGATGCCCAGCAACTGCAGCCACCGGCACAGGAAGCGGATGCTCGAGCGCCGTGTCGACGGTAATCAGCGCTTCGGAACCCCGGCTGAGAAGCAACTGAGTGTATCGTTCAACCAGGTCCTTGCGATGCCTGTGTTGCACAGTGAAGTAGAAGTATCCCGCCTCCATCAATTGATCGCCAATACCGCTCATCACTTGCGTGTGATAGCCATTGCCGAGTTCGGGCACCATGATTCCCACGGTCAGAGTACGGCGATTGCGAAGAGAACGCGCCAGAAGACTCGGCTGATAATTGAATTCTTTCGCCGCGGCTTTGATACGATCGCGTGTGGCTTGGGGGATAGAACGGCCCGAGACGCCGTTCAGCACAACAGAAATCGTTGCGGCGTTCAAGCCAAGATGCTCCGCCAACTTCTTTAAGCTGATTGGCCCATTTACAATCGGTTTCTTTTGTCTCATGTCCTTTTATTCTTCCTCAGCTTATCCTTAATCATCCCCTGTCGCCGCTCATTGTGAGACATACAATAAATCCAAAGCACCGGAACCAATCACCACATTAACGTCGTAACGGAGTCCGTGTCCACCATCAAATCCAGTGCCCGTTCGCCGAGGCGACATTCCAGCCGTTGTTGTTCGCCTCGATTCGTGATCACAAGCACATGGCTGCCATTGGGATTTTCAATGGCGACGTGATCAATCCCATCCAATTCTCCGTGCGATGCAATCACGCGGGCGCCCCGCTCGATCACCTTAGAATAGTGCGCGAATGCCCAATATTGTCCGCTGCGGGTCACCTTCCCAGTCTTGGAATCTATGGTAACGAGTCCGCCGCACGAGAAAGGTCCGATGTTCGGCATTCCCTTCTCATCCAGTAAGAGATTCCATCCAACGATGCATTGTGCCCAGTTCCGCAGGATGCTTGTGAAAGTGTGTGACCATTTAGTCCAATCGGTTGTATAGTCCGGGCTGTTAATGTCAGGTCCTCCTTCCGTCCAGTAGTTGTTCTACGTGGGAAAAGCCTCGCGCACGCGCGTCATGGCGTCAGGAGTGCCGGCATATCCGTGCCATGCGATCCCGTCGACGCGCTTGTTGACGGCCGGATCGCTGAGCTCGTCGATCGCTCGTCCCCAAAGGTTGTAGTTGTGGTCCAGGATCCAGATTTTCGTATTGAGAGAAGCGCGCTCCAATGCGGGCCCAAGGTGTTTCTTGATGAATTCGATCTCATATTCCTGCCCCCATAACGCGGCCGGCATTTTTCCGTCTTGATCGGTATCGACTTCATTTTGCACGGTAATGGCATTGATCTTCACTCCTTCAGCAGAGTAAGCCTGCAGAAATTTCACGAAATACTCGGCGTACGGAGCGAAGTACTTCTTGCGCATCGATCCACCCAGCATCGATCCTCCGGCCTTCATCCACGCTGGAGGACTCCACGGTGAAGAGAACAGAAATAGATCCGGATTCGCCTGACGCGCGGAACGCAGCGAAGGAAGAATATATGCGCGGTCGTGCTCTATGCTGAACCGCGTTAATTCCGGATCCGGATCCGAACTATCGTCAAAGCTGTAGGCGCTTGTGGAGTAGTCACTTGCTCCAATGCATGTGCGGCACACGGAGAGCCGGAGCCCGGTTGGTCCGAACAGTTCGGCCAGGAGAGCCTCTCGATCACCGGGGTTCAGCCGATGGAATAAGTAGCAGGAGGCGTCGGTAAAGGCCGCGCCAAACCCAAGAATTTCCTGATTGCGCTGACCAGGATCGATGCGGATTCCCGTGGAAGCGTTGGCGCGCGACTCCCGCCATTGCGGGGCTTCGATCTGTTCCGACCGCCTGTTCTTCGAGGTAACCCATGCTCTTACGCCGGATGCGGCACTGCCCCAAAGCAACGAACTCCTTGGGCCAGCAAGGTAAGCGACTGCAGCAGTAGTGCAAGTTCTAAGGAAAGCGCGACGGTTGCTCTGCATCAGAAAATCCCCTCTCTCCATCTCTGTCAGGCAAAGACATTCGTTTTGATGTCGCCACCAAAACTACTACTCTTTAGACAAACGATTTGCTTGAGCGTACACAATCTTTGCGAGATTGACAATCGACTAAATAAAGAACGAAAGATCTATATTCTGAATATCACAATTACCCAGTAGAAAAACGATTTTCTTAACACGAACAATATATCAGATTTTTATCTTGACAGCGCACAGGGAAAAGGGCTACGATTCCCGCCGTTTAATCTATAGACAAACGTTTGTCTATTGTTGACGGCGGACACAAACGGCTTTTGATACCGTGTGACGAAAAACAGATCGTTAAACAAAAAGTCACTCTCGAAATTCGGCAAAACGGCCGAATAACCGCCATCCGCTAGGCCCTGGGCGCGAATAGATAGAAAAAATGAATGAGGAGGTTGTAACACTCATGAGCGAGTTGCTTATCTTTATTAAGAGAAAATGCTGTCACAAGTCCAGTGTGCGCGGCCGGTGTGTGGCGATCCTTGCCCTGGTTGTGGCTGCGCTGGGAATACTTCCAAGCCACAGTTATGGCCAACTGAGCATGCTACATGCCAGCGGGCTGAATGTCGCTAACTCCAACGGCCAAGTTGTCCCCTTGCGGGGGGTCAACCTGGGCGGTTGGTTCATTATGGAGAAATGGATGTCTCCGCTGACCAGCGATAGTGAGCCGGATACCTTCACGGTCATGCAAACTTTAGACAACCGCTTCGGGGTCTCAACCGAACAGAACCTGATCAATTCCTACCAGCAGAACTGGATCACGACCGCCGACCTGGACAACATCCAGAGTCTCGGCTTCAATCTGATTCGCGTCCCCGTTTGGTACGGCCAGTTTTACAACCTCAACAACATCTCAAATTCAGGATGGCGTCCTGACGCTTTCAACGAACTCGATTGGGTGGTAAGCAACGCCGCCCAGCGAGGCATCTATACCATCATTGATATGCACGGTGTCGTCGGTGGCCAGAGCAAATCTGACGACACCGGACGCGCGGGCCAGAATCAGTACTGGTCGAACTCCAACGACCAGGGCAATACCGCTTGGATGTGGTGGCAGATCGCCAGTCATTACAACGGCAATCCGAACGTCGCGGGCTACGATCTGCTCAATGAGCCGGTCGGCGCTCCGAACACCTCGGCGGTGTGGACTGCGTACAATAATCTCTACAATAGCGTTCGCTCAGCCGATCCCAATCACATGGTCATCATGGAAGGGACATTCGGAAATTGGAACTGGAGCATGCTGCCTCCGCCTTCACAATTCGGCTGGACCAATGTCATGTACGAAATGCACTCCTATTGCTGGAACTGCAGCGCATCGCAGATCCAGGCCAGCGCCGATGGCCAGGTAAGCGATTTCAGGAACCATGCCAATTACAACGTTCCCGGCTACATCGGTGAATTCAACGACTTTGGCAACGGATCGAGTGTCTGGCAATACTCGGTCAACGCCTTCAACAACGCCGGCCTGAGCTGGACGCCCTGGACCTACAAGGCGACCCACGGATTAGTGCCGGATAGCTGGGGCTTCTACGACCCGTCTTTCTGGCCCACAACGCCAAACATTTCCACTGACTCCACAGCAACGATCCAAAACGATTGGTCGCAGTGGGCCACAACCGCTTCGTTCTCGTTCAATAACACGCTCGGAATTACCGGCGGCGGGGGTGGCGGCGGCGGGCTTTCCACCTCCGCCTGGTACAACATCGTGAACCAGAACAGCGGTTCCTGCGTCGATGATGCGGCTTGGGGTACCAGCAACGGCAGTATCGTGCAGCAATGGGCCTGCGGCAATCAGCAATCCAACCAGGAGTGGCAGTTGCAAGCTACGGACAGCGGCTATTACCGTGTGGTCAGCCGTCATGCTCCCTCATTGGTGTTGGACGTCACCAATGTCTCCACCTCCCCTGGAGGCAAGATTCAGCTCTGGACCTATGGCGGTGGCTTGAACCAACAGTGGCAACCGCAGTCGTTGGGTAATGGCTTCTATCGAATGGTTAATCGCAACAGCGGTTTGTGCCTGGATGTCCCGAGCGCTTCAACCGCGAATGGTGTGCAGTTGCAGCAATGGACGTGTAACGGCAGCGGTGCGCAGGCTTGGAATTTCAGCCAGCAACCCTGACCGATCCTTTAGAGCGGTTCTACGGTTGAATCTGTCCA
>WNFE01016260.1_pt1 | contig 11221 bp, 7 predicted proteins | sample 5400451 | NCBI WGS metagenome assembly WNFE01 (sample SAMN13153344, study PRJNA577476) | soil metagenome | isolation source: 200 cm saprolite under Douglas fir tree site 2 hole 2 | place: USA:California | collected 2015-04-18
TCACCACTCGTGAAGAGTTGCGCCAGGGACTCTGGTCGGCAGATACGTTCGTGGATTTTGACGCAAACCTCAAGACCACACTGAATAAGCTGCGACAGGTGCTGGGCGATTCGGCGGAAAACCCAATTTACATCGAGACGGTTCCGCGCCAAGGCTATCGATTTTTGCCGCCGGTCGTCAGCCTGGAACGTGAACCTTCTTTGACGAGAGACGCTTTGATGGGAGACGCGCGACCGCCGGTCGTCTCGGAATCGGCAGACGTGCCAACGAACTCTTCCGGAACGAGTACTGGCCCGCGCCTTGCCGGGTGGCAAGCGATCAGCGCTGTGATGTTGGCGCTTATGCTGGTTGTTGCCGGGATCTATGTGCTTCGAACGAAGTCCACGCCAGTTCTGAAACCTATGCAGCAGCGTGTGTTGCTGCTCGTGCTGCCTTTTGACAATCTGAGCGGTGATCCAACACAGGAGTATTTCAGTGATGGATTGACGGACGAAATGATCACACTGCTCGGACGGCAATATCCGAACGGACTTTCCGTGATCGCACGCACGTCGGCGATGCGTTACCGGGCAACACAGAAACCGCTTCCGCAAGTTGCGCGTGAACTGGGTGGCGTCGATTACGTGCTCGAAGGCAGCGTGCGGCGCTCCGGCAATCACGTAGGAATCAATGCTCAGCTTTTTCGTACGCGAGATCAGGCGAGCCTGTGGGCAGAGACCTATGAGAGCGGAGTTGCCGACGTGCTGACGATTCAGAACAACGTTGCCGGACAGATTGCCCGCGCCCTGGTGCTCGAAGTAGCGCCCGAGCGCGGACGGCACCCTCGTTCCGTTCCCAATCCAAAGATCTATGACGCTTACCTGATGGGACTCTATGAGGCGAATCAGCGCTCAGAGCCCAGCCTGCGCAAGAGCGTGGAATATTTTAAGACGGCAATTCAGGGCGATGCTTCGTACGCGCCGCCCTATGCCGGCCTGGCGAATTCATACCTGTTATTGGCGGGCTGGCTGCTCATGCCGCCGGCAGAGGCGTATCCAAAAGCCAAGGCGGCAGCGCTGCACGCCCTTGAACTTGACGAGACTCTGGCGGAGGCCCACACGACTCTGGCGGAAGCGGAACACGAGTACGAATGGAAATGGGCCGACGCTGAACGAGAGTTCCGGCGGGCTATCGAGTTAGATCCGAATTCAGCGATTGCGCACAAGAGCTATGCCGAATTCTTAATGCATGGCGCGCGAAGCGCGGAAGCCATCCGCGAAATGGAACGCGCTCGGGATCTTGATCCGCTGTCTCTGATCGTCAACACGCTTGTAGGTTTCACGTATTCCAACGCGCGGCAATACAACCGCGCGATTGAAGAGTATGAGGAAGTGATCCAGCTCGATCCTCAATTCGCCCCGGCACACTATTTCCTGGGCGGGGCGTTGACCAATGTAAGGCAGTACGACGACGCGATTGCGCATCTTCAAAAGGCGAAGGATCTCACCCACGGTGCAAGTCTGATGTCGGTGGGATTGGCTCGCGGGTATGCGCTTGCGGGGCGCCGAGCCCAAGCGCAGCAGGGCCTGCGTGAACTTCAATTGCGCGGAACGCATCATTACGTCTCGCCCTACGGTTTGGCACAGGTATACGCCACTCTCGGCGACAACAGCGCCGCTCTCGATATGCTCGATCGGGCCGCAAACGAGCACGCGTTCGAAATCCTATTTCTGAGGGTCGACCGCAGTTTCGACAGTCTCCATGAAAACCCACGTTTCCAAGAGCTGCTCAAACGAGTTGGGTTCCCACAATAATCAATCCCGCTAGTTGATGACGAGATCCAGGGTCGCGGAGTTCCCGCCGTTAGGGCACCCTAAAACACCGACCGATCCCAGAGACCTTACTGAAATCTGCACGCTGCTCCCTGCTGAGCCGCCAAAGGACTCAAAGGTCTGCTGAGTGATCGTGGCCTGAAGGTGGCGTGAGTCCGTGAACGCGGTCTGCAATGCGTTTCCGTTCCACATGATTTGCGATTGCGGAACAAAGTCGCCTCCATTCACCATCAATAGAATTGATGCCGTGTCGCTTGCAATGGCGCCCGGCGAAAGAGAAGTAATTTGGGGTTGCGGCACCGAGCTTTCGCAGCTATTGAAATCGACGATCGCACTGCAGGTGGTCCAACCGGATAACAGCAGGGTCAGGGCTGCAATGCAGGCCATGCGAACCGAGGGGAAAGGCTTACAGGGATTAACCGGGCAAGAGCGCATACCAGCCTCCCTATTACGAACATTTCCTATTGTAACCTTGGGGAGGGCTGCCCTGCCCGGACCATCACATGAACTCCCGATGGTCCTCCGTCCAGCTTCCCTTGGGCCGGGGTGTCGGCGCTAGAAACGTCTTTCCGGCCATCTTTCTCCTGCTCGCTGTGCAATGCCCGCAGCCGCGATGCCGCTTCGGTCATAATAGAACGAGGCCACAGTCCGAAGCACCGGAGATGGAATGACAGATAGCGCTAAACTCGATTCAACTGTCTTGGCAGCGCAAAACGGCGGCGCCCAAAACTGCGATGTAGCTCTGATTGGCTTCGGTACGGTTGGCAGTTCCGTGGCAAGAATTCTTTGCGAGCGCTCGAATACCCACCTGCGCCTCACGCACGTCCTCAATCGCAACGTGGCGCGGAAAAAGGTGGACTGGCTTCCCCCCTCGGTGCAGTGGACGGAGAATATCGACGATGTTCTCTCCTCCGGCGTGGATATCGTGGTCGAGGTGATGGGCGGCCTTCAGCCCACCGAAAACTGGATCCGCCGCGCGCTCGAATCGGGCAAATCCGTGGTCACCGCCAACAAGCAGTTGATCGCGCATTGCGGTCCCGAATTAGCCAACCTGGCCCGCCGGATGAAGCAGCAGATCCAGTTTGGCGCGTCGGTGGCGGGCGGCGTGCCGGTGATTTCCGGATTGCATGAGGGATTGGCCGGCGATGAACTGTTCAAGATTCGGGGCATTCTCAACGGCACCTGCAACTACATTCTCAGCCAGATCGAAGCGAACGGCATTCCCTTCGCTACCGCTCTGCGCGAGGCGCAGAAGCTTGGCTTCGCCGAGGCCGATCCGACGGAAGACATCGACGGCCTGGACGCGCGCGCCAAGCTCGCCATCCTGGCGCGGGTCGGCCTGCACTGCAATGTCAAGGCAGCGAGCATCGTGGCTCGCTCGATCTCAGCCATCGACGCCGTTGATTTTGAATACGCGAATCAGCTCGGCTGCACCATTCGCCAGATTTCCTGGGCAGAGTTAAAAGCAGACCCAAAAGGTGACAACTTGTTTGCCGCCGTCCAGCCGGCGCTCGTCGAACTCTCATCGCCCCTGGCCCGCGTTGAAGGCAGCCAAAACCTGGTGATGGCGACCGGAACCTATGGCGGCGAGACCGTCTTTGGAGGCCACGGCGCAGGCGGACATCCAACCGCCGTTGCAGTCGTGTCCGATATTCTGGCCATTGCCCGCGCTAAGCAAACCGGCATGAATTACGCCGCGCAGCCTGTCGAGAGAACGCCGACCGTCACCGCCGATTTCACCACCAAGCACTATCTGCGCTTTCTGGTCAAGGACCGGCCAGGCATCATCGCCAGCCTCGCCACAATTCTCTCCCAGTGCGGCATCAACATCGATGCCGTGGTGCAGAAGCCAGGCTGCCCAAAATCACACTTGCCCTTTCTGATTACCCTGGAGGAATGCAAGGCGTCGCTGGTGGAACAAGCATTACAGCAAATCAACTCCCTGGATTTCCTGGTGCAGCCCTGCCTGCATTTGCCCATCCTTTAGCAGGCTACTACTATCGTGTCCCGCAAATTCAGGACATTAAGTCTTGCTTGTCATCTTGAACGAAGCGAAAGACCTATGCATTTGCGCGTTCAGCTACGTGGTCCTTCGCTTCATTCAGGATGACAGCGTGGACTTATGCCACGAACTTGCGGGACGCCACACTGGCAGACTGCGCAAAGAACTCGATCTCCTCCCGCGAATTGCCACCGCGCACAGCAATAATTTGACATCCTTGTGACGGAAGCGTGACACCAAGCAAGCGGGAACAGCCTACCTTCATCTTGCGGTGAATCCCGATCCAGGCGACGGGAACACCGACATTCACTTCTGAAGAGACTGGAGTCTGTCATGACAAAAGAAAACCTCGTCCCTACTGCATCGTCCGAAACAACTTCTCAATCGGGTGGAGCGGGCGCCGAGTCTCCATCGAAGAACATCAAGCGCCGCTCCTTCCTCAAAGGCCTCGGCGTGACTGGGGCAGCCCTGTCCGCCGGTTCGTTGCTGGCCGAAGCCTCGCAGAGCAGCGCCATCGTCACCATCGGTGACGTCGCCATCCTGCGGTTCCTGGCTGCCGCTGAAATTCTCGAAACCGATCTCTGGCAACAGTACAACGAGCTCGGCGGAATTCCCGACAGCGAGGTACCGGGCGGAACTGGAAACCGCCGCTACACCAATGCCGTCAAGAAGCTCGATGCCGATATGGACCAATATATCCACGACAACACCGAAGACGAGATGACGCACGAGGTCTTCATCAACGCTTATCTGATGTCGAAAGGCGCGGAGCCGGTCAGTCTCGAGCAGTTCCGTAATCTGCCCAGCAGCCAGGCGACCGGCGCGCAGAACATTGGACGTCTGACCAACATCATGCAACTCACCGTGGATACTACCTGGTGGACTCGGTATCGCAGCCGCACCGGGAACCCCGATCTAGGGGACACGTTCGCGCAGGCCGTCCCAACCCTTGCGGTCGGCCAACATACAGCGATCCCCAGAACTAATGCCGACCTGCAGGATCTGACCTTCCTTCAGGCGATCGCCAACACCGCCGGCTTTCACTTCGCAACCATCGAGCAGGGTGGCACTAGCCTCTATCCCAAACTGGCGCAGCGGGTAACTGGCTTGGAAGTTTTGCGCATCGTGCTCAGCATTGGCGGAACCGAGATCATGCATTTCCAGACCTGGGCCGACAAAGCCGGCAATGCACCACCGATAGCCGATGCCGTCGATCCTGTGACCGGCGTGCACGTAACTTTCCCCGACCTGAACTCTCCTCCCTTCGGCGGCGAGGACTTTCAGACCAACCTGATCATGCCCGAGCCAACGGCGTTCCTCAGCCGAAACCTTCCAGCATGTTCGATCATTCGCCCGACCCAAACCAGAGGCGCTGCCATGGGAGCCCTAAAGGCTCTCACCGCGGATGGGCTCTTCATTGGCCAGTCCAAAGAGTTCTTCACGTTCATGCACACTCTAGCCGTCGAAGCGGATCTGGCGGTGCGCGAATAGCCGATCGATTGACAAAATGCCGTTCTGATTTCTCTCCTGGGATCCCGTGGTGAGAGTCGGGTCCGGAGCGGTGCACGAGCGCCATTTTCATGAATTGTCATCCCGAGCAGAGCGTGCGCCGCAAGATGCAGCCCCCCGCTCACCACCGGTCCCAGGGGCGCTGTGCCCGGAACGTCGGGCGCAGCGCTTGAATTCCGTGATTGACAAGAATCTTAAAAACGAAAGGGACACAAAATGCTCGAAGGACTTTTTCAACCCATGCATCTGCTGGTGATCTTCGGAATCGCTCTGCTCGTGTTCGGCCCGAAGAAGCTTCCGGAACTCGGCAAGGGAATTGGAGAAAGTATTCGCGGCTTCAAATCCGCAATGAAAGACGATGGCACGCCCGACAAAAGCGCCGCCGCCGAGGACCAAGGCTAAACCGTCGTTTGATCGAACGTCAGCATCAGAGAGCCCAAGGATTGATAAGTGGAATTGCAGTATCTTCGAAATGCGTGGTGTTCCGGGTTGCAAGCGTAGCGTGTTGCGCGAGAGCGATCCCAGCAATCATCGTATCGCGGAAATCAACGGGGCGGCCTTTCCTGTGGCGCGCAGCCATTAGGTCACTTGCCTGCCCCGCAGCCGCAACATCAAAGGAGGCGACTCGCTGACCAAGTCTCGCCAGAAGTTCCTCGAACGCTTCGGTCAGCAGGGTTCGCCGCCTTCCCGCCACTAGAATCTGCACTCCGAACCGGATTTCAAGGACCGTCACCGAACTTGTCCATACCGATGTTCGGGGTTGGCGGTCGAGCCATGCGACAACTTCCTGGTCCGGTACCTGCCGCATCAGCGCGGATAGCACGTTCGTGTCCAGAATGGTCATGCCTCAAAATCAAAGGGCTTAACCGTGTGTCCCCGCAGTTCGGGAATATCGGCTTCAAGCCCGACCTTGGCGAACAAGCCAGCGATTTCTTTCCCCAAACCGCCGGTTGGAAGCGCTTCTTCAACAGCAGCAGTGCGCAGAATATCCCGCACTTCTTCTTCCATGCTGCGACCGTTACGGCGAGCACGGCGCTGCAAGCGGGCCTTGACCGCATTCTCAATGTTGCGGACCACAAGTTGGGCCATTCGAGCCTCCGAACTTTCTTACTGATATCATGATATCATACTGAACAACTTGAGGCAAGGGCCCGCGCTGGGAGGGTGGAGAACTGCATGGACGCCGTTCTTACGCTTCCACCTGGAAGAACTGCGCCATGTTGCGGAATTTTTGATAGCGGGCTTCAAGCAACTCGCCGACCGGCATCCGCTTGACCGCGGCCAGATGCTGCTGCAGCGCCGCGTCGAGCAACTCCGCTGCCCGCGCGTGGTCGGTGTGCGCGCCCCCGGGAGGTTCCGGGATGATCGCATCAATGCAGCCCAGTTCGCTTAAATCTTTCGCCGTGATCTTCATGGCCTCCGCCGCCAGAGCTTTCTTGCTGGGATCGCGCCACATGATCGATGCGCAGCCCTCAGGCGAAATCACCGAGTACACCGAATTCTCCATCATCAGCACGCGATCGGCCACGGCAATCGCCAGCGCCCCGCCGCTGCCGCCGACGCCAATCACGGTCGCCACGATTGGCGCCTCCAGCCGCGCCATCTCCAGCAGGTTGCGCGCGATGGCTTCTCCCTGACCACGCTCTTCCGCGTGCAGTCCAGGATAGGCGCCGTCGGTATCCACCAGGGTAAAAATCGGCCGTTTGAATTTCTCCGCAATCTTCATCACCCGCAGCGCTTTCCGATATCCTTCCGGATGAGGCATGCCAAAGTTTCGATACACGCGCTGTTTCGCGTCGCGCGCTTTCTGCTGACCTACCACGATGACTTCCTCGCCGTGAAAGCGAGCCATCCCGCAAACAATCGCCGGATCGTCGCGGAAGCCGCGATCCCCGTGAATCTCGCTCCAGTCAGTAAAAATGCGCTCGACATAGTCCAGCGTGTAGGGACGCTGTGGATGGCGCGCCAGTTCGGTGCGCTCCCACGCGTTCAGGTGCGAAGAAATCTCACGGCGAAGGCCGTTCACCCGCTCGTGCAATTGCTGGATCTGGCGAAGCGTCTCCGCGTTCTGCCCCTCCAACCCCTGCAACCGCGTGATCTGCTCCTCGATTTTTGCCAGTTCCTGCTGCGCCTTCAGTCCAGAATCCATTTTGATGACGTTCCCATTCCCTCGGCTATGATGCGCTTCCACAATCGAGAGCATAAAATCCGCACTGGCGATCGCGGCATTCTCCGTGCCACGCTGCGACTTTCCCGCCCGCTTTATTTTCGCTCGTCTCATCGCTCCGCATCTATAAAAGCTTGCCGGTGGAGAGCCGCGCGTCCTCGCCCGGCCGCGATGCTGCTGGACCCTTCGACTCCGCTCAGGGCACGCTCGCGAGCCCGTCGCTCCACCATATTAGTCATCCACTGATTACGCGCACACTGCCGCGCCCGCACAGCTCTTCCACACGGCCCATAAAAGCGCGGTCCGGCATCACATTATAGCCTTCGGCCTCCATCACCACCATGAAATCGCCTTCCCGCTCCACGTCGAAAAGCACCTTCGCCTCGCCCTTCCGCTCGCTGCAGAGCGCATGCAGCGCATCGACCGTGCTGCCGGTCGCGCTCCCCAGAGGAATCCGTATGCGCAGCGCTTTCGGCAACGGCACGCGCGCTTCGTCCAGCGGAATGATTTCGTTAGCCGTGACCTTCGGATTTGCGCCTTCTTCAATGCGCACACCGCCCCGAATCAGCACCGGAACCTCGAGCTTTACTTTCTCCGCGAGTTTCCTGTAGGCCTCGGGAAACACCAGCAGCTCAACCTTTCCCCACATATCTTCAAGCGCGGCTTGCGCCCACAGCTCGCCTCTTCTCGACTTTGCCACTCGCAGACCCGAAATCAAACCCGCAGTCGTGATGTTTTCGTCCTTGTTGGTGGATTTCTTCATGCCGGCAATCTCTTCCGTTGAGAGCGCGCCCAAGTCGGTCAGTTTCTCTTTGTACTTTTCCATCGGATGCCCGGTAATGAAAAAGCCAAGAATTTCCTTCTCCGCCGACAGCCGTGTATGTTCATCCCAGTCGGGGACGTTCGGGAGCGCGTCGCTCGCCTGCTGCGCCGTCTCATCCGCAAATACGCCAAACAGCCCGTGCTGTCCCGACTCCGCATCGCGCCGCGTTTTCTGAGCCTGCTCGATCGCCGTGTCCAGCGCCTGCATGAGCTGCGCCCGGCGCCCGAAACCATCCATCGCCCCGCTTTTGATCAGCGATTCCAGCACGCGCTTGTTCAACAGCCGCAGGTCCACTTCTTCGCAGAATTCGTAAAACGAACGAAAAGGCCGGCCCAGCTTCTTCCGTCCCGCAACAATGGACTCGATCGCGTTTCCGCCCACGTTCTTCACCGCCGCCAGCCCAAAGCGGATCGCCTGTCCGTGCGGTGTAAAGTTCGCATCGCTCACGTTGATATCGGGCGGCTCGACCGCAATCCCCATCTCGCGGCATTCGTTGATGTACTTCACTACGTCATCCGTGCTGCCCGTCACTGACGTCAGCAGCGCCGCCATGAAGTCCACCGGATGATGCGTCTTCAAGTATGCGGTGTGATACGCGAGCAGCGCGTACGCCGCCGAGTGCGACTTATTGAAACCGTATCCCGCAAACTGCGCCATCAGATCGAAAATCTTTTCGATCTTCCTCGGCGGAAAACCGCGCTGCGTCGCTCCTTGCACAAAGCGTTCGCGCTGCTTTGCCATTTCCTCGGCGTTCTTCTTGCCCATCGCCCGCCGCAGCAAGTCCGCTTCTCCGAGCGAGTAGCCCGCAAGTTTGTTTGCCGCCTGCATCACCTGTTCCTGATAAACGATGACGCCCAGAGTCTCCTGCAAAATTTCCTTCAGTTCAGGCAGTTCGTATTCAATCTTCCGGCGCCCATGCTTGCGCTCGATAAAATCGTCGATCATGCCGCCCTGGATCGGCCCGGGACGGTACAACGCATTCAATGCGGTGAGATCCTCAATCGAGTTCGGCTGATAACGGCGCAGAACATCTCTCATGCCGGACGATTCAAACTGAAATACCCCCGAAGTTAATCCCTTATGGAAGACATTCGCGTAAGTCTCCTGGTCTTCGAGCGGGATGTCGTCCAGCTTTAGATTCGTTCCCTTCTGCGCGATCAGTTTGAGCGTATCGTCGAGAATGGTGAGCGTCGTCAGCCCGAGAAAATCCATCTTCAGCAGGCCCATCTTTTCGATCGCCACCATGTCGAAGGCGGTGACGATTTCGTCGTTCTTGGTTTTGTGCAGCGGCACCAGTTCAATCAACGGTCGCGGCGAAATCACCACGCCCGCGGCGTGTACACCGGAATTCCGCACCAGACCTTCAAGCTTCCGCGCCGTATCGAGCAACTGCCGCACCTGAGGATCTTTCTCGTACGCTTCCCGCAGCGCCACTGACTCCTTGAGCGCGTCGTCGAGCTTGATGTTCAGCGTGGTCGGCACCATTTTCGCAATGCGGTCCACGTCGCTATATGGCATATCCATCGCGCGGCCGACGTCCTTAATCGCCGCCTTCGCCGCCATCGTGCCGAACGTGATGATCTGCGCGACATTCTCCCGCCCGTATTTATGGGTGACGTATTCGATCACTTCCCCGCGCCGGTTCATGCAGAAGTCGATATCGATATCCGGCATTGAAATTCGTTCCGGGTTGAGGAAGCGTTCGAACAGAAGTTCATGCTGCAGCGGATCGATGTCGGTAATGCCGAGCGAATACGCGACCACTGCCCCCGCCGCCGACCCTCGCCCCGGACCAACCGGGATGCCGCGTTCGCGAGCGTAGCGGATGAAATCCCAAACGATCAGGAAATAGCCGGAGAATTTCATCTGCTGGATGATGGCGAGTTCGCGCGCCAATCTTTGTTCATACTCAGCCAGCGAGTGCTTGAGCCGGCCGTTCGCCGCCAGCGTTCGCAAGCTCTCCATCCGCCGCGCGAATCCTTGCCGCGTGATCTGTTCGAAATAACTGTCGAGAGTAAATCCATCCGGAACATCAAAGTGCGGAAATGGGCTCGGAACTTTTTCCAGCCGAAGGTTGCAGCGTTCGGCAATATCGAGCGTGCGCAAAAGCACCTGGGGCGCGTCCTTGAACACCCGCAGCATCTCGTCGCCGCTCTTGACGTAAAACTGTGTGCCCTCAAACTTCATCCGGTTCGTTTCCTGGATGGACTTCCCCGTCTGAATGCACAGCATCACATCCTGGGCGTGCGCGTCGTCTTCGCAAAGGTAGTGGCTGTCGTTGGTCGCGACCATCGGCAGCGCGAGATCCTTCTCCAGTTGGAACAAGCCAGAACGGATACGCTGTTCCATCTCCAAACCCTGGTCCTGAATCTCGAGGAAGAAGTTCTCTTTGCCGAAAAGGTCGCGGTAGAATCCAGCCGCCGCCCGCGCCGCGTCGTAGTTCCCTTCCATCAGCCGCTCGGCCACTTCACCCTTCAGACAACCGGAAAGCCCGATCAGCCCCCTCGAATGCTCGCCCAGAAATTTCTTGCTCACCCGAGGCTTGTAGTAGAAGCCGTGCAGCGAGGCTTCCGACGTGATTTTCACCAGGTTGCGGTAGCCTTCTTCATTTTCGGCCAGCACCAGCAGGTGGTTATAAGTGTCGCCGTCGGGCGGAGTGCGCGTAATGACGTGGTCGTCTTTCTTGCAGATGTAGAGCTCGCATCCCACGATCGGTTTCACCCCGACCTTGTGCGCGGCATTTACAAAATGCACCGCGCCAAAAATATTCCCGTGATCGGTCATGGCCACCGCGGGCATGCCAAGTTCATGAACCCGGTCAACGAGTTTCTCGACGTCGCAAGCGCCGTCGAGCAAAGAGTAATCGCTATGGAGATGCAGGTGAACGAATTGGTTTTGGCTCATGAAGA
>WNFE01003805.1_pt1 | contig 11218 bp, 10 predicted proteins | sample 5400451 | NCBI WGS metagenome assembly WNFE01 (sample SAMN13153344, study PRJNA577476) | soil metagenome | isolation source: 200 cm saprolite under Douglas fir tree site 2 hole 2 | place: USA:California | collected 2015-04-18
TCCTCGTCTGTCGCAACCAGGTTTGACGCGACCAGGTTTGACGCAACCATGTCCGACGCAACCAGGCCCGACCCATCCAGACCCGACCCATCGGCGACCGCCGGATCGAGTTCGTCCACCTCCGTGGTCAGACCGAGCGCGACGGCTTCTTTCACCACGTTGGCGGCGATAGTGGCGTCTACTTCGGGTGGAGCGGGCGGTGCTGTGCCGAGCAGTTCCTCGTCGCTGGCGATCAGGTAGCCATCTTCACTCAAGTTGCCGATTATGATTTCGGCAGCTTCCCGCACGTCGGGAGTCACCGACAAAGCGCCGAGCTGCCAGGTCAGGTGGTCGGTAAGAGTGGTCGGCTTGGAGAGAAAATTCTCAAAGGATGGCCGTTCAATCTCTTCCATCTCGCCGCGGCTGCGGTAGCCGGGATCGAGATATTCCTGGAAAAATGAACCGAAATCGATTTCTTCGAAAGGATCCTTTTTTTCGACCGCGGTAACAGTGTTTTCTTCCGGGGCAACCCGTTCGCGGTCTTCCTCGCGGCGAACGGCGTCATCCAGCAGGGGAACGGTATCTTCCAGTTCCTCAAGGACGGGATTCTCGACCATCTCCGCGGTGATCATGTCGCGCAGCTCAAGCTTGTTGAGCGCCAACACGCTCACCATCTGCACCAGGCCCGGCGTGAGAATCTGCCTCTGCGAAAGCTTCAGATGGAGTTTGGGCTGGAGTAGCACCATAGTCAGTCGTCAGTCGTCGGTCTTCAGTCGTCAGGAAGACAGTCTTTAGTCTTCAGAAAAACAGTTGCTAGTCTTCGTTCTTCTGAAACCAGTTGTCAGTTTTCCGTTGTCAGTGATCAGCACGATTTTTCTGAAGACGGACGACCGACGACTGCCCTTCTCACACCAGCGAGAAGCTCTCTCCCAGGTATACTTTGCGCACCTGGGGATCGCTGGCTAACTGCTCGGGCATTCCCGAGGCCAAAATTCTTCCGCCGTCAATGATATAGGCCCGATCCGTCACCGCCAGGGTTTCGCGTACGTTGTGATCGGTGATCAATATTCCGATTCCGCTGGTCTTCAGATCGCTGATGATCTTCTGCAAATCCAGGACGGCGATCGGGTCGATTCCGGAAAACGGCTCGTCGAGCAAAATAAACGTCGGGTTGATGCACAAAGCCCGGGCAATTTCCACGCGCCGGCGCTCGCCCCCGGACAAAGCGTAGCCGCGATTCTGCCGAATATGTTCCAGGCCCAGTTGATCGATCAGCTCCTCCATTTTTTCCCGGCGCTCGTGCCAGGAAATGGGCTGCGCCTCCAGCACCGCGAGGATGTTTTCCTCAACCGTAAGCTTGCGGAAAACCGACGCTTCCTGAGGGAGATAGCTGATGCCATACTGGCGCGCCCGCAGGTACATGGGGACATCGGTGATCTCTTCCTCGTCGATCAGTACCCGGCCGCTATCGGGGGGGATCAGGCCGACGATGGTATAAAACGTCGTGGTCTTGCCGGCACCGTTAGGTCCAAGCAAACCAACAACTTCACCCTGCCCGACCCGGATGCTGACCCCATTTACAACCCGGCGACCGCGGTAGGACTTGCCGATTTCGTCAGTGGCCAGAGTACGCATTTAACGTGCCACTCGCGTCTGGGTGACAGTAGGGGATGTGCTATTGCCTTCAACCAGCACCCTACCATCGTGTCTAAATAAAGTCAACGAAACCCCAGTAATCTTGCCCTGTTCGGCATCAAAAATGCTGGGCGGTCCACCACTCAGCACAAACTTGTCGTCGGATGAGGTGTAGACCAGCTGATCACCGGTTGCGGTTCGATTCGGCTGAGTGATGACCACATGGTCGTTGGCAATGATGCGGTCGATCTTCCCGGTCCCGGCAAGTGCCTGATTCGGCGTCGCTTGATCTCGAGAGTGTAGGAATACATCCATCGCATTTGCGGCAATCGTCAGGTCTGGTCCTTTCGCCTGTACGGCACCTTCAAAGTGAGCTTTGCGTTCCTCGTCATTGTAGGTGAACCGGGTAGACGTGATTTTGACGGGTGTGACTTTTCCACTTTTTTCCGTCTGAACCAGCACGGTGGAGACGGCATGGGCAGGCGTTCCACGAGCAACGACGGAGCGGTGATTACGGTCGAATTCGATCGAAGGAGCCTCGATCACGTTAGCGTTCTGCCAGAGGCGGGCATCACCGGTGTAGAGGGCCACTGCGGGGCTACTGTGCGCCGTCATGGTGCGGGCGGTAACGTGAATGGGATCCGACGATGCGAGCAGAGCACCGTTCGGCTCGGCTTTCAGATCGCTATATGTGCTTTTGACTTCGCCGTCAGCGAAGGCGTCGCCGGTTGTGCGGTTCAGGCGCATGGTTCGCGCGGTAGTGGTCATGCCACCATCGACGACCCGGGGCGAGCCGGTCAGCACCAGCATCTGGTCGGCTGGAGTGTATCGGGCGAGCTCGGCCCAGGCTCGGCGATCACCATCCTTATAAGCGACGCTTCCCTGCTGCACGATGGAATCGATGCCGGTTCCGGGACGAAACGACGCATCGAGCGTGTTGCTGGTGCTGACCCGGTCCGGCTGACCCGGTGTCTGCGAAGTTATGCGAGCATCCGGAGTCCCATGAACTGAGGCCAGTTGTCCCAGGTCGTCGAAGCGCGCCTGGAACTTGCCAGCAGTCACCAGCGTCTGTCCCGCGTTCGCGGTGTTCGGGCGGAGTGCAATCTGGGCGGCTCCGGAAGTGTCGGCTCGCTCGAGACGGCTTCCATCGGCTACTTTGAAGTCTATGACGGCCGCGGTGACTTCGACTTCTTGAGCAGCGGCGGATGCAGTGGCGGGCTTCTGATGCTGCACCAGTTTCACGTTTTCTTCACCATGAACTGTGGTCAGCACTTTGGTTCCGGCGAAATTCAGGACCACCCGACCCGCACTGCCTTGCATGGGCTCTGCCCCTGAATTTTCTATCCGCACATCACCGGAAAAAATGGCCGTACGGAGCGCGTCCTGCCGATCCGCCATCAGCAATTCCAACTGGTTGGACTGAACTTTCCCGGACCTTATGCCTTCCGACTCTACGCGTACGTTGCCGCTAGCCAGAAGGCTTTGCAGGCTGTTGTCTGGACGCAGGAATAGCGTGCCCTTGTCGGCGGACGCACGGCGTAAGGCGCTCTGCATCTGGGGGAGATCCAGTGCAACCACTCGTGGGTTCTTGGAAATCGTCCCCCGAGCCGCGGTCAGCCGTGCGGGAGTGGCACCGTGGAAGTCGACGTCCACCTGCGACTGCAGGGTAAGGATGGTAGTACTTGCTGCGTAGCTGAGGCCCACGGCCGATCCGCTGGCTTGTGGAATGCTGAACTCCACTTTTTCCCGGGTCGAGGCGTTTCCCGTCTTCTGGTTAAAGAGCAGATCCGTGGTCGTGAGGTGGATGGGATTTTTCAATTCTTTGGGCGTCGCTTGGTCGGGATGAAGCAAGCCTTCCGGGTTGGCTTCGAGATCCATCTGGACCTGACCTTTGCCGACGACGTCGCCGGATTGCGGATCGTACTCAAAATCGGCGCCGTAGATCTGGTCGAAGCGGGCGGAATCGCGTCCGTACAGCGTGATCGTGACATCATGCAACTCGGTACGCCCACCCTGCTTGAACTGCACTGCTTTGCTGGCCTGAACTTTGAACAAGGTGTGGCCCTGTTCGGAGCGGGAGACGGTGAAACCCTGCGCGCTCTGCTGCACCTCCAGACCGATTTTCCCGGGAACTTCCTTCAGCGCATTCTGCGCCTGGTGGCGGGCGTAGAAATACACTGCCGCCACTACCAGCAGAAGCCCGACGGCCCCTGCCGCAAACCAGCGACGAAGGCGGGAAATGGAAAGAGGCATCTGAAGACAGTGTAATTCAGGCTATGGGCCTGCAGGCGACGGCTTCTGCTGGAACAATTGGCGTGGGGAGATCGGTTTTATTTAAAGTCAGTTCCTGGTTTTCAGTGCCAAGTTCTCAGACATTGGATGACATCGTCTAAACTCAGAACACGATGAACATGCACGAGCATGCATTATTGGATCTGCAGAACGTTACCGTCATGCGGGGACAGAAAGTCGTGCTCGCGAATTTTAGCCTTCGCATCCGCGGCGACGAGCATGTCGCGATTCTGGGGCCGAATGGCTGCGGCAAATCGACCCTGATCAAGACGATTACGCGTGAATGTTATCCCGTAGCGCAGGAAGGCTCCTCGATGACCATTCTGGGGCAGGAGCGCTGGGATGTCTTCGAGCTGCGTTCGCTGCTGGGCATTGTCTCGAACGATCTTATGTCCATGTGCACAGGCAATGCTTGCGGACGCGACGTTGTCTTGTCTGGTTTTTTCAGCAGCACTCGCATCTTTCCGCATCACACGGTCGACCCCAGGCACCGGGCACTCGCAGATGCTGCTCTCGGGCAGTTACAAATAGCACATCTGGCCGAACGTCCAGTTGCCGAAATGTCATCGGGGGAAGCACGCCGTGTGCTCATCGCTCGAGCCCTGGTGCACAAACCGCAGGCGTTATTGTTCGACGAACCCAGCAACTCGCTCGACGTCTTCGCCCGGCAGAGCCTGCGTGAGACCATGAGCTCACTGGCGAAGGGCGGCATCGGTATTATGTTGGTCACTCATGATCTTTCCGACTTGATCCCGGAAATCGAGCGCGTACTTCTGATGTCGAACGGACGGATCGTCGCGGAGGGACCCAAAGATCAGATGCTTCAGCCTGAACGTTTGGAAAGCTTGTTCGGAATCAGAGTCGACATAGCCCGGCACGACGGCTACTACCATCTATGGTGAGACCGCGGAAACGCCCTTGCGGTTTTCTGAGGGCACGGACGCATCCTTCGATTTGACAACTTTCGCTTCGCTTTTGAAGTCGCGGAGCGAGAGTTCCAGCCCGCCATAGTCCGGATGATCGTTGTTATCGATGGTGAAGGCGATATCGAGATTGTCGCCAACGAGCAAGCCTGCCTGCTGGCAACGCTCGGCCATGTGCCAGCCGAGAGCGTGGAAGGTGACGGCCTTCCTCCAGTTTCCGGCTGTCGGTTCCCGATTGTCAGTCAGTTCCCTCACCTCGCGCCGGCGCAGGGTCGATGAATCGGGATCGCAACGAGGACTGGTCAGAATGGCAATGTCTGGAGCGTCCAGGTTGCAACCCAGCTTCAACTTTACATGCTTGTCTTTGAGTATGCGGGGAGGCGCAGCCAGGCGGACGCCGTGGGCTGTGAAGACCGGCTGAGCATTTCCCACGCCAAAGGGTTGAAGGCGTTGCAAAGTCTGAAAAAGTTCGGGAGTCACCTGGTCAAGCGACAGTTCGGCATCGAAACTGAGCCTGGGTTCGAAGTCGGCCAGGGTCAGGCGTGCGCGGGCGTAGGCATCGAGATGGGTCCGCAACTCTGGAACGCGTGCGGCTGGCAACGAGAAGCCGACGGCGTGCGAATGTCCGCCGAAGCGGGTGAACAATCCGGCGCAGGATTCCAGCGCGTTCAGCAGGTGGAATGAGGAGATGGAGCGCCCCGAGCCGTGGGCCTGCTCGCCATCGCGCGAAATCACAAGTGCAGGGCGTCCATAGCGTTCCACTACCCGCGTGGCGGTGATGCCGATGACCCCGCGGTGCCAGCCCTCGCCATCGATCACGATGCAAAAGGCGCCGTGCAGGGCCGGGTCTTCTTCGAAGCGTGACGCGATGGATTTCAGGATGTTGCGCTCTTCCTCCTGACGATGGCCGTTGAGCTGGTCGAGCCGATTGGCAATCTCGCGAGCGCGCACTGGATCTTTCACACTGAACAGTTCGATCACATCGCGGGCCACATCCATGCGACCGGCGGCATTGATACGCGGCGCAACGCGAAAGGCAACTTCTCCCGCAGTGAGAGTCCGGCCGCTGAGCTGCGCCACTTCCAGCAGGGCCTTAAGGCCGGGATTAACCGGTGAGCGCAGGCCTTCCAGTCCCAGCTTGGCGAAGACGCGATTCTCGCCGATGAGCGGGACGGCGTCGGCGATGGTGGCAATCGCAACCACCTTCATGAATGACTTCAGTAAGCGGCCTCGATCGTTCTCCGGAGTTCGCCGTTCGATCAAACCTTGGGCAACTTTGAAGGCGACACCCGCGCCGCACAACGCTTTGCACGGATACGCACAGCCCGGCTGATTGGGGTTGACCACGGCCAGCGCAGCCGGAATGCCCTGCGGACCCGGCAGATGATGGTCGGTAACGATCAGATCCACGCCCAGCCGGCGGGCCGTCTCCGCCGGAGCAAAGGCCCTAATACCCATGTCCACGCTGATGATGAGCTTGATGCCCGTTGCGGCGGCGCGCTCGATGACGTCGTCGCGCATGTCATAGCCGTCGCGGATGCGGTGCGGGACATGGAATTCGGCCGAGCCCCCGCACAGTTCGATCGCGGTCTTGAGGATGACGATTGCGGTCGTACCATCCACGTCGTAGTCGCCGTAAATCAGGATGGATTCTTTGTTCTCGAAGGCAGCTTCGATGCGATCAACTGCCGCCTTCATGCCAGTCATCAGGTACGGCGAATGCAAATCAGCAAGTGACGGCGCGAGGAAGCGCTCCGCCGCTTCGCCTTCGCTGATTCCCCGCATCACCAGCAACGCGGCGAGAGTGGCGGCGATTTGTGGATTTTTCAGGCCAAGTGAAGGTTGCGCAATCAAATTCGCGGCGAGATGGTCAACAGCAGACGAGTCGGCGGTTTTTGACAACCAACGCATAGCAGAAAGCTTCGGGAAGAATCCGTGTGGCGCGGGCGCCCCCGCCCGCGGCCTTTGACTTTGATTTTCAGACCTCGCGGGCGAGGGCGCCCGCGCCACACAGGATATGTTCAGATTTCTTCGTCTGGGCCGGGGCCGTCGATAGGGATGCCGCCGAAATCTTCGGACAGCTCCAATAAGCGTTGGTAGTGGTCGTACCAGTCGGTGGAAGCTTCGTAGATCATCATGATGCCCTGGTGGGCGAAACCCAGCTGCACAAACCCCGTCTTGCCCACGTATGTCCGCAGCCAACGGGCCTCATCCACGTCTTCGTCGTTGGTGAACTCGAGGTTGCCCAAACGCTCGACCATCTGGTCGAGTTCTTCGCGGCGCAGCGTCCAAGCATCCATGGTGAGGAAGGGTGCGGCCGCGGCCTTGGCCAGTTCCACGAAGTCTTTCCAACTATCGGGATTGTCCTCTGTTTTCCAGATTACGCTCTGCACTTCTTCATAATCGACGTAGCCGTGAAAGCGACGCATGCCGTGGCCTTCGATGAAGGCGACCATGTCGTCCTTGAGGCCAGCCAGGTTGTCGGGCGCGGGAGACATCGGTTTATTTCTGCATTGTATGCCTGAATTCGGTCGTTTGTCGTTGGTCGTTCGTCGTTGGCTCTTGAAATATCAGGTGCGGGCACAGTCAGCATTTGGCCAACGGCCAACGACCAACGGCCAGCGACCAAATGCCTGTGCTACACTACCTGTTTCACAAGCCACTTCGATCCGCGCTATGCTGCTTTCCAAAGAATATGTGGGCTACTTGGCCCGCGAAGTCACCAAAAAGCTGATTGCTGGCGGGCACATTGAGACCAAGTCCGCGCCTGCCGTCACGGAGAAGGTGCACGCCTCGATCCTCGAAGAGTTGTCGCTCGAGGACCGCATCAATGACGAAGTCCGGGTGATTCTGGAGGCATATTCCGAGGAAATGCGCCGCACCGGCGCCAACTATCAGGAGATGTTCCGCAAGGTGAAGAGCGAGCTGACGCGCAAGTACAAGGCGGTGCTGTGAGAATCAGCCGGGACAAGGTGAACAAGGTTGCACACGTGGTCACGGACGCGCTGGCGGAACTGGACGCAGTGGATTTCATCGAAGACCGAAACACCATCCGGCTCGAAGTCCGCAAGATTCTGGAAGACCTGCTGAATCAGGAAGCGAAAATCGACCAGGCCGCGCGCCAAAAGATCGAAAGCCAGAAGCGCACGATTCTTGAGGGCAGCCAGGAGTGGGACATCCTCTACCGTAAGTACTACAACGAAGAAGTGAAGAAGCTGGGCGTCTAGTCGTCAGCCTTCGTCTTCAGCAACTTCCCCTTCCGCGAGTTTCACGACACTTACTCGCAACAAAAACCCCCGCGGTTGCGGGGCTGGTTAGAAAATACCCAGAAAATCATGCCGCCACCAGTCTGGCGCTCATGTGTTCGACGCGTTGGCGGTATTGCTCTGCACTCGCCATGATCTCCTTGTGAGGGCGGCTGGTGAGCCATTGATAGCGGGGCGTGGCGCGGCGCTCGCGACGAGTACCGACGTTGCCCCGGCTCATCAGGTTCGCGGGACGTTTTTCAGCAGTCACCTGGTGCCATCCGCTGCCGGAGGTCACATCGAAGGCGCCGATGTATCCGCCGGAAAGTAATTGCAACGGTGACTGGATGTGGTTGCCCTGGTCAAACTGGGTCGATCCTTTGGTCCGGAAATCCTCGAACCATGAGGGGAAAACGAAATCGGAGACGCGCACGACGCCGATTTCATAGCCATCGTTGTCGGATTCGCAGGCATCGCACACTTCGTACGCGTAGAGGGTGCCGGCGGCGGCGGCGGTTTGCACCAGCACGGTCAGGTTGATGTTGGGATCCGCCAGCATTTCGAGCAGCTCGTGGCTCGCCGTGACCGACCAGGTCAGCCCATATTTCAGGTCGGTTCCGGCAAAGACTTTGCCGATCGGCAAACCGTCAGGAGTGAGATCGTGGTAGCCGAGCGCGCCCGCCTGGTCAGAATCGTCGAGGATGACGAGCCACCAGGTTCCTGCGGGCGGATTCACGGTTGCCGGGACAAAGTTAAGTTTGGCGTCGATTCCCCAGACCGGCCGGAAATCGTTGCTTACCTGCTTCTGCAGAGCCTCGACGACAGGACGGATTTCGCTGTCGTTGAGCACGGTAGTGGCGTTGATAATGGAAATATTATTAATGGCAGCGATTTGAGACATGGCCTTCTCCTTTTTAGTGACGGATTCGGAGAACGCGCAGGGAACTTGCGTGCCTCTGTGTTTGGGAAACTAATCTTCAGACGGCTTGGAACGCAAGGTCATGGATCACGAAAAAAAGCATGGCTTCCCATAGTGGGAGATTGCTCTGGCGTCATCAGAAGATCGAAAGACGAACTTCCGCGGAAGACCGGAAACTCACTTCACGAACCACCGGGGACACCAAGCTACTCATGAAAGCGCGAATCGTTCTTCGTGTACCTTCGTGCCCTTGGTGGTGAAATCAGGATGCCGCAGAGCTGCCCACGGCATTGCCGTGCCGTGCGGGTGCAAGTATCGTGGGAGAAGGGGGCTTTAATCTGCGAGGGAAGTTATGGATATTTGCCTGGTCTCCGCAGTGCTAGTTGCTGTCCAGCTGTTCAATTTGACTCCCCCACCGGGCGCGCCCGCACTGTTGCTTCAACTCCCGCCGTCGTTCAAAGGATATGGAGATGGTCCACGGGTAAGCAACATATCCCGCTTACACATCTCAGAGGCCGCCTCTGCGAAACGCTTGCTAAAGAAAGTCGAGCCCGACTACCCAAGTGAAGCCAAGGCTGCGGGGGTTGAGGGCGACGTTGTTTTCAGAATCATAGTTGGAACCGAGGGCGGAGTAGAGGAAATCCACCTGCGGCGCGGGAAGCCCCTGCTGATAGAAGCGGCCGCGAAGGCAGTTTCAAAGTGGCGGTATGAGACTTATATGCTTAACGGCAACCCTGTGGAAGTAGAGACCATTGCCACCGTCCGATTTCGGCTGCCCAGCAAACCTTAGTGATATCCAGAAACCCTGCAAATCTTCCCAGCGTGCCTTTCCTCCGGGTGGGTCGGGCAAATGATTGTCCTAAGCAAGCCCTTTACACAACATCCCGAACGGTCTTTCATGAGATAACTTCTAGAATCGGGACATGAATCAGAGCGGCCCAATAACGTCCCTCATAAAACAGGCGGCCCGCGATGCCGGCTTCGAGCTGGCAGGGGTTGCGCCGGTGCACGAGTTCAGCGAACTGGATCGCTTCCGGGAGTGGATCGCGGCCGGGCATGCGGGCGAGATGAAGTACATGGAGGCCCGCGACGATTCGGGTTCCCTCAAGCGGGCGTCGCTGCGCTCGACACTGCCGTGGGTGCGGAGCGTAATTGTCTGTGCCATCAACTACAACACTGCTCATCCCTACTCAACCCAGGTTGAGGATCTCGAGCGGGGATGGATTGCCCGGTACGCCTGGGGACGTGAGGACTATCACGAAGCGGTGATGAGCAGGCTGCGGGTCGTGGAGAATAAACTGCGCCAGGCAATCTCTGAATCAGGAGCGGCGCTGCAGACGCGCTGCTACGTAGATACGGGTCCGCTCGTTGAGCGCGTCTACGCCAAGTATGCCGGCGTGGGCTGGATCGGCAAAAATACCTGCATCCTGAACCAGAAGCTGGGATCGTGGCTTTTCCTGGGCGTAATCCTGACCTCGCTCGAACTCGAACCCGACCTGCCTGCACCCGACCGCTGTGGCACCTGCACGCGCTGCATTGACGCTTGTCCTACCGACGCGCTCATCGCGCCCTATCAGCTGGATTCGAATCTTTGCATCTCCTATCTCACCATTGAAAAACATGGCGCGATTCCGGAAGAGATGCGCGCAAGCATGGGCCGCCAAGTTTTTGGCTGCGATATCTGCCAGGATGTTTGTCCCTGGAACCGCAAGGCTCCGGTCACCAGTGCGGCGGAATTTCAGGCCCGGGAGGGACTGGTCAATCCCGCGCTGGAATGGCTGGCCGAGATGACGACCGAGGAATTCCGCGAAAAATTTCGGGGGTCTGCGGTGCGCCGCACCAAACGCAGCGGCCTGAGGCGGAACGCGCTGATTGCCATGGGGAACAGCGGCGACCGGCGATTCGGACCTCTGCTGGAGAAGCTGAAAGCGGATGAAGATACGATCGTGGCAGAGAGCGCGGAATGGGCGGCGGACAAGCTGCAAACCCCTCGGTAACGCGCGTTTCCGGTTTCGCGTTTCCAGTTTCTAGACACTAACGGTGGGTCCGACGCGGACCAAGTCGCGGCCTCACTACCGTGATAGCATCGTTGCAATCGGCTACTCCTGTGGGATCATGTTTCGCATCCGCCTCACCTCGCGACTCCTTCTTCTAGGCCTATTGAGTGCGAGCAGCCTGTCGCCCGCGCTGCCGGGGCGGGCTGCCGAACCCAAGTGGATCAGGGT
>WNFE01004867.1_pt1 | contig 11215 bp, 8 predicted proteins | sample 5400451 | NCBI WGS metagenome assembly WNFE01 (sample SAMN13153344, study PRJNA577476) | soil metagenome | isolation source: 200 cm saprolite under Douglas fir tree site 2 hole 2 | place: USA:California | collected 2015-04-18
TGGCGCGGAATCTTGGCCTCACCGAGGAAACCGTGCGCGCCGCGCTGCGCCGGCTCGTGCAACACCGTGCATTGCGGTTGGTCGAGCGCAGCAAAGCGGGTCACGTGATGGACGTTCGCCTGCCGGAAGAGGTTCCCGGCGCTCGCCGAAGCACACCCCAAACACGCGTGGCCGTTCCCTCTCCTCACTACGGCAACCTCGAGGAAATCGACTTTATGCGCACCCCCGAGCTCCGCCAGGCCATCCATGCCCGCGAAGGGGGCGTCTGCTTTTACTGCCTCCGCCGCATCGGCCCGCAAATGCAGTGCCTCGATCACGTCATACCCCGCGCCCAGCTCGGTCCCAACTCTTACCGCAACCTGGTCTCTTGCTGCCGTGAATGCAACTCTCGCAAGGGCGAGCGCCCCGCCGCCGACTTTTTGCGCTCTCTCTATCGTGAGGGCCGTGTAACCGGCGCCGAGCTGATTCGCAGTCTCCAGTCTCTCAAAGACCTCGCCGCCGGCAGCCTCCGCCCCATTCTCGCCCCGCTCCTACGTCGTTCCGCATCGTAGGGGAGGGGCTTGCCCCTCCCTCCGGGGCCGGGCTTTAGCCCGGCCGCCATTTGTAGCTCCGGCTTGCCCCTCCCGGCACTGCTTCACGATGACTTGCAATTTGGATTTTCAGGATCCAACGACCACATCAACGGATTCTCCGAGATATACCGCTGGATCTTCATGAGGTCCTCCCCAGTCCGGACGATATGTTCATAGTAGCTCCTCTGCCAGAGCGGAACTCCGCGCCGTCCCAGGAGCTTGTTTACCTTGATCGTAGAAATCGATTTGAACGCGCCAATAACATCAAACAATGTAGGGGAGGGGCTTGCCCCTCCCGTTGGGCCACGGCTTGCCCCTCCCTTCGGGTCGAGGCTTGCCCCTCCCTTCGGGTCGAGGCTTGCCCCTCCCGTCGGGTCGAGGCTTGCCCCTCCCGTCGTGCCACGGCTTGCCCCGCCCACTTGACCTACAAACGCCAGAACGCCGTGCAAATGGTTAGGCATGATCACAAACTCGTCCAACACCAACCTCGCGAACCGCTCTACCAGCGCAATCCATTCGCAGCGAACAATCTCGCCCGCGCGGCTGAGGACAATGCTTTCCCCGCGGATGGAACCGAAAACGGGACGCTTCCCGGCCGAACAAATAGTGACAAAATAGACGCCCGGAAATGCATAGTCATAGCCACGCAGACGAAGTTGTTTTCTGTGCAGACGAAGTTGTTTTCTGTGCGGCAATACGATTGGATTGTGCATCTGTTGAACGTTGCGGGCCGGGCAAGCCCGGCCCCTACAGGTTTCGCCCGCGCCAGGCGTATATTACTCTAGCTTAATGACCATTGACTAATACATCGCAGGGGCGGAACTTGCTTTCTCCCTGAACCGCGCCCTATTCCCCGGGAGCTACACGTCGTGCTCGTTATTGTAGGGGAGGGGCTTGCCCCTCCCGTAAGGGTGCCGGTGCGGACCTGGTCCCGAACCGGGCTTCCCCCCAGGACCCGGCTTCCCCCCAGGACCCCGCCTACCATGGATCAGGAACGCCGAAACACCGGCATCGCCCTGCTCCGCTCCAACAAACTCATGCAAACCACCAACAAACGGCAGATTCTCCTGGCGACGTGATGCATCCTTTAGGACCCTCCTGCGTACCGCCGGCGTCTCGCCGGCTCTTCTTTCTGGATTCGATGCGCCGCTTCTTGTAGCGGCGACTTTACGTCGCCGTCTTCTCTTGAGTCTTGCCACCACCTAGTCACTCGTTTACCCCGCGCCCAGCTCGGTCCCAACTCTTACCGCAACCTGGTCTCTTGCTGCCGCGAATGCAACTCCCGCAAGGGCGAGCGCCCCGCCGCCGACTTCTTGCGCTCTCTATCGTGAGGGCCGTGTAACCGGCGCCGAGCTGATTCGCGCTCTCCAGTCTCTCAACGATCTCGCCGCCGGCAACCTCCGCCCCATTCTCGCCCGGCTCCCACGTCTTTCCACGTCGTAGGGGCGGGGCTTGCCCCGCCCGCCGTCGTCATCAGGAACCAAAAAAATAATGATATAGTTTCCGCTCGCCTTAAGAGAGGAACAATATTGGGCCCAATACAACCTCGGGAGCACGTCAAGATGAGAATCGCGACCCTCGGCTGGGGCTCGCTTCTATGGGAAGGTGGCGCTGAATTCGATAGGTGGCGCGCTGACTGGGCCCACGATGGGCCGATATTGAAAGTCGAATTCGCTCGAATTTCCCAGAAACGCCTCCAAGCGCTCACCCTCGTAATCGACGATGCGCACGGGGCAGCTACCACGGTTGCTTGGTGCCTCAGTAAACGGGCTACGTTACAAGATGCCGTGTGTGACCTCCGGTGCAGGGAGGGCACGACGGTCGACCAAATCGGCAGCGTCGTGATCACACCCAAAGACGAGTCTCCGAAGAACACCTCTGCAGAAAGACCCATCGAGGCCTGGGCTCGAGCAAGAGACTTGGACGCAGTAATCTGGACTGCCTTAGAGAGCAACTTTGAAGAGAAGACTAAGAAAGCGTTTTCTGTGGATGCCGGGATCGCGCATCTGAAGTCCCTGCCGCCGGAAGCAAAAGTCAAAGCCGCAGAATACATCTGGCGCGCCCCGAACTTTGTCCGGACGCCCCTTCGCGCAGCGATCCAGGTAGAGCCGTGGTTTGAGTCCGCCATCAAAGGGGGCGACTAGGGGCTTCCGACGCGCTGGGCCACGAACCAACGGCTCACTTTAGGATGCATCCCAAGGCATGCCTCGCTGCAGCGAGGCATGCACCAGCTTCTTCCTCCAGAATTGGGCTTTGGTGGACAGCTCTGTTGGCTAGAGTATTGACGGTCTGAACCTCCCTCCATGCTTCTGGCGGAACGACCTTGGTACCTAGCGCCCCAAGACCTTCCGCAAATCTCAGCAAGGCCCCTAAAGTGTGCGGTGTCTCTTTTGAGTCCTTCGGCAGGTCACTCTTAAGCTGCCCAATTCGCTTTTCGATGACCTCTTCGAGTATCGATCGGCACATTACAGCCGATGCGGAATATAGCTCGTAAAAGTAACAGAGACACGCTTCCTCCAAGTATTTTTCAGCCTCTCCAGTCGGTCTCTCCCTTACGATGAGTTCACTCAGTTTCGCAGCCCGCTCTGCTGCAGGGAAAACCAAGTCTGTCAATCGGTCCGCGAAGGCAACGGCAAGAAGATTCGATTTTCGATTCTGTAGCTCGGCTCGTCTATAAAATTGAACCAGTATATCGCCCAGGGCCCCTCGAAGCTGAAAAGAGGTTGCATCTTTGAGAGCTTTTTTGATTTCTCTGTTCAGCTTCTCAGTTTCATCCTTGTCCATCCGTCTGAGCAAACGTAAGAGGTCTTCTTTGCCATGAGATTGCACGTCTTCCCTTAGGCCTTCAGTAAGTTCGCGGCTAAAACGGCGGGCTATCTCATCCCAATCCTCTCGGTCGACTAATGGCACCAACATCTCCGCCAAATTGACCTCGTCCCGCAGAATTTCACCGAGAGAAACCCCTAGGTCGAATAAATCCATCTCGCTCCTTCAGCGGCGCAAGGCAGCCGTTAGTTTTCGATGAAGTTCAGAGATCACACGGGGGTGAGCATAGACTTCCTCTACCTTCGCCAATAATTCTTCGACGTGAAATGGAACACACAGATACTCGAAATCCGCCCCCTCAGGGGAAGCCTTCACAACCCGAATGCCCTCTTCTTCGCCCAAAATGATGATTCCCGGGCATCGGTAGCGTAGCCATCCCCCAAACACCACGCCACTCAAATGGCAGGTTTCGAGGCCATTAAGGGCAATGTCAAAAACGGGCTCAAAGCCAATCTCATTCACGTGCTCCGTTGCGTCGAAGGGGCAGTAAAGCGGGAGGGCACTATGGCCTGCAAAGTGGAGCACACTGGGCGGGTGGGCCATAGACCGAGCCTCCGGAAAGATTCGGGTGCCGCATACGCCGGTTTTGCGTGTGCGGGTTTTACGTTCCTTCTTCCCGCTTTTATCCCTCGTATTCAACACGACCTATTTTTACATGAACGCGTGAAACTCAGAAACTCAGGGACAGACGGAACGTTTTCCATATTGTCTGAAGGATTGGAGGTTTTCAGAATAGGAGAAAGTTCCCGTCTGTCCCCAGTTTCCCATCTTGGCGAGACTCCACGTATGGGACGCAGATTGGTTTCCGAGTCGGGGGCACCCAGCAATTGGCGCGGCCGATGAACTGTGATAAAACTCCCCAGTATGGGGTGTGGTGGTGCGCATGAGGGCGGAGCGGACTACGACTTTGTGATTCAAAGTCTGTCTGAAATATTCTCGAGACAAGGCGTGTTTCCTGCACCAGATTCTTTCGCGAAGCAACTGCCCGTTCCTATCAGGCCCGTAGCCCTCATCTTCGGCAGGCCGACTTGCAAAGTATTCAGGGAAGAACTGCTCCCGGACCGTAAGTATTACGACCTGCGATCGGGCGCCAATATCGAGTTGTTTTATATGGGATATGCAGATCCCGATGCTGAGTACAAGGTCGGGGATTTCGATGAAAATGACTTCAGCGAACAGTCTTTTGCGAACGCCGTCTCTGACTTTGAGAGGAAAACGACGTGGAAATACAGCGGAGAAACCGACATCATCCTCCTCAACAGCTTTTTCACGCCTGAGCTGACGGTGAGGTTGGATTTTAGCAGCGTGTTTGCTCTTCAGCTGGAAGAAGTAATTCATTCTAATCTCATTCGTAGCGGACGGGCTTTCATAGAGGAATTGATGCGTCACTCGCGAAACTGCGCTGTGAAGGATGTCATAGCAAGAACTAGCGACGTTGTGTTCCTTCGCAACGCGCGCAGTTCCTTCCTATCGTGGGTAATGGGCCTGGTGAAACTCAAGGCGGAGGACTTGGGAAACGCCTACCGCAGCTGTGTTCGCGACATCAGCCGCCGCGAGCCGGCGACTTCCTGACCCCAGCCCATCATGGTCAGGATTACTTGAAGCCGCGTACCCACGCCTTGCGTTCTTTGCAATGGTGGGGCTGCCTTTCGCTAGCCTCTTCTCTCCCGTCATCGCTTCGGTCAGTCTCACTCAGGTGCCGGTTCGTGCAGACACCCTTCCGCGTGCCGCTCCTTCTCGCACCGAGCGAAGCGAATGTCTCCGTGTTGATAGGCCACCCGTTTTACCCTGCACTGTGTGTCACAGAGCCGTAACTTGACCGCGGGGGAGTGCTGCGTTAGGGTGTAAAGAGTTTCTCCCTGAGTGAATCGCGAGGCACAACCAGGAGGAATCCCATCGGCCACCCGGTTCCCGTAGCAGGAAGACCTTCCAATTGGATGCGACGTACCGTTCACATTTCCGGACAAATTGAACCCTTCTTCGGCACGCTGGATGAAAATGTGCGCTTGCTCGAGGACTCGCTGCGGGTGCGCACGCATCTGCATGACACGCGGCTGACCATCGAGGGCGAGCAGGACAGCGTCGACCAAGCGGTGAAAATCGTCGAAGAGTACAACCACCTGACACGCCACGGGAAAGCGCTTTCGGCGGCGGAGGTGAAGTCGCTGCTGCGCGTGGCCACCGAGGAGCCTCACGAATCGCCGCGCGCCATGTTTGAGCACAGCCGGGTACGCTCTTTCGGCAAGAAACAAGTCACGCCGAAGAACGCCAGCCAGAAGCGTTACATGGAAGAGATCGAGAAGCACGACATGATGTTTGGGATTGGTCCCGGCGGCACTGGCAAGACGTATATCGCCGTGGCCATGGCGGTCAGCGCTCTGCTGACGAAGCAGGTCAATCGCATCATTCTGGCGCGTCCAGCGGTGGAAGCAGGCGAGCGGCTCGGGTTCTTACCAGGCACACTTCAGCAGAAAATCGATCCGTACATGCGGCCGCTCTACGACGCGCTGTACGACATGCTGGACGCGGACAAACTCGAGCGCTTTCTGGAAAAGGGAATCATTGAAGTCGCTCCGCTGGCGTTCATGCGCGGCCGCACCCTGAACGATTCGTTCGTCATTCTTGATGAAGCGCAAAACACCACGAGCGAGCAGATGAAAATGTTCCTCACGCGCCTGGGGTTCAACTCCAAGGCGGTGATTACTGGCGACATTACGCAGATCGACCTGCCGCAAGGAAAGAAGTCCGGCTTGATCGAAGCGCTGGAAGTTTGCGGCAAGATTGACGGGATTGCCGTGATGCACTTTGGAGAGAAGGACGTGGTGCGGCACAACCTGGTGCAGCAGATCATCCGCGCCTATGAAGAGTATGATGTAGATCACCCGCAGCGCGGCGGAAACGCGGCGAACGGCAAAGCGGTGGCGCTGGCGAGAGAGTCCGGCAAAGAACGAGAAAAAGAAATCCAGCAGGGATGAACTTCTTTCAGGGCGACCGCCAAGCAGTCAATTTTCAGGGTGACCGCCAAGCGGTCAACAACCGGCAGCGAGCCGTCCGCGTGGCGCGGCGCCCGCTCGAATCGTTTCTGCGCCGAGCGAAAAATGAACTGGGGCTGGAGGAAGCGAGCCTTACAGTTTGCCTGGTGAGCGACGCGGAGATCGCCCGTTTGAACGAAACGTTTCGCAAGAAAAAAGGGCCAACGGACGTGCTTTCGTTTCCCGCGACCGCGCGGCGTAGACCGGTCAGGATGCGGCGCGGATCAAAGACGGCAAAGGCCGGCGCATACCTGGGCGACATCGCCATCTCTCCAGCTACGGCGCGGCGCTATGCAAGAAAAAACGGCCGGAAGCTTTCGAGCGAACTTCAAGTGTTGATTCTTCACGGATTCCTGCACCTGCTAGGTTACGACCACGAAACCGATCGCGGCGAAATGGACCGCGTTGAACGGAAGCTGCGAAAACGGCTCGGACTGACGTGATGAATCTAAGCTGGCTCTATGCTCTGAGCGTCGTGCTGGTAGGTTTCACCCTGCCGATTTTCTCGTATCTGACTTTGATTTACCGCGAACTCGGCCGCATGACGACGGGCCGCGTCCATGAACATCTGGAGATTTTTGAAGCGGAGATCGAGCCAAAATTAAGGATCAATCGGCGGAGTGGCGGGCGAACCTTCCGAATCCTCGGGCACTTCTTGCTGGCATTCCTGGTGCTGGAGACGACGCGCGGGGTGGTGTACTTCGTTGCGGGGACCTGGGAATCTTTCGTGCAGTTCTGCGTTTTCCTGGTGCTGGAAGTCGTCATCGCCATGCACTTTATTCCAGACATGTTGCTGTACCGCACCACGGGGCGCTGGCTGCTTCCACTATTGCCGCTGATTCGCGGGGCGATGTGGTTCGTCTGGCCAGTGCGCGTATTTCTAGAGGGCGCGGAATCACTGGCGCGAATTTCCGAATACGAGGCCGAGAAGACCGAAGAGCAGCGCACGGAAGAAGGAATCGAAGCGCTGGTGGAAGCCGCGGAAGAAGAAGGTATCATCGAGCCGGAACAGGCCGACTTGATCGAGCAAGTCGTGGAGTTCAGCGACAAGCGTGTGCGAGAAGTGATGACGCCGCGGCCCGATATCGTGGCGCTGCCCGCGGATGCCACGCTCGAAGACCTGCATGCGAGAGTGGTGGAGACGAAATTAAACAAGATTCCGGTGTACGAGAAATCGCTGGACGATATTTTTGGCGTGGTTTACTCGCAGGACCTTTTGCAAATTGCCGACCAGGATTTGCTGAAGCGCAAAGTGCGCGAGCTGGTGAAACCCGTTCTTTTCATACCGGAAACGAAAGTTGGTTCGGAGCTGCTGCGTGAAATGCGTCAGAAGGGACAGCCGCTGGCTGTAGTTATCGACGAACACGGGACGGTGGCGGGCATTGCGACCGTGGAAGACCTGGTGGAAGAGATCGTCGGCGAAAGTGGAAATGATGGAAAGCCGCCATCGCCGGATGTGGTGCGCGAACCGGACGGTGGGCTGATCATGCGCGGCAGCATGCCTATCGGGGACGTCGAGGAATTGCTGGGCGTGAAGTTCGGCGACAAAACTGACGAAGCGGTAACCACTCTCGCAGGCTTGCTGAGCCACGCTTCAGGCAAAGTGCCCGCGCCTGGTGACAAGATCGATCTCGCGGATCATCGCTTCGAGGTGCTGGAAGCGAACCAGAGAAAAGTATTGCGCGTGCGGATTCGCAAACAGATGAAAGCAGCTCTCACAAAGCGGTAGACTTCCAGGTTTCTGGTTTTCGGTCGATAGAGTAAAAGGCAATTCATTGCAGCGCAGGGGGAAGAGATGCCCGTTGAGACATGGAAGAGAGTCAGTACGGCTACAGCCGGATTGGCGCTGATGATCCTGGTGGGGACAGTCACGGCAAGTGCGCAGCAAAAGCCCGCCGCTGAGGAGCCGACCATCGACATGCAATGGGTGGTGAAGATTCCGGCGAGGGATGGAGTGAAGCTGAATGCGACAGTGTTCACGCCGCACGGCCAGAAGGATCCGCTGCCGGTGATCTTCACATTTACGCCGTACATCGGAGATTCGTACACCGACCGCGCGGTGTACTTTGCGAAGCATGGCTACGTGTATGCATTGGTGGATGTGCGCGGACGCGGAAATTCCGGCGGCGAATTCGAGCCATTCGTGAATGAGGGCAAGGACGGCTACGACGTGGTGGAATGGCTGGCGAAACAGCCTTATTGCAACGGCAAGGTGACGATGTGGGGCGGCTCGTACGCGGGATTCGATCAGTGGACCGTGCTCAAGGAATTTCCGCCGCATCTGGCGACGATCGTGCCGGCGGCCGCCGCACACCCTGGCGTGGATTTTCCGTTCCAATACAACATTTTCGCGCCGTACGACATGCAATGGCTGACGTTCACGAGCGGTGTGACAAGCAATGGCAGCCTGTTTGGGAACAGCGCCTTCTGGACGGCGAAAGCGCACGAGATGTATATGGCGCACTCGGCGTTTCAGGATTTCGACAAAGTGGTGGGGAACGGTTCGACAGTGTTTCAGAAATGGGTGAAGCATCCGGCCGCGGACGGGTACTACGACGCGATGGTGCCGAGCCCGGAGCAATACAAACGGATGAATGTGCCAATCCTTACGATCACCGGACATTACGACGGAGATCAGCCGGGCGCGTTCACGTTTTACAAGCGGCACATGCAGTACGGAACCGCCGAAGCCAAAGCGAAACATTTTTTGATCATCGGACCATGGGACCACCCGGGTACGCGCACACCGAAAGCGGAAGTAGGAGGACTGAAATTTGGCCAGGCGAGCCTGGTCGACTTGAACAAGCTGCACACCGAATGGTACGACTGGGCGATGAAAGGCGGTGCCAAGCCTGAATTTCTGAAGAAACGCGTAGCCTATTACGTGGTAGGAGCGGAGGAATGGAAGTACGCGGACAGCCTCGAGAGCATCTCGAACGCGACGAAGATGCTATATCTCGGTTCGAGCGGCAGCGCCGGTGACGTGTTTCGATCCGGGACGCTGGCGGAGGAGAATTCCGCTGCGTCCACGGGAACGGATTCGTGGACGTATGACCCGCTGGATACGAGGCCGGGCAGTGCCGAACCGGAGGACGACGGCAATTCGCTGACTTCGCAGCGCGCGGTAGTGAATCTGTTTGGCGAGGGCGTGATTTACCATGGCGAGATCTTTCCTGAAAATACCGAAATCGCTGGATTCCCAAAGCTGACGGTGTGGCTGAAGATGGATGTGCCGGACACCGATCTGGAAGCGGATCTCTACGAGATTTTGCCGGACGGAGGATCGGTGGCGCTCACCGGGGCGTCGATGAGAGCGAGATACCGCGAGTCGTTGCGCGAGGCCAAGCCGGTGATGCCCGGAAAGATTGAAAAATACGTGTTCGACAATTTCACTTTTTTCGCGCGGCGAATCGCGAAGGGAAGCCGGCTGCGGCTGGTGGTGCGCAGCATCAATTCGACGGGCTCGGAGAAGAATTACAACAGTGGCGGAGTTGTCGCGGCGGAAACCGGGAAGGATGCCAAGACCGCGCATATCTCACTGGTGCACGATAAGGAACATCCTGGCGCGCTGGAGCTTCCGGTTGTGAAACCTTGAACAGCGACAGCAAAAACAGCGGGGAAAAGCAGGAGTTTCGATCCGGATTCGTGGCTATTGTGGGCCGGCCGAATGCGGGTAAGTCCACCCTTGTAAATCGCCTGGTCGGGCAGAAGATCGCCATCGTCACCTCAAAACCGCAGACGACGCGCAACCGCATTCAGGGGATTGTAACCAAGCCGCAAGGGCAGATCGTCTTTATCGACACGCCAGGTTTGCACGAAGCGGATTCGGCGCTGGGACGGCAAATGATGCAGGAAGTGGCGGCAGCGCTGGAGGGCATCGACGTGCTGCTGCTTATGGTTGATGCCAGCAGTATGCATCCACACGCGGATGATTTGCTGCTGGAGAAAGCCAAGCGGTTTCGCGGGAAAACGATTCTGGCATTGAACAAGGTCGATCGTTTGCCCAAGCCGAAACTCCTGCCGATGATCGAATCGTTTGCGAAGGCTTTTGAATTCAGCGCGATTGTGCCGATTTCCGCGTTGCGGGGAGCGGGATGCGAAGAGCTGCTTGACGAAATATTGAAACAGCTGCCCGACGGAGTTCCATACTTTCCGGAAGATCAGGTGACCGACCAGCCGGAACGATTTCTGGCCGCGGAGATCATTCGAGAGAAAGCCATTCAACTGATGTACCACGAAGTGCCCTACGCACTGGCGGTGGTCGTCGAAAAATATGAAGAGAAGCCCAACCTTCTGCGAATCGAGGCGCTCATGAACGTGGAGCGCGATTCGCAGAAAAAGATTTTGATTGGCCACAAGGGCGAAATGCTTAAGAAGATCGGCACGGAAGCCCGTAAGGAACTTGAAGCCATCATAGGCAGCAAGATCTACCTGGGGCTGTTCGTGAAAGTCGCGCCGGATTGGCGAGAAAATCCCCAGAAGGTGCGTGAACTGGACTGGCGCTACCAGTTGGAAGGGCTTACAGAAGAGTTGGACGAGAAGGAATGAAAACGTGGTCCAGCATGTCGTAGGGCGCGTCGTACAGCGGACGCATGAATAAGTCGTGTTGATACGAGGGATAAAACGGGAAGAAGGAACGTCAAAACCCGCACACGCCCCGACCGGGCCGGGGTAAACGCCACCGGCGTATGCGGCACCCGAATCTTTCGGGGGCTCGGTCTATGGCCCACCCGCCCTGCCACCCGCCCTTGGTACCCAGATTCATCTTAGAATTTGTCTATAGCA
>WNFE01003807.1_pt1 | contig 11214 bp, 11 predicted proteins | sample 5400451 | NCBI WGS metagenome assembly WNFE01 (sample SAMN13153344, study PRJNA577476) | soil metagenome | isolation source: 200 cm saprolite under Douglas fir tree site 2 hole 2 | place: USA:California | collected 2015-04-18
TCGCCACGGAAGGCTATCGATATACCTTCCCGCGCGATCACGGGGCGCATGAAGAGTTTCGCACCGAATGGTGGTACTACACCGGCCAGGTCGCGGCGAAGGACGGTCGGCCATTCGGCTATGAACTCACCTTCTTCCGCCGTGGCATGCCGCATGATCAGACGAAGACTCTGCCGTCACAGTGGGCCGTCACGCACCTGTACCTGGCCCATTTCGCCGTAAGCGATCTCAGCAAGGGTCGGTTTCACTATGCGGACAAAATGAGCCGGGCCGGTTTGGGCAAGGCCGGCGCTGCGCACGATCGGCTCCACGTCTGGATCGATCGTTGGAGCGTCGAATCGCCATCGACCGCTCCCGGCACTCAAACCCTCCAAGCAGCGGAGGGCGATATGGCCATCCAACTCACGGTCTCGTCGGGGAAACCACTGGTCGTACATGGGGCCGACGGGATCAGCCGCAAAGGCTCGGCCGTGGGACAAGCCTCCCATTACTATTCCTTCACCAGACTGGCCACAACCGGCAGACTCACGATCGGAAACGAATCGTTCGACGTGACCGGCACAAGTTGGATGGACCATGAGTTCGGGTCCGCCGATCTCGACAAGGATCTGGTCGGATGGGACTGGTTCAGCCTGCAACTCGACGACCAGAGGGAACTCATGCTCTATCGGCTCCGCCGGGCAGACGGATCGGCCCATCCGGCCTCAAGCGGCACGTTGATCGACCGAGACGGACAGGGGCGCCATCTTTTGATCGGAGACTTCACGCTCGAACCGACAAGTTATTGGACCAGCCCTGCGAGCAAGGCCCACTATCCGCAGCGTTGGCGCCTGACCATTCCCTCACAACAACTTTCATTGGAACTCGTGCCCCGCATGGCCGATCAAGAACTCTCCCCCAAACGCAGCACACAAGTGACCTATTGGGAAGGCGCTATCGAGGCAACCGGCTCCATTCAAGGACGGCCCGCTCGTGGACAGGGCTACATGGAACTGACCGGCTATGCCGAACGCATCATGCAGAAACTGTAACAGGTCTATCTGGTTATTCTGGTCTGTCTGTTCCATCTGGTTAGTCTCATGCAACCAAGAAACGCCAAGTCGCTGAAGTCCATCTATCTCACGCGAGTCGTGCTTTGGTTTGGAGTGTCATCTGCTCACTTCCTCGACCTTTGCCACCCACTTAAAAGGGAGGCTCAGTACTGATGAGCGAAAACGAGGTCAAAGACGTGGGTGAGGTGGTGGATGCCGTCTACCGCTCGGAATCGCGCCAGGTGCTCGCGACCCTGATCCGCCTGCTGGGCGACTTTGAGACTGCCGAGGAGGCATTGCACGACGCGTTTGCAGTCGCAGTCGAACAGTGGGCGCGCGATGGCGTGCCGGCTAATCCGCGGGCCTGGCTCGTCTCGACCGGCCGCTTCAAGGCGATCGACGGCATGCGGCGGCGCGCCCGGTTCGACGCGTCGCTGATGGAACTCGCCAAGCAACTAGAACAAAGCACCAGTGACGCCGAAGAGTGGAACGAGGAGAGAGTCGAGGACGACCGGCTGCGGCTGATCTTTACCTGCTGCCATCCAGCCCTGGCGCCGGAGGCGCAAGTGGCAATGACGCTGCGCGAAGTCTGCAGCCTCACGACCGAAGAAATTGCGCGGCCCTTCCTCACGAAGCCGGCCACGGTCGCCCAGCGGATCGTGCGCGCCAAAGCGAAGATCCGCGAAGCCCGCATTCCTTATCAGGTGCCTTCGGAGGCCGATCTGCCGGATCGGCTGGATGCCGTGCTCCGGGTAGTTTACCTCGTCTTCAACGAGGGATACTCCGCGTCATCCGGTGGATCGCTCACGCGGCACGATCTATCGGGCGAGGCCATCCGCTTGGGACGCTTGCTGATCGAGTTGCTTCCAGAGCCTGAGGCGATGGGACTCTTGGCGCTCATGCTGCTTCACGACTCGCGGCGTGCCGCACGTACGTTGCCGACCGGTGATCTGATACTTTTGGAAAATCAGGATCGCTCGCTATGGAACCGGGATCAGATCACGGAGGGAGTCTCTCTGGTGGCGCGGGCGCTGTCGTCAGGCCAAGTCGGTCCCTACACCCTCCAAGCAGCCATCGCCGCGGCGCATGCCCAGGCGCCCAGTTCCGCCACCACGGATTGGGCCCAGATCGTCGCACTCTACGACCTGCTGATGCGGGCGGAACCGTCGCCTGTGGTCGAGCTGAATCGTTCGGTTGCCGTAGCTATGCGCGACGGTCCTGCGGCAGGACTGAGCCTCATCGACGCTATCCTCGCGAGGGGCGAGTTGGGGAAGTATCATCTCGCGTATGCGGCGCGGGCGGATCTCTGCCGCCGATTGGGGCAAACAGTGGAAGCCCGAGCCTCCTACGAACAGGCCCTCGGTCTCACCCAGCAAGAACCAGAGCGCCGGTTCCTCAAGCGACGGCTGAGCGAGCTGCCGGACTGAGCCGGCAAGTACCACTTCACAGATCGCACATGCCCATATCGGGTTGTTCCTGGCGGGTGATTCGGTCATCGAATGGCGGCGTCTGGATCGCCGCAGACGTAGAGGGGAATACCCGGCTCGCCAGCTTCATCAACAGGGTCACGGCTCAACATCTAGAATGGATCGAGCAGCTCCGTCAGGATATCCTGGCGGCAGCTAACGACTGGGCGCCGAGCGGCCGCCGCAGCTGACCTGCCCGGCCGTTTATGGGCCGATTTGTTGGCAATCCGCTTCAACGCCTGGTTGGTCAACAACACTATAACCGCTCATACTCCGCCCGCACCAACTGCGGGTCATAAGTTCGTTCCAGCCTGCGGACAATGAAGTGACCCCGTGCCATCTCCTGGAAATGATCTATGAACAGGACGTTGATCACCACGCCTCCGGCGGCACCAATTACGGGTACGGCTTGAGCGGCGACCTTCTCGGAGACGTTCACGCCGAAGCGCGTGGCCAACTGTGTGATGAGCCTGACGATTGCTGGTGCGCCCTCCTCCACCAGACCTCTCTCGGTGATGTACCCCGCAGCCTCTGAGACCGACTTCGCCAGAGCCCCACGTATCAGGAAGTAGGCGGATTCACTCGCGTCGTCGCTCTTGCGACGCCCGCCAAGAGCGAAGACCTCAAGGCAGGCCAGTTTGGCGCCGGGCGTCCGGAGACGTTCACCCTCACTTCGTGCGATATCTGCAATGGAGCGCAGCATGATGGTGGTGGACAAGGGCAGTTCGACTGGGAGACCCAGCAATCCGAAGGCACCTCCCCCTGCGCCGGTCGCCGCGACCGCGAGCTTGTGCAGGAACTCCCAAGAGTTCGCCTGCGGCTTGTCGTCAAGCGTGAGCAGCGCGGCCTGTAGTGCCGTCTCCAGCGACTTCCTTGTCGCCTCGTTGACGACCTTTGCCCATTTCTCCGGAAGTAGCTTTAGCGCCTTCTCAATCGGCATGCCGATCAATCCCGTGATTTTCGCTGCGAGGCCAGGATTCTCAAGGAGAGCCTTCGCGTACTGCAGCGCCTCTTGATCTTCATACGATAGCTTCACGCAAGCCTCCTACTCCTGATTGCTGCCCAACTATTAGGTGAGCCGTTACAGAGATTGTGGTCCAAGGGGCCTATTCCTGGCAGCTCTTTCGTTCAAAGAAGCTCCATTCTGCTAGGAATGTCACTCGCTTACGAAGACTTGTCAAGCATCGGAATGCCTCTGTCGATTTTTGCTCTTGCCAACGACTATCTTATGTCACAACACCGTGAAGTGTATCTCGTTGGAGATCAGAGCTGAAAGCTGACTGCTAGTAGCTTCGATCGCGAGATACGTGCGACTCCTCACGAACGATGAAATTACAGGAGGCATCCATATGAAATACATGTTGCTGATCTATGGTGACGAAAATGGGCTGACTGAGACGGAGCGAAAGGACTGTTACGCTGAATCGACGCAGCTTGCGCATGACCTTCACACGAACGGGCAGTACCTGGCTGCCAACCCGTTGCGTCCCACAGCCATGGCGACCAGCGTTCGGGTGCGGGAGGGAAAGCGGCTTGTGACCGACGGTCCGTTCGCGGAAACGCGCGAACAACTGGGCGGCTATTTCCTCATCGACGCCAAGAATCTCGACGAGGCGATCAGCATTGCCGCCAAGATTCCCATGGCCCGCAAGGGGACCGTCGAGGTCCGGCCGGTCATAGAGATCCCAGGGCTGCCGACGTAGCAGGATGTTGAAAATGGCCGCCAGCTTCGTTCTCAGTCGTGACTCTCGCTGCGACGTACCCCAGAGGGTACGCCTCACTCGCGTCGCTCCCTGCGGCCTCGCTGAACAGCCATTTTGAACATCCTATAGGACACTGAGAATACGAGCATGGTCTCACAACAACTTATCTTGGGCTCTGCTAGAAAACAAATAGTGCGGCATGTCGATTTTGCGGATCTCGTTCGACAAATAGATTGAGGGAAGGTTCAGCCCTTCGTTCTAGAGGAACGGGAACTCCGGCTCGAAACTCAAACCAGAAGGAGACATGACGATGCGATTCATGATGCTGATCAAAGCCAATAAGGACTCCGAGGCGGGCGTTCTCCCCGACGAGAAGATCCTGTCGGAGATAGGCAAGTACAACGAGGAGCTGGGCAAGGCAGGTGCGCTGCTCGCGGCCGAGGGGCTCCAGGCGAGCTCCAAAGGGACGCGCGTCCGATATTCCAACGGAAAGTTTCAGGTCACCGACGGGCCCTTCGCCGAGACGAAGGACTTGATCGCAGGCTTCTGGCTGATCCAAGCGAAATCGAAGGATGAAGTGATCGAATGGGCCAGCCGCATTCCCTTCCGAGAAGGCGAGGTCGAGATCCGTCCGCTGTTCGAACTGCCTGACTTCCCCGTCGACCCCGCCGAGAAGCCCGACGGATGGAGAGAGAAGGAAGAGCAGTTCCGCGCGACACCACCCGCCCGGAAACCTGGAACGATCCGGCACATGGGTATTCTCAAGGCCGACAAGGACACGGAGGCGGGCGTCCTCCCGGACGAAAAGTTCTTGTCTGCTATGGGGGCATTCTTTGAGGAAGGTGTGAAAGCAGGCGTGATCCTTTCGGGCGAAGGGCTCCAACCTAGTTCGAAGGGGGCGCGGGTCCGGTATGACGGAAACAAGCGCATGGTGATCGACGGACCCTTCGCGGAAACAAAGGAACTGATTGCCGGCTACGCGATCCTCCAGTTCACTTCCAAAGCTGAGGCGATCGAGTGGACCAAGAGATTCGTGCAAGTTGACGCTCCAGGCCGCCTTGGTGCGGAGAGCGAGTGCGAGACCCGCCCTTTTTTCGAGCTCGAGGATTTTCCGGTCGATCCGGCTGAGAAGCCAGGCGGTTGGCGTAAGTTGGAACAACGCCTGCGCGACGGTGGCGGACGATAGGAGGCTTGACGATTCGATTCATGATGCTGAAGACCCCGAAGCGATTCGAGCAGAAGACTGGCGAGAATAAATGTGCACGGCGACATAGGCCCCAGTCAAACTGCTCACGCAATGTTACGGGCCGCGCGGATGGAAATTGAAAGGAAAGGATATGCAAAAGATCACTCCCTGTTTATGGTTCGATAACCAAGCCGAAGAGGCGGCGAAGTTTTATGCGTCGATTTTTAAGAATTCTAAGATCGGAAACATGACCCGCTATGGAGAAGCAGGCGCAAAGGTCTCCGGAAGACCGAAGGGGTCGGTCATGACCGTGACATTTGAGATCGAGGGGCAGGAATTCGTTGCCTTAAACGGCGGGCCGCATTTCACATTTTCCGAGGCTATTTCGTTGATGGTAAAGTGCGAGACGCAGAAAGAAATAGACGAGATGTGGGAGAAACTCTCCCAAGGCGGAGAAGAAGGACCGTGTGGCTGGTTGAAGGATAAATATGGTCTGTCGTGGCAAATCGTTTCGCCTGTGTGGGACGAGATGTTGCGAGACAAGGATGTCAAGAAATCCGAAAGAGTCATGAAGGCAATCCTTCAAATGACCAAGCCCGACATCAAGACACTCAAGCAAGCCTATGAGCAACCATAATTCGCTTCCGAGCCGAGAACAAAGCTGCCAGGCATTTTAAAACATCCAGTCAGAAGGGAGTCAGGTATGAGCACGGCTCGAGTACTTGTTGGAACACGGAAGGGCGCGTTCATTCTCACGGCGGACGGAATGCGCAAACAGTGGGATGTCAGCGGCCCTCATTTTGCCGGTTGGGAGATGTATCATCTCAAAGGCTCGCCCGTTGAACCGAACCGCATCTATGCCTCGCAAACCAGCAGCTGGTTCGGGCAAATCATCCAGCGCTCGGATGACGGCGGCAAGACATGGCACCAACCAGGAACACCCCCGGGCGAACCGACCACCACTCCGGATGGCATGCCGAAGGGAGAGAGCAATAAATTCGTCTACGATACATCTCCAGAAACCGGGAAACCGCTCACGACGCACCAGCATTATGACGGCACGCAGCGTCCATGGGAATTCAAGCGGGTCTGGCACCTCGAACCGTCGCTGACCGACCCGGACACAGTCTATGCGGGAATCGAAGACGCGGCCCTGTTCCGATCGAGCGACGGCGGGCAGACTTGGCAGGAATTATCCGGGCTGCGCGACGTGAAAGGAAATCTGTGGCAGCCGGGCGCCGGCGGGATGTGTCTGCACACGATCATGCAGGACCCGAGCAATCCACGGCGCATCTATATTGCCATCTCGGCTGCAGGGACGTTCCGGACCGATGATGGCGGCATGACCTGGCGGGCGATCAACCGAGGATTGAAGTCCAAGTATGAGCTTCCGGACTCGGATGCGGAAGTCGGCCACTGTGTGCATCGCATCGCGATGCACCCGACGCGCCCGAACGTGTTGTTCATGCAAAAGCACTGGGACGTGATGCGGAGCGACGACGCCGGCGAGTCGTGGCACGAAGTCAGCGGGAACCTGCCGACGGACTTCGGGTTTCCGATCGATGTGCACGCCCACGAGCCGAATACGATCTATGTCGTCCCTATCAAGAGCGACTCGGAACACTATCCACCCGACGGGAAGCTGCGCGTGTACCGTAGTCGGACTGGCGGCAATGAGTGGGAGGCTCTCACGAACGGCCTGCCGCAACGAGACTGCTACGTGAACGTGTTGCGCGACGCGATGGCCGTCGACTCGCTCGATCCGTGCGGCATCTATTTTGGAACCTCAGGGGGGCAGGTGTATGGCTCGGCCAACGCTGGGGACAGTTGGGAACCTATCGTCCGAGATCTTCCGGCGGTATTATCTGTGGAGGTCCAGACGTTGCCATGACGCGGGCGCTGAAAATGCCCCCCAGCGGCGTTCTCGCCTCGAAAGCGTCCTCAACGTAGCCCAGAGGCTACGCCTCCGGCGCTTTCTTCGGCTGCGGCCTTGCTGGAATGGCATTTTGAGCGCTCGCGAGAAGCAGTGATACTCACTCTAGGAGACTGATGGTCATGATACGGGTCGTCCTCCCGGCACATCTGCGGACGCTGGCGCGGGTCAATGGAGAGGTGAAGTTGGACGTCGCGAGCCCGGTGACACAGCGCGCGATCCTCGACGCCCTCGAAGCCCGCTATCCGATGTTGCAGGGGACAATCCGAGACCACGGCACACTTAAGCGCCGAGCATTCGTGAGGTTCTTCGCCTGCGAGCAGGATCTGTCTCACGAACCGGCGGACGCTCCGCTGCCCGACGCGGTTGCGACGGGGGCCGAGCCTTTTCTCATTGTGGGGGCCATGGCGGGAGGGTAGGCTTGACGGCTCGGCATATCAGGCATGGAGCGACGCAGCCATACAAAAGATCGTTCGACATGTCGATTTCGCGGCCCCTCGTTCGACAAATAAGTAGAGCCCGAGTTCGGAAGTTCGAGACCGTCTGGAAGCCCAGCGCTGAAACCGAAAACAGAAAGGAGACACGACAATGCGATTCATGATTCTAGTCAAAGCCGACAAAAACTCAGAAGCGGGAGTTCTTCCAAATGAGAAGCTCCTTACCGAAATGGGGAAGTTCAACGAGGAGCTGGTAAAAGCCGGCGTGATGCTCGCGGGCGAAGGACTCCAGCCAAGCTCGAAAGGTGCGCGCGTCAAGTTCTCTGGAAGCAAGCGGACCGTGATCGATGGGCCCTTCGCCGAGACGAAGGAGTTGATCGCCGGCTACTGGCTGTGGCAGGTTAAGTCGAAGGAAGAGGCGGTCGAATGGGTCAAGCGCTGCCCGAATCCCTTTCCTGGCACAGAGTCCGAGATTGAGATTCGCCAGCTGTTCGAGGCGGAGGATTTCGGGGCCGAGTTCACGCCCGAGCTGAGGGAGCAAGAGGAGCGCCTGCGTGCGCAGATGGACAAGAAGAAGTAGTTACAGCGACGGATAAAATGGTGACATTTTACTTTTCTGATCGCCTCATCCGCGCCCGCGGCTCGTGTGGGGGTTGTACAATCGGCAACTATGATTGAAGACGCAACCACAAAGGAGGGTTCACGTGCAGTACGTCGATGGATATGTTCTGCCGGTCCCCAAGAAGAATTGCAGGCTTACGCCGCATGGCCGAGAAGGCGGGTAAGATCTGGGGCGAACATGGCGCGCTCAAATACCGAGAGTGCGCCGGCGATGATCTCAAGGTCAAGTTCGGAGTTCCGTTACCTCGCTTAGCCAAGGCGAAGCCTGGCGAGACGGTGGTATTCTCCTGGATCGTGTTCAAGTCGCGCGCGCATCGCGATCGCGTCAACGCCAAGTTGATGAAGGACCCGCGCCTCACCAACATGTGCGACCCGAAGTCGATGCCCTTTGATGTGAAGCGAATAGCCTGGGGCGGGTTCAAGGTTCTGGTCGACGTGTAGCCCCGCGCCCTTGGGGCCTGGTATCAATCGAAAGGAGAGAACACAATGCAATACATGCTCATGTGCTGCTGCGACGAGAAGGCGTGGACACAATTGCCGGACAGCAATAGGGACAGGATCATGCGTGAGTATGGAGCATTGATTCAGAGCCTCGTCACGAGCGGACAATTTCGTGGTGGGGGACAGCTACGCTCGACTTCATCGGCTACGACCGTGCGCATGAAGAATGGCAGAGCGGTCTTCACGGATGGGCCATTCCCGGAAACCAAAGAGCAACTCGGCGGCTACCATCTGGTCGACTGCAAGGACCTGGGCGAAGCGCTTGCCATCGCGGCACGCATTCCGACACTCCCCGCAGGCGGCGCGATTGAGGTGCGCCCCTTTGAATCAACCCACGAGAACGATCTCCCGGCACGCGGATGATGGAGGGCTCCAGAACGTGCCTTGATCTTGATGTGAACATGCGAATACAGTTTCTTCGGAATTTCTATCAATCGATCACAATCAAATGAAGGAGGTCTTTATGCGTTTCACATTCGTTCCTCTCACCTGTCTCGTGCTCTTGATCGTGGCGTCTCCCGTCATTGCGAAGGACAAGAAGGCCGAGAAACAGATGGACCCGCAGGCGATGATGGAGGTGTACAAGAAGCTTGCCGCGCCGGGCGAACCGCACAAGTTGTTTGCAAGCCTGGCCGGTAGCTGGGAGACCAAAACCAAAGAATGGATGGAACCCGGCAAGCCGCCAACGGAATCCACCGGCTCCGCGGAGATGAAGATGTTGCTGGACGGGCGCTTTCTCTATCAGGAATTCAACGGCAACATGATGGGACAACCCTTTTCCGGGGTTGGGATCGACGGATACGACAACCTTCGCAAAAGATATGTCTCGACATGGATCGACACCATAGGCACCGGGATCTTTCAGATGGAAGGCATGGCAAGCGCCGATGGCAAGACCATCACACTGAAGGGGCAGCACGCTGAGCTGGGCGGAGGGCAGATGACACATCGCGCGGTGTGGAAGATTGTGGACAGCAATACCCAGACGTTTGACATGTACGGAACTCACCACGGCGGCAAGGAAATGAAGATGATGGAGATCACCTATACCAAGAAACCCTAGCGAAAAAGGTGAGCGGCGCGCGGAGGAGTTTTTGACTCATCCGCGCGCGGCGATCGCTTGCTGCCTCGAGCGTCCGAAACACAGTCGACTCCATTTCCCGTGCCACGCAACCTAGCCTCACTCACGCGCTCCACACCTAACACCCGACTATTTCCTTCACCCCGTTAGCACCTTGACTCCCCTCTGACCGCTGTGGTTAGGTCACCCGCCGATCTTCTCACGACGGGCTCTTCACAATGCTAATGACGCTTCGGGCCCACCAAATCCAGCCGCGATTGCTCGCCAGCGCCCTTGCCATATTCCTCTGCATAGCTGGCGCTGGCTGCAACAAGGAGAGCCAGGCGATCGTCTCGATCGCGCTCCATCCGACCAACGCGAACATCCTCTATGTCGCCACGAACGATGCCGTCTATAAGTCGCGCGACGGGGGCCAGTTGTGGGAACGGTTCCCGAGTTTCAGCGCAAGACGTGTGACGACTCTCGCGATCGATCCTCAGTTCCCGGCAACAATCTATGCCGGCACGATGGCCGACGCCGTCTACAAGAGTCCGGATGGCGGGCAACATTGGCTCCCCCACAACGTCGGACTCAAAGAACACGTATCTTTTATCAATCAATTTGTCTTTCACCCGACAGACAACGAGCAGATCTACGCCGCCACGACCGTGGGCGCCTTTTACACCAAAGACGGTGGACGTGAATGGGAAGAACGCATGGCCGGGATGAAGGAAGTCCACATCGTGGTCTCCATCGCCATTCATCCCCGCGATCCTCGGGTCCTCTACGCGGGAACCACGGGAGGGATCTATCGGTCAGACAGCGCCGGGATGGGATGGAAGAAAATCAACAACGGGCTGATTCCCGAACAGGAGCTGATGGGGGCGATGGCGCTGGGGGTCAATGTCATTGTCTTCGATGTGGTCAACCCAGATATCGTCTATGCCGGAACCACGAAGGGCCTCTTCCGCACCGCGACGCGCGGAGAACAATGGGAGCGAATCGGGCAATCGCTCCCCGATCTGTTCGTAAGCGGTATCCTCCTCGACCCGACCCAGCCGAAGATTCTCTATATCGGAGGGCCGGGGGGAGTCTGGAAGAGCCCCGACAGCGGACAGACCTGGACTGCGAGCAACCGCGGACTGGCCTCGCTGAACATTCGCGCCCTTGCGATGAGCCCGCGCGATTCGCACATCCTCTATGCCGGCACGAATGGGAGCGGCCTCTACCGCTCGATCGACGCCGGCGCAACCTGGACGCCCCTACCGCTCAAGGC
>WNFE01003809.1_pt1 | contig 11214 bp, 9 predicted proteins | sample 5400451 | NCBI WGS metagenome assembly WNFE01 (sample SAMN13153344, study PRJNA577476) | soil metagenome | isolation source: 200 cm saprolite under Douglas fir tree site 2 hole 2 | place: USA:California | collected 2015-04-18
TGGTACCAAGCGCCAGCAGCACCTCGCCGGTCGGCGCATGTTTGGTGATGGTGTGGAAACCGGTGTCGGCCAGGTAAATCTCGCCGGCCGGGTTGACCCAGATCCCATGCGGCGAGGACGCCAGGTGGTTTTGTCGCAAGTTTTGGCGTGGGGCCGATTTGGGGTGAGGAGCCCCGTCGGTGAAGGGGATGAAGCGGCCAGCGTGTAGAACTGTTCGGCCGCAGTGAGGCCTTCGTCTCCGGCCTCTACCATCAGCTGCCGTTTCTTGATCATGTGCAGGAGTTCAACGCCAGCTAAGATGCCCGGCGCTGCGTCAAAGGACTTACACCCCAACATGGGCCGGGTGAGACGTTTCACTGCGCGATGGTCTTGCTCCACGATATTATTCAAGTATTTCACCTGCCGAATCGCGATGGTGGTGCCGTGCTCCTCGTTGTAGTTCTTGATGGCCGCTTCATTGGCCGCACTCCCGTCGATCGTGATCGTCTCGGGCACGCCGTGACGGCGGAGCGCTTTGGTCAGGAAGCGCTTCGCGGCCTGCTCATCCCGCTGCTCGGTGAGGAGAAAGGCAATGGTCTGACCATGTTTGTCTACAGCACGATAGAGGTCATACCACGCACCTTTGATCTTGATGTACGTCTCGTCCATGCGCCAGCTGACCCACACCGGGCGCTTCCGGCGGTGGAACGCCTCCGCGAGCTGCGGACTGTACTTGATGACCCACCGATTGATGGTGGAATGATCGACATGTACACCCCGTTCAAGCATGAGTCCCTCGACAGGGCGCGTACTGAGGGGATAGGCCACGTACCAGCGGACGCCCATGAGAATGATCTCCTGGGGGAAATGGGCACCTTTGAAGCTCACCGCCATGGTCGCTCTCCCTCTCTGTTCACCCTAAGTCACAGCGGGAGAGCATACCTCAAATCACCTCAGATGAAAACTTGCGACAGAACCTCAAGGGTCTGTTGTACCTACGGCATGCGCCTGCCAGAGGACGAACATGTCACCTGTGCGCCCACAGACCAGTGCGGACTCTGGAAGCCGGCGATGGAGCAGGTGCGGATTGCGGTCGAACCCCTGCGCCCGTGAATGGTTCACGGGGTGGCTGGCGCCACACGCTGACGGGTACATGACATCACGCGATCACGCGTACGGAGGGTCCCACGATGGTTTCCAGTGTCCGCGCCTTGGCGATCGAAGAGGCCACCATCGCTGACATCCATACGGCCTATCGTGCCGGGACACTCACCGTGCACGCCGTCACCGCCGTCTGCCTCGCTCGGATAGCGGCCTATGACAAAAACGGCCCCTACATTAATGCGCTCATTACCGTGAACGCGCAAGCGCTCGAAGAGGCCGAGACCCTCGATACCGCCTACACGGCCACAGGGACATTCAGCGGTCCGCTCCACGGCATTCCCGTTATTGTCAAAGACAATCTCGACGCGGTCGGCATGCCAATGACCGCTGGTTTCCAAGGGTGGAAAAAGTACTATCCGACTGCCGACGCGCCCGTGGTCGCCAAGATCAAGGCCGCCGGCGGCATCATCCTCGCCAAGGCCTCGCTCTCCGAATTTGCCAAAGGTGGCGGCGACAACATCAATCCCGTCCTGCCCGGCTTTGCCCGCAATCCCTACAACACCGCGTATGCCACCGGGGGTTCCTCCGGGGGCACCGGCGCGGCGCTCGCGGCGAACTTCGCCGTTGTCGGCATTGGCACGGACACCGGCGGTTCGGTCCGGATGCCCGCAGCGCATAATGCGCTGGTCGGGCTCCGCCCCACGGTGGGCCTGGTGTCCCGGACCGGCGTCGTGCCGCTCGATGGGGTGCGCGATACGGCCGGCCCCATGGCCCGCAGTGTCACCGATATGACTCTCCTGCTGGAGGTCATCGTCGGCCCTGATCCTGCTGATGCCGCGACGGCCCGCAGTGCAGGCCATATACCACCCAGCTACCTGCCTTTTCTCAAAAAAGACGGCCTCACAATGGTCCGCCTTGGCGTCCTCCGCCAGGTGTTTCCTCCACAGGTGACGGATCCGCGCATCATCGCGCACTTTGCGCAGACGATCGCGGAACTCAAAGCAGCTGGCGCCGAGATCGTGGACCCGCTCATGGTCCCCGCACTCGAGACGATCCCGCGTCCGCCACAGACCAACGCCCAATTTCACATCGATCTCACCACGTGGCTGTCGCAACATCCCGGCGTCCCTTCTCCTTCTGTCAAGGCCATCGCTGCCTCCAAGCTGCTCCACCCGTTGCACCAGCCGAGCTTCGACGAAGCGGTGGACGCGCTGCCCGCCGAGCACGATCCGGCGACCATCGAAGGCCGTCACAACGAGGCCCGTTTCCGCGTGGCTTTCATGCAGGCCATGGACTCCGCTCACGTCGATGCGCTGGTCTTCCCAACGTGGGCGCAGCTCCCAGCCATCAATGGCGACCGCAACACCCAAATCACCGATGACCCCAAACCTCCTCCCCATGCCGGCCCCACGCACCTGGGCAGCAGTCTCACCTTTGTCGGCAGCATGCTCCAATGGCCTGCGCTTTCCGTACCGAATGGTTATATCCAAGGTCTGCCCACTGGTCTGCACATGCTCGCGCGAGCCTGGGATGAGGCAAAGATCATCCAGTACGCGTACGCCTACGAACAAGCGACCCACTACCGGCAGCCGCCGCCCACCGTCCCCCCGCTCGCACTGCCGGTGCAAGCTGGAGGACGCACGCTGCGTGGCTTATAATGCCGACGGCCAACACAGGCCCGTAGACGAGCGTGGATCGAGAGGATTTTTGGAGGGCGTAGCAGACCTGTTGCTCTGCCACCCCGTAGGAGAGGAAGCGCAAGACGAGTGGCCTCTTCAGCCATCGATAGACGATTGGTAGACGCATCGAACACGAGATCAACAACTGTGCAACACCTTCCGGCGGTGAAGCCGACCCGCCCCGCCGGGAACCCGCGGGAGATCGAGGCTGCAGCCCGCGTGCTGGTCCAGGCGCACCACCCGCTGCTCCATGCCGGCCAGGGCGTGCTCTATGCAGAGGCCACGCCCGAGCTGATCGAGCTGGCGGACCTCCTCCAGATCCCTGTGATGACGACCCTGGAGGGCAAGAGCGCCTTCCCGGAAGACCATCCCCTCGCCCTGGGGAGCGGCAGCGGGGTGATGAGCCGCCCAGTGTATCATTTCCTGGGGCGAGCCGACATGGTCTTCGCCATTGGGACGGGCCTCACCAAGCATGGCATGGCCACCACCCTTCCACCGGGCAAGGTCATCATCCACGCCACCAACGATGTGCGGGACCTCAACAAGAACTACCAGACCGAGTATCCCATTCTCGGGGATGCCCGGTTGGTCTTGCGCCAGATGATCGACGCCGTCAAGGACCTCCGCGGCGCCCGGGGAGAAGGACGTGACGGAGCCGTGGCAGCCGAGATTACCCAGGTGCGTGAGGGGTGGTTGCAGGAATGGATGCCCAAGCTCGCTTCCGACGAGGTGCCCCTGAATCCGTACCGCATCATCTGGGACTTCATGCACACGGTGGATGCCAGAGAGGCGATTGTGACGCACGATTCGGGTGGTCCTCGGGACCAACTGATGCCGTTCTACCGGGCCACCGCCCCCCGCAGCTACATTGGGTGGGGGAAATCCCACGCCCTGGGGACTGGCCTGGGGCTGATCATCGGGGCCAAGCTGGCGGCGCCGGGCAAGTTCTGCGTGAACTTCATGGGGGATGTGGCCTTTGGGATGACCGGTCTGGACTTCGAAACCGCGGTGGGGTGTGGTATTCCCATAACCACCATCGTGTTGAACAACTCCTCCGGGGCCATCGAACGCCGAGGGCTGGCCCACCCCGACGCCACCCCCACCCGGGTCTCCGGCGCGAACTATGCCGATCTGGGCCGCTCCCTGGGCGGATACGCGGAACGGGTCGAAAAGCCAGCCGAGATCATCCCCGCCATCCAACGCGCCAGACGGATGAACGACGAGGGACACGCCGTTCTGCTGGAGTTCATCACCTGCGATGAACCGCACTACTCCCACCGGCGTGGGTTGTAGTGGAAGCGGCCCCAGGTTCCTTCGCGTATCGCGGATCTCAGCTGCGTGCGAGTGGCCAGGGCTTAGCGTCCCCGCCACGCGCGACGCTTCGGCGGAGAAGAAGTGTAAAGCCCTTTGTGCGCCACCCCTCCGGCCGGGCCTTCCCCAGCGCCCCCGCCGGCGGCCGCGCCTTCCCCTGGGCGCTGGCGCAGGTGGACGCGCGGTAACACTGGGGAGGGCCATCTGCCAGTGCCATGTGACACATCGCCCAAAGCTGTCACCAGGGCATTGGAGGAGTATAATACCGACACACTCCCTGCTCACCACGTCGAGAGGGGACGAGGAAGACATGTATCTCACTTTAGGCATTGCAGGGTAAAAGCTTCGGTTCAACGATAGTGAGGCTGCCGCCGCACTGGGGACGAACACCATGAAGAGCGCCGTGGAGCGCATGAGCGTGTCCTCCACCCCGAGGAGAGCATCATGAGCGCCCCGCTCGGGCGTATCTACGCGGAGCGCAGGCATGTTGGAGGTCGACGCGAGGCCACCGCTAGATGGCTCTGCGCTGTCGGATGCTTCGTCACCCTCACTCTTGGTATCTTCGTGGTGTCGTTCACCAGCGGAGGTGCCGTCGCCGGGCAAGGTCTCCCGGAGAGGACCACTCGGATGAGGAGAGGCGCATGACCACAGTAGAGACCGCTCTCGGGCCCGTGGCCACGGCCGCCCTCGGGCCCACGCTGATGCATGAGCACATCGTCACGCGCTCGCCCGGCGTGCACGAAAACTGGCCCCATCTGTTCGAGCGCGAGACAATCCTCGCGCTCGCCGCGCGCAAGATGGCCGACCTGTATGCGCGCGGCATTCGCACGGTTGTCGACCTGACCACGGTTGATCTCGGCCGCGACATCGACTTGATCGTCGCCGTGGCGCGCCGGTCCCCGGTGCAGGTGCTCGTCGCCACCGGCGTCTGGTGGATGCCGCCGCGGTACTTCAGCGCGCACGGCATCGACGCGGTGGCGGACCTCTTCATCCGCGACATTACGCAGGGCATCGGCACGAGTGGCGTGAAGGCCGCCATCATTAAGTGCGCCACTGACACCGCTGGCGTGACCCCGGTGATCGAGCACATCCTGCGGGCATCGGCGCGCGCGCAGCAAGCGACCGGGGTGCCGATCTCGACGCACACCTGGGCTGCCGGCCGCTCCGGCGAGGCACAGCAGGCGATCTTCGCGCAGGAGGGGGTCGATCTGCGGCGCGTCATCATCGGCCACAGCGGCGACACCGACGACCTCGCGTATCCGCGCGGGCTGATGGCGCGGGGGAGCACGATCGGGATGGACCGCTTCGGCCTCGACCACCTCTTGCCGACGGCGACGCGCGTCGCTGTGGTCGCCCAGCTGTGCGCCGAGGGCTACGCGAGCCAGATGGTGCTCTCGCACGACGCCAACTGCTGGACCGACATGCAGTCCGAGGAGGACAAACGCCGGACGCGGCCGCACTGGCACTATAATCACATCTCCGATGACATCCTGCCCGCGCTCCGCGCCGCTGGGGTCACGGAGGAGCACATTGCGCAGATGCTGGTGCACAACCCACGCGCGATCTTTGAGACACGCCACGGCAGGCAGGCGTGAGCCTGGCGCGCCTCTGGCAGCAGCAGGGCAAGCGCCAGGAAGCCTATGACCTGGTCGCCCCGGTCTATGACTGGTTCACCGAGGGGCTTGACACCGTCGACCTGCAGGAGGCCAGGACGTTGTTGGAGGAACTTGGGGGATAACGCTACACGCATAACCCTCCACTGCAACAGTGCGCCCAACAGCGTCTCACTGGATTGCCCCAGTCATTATTCAGGGCATAGCCCGTTACGGTGACCGCAGGTCGCCTATCACGGACGCTGGGCGGAAACTTTTCGGCATCTTCTCCTCCCTGCTCCTGCTATACTCGTGGTGCGCGTGCTCTGGGATGTCGCGCCTGTGAGGATGATGCTGCCTGCGCGGGAACGCGCCACCGCAGGGGAGGCGTGGTCAAGACCTTTGCAGAGCTCTTGGATCACGCGACTGCTCTGCTCCAGCGGTGCGGGAAGGGGCGAGGCGCCGAGGGCACGAGGCCTCCGCTCGCACCGCTGGTCTGGCCTGCCAACATGCTCGCTGAGCGCGGGAAAGCCCTCACAGCCGGCAGGACCGTGATCACGGGAAGCATCAGCCCGCCGAAGCCTCGCAGCGCGCGAGAGCCAGCGACCATGGCCATCAGCGGGCTGGGCGAGGCGCACGTCACCGTGCGCTCGGCGTACACAGGGGCAGGGCTGCGAGGAACTCTCGCAAGAGGAAGGGGCCTATGACGCTGCAGGGGAAGCGAGCCATTGTCCTGGGTGGCACTTCGGGTATTGGATTGGCAGCAACCAACCAGTTGGCCAGTGAAGGGGTGTCCGTGGTCGCGGCCAGTCGCCATCCGCAACGCGCCCAGCAGAGCGTGCGGGCTGGGGTCGAGCTCCAGGTCTGTGATGTGCAAGACCGTGAGGCGCTGCGTGCCCTGTTTGCCGCCAGCGCGCCGTTTGACATCTTAGTGAATGCCGCTACCGGCGGGACACGGGCCATGGGGCCCTTCTTGCAGATGGATCTGGACGGCTATCGCGGGTCGTTTGCGAAACTGTGGGGGTATACCAATGCGGTGCGGTTGGCCGCCGAGCACATGGACGAGCGGGGCACCATGGTGCTGGTGAGCGGCACGCCGGCACGGCGGGCGAAGCCCGGCCAGGTGTCGCTGGCGTCAGTGGGGGGAGCCGTGGAAGCCTTTTGCCGCGCCGTGGCCCCTGAACTGGCCCCCCGACGTATCAACGTCGTGTCCCCTGGGATTATCGACACCCCGATGTTTGGGAATGATCTGGACAGACGTCAGCAGCTGTTGTCCGGGGCCACGGCCACCCATCTGATTCCGCGTCCAGGCACGGCCGACGAAGTCGCAGCGGCTATCTTGTTTTTGATCAAAAACGACTTTGTGACCGGCACGACAGTCGATGTCGATGGGGGCTGGTTGCTGAGCTGAGGATCACGTCCCCGCAATGCGTCAGGGCTCTTGAGGCGCCTGTATGGATGTCGAGCGCAATCCCACCATGTTCGGCGGCAACCGGTTCAAGCTTGCCGTCTTCGGATCCAACTGCTCGAGCGGCCGCGCCGCGACCACGGTGCCGGAGCGCTGGCAGAATGCCTTCGAGGAGAATATCCGGCTCGCCCAGATGGCAGACGCGGCCGGCATCGAAAGTATGGTGCCGATCGGGCGTTGGAAGGGCTATGGCGGCGCGACCAATTTCGAGGGCAGCACGTTCGAGACCCTCACCTGGGCGTGCGGCCTGCTGGCCGCCACCCAGCGCCTCACCGTGTTCGGCACCGTGCATGTGCCGATCTTTCCGCCGGTGCTCGCGGCGAAGCAGATCGTCACGGCCGATCACATCGGCCGCGGCCGCTTCGGCCTCAACATCGTCTGCGGCTGGAACCAGGAAGAGTTCGACATGTTCGGGCTCGAGCAGGACGGGCATGACGACCGCTACGCCCGCGGCACGGAATGGCTCGAGGTCATCCTCCGCCTCTGGTCAGAGGAGGCGCCCTTCGATTACGACGGCCGCTACTACCGGCTGCAGGGCGTTACGGGCCGGCCACGGCCCTAGGGCGGGCGGCGGCCCATCCTGATGAATGCCGGCAATTCGGTCGCGGGACGCGCGTTCGGCGCGCGCCATTGCGACCTGGTGTTCGACCAGCCGCACTACCTCGATCAGGCGCGCGACCGCATCCTGGGCGTGCGGCGCGTCGCACGCGAGCTCGGCAAGGAGGTCCAGGTTTTCACCTCGGGCGCGGTGGTGTGCCGGCCGACGCAGCAGGAGGCCGACGAGTACTTCCGCTATTTCGCGGTCGAGAATCGCGACGATGGCGCCATCGACACCATGCTCAACCTCTATCTCAGTCCCGCCAATCAGCGGGCGATGACGCGTGAGGAGGCGGAACAACTGCGCTCGCGCTATGGCGCGGGCTATGGCGGGCTGCTGGCGGTGGGAGATCCCGATACGGTCGCCGGCGAGCTCAAGCAACTCGCTGATGCCGGCTTCGACGGGTTCTGCTTCAGCTTCGTCGCCTACACTGACGAGCTGCCCTATTTCATCCAGGAAGTCTTGCCCCGCCTCGAGCGCATGGGCTTGCGGCAGCAGCAGAGATAGCGCAAACCACGTCGTCATCGCTTGCCGATAGTCATGGAACAGTGAGGGAAATCATTCGATCATTGTCCATGACGACCGGAAAGCGGTGTGGGAGGCGGAGCTGTATCGGCTCAGGGGCGAACTGCTGCTCCAGTCGGAGGGCATGCACTCAGGGGTCTGCTGGTCGCCAGCGGCCCGCGTCCATGGGTCATCGGCAGAGGCGGAAGCCGCTTTTCAGTAGGCCCTCGCGACGGCCCGACGCCAGCATGTGAAATCGCTCGAGCTGCGGGCGGCACTGCGCCTGAACCGCCTGTGGCAGCAGCAGGGCAAGCTGACCGAGGTCCACGAACTGCTGGCACCCATCTACGGGTGGTTTCCCGAGGGCTTTGACACGGCCGACTTGCAGGAGGCCAAGGCGATGTTGGAGGAACTTGGGGGATAACGCGCACGCGCATAACGCTCCACTGCAACACTTCGCCCAACACGCTCACCAGGGTATCTGCAAGGGGTCGTTTTCTCGGACACCTACAACGTATTGTGGAGTACGGCGTCATGCCGTAGCGCCACAAATTTCACGATGACTGCCGGGAAGCGATAGTGGGGGCGTCAGTCACACCCAGAGGCCGCAAATGCTGGGGATGCTGGAGCCATCGGCGCCCAGTGTGAGGATGGGCGGGGTCAAACCAAAGGAATGGTCAGATGGACATGCACGCAACGATTATCGGGGCCCCGGTCTCCCAAATTCAGGGGCCGGACAAAGTCGCCGGCCGCACGCGCTTCGCCGCCGACGTGGATGTCCCCGGCATGCTGAGGGGCAAGATTCTGCGCAGTCCCCATCCCCACGCGCGCATCCGTCGCATTGATGCCTCCGCGGCCTGGCGTGTCCCCGGCGTCAAGGCCGTGGTTACCGGACAGGACGCCCCTGGTCATTTCATGGGGAAGGTCCTGCGGGATATGCCTGTTCTGTGCTGGGACCGGGTGCGTTACATCGGCGACCGGGTCGCCGCGGTCGCGGCGGAGACGCCCGAAGCCGCCGAAGAAGCGCTCTTGCGCATCGACGTCGACTACGAAGTGCTGCCGGCGGTCTTCGACCCCATGGACGCAATGCGACCGGATGCCCCGCTGCTCCATGACGATGTCGCGTCATACGCCGGAGCGCCTCTCGACGTGCTGGCGACGGACGTGCACAACGGTCAAACGCGGCTGGCGTGGGCCAAAGGCGATGTGGGTGAGGGCTTTCGCCAGGCCGAGGTCATCCTGGAGCACTCGTTTGCCGTCCCCAGCCGTCACCAGGGCTATCTGGAGCCATTTACCAGCGTGATATCCATCGATGATGCCGGCCGGATCCACGCCTGGTGTTCCAGCAAAGCGCCATTCCGGGCGCGTGTGCAGCTTGCGCAAGCGCTGGGGCTACGGGACGAGCATATCAGAGTGAACGTCGTCGCAGTCGGGGGCGATTTCGGGGGCAAGGGAGACGCGCGTGACCTGCCCGTCGCCTACCTCCTGGCGAAGATGGCCCAGCGGCCGGTGAAGATCGTGATGAGCTCTTGGGAAGAACTCACCGCCAGCAATCCCACGCATCCTACCGTCGTCACGATTCGTTCGGGCGTGACCCGCGACGGGCGTCTGACAGCCCGCGAGGTGAGAACGGTCCACGCCAGTGGCGCCTATGGCGCCATGAAGCCCAGGTCCTTTCTCTCCACCTCCCACTACGTTGGCGGGGGCTACCGCGTCCCCAACACGTCCTTCGAATTTCTCCAGGTGTATACCAATACCACGCCGGGGGGGTACTTTCGCGCGCCTGGGGCGCACCAATACACCTTTGCCCTCGAGTGCCATACCGACCTGCTGGCCCGGGCACTGGGGATGGACCCGGCGGCATTCCGGCGGAGGAACCTGGTCGGTCCGGGCGAGGAGGACGCCGTGGGCCGGCCCCTCCGCGTGGCGGATGTCCGGCAGGTGTTGGACGCCGCCCTGGCAGCGGGCCGGTGGGGCGAGCCCAAGGCCGGGCCGGGCCGCGGCAAGGGCGTCGCCATCTTCGGCCGTCGGATAGGGGGCGGCGCTTCCGGGGCCGTGTTAACGGCAGAGGCGGACGGCACCTTCACCGTCCTCAGTCCGACGGTGGATGTCGGCACGGGCACCCACACCATTGCGCAGCAGATCGTGGCCACCGAGATGGACGTCCCGCTGTCTTGGGTCCGGGTGCGTCAGGGCGATACCGACAGCACGCCCTTCGACGAAGGGCCGCGGGCCAGCAGAGTCACCTACACGGAAGGCCACGCGGTGATGAAGGCGTGTGAGCAAATGAGGCAGGCGATGCACGACGGCGCCACCCTACCCCTGACCATGACCGTCGAGCACGAGGCCCCGCAGCCAGCAGACGTCATGTATTTCAGCGCGCAAGTAGCTGAGGTGGAAGTGGACCGGGAGACCGGTCAGGTCAAGGTGATCAAAGTGGTCACAGCCCATGATGTGGGGACCGTCATCAACCCGCTGGCGCATCAGGGCCAGATAGACGGAGGCTTTGTGACGGGGCTCGGCCTGGCGGTGACGGAGGAGTTGGTGTCCGAGGGCGGCCAGATCCTGAACGGCCATTTAGGGGAATACAAGCTGCCGACGATCGCGGACATCCCACCCCTCGAGACCGTCCTCGTGCCTACCAGCGGCGGGGCGGGACCGTATCAGGCGAAGGCCATTGGGGAATGGGCCAACAACGCCACGGCAGCCGCCATCGCGAATGCCGTCGCCGACGCCGTCGGTTGTCAGCTGTTCGAGCTGCCTATCACAGCCGAGAGAGTCTACGCGGCTCTGCACCAGGTCTAGAGGCCTGAGGCTGCCTGATGGGACCAGGAGGCGCCATGGAACGGCTCTGCGCTGCAGCACAGAGGGTTAGTTGTGGCTAGCGCAGACGCGGGCCCGGGTCCATCCCCAGGTACACCCGGCCGCCGATGGGGTACCACTCCGGCGCGATCGTGACCGTCTGGCCGACGACGTGCA
>WNFE01005808.1_pt1 | contig 11214 bp, 9 predicted proteins | sample 5400451 | NCBI WGS metagenome assembly WNFE01 (sample SAMN13153344, study PRJNA577476) | soil metagenome | isolation source: 200 cm saprolite under Douglas fir tree site 2 hole 2 | place: USA:California | collected 2015-04-18
CGCGTCAAGGAACACGTGCTCGGACGCCGGCTTCCTTTGTGGCCCCAGCCACCGCCGAGGGTGACAATTCGTACTTCGCTGGAGCGGGAAAGCATCAGCCATTCGCTGACGGAGCAATCGCCACCAGCGCGCGCCCGCGTGTCGACTGCAGTATAGGGCATGAATTCGACAAACATCACCCGGACGGTTTTCGCTGGTGTCTTCCTGCTTTGCATCCCGGCGATTCTCCCCGGCGTTTTCGGACAGCAGCCCCAGCGCTCAAACGACGAGTTGATCGCGGCGGCCCGGGAGATTATTTCGACCGCCCGCTTCTGTGCGCTGATCACACAGGGCACCCACGGTCGCGCTCACGCCAGAACAATGGATCCGTTTCCGCCTGACGATCACCTGGTCATATGGTTTGGCACGAATCCGAAGAGCCGCAAAGTTGCCGAGATTCGTCGCCACCGCGTCGTGACCCTGTACTACTTTGACCGCGACAGCCCGGCTTATGTGACGATCACCGGTCTCGCGCGACTCGTGAACGACAGGGCGGAAAAAGCGAAGCACTGGAAAGACGATTGGAAGGCATTTTATCCGGACCGCGAAAAGGGCTATTTGCTAATTGCCGTCACTCCGCAGGTGCTGGAAGTCGTCAACGAAAAGAAAGGCATTGTAGGCGACGCGGAGCTATGGACACCGCCGACCGTCCGATTCAGCACCGGAGGACGGCAGCCACGCCGAAGGCCCCACCCAAAAAGAGAGTCTCTCCGTTAACACATCTTACTGTCCCAACGTCTTCCACCCAGATAAGGCTTTCGGTATCATTCGCTGAAACCAGCGCCGAGTGCGCTGCGTAGATCAGCCAGCAACAAACTCTCTCCCCGCGAAAGACAGTAGGCACTAAGCAGGAGGCAGTCGGCAGGAAACCGTTCCTGCTAAAGCTGTCTTCGACTTTCGCCTCAACTTCACGATGAACGCTGGAGAGAGCTCATGAAACATCGAAACCCGACTCTGTTGTTTCTCCTCTTAGCATCCGCTTCAGTGCTGTTCCTGTTCTTCCTCTTCCCGTCCCTTTGGTCCGTCACGTCTCAAACGCGGGAAAGACGAGTAGGTGCAAATAACACCTCGGCACAGACACAGAACTCGAGCGATGCAGACAAGGTGCCGGCGGCGGCGGACATCGTAAAAGTTGACGTCGATCTGGTGACTGTCGATGCGCTCGTCTTGCAGAAGAACACCGCGCGGGTGGTCGGCGGATTGAAGAAAGAAGACTTCGTGCTTTACGAGGACGGGACCAAACAGGAGATCACGCATTTTGGTCAGGACAGTCTGCCGCTCTCGGTGCTCTTGTTAATCGATCGGGGCGGTTGTCTCGATCCCTTCGGCAGCCATGTGCATCGCGCGGCGAGTGACGCGATTTCGCGTCTGAAGCCGGCGGATGAAGTCGCGGTGATGACTTATCACGACACGACGCGCCTGCTCCAGGGCTTCACGCGCGACCGTGCGCTGGTCGAAGACGCCCTCAACCAGGTGCCGCCGCATGATGAAGAGGCGGACCATTGCCTGAATAAGCTGTTTGCCGCAGCCGCCGATTACATGGTCCGGGCAAGCAATCCCGTCGGGCGTCGCGTGGTGATCGCGATTACGGGCGTCACGCGCAACTTTGATTGTCCGAATGGGCCGTCCGGCAAAGCGGCGTCGCAGGCGATCTTTGAATCGGGCAGCGTAGTGTGCGGGATCATTCCCAAGACAGACGACCAGGCGATCGAAAACGGGATCATGATTTGGGCCACGCGAATTGGTAAGCTCGGCAACGCACCCTACATCGATATCCAAACCCTCGCGAACGAAACCGGCGGTGAATTGCTGGCAGACAAACCTGAGAATCTCAACACGACTTTTCAAACGCTGATGGATCATCTGCGCAGCCGCTACAATTTGGCATTTGTTTCTTCCAACAAGAAACGCGACGGCACCACGCGCAAACTGAAGATCGACGTGTCGCCGTCGCTACAGAAATCACAGACCAGGCTGGTCGTCAAAGCCCGCCGGAGTTATGTTGCGCCGCGGAGTTAGTGAGCCCTATTGCCTATGAACGTGCGTAGCCGGAGCAGCTTTGTTCATAGGTTCCTTCAGTTGAACGCGCACGGCCGGATCGGTCTGCGTTATCCCATTCACCGATCCCGTGAGAGGAGCATCCATCTCCGTGCGGATGACGGTGGCGATCCACTTGGGATCGGACCCACCTGGGCACATGGCCCAGCGCATCAGAGGTTCGGTACCAACCATGATCATACCGGAGTGATTGTTCCGGTCGGCATCCTCTTTGGGATTGTCGTAGAAATAACCGAGCGCCTTGCGCAGGAGCAGAATATCGTCCGGCTTGCCGGTCAGGAACGTCCACCCTGGTCCCACTCCATGCATCTTTGCAAACGCCTTAAGATCCCGCGGAGTGTCTTCCTCCGGACTCAGGGTGATCGAGTAGAAGAAAATGTCACGACCCACTCGGTCTTTCAGCATTCTCTGCACTTCAACCAGATGATGGGTTATCACTGGGCAGATGTCCTTGCATCGGGCGAACATGAATTGGATCACCACGCGCCTGTCTTTGACCAAGTCCGTGTAAAAGTGGACCTTCTTATTGTCCGAGGTGATCAGCTCCACATCCGGCAAATGGCGCTGCTGGATCAGTTCGCGCGGCGAAATGTTCTTAAAGTTGTAGTTGTGTTTGCTCGCCGGAGTTGCCTCCTGGCCAAACAAAGTGGTTGTTCCAGCCAGACCGGTTGCTCCCACGGCTGCGGTAGTTACTCCGGCAGCCGCCAGCCATTTTCTCCGTGTCATACCTTTCATGATCTCTGCTCCTTTCTGTTTGTTGCCTTGCCTCTGGCAATGGCGGCTGTTTTTTAAGGATTCTGGTTGTTATCTGTCACGTTTGGCTGCACCTGGAAGAGCAGCATCATGGCGTGATCTTCGTGAACCACGTTGTGGCAGTGCATGGGCCAATCGCCCTGGAAGTCGCGGAAGCGGAAAAAGAGGGTAGCATCCTCATCGAACTGAAGCTGCGTGACATCCTTGCGCGACACCTCCACGTTGGGAACACCAGGAAAGGCGGTGCTTATGCCGCCGCCGCCGCCGTCAAATGGGCAGTCGCCGCGAGAACTGAAGCTGGAATCGCGGCTGCTGTAACGGCCTCCGTTGTTGACCCGGCTCAGAATCCGGTGCTCTTCCAGATGGATGTGAATGGGGTGCTGCCAATCGCTCCGGGGATTGGTGAGTACCCAGTTTTCGGCGCTGTTCTGCGTTACCGTGAAGCGGAGTTCATTACAGTTCGCGAACCGGTCATTAATGACCCATTGGCCATTGTTGCGGTCGAACTTGAAGTTCCGCACGATGCGCGGTGCGATGATACTTGGCAGTTGGTAGAACTGCGGATGAGTCGCCGGGTCAACACTGCCGTCGGCAACCGCGGCTCCGATTCGGAACTCCACACAATATTTGCCATTGGGGTCTCCCCCAGCAAAAATGTTGCACGTTGGCCCCGTGCCATCCTTCTGCTCCAAACGGTTCTCCAGGCGAACCGCTGTGTGGCTGCCTATCAGACTCTTGACCTGGTTGAAGTCAATGATGATGTCATACCGCTCCGCCACCCCAATGCGGAAGCTGGTGACCTGTATGGGCGTTGGCAGCAGGTTGCCGTCGTTCGCGATCACCCAGAATGGAATCACCGTACTCGGACTAAGCGGATCAGTAAGGAATAGCTGATAGAAGCGCGAAGGCCCGCCGTTCAGCACGCGGAAGCGATAGCGCCGCTTATTGACGTTGAAGAACGGCTGAACAATCCCATTCGCCAATTGCACGTCGCCGATCAATCCCTTGAAACGGAACGTATCGAAGCAGATCTGGCCGGTGCTGGGATCGATCAACTTGTCATTCAGGATGATCGGGATGTCGAAAGCCGGGTAGCTGGGCAGGCGGAAGCCTGTGGTCTCATTCCCAGTGTCGCTCCCGTTGAAGATCAGGTGGAAGCCCTCCAGCCCCTTGTAAGTGTTCTCGGCAGTGTGATCGATGCGATGGTCGTGATACCACATGGTGCTCAGCGATTCCCTGGGGTCGCCGTTGGGCGCGAAGCCTCCCTGATTCACAGGAATGCTAAAGCCCGCCTGCTGTGCGGTGAAGTAGTAATCGAAATACTGTCCGCGGAAGAACCAACGGCAGGGGCCGCCGTCGCTTTCGGGCGCAGTGTGGAAATTGTGCAGGTGCGTGGACATCTCCGGGACACCGAAGCCGCCATTCTGGCTCTGCGTCGGCAATTCGTTGAACCGGCGAATCAGCCAGGGTTCCTGATAGTTAGTCCTGATGGTGGGTCCGGGAAACGTAGCTTTATCGTTGGGGTCGTCCCCTCCGAAGTTAAACCCCCAGATCAGTTGGTCGGGAATATTTGTATCTGAGGTAATCCTGAAGTTCGGATTGGCTCTGATGCGTTCGACGAAATACTTCTGGGGCGGGTACTGGTTGAAGAATTGGAAGCAATCTGAGTTCGCTACCGGAAGGCCGTTGAATTGGCCGCGTCCCTCAAACGGGAGGTTGCCGTTATTGGGGTTTGGTGCAGTGTTCGGGCATATCTGCGGGCGGGCGCCGAAATTCAACCCCGGGTCCGTCAGCACTGGACGCGGCTGCAACTCCAGCGGAACGGGCATCTGGTCAACGAAAACCTGGGCCGGCTGCGGGCTGTTGCCGATGTCGCAAGATGATCTGTACTGTCCGTATGCGTGGGTCAATCCCAACTTGGGGATCAAAACACCAGCGCCGGTCATTAGTCCCATCTTCATCAGGTCGCGGCGAGTAAAACCCTCCTTGACCAGTTCCAGCCTGTTATTGAGTGCTTGTTGGACCTCTCTCTCTTTTCTTTTGTTTCTTTTCGAGAAATGTGCCATGCGGGTTCCTCCTTATTTTAGAGAACCAGACTCTTTAGAGAACCGGACACCCACTTCAACCAATTTGGCTTGAAGAAGGGCTCCGACGTTGAGCTAATTTGTGGCTTTACCCCTTGCAGGAACGATGGATATGGATAATAGCAACTATCGTGCGTATGATGGCGCGGACTCTATATCGGGCCCACTGGGATGTCAAGAAACTTTTTCGAAAGTTTCTCTGGAAAATCGCGTCGGCGTTCGTCTATTTCGCTTCGGCGGGTGGTTCCCAGTAGCAGGCCGGAATGATGATCTTGTTCGTTGGTGAAACTAACGACGGTTGGGATGATTCAAAAGCACCAGGCAGTCTCCAACGATGATGGGATCAGACGTGATTACGGGTTCGCCTGTGTTTGCTGCTGATCATGAGGAGTTAAAAGTTAAACTTAGCAACAATGCCAGGTTTCGCGGACACGTCTCCAACATTGTCAGCGCAGACAACCTCGGCAATAAGGTTTGGGGTGGCGCATTTTGGGAGATACGCGAAAGCTTCAGCGAACCCGGTTCAGCGGATCGGCTTTTGGCTGCTTCATGGGTGGCGTGGAAGCCAACGGATCCTAAGGCGGACCTCTTCGTCGATTTTGCCAATCAATTGATCGAGACTGACCGGCTACAAAGCGGAGGGCAGCACATAGACCACATCAAAACAATCCTGCGAAGCAGAGGCCTTGAGATCTGACCGAAGGTAACGCTCTCCGGATCGCTTCCGGCGGTCGTTTGGTTTTGTTTTGAAACGGAAATAGTTCTGACCGTCTTGAGCGAGCAACCCCGCGGGTTACTCGCCCAATCATTCTACCCTCGTCTACCGCTGGATGGTTACGCCTCAGGCGGTTTCTTCTTCTGCTCAGCCGGCTTTGCCTGCGGCGACTGTCGCTGTTGCCGCTCAACCTGAGGTTGCGGATGCGGCTGAGGTTGCGCCGGCTTAGCCTGAGGCATCTGCATCTGCTGCGGCGCGGCTCTTCTTTCCTGCTGGCGCATCACCTGGGGCCTTGGTTGCGGTTGCTGGACGGCAGCGGGCGCCTGTCGCTGAACCTGCGGCCGATACTCCACCGGTGGTTTGCGCCGCTCCGGTTGTGGCGGAGGCTGGGGCTGCACGCGTTGCTGTTGCTCCGAGTGCCTGATCACCGGTTGCTGCGCCCGCTGCATTTCGGTTTGACGCTGCTGCTGACGTAAGACGCCTTGCGTCTGCATCTGCTGACGCACGCGCTCTCCTTGCGCTTGTTGAGCGGTTGCGCGCTCGGCGCGTTGCTGTTCAACTTGCTGCTTACGAAGTTCGTTCAGCTGCGTTCGCGCTGATCGATCACCGCGACTCGACTGTCGCGCTAACTCCGCCATCTGTCGCTCGCGGGCCTGTTCCGCGGCAATGTTTGGCGCCGTTCCATTTGGCGCCCGATTCAGGGCCCCTTGCGGAACTGTCGCCGTGCGCTCATCTCTAAACTGAAGCTTTTGATTTCTCGCCCGGTCAGGAACCGATTCAACCTGGAGAGCGCGCGCCAGATCTCGCCTGAACGGCGGCGCCAGCGGCGCCGTGCCGGTTACGACTGGCGTGTTTTCTATTCGCTGGGTAATTGCCTGCGGCACACTGATCCGGCGTTCCGCCGCGCGTGTTTCAAAGGCAACGCGCCGCAACGAATCAACTGCCAGCGGATCCTGCACCGGACGCACGCGGGCGATGGTTTGGGAATCGATCCTGGAAATCATCGTGGGATCGATCACTCTATTAAAGTTACGAGTGTCTACAACTGTCACCGCGCCCGGAACGTTGATGTTTACAACGCGCTCCTGCACAACATTCGTTGGGTTCAGATAGACCGGCTGCCAGTTAGGACCGTAATACCAGGATGAGTATGGATCGCCTGGACCCAAGGCTACCCACGCGACGCTCGATTGGCTCACAGGTATGAAATCAACTAACGCCGGTGAGTAAGTTGGATATGTTCTTACGGGCTCCGGAACCCAAAACCACTCGTTCGAAGCGTAGGCCCAGCGACCATAGTGATAAGGCGCATAACCCCACGGCTCGTTCGATACCCAGGTTAAGCCAAACGGATAGTCCATAGACCAATAACCCGACTGATACGGGACCCAACCCGCGTCAACTCGTGGATGCCAGGCGTAACCGTAGTCGCTCACGTACTGCCAGTCACCATAGTCGTCGAGGTCGTCGACACCTGGAATGTATTCGGAAACGTAGTTATAGCTCGGGTCATTACGATATGGATCGTAATAGTCGGGGTCGTCGAGATAGGTGTAATAGTTACGATAGCGCCCGTCGTACTTGCGCGGATAGCGATAGCGAAAATGGTTGTCGAGCAGAGCGCCGGCCTGGCCCGCATCGACGCGCGACATTACCGCGCCGGAGTTACCCTGACACGGAATCGTCAGCACTTCGCCTTTGTCGATGCGACCGCTCCCGCCCTGGCCAACCACCTGGGCTTCGCCGCTCAGCGCGGTGGCGACTGCATTGCCGTTCTGATCTAAAGCGACTTGATAGATGCCCGGCTGCTCCAGATCAACGGCGCCACACGGAGTGGCAACCTCGAAGGACTGACCAGATGAGATCGACCCGATATCAAAAAGAGCCGAGCCATCGCGCAGCGCGACCTGAGTCCGCGGCTGAGAAAGATCCAATATGTCGAGCGACGTGTTCGCATCAATGGTAGCGAAGTTGCGCCCACTGAACGCTATCTCGCTGCGCGAATTGTCGCGCGCATAAACTCGATCGCCGACCGTAATTGGAGTGTTAGCCGTGGCTTCGATCCAATCGGCCTTGGTAGAGCTGGTATCAAGACTGTGGTTCAGTCCAACCTGCCCATCCACACGTTCGATGCGTGCTGCGTTCGGTAGAGCTCGGGCTTCGGCGGTCCGTTCGTATTTCGTCCAGAGCAATGCAGCCGCTCCGGCGACAATTGCGCAGCCCAAAACTATTAACGTCGCATGCGGCCAAATCTTTATGCGGTCCATAAAAGCACACCTCCTGTCCATGTCTTGTCGCAGACAAATTCCTGCAACATCAATACCGGAAATCATCGTTTACAAGTGAGTGTTGAAAGAGAATCAAAGAGCGTCATTGCCAAGACGCGATACAAAGGGGACGGGTCCTGGATCACTAGCGAATTGTTACAATATTGCCGGACAATTGCAGCACAAGAAGACGGTCTCGCTAACGGGAGATTCGCAAACATTGGACCCGATACCGAACATCACAATACGGTTTGCGACAACTTTTGCGACAACTAACGAGACGCAGGCGATCGCTTCAGTCTTGCGGGAATCGTTCGTTGAGTATGAGTCCCGCTACGAAGCAACACGCAGTTTTGATAGGGCGATTTAGTGTGGTTTCGTGGATCGTTCTTTCGACGGAACACAAACCATGACCTTACCAACCACGAGGCCCCACGACACCGTACCGAAACATCGTGTAGAATTGGACGCTGATGAAACCAGTCGCCACTGAAGAATGCGTACCGACGACCGGCGAAGAAATCGCGAATACCATCAGCCACGGCATAGGGCTCGCGCTGGCGATCGCCGCGACGCCAATTCTGATCGTGGCGGCCGTGCGCGCAGGCACTGTCTGGAACATGGTCGGCGCGAGCGTCTTTGCCAGTGCGATGCTGTCCTTGTATTTCGCTTCCACGCTCTATCACGCACTTCGACACGATAAGGCCAAGGGCTTCTTCCGCACCCTCGATCATGGAGCAATCTTTCTGCTCATCGCCGGCACTTACACCCCTTTCACTTTGGGCGTTTTGCGCGGGCCGTGGGGCTGGACGTTGCTGGGATTGATTTGGGCGATGGCGGTCACCGGTCTAACGATGAAAGCAGTGGCCGGCGCGCGTTATCGTTGGCTTTCGATGGTCTTGTATCTGTCGATGGGCTGGCTGGTCGTGATCGCGGCAAAGCCGGTCCTGCTGCGCGTGCCCCTCCCCGGCATTCTCTGGCTGCTGGCCGGCGGCGTGGCCTATACGGCCGGCGTGGGGTTTTATAGCGCGCATCGCATGCGCTACCACCATTTTATCTGGCATCTGTTCGTCTTAGCCGGCACCACCTGTCACTTCTTTGCCGTGCTCTGGTATTCGGCTTAAGCCCCAAAGTTCTTAGGCCATTCGCAGTCTGGCAATCGGCATCCTCCCGGTGCTATTATCTGCGCGCGGTAAAGTATTATGTTCAATCCTCAAGCTCTTCATTTTCGACCGCTCGATAACCGCAGTGATCTATTCGCGGACTAGTCTCCGTCTTAATTCAAGCTTCGTCTTTCGGACACAGCCGAGGTGTCGAACCATGAGTCGTTTTTCAAAGGAGACAAAGAAATGTCAGCGGTAATTACAGCACGAAAACCTGAAATCAGAACCGAACTGCCCGGCCCGAAGGCCCGCGCCATCATCAAGGCGGATTCCGAGTTTGTTAACCCGGCGTACCCGCGCCCGGCGTTCAAGCTGGTCGCCGAGCGCGCGCAAGGCGTCTGGGTCGAAGACGTCGACGGAAATGTTTTCCTTGACTGCAACGCCGGCGTGGCCGTGTGCTCGACCGGACATTGTCATCCGGAAGTTGTGCGCGTGATTCAGGAACAGACGGAACAACTGATTCACATCTGCGGCACCGATTACTACTACCAGAGCATGCCCGATCTCGCGCGCAAGCTTGACGAGATCGTTCCCATCGATGGCCCCACGCGCACGCACTTTGGCAACAGCGGCACTGAAGCCGTCGAGACGGCTTTGAAGCTGGCCATGCATGCGACCGGCCGCGAGAAATTCATTTCGTTCTTTGGCAGTTTTCACGGACGCACTTTGGGATCGCTTTCGCTCACGAATTCCAGAGTAGCGCAGCGCCGCGGTTTCAAACGCCAGCTACTCGACGTGGTTCATGTCCCTTTCCCGAACGACTATCGCAATCCGTTCAGTGCCGACGAGTGCGGCGATGGCGGACCAACCCAGGGCGCTTTGAACTGGATCGAGCAACGTCTGTTTCAATCGACGACGCCGCCCGAAGAAGTCGCCGCAATCATCGTCGAACCCGTGCAGGGCGAAGGCGGTTATGTGCCCGCGCCGAAGGGATTTCTCGAAGGCCTGCGCCGCATCTGCGACGCGCACGGCATTCTGCTCGTTTTTGACGAAGTGCAGAGCGGCATGGGTCGCACCGGCAAGATGTTCGCGGCCGATCACTACGGTGCGAAGGCCGACATCGTCTGCATCGCAAAAGGCATCGCCTCGGGTCTGCCGCTTTGTGCGTGCGTCGCGCGCGCCGACGTGATGGACTGGAAACCCGGCGCGCATGCCTCGACCTTCGGCGGAAATCCGGTGGCAATTGCCGCGGCGCTGAAAACGATCGAGTTGCTCGAGCGCGAATTGGTGGCGAACGCCGCTGAGGTTGGCGCTTATCTCAAGCGCGGTTTGGAAAAGTTGATGAGCAAGCACGACTGCATCGGCGACGTGCGCGGCATGGGATTCATGCTCGGCGTCGAATTCGTGAAGAATCGCGCGACTAAAGAGCCGGATGCCGAACTGCGCGATCGCGTCGAAATGGCCAGCTTCAATCGCGGTTTGATTTTGCTCGGCGCCGGATCCAATTCGATTCGCTGGTCGCCGCCGCTGATCCTGACCCAGGAGAACGTCGATGTGGCGCTGGAGATTTTTGATGAAGCGATCGCGGCATCGATCTGAAATTGTGCAGTGCGGCGGCAAGCGGAGCGCGACGCCGCTTTGGATTTGGCCTTATCGAGCGTTTAGCCAAAGCGCCGTCGCCGCTAACGCGCTGCCGGCGCACTCCAAATAGTCGAGAGAATGTCAGAAATGTTCGAAGGAACCGTAGTCTCGATCAACATAGCGCCTGAAGCCGAGGCGCCGATGCAATCAGTCAGCGAAGTGCGCGCCGTCCCCGGCCATGGCCTGGAGGGTGATCGCTATTTCGCTCAAAAGGGAACTTTCTGGAAGCCGGAGGCAAGTCGCGAACTGACTTTGATCGAAGCCGAGGCAATCGAGGCGTTGAAGCGCGAGCTGAATGTTGATTACGGACTCAGTGACAGCCGTCGCAACGTCGTCACGCGCGGCGTGCCGCTGAATCACCTGGTCGGCAAAGAGTTCTGGATTGGCGAGGTGAAAGCCCGCGGACTGAGGTTGTGCGAGCCATGCTCGCATCTGCAAAAACTTTCGCACGAGAAAGTCCTGCCGGGCCTGGTGCATCGCGGTGGCTTGCGCGTGCAGATTCTGAGTGAAGGAATGATCCGGGTAGGAGAAACGGTTAAGGAAGTCTAAATGCT
>WNFE01025338.1_pt1 | contig 11213 bp, 6 predicted proteins | sample 5400451 | NCBI WGS metagenome assembly WNFE01 (sample SAMN13153344, study PRJNA577476) | soil metagenome | isolation source: 200 cm saprolite under Douglas fir tree site 2 hole 2 | place: USA:California | collected 2015-04-18
GTGACAGAAAGAATAGATTATGTAGAATTGTTGAGAATTAATGGAATCGGGGACCGGGAATTCTCCATGCGGAACATTTGGAAAATATAGGAAAAAGTGGGAAGACCGCCCAATTAAGCTTTATAACCGATTTGGGAAATTTCTTCTGACTATCCCTTTCAAGGCAGTAACACGGGTTCAAATCCCGTTGGGGACACCAGTGAAAATACGTAGATCGATTCCTGTATCAGTGCCTGTGAACACCTGTTCTCTTTTACGACGATGCCTGGTGCGCCAAAGCTATCCGTCGATGAATGTCAGGTGATCGACTTCTATGCGACCGAACTATCCAAGGTCGCGAAATCACTGACTCCTGCAGACCATCAGCTTGCTCTGAAGTTGTTCTGAGCAACCTCCTTCTTCTCCCATTCTTCGCTTGAAACACACTCCTAGTCTTGCTTAGTATCCATGATGTCCAAAAACATTGGCGTGCCGCGCGTAGGGTGTGGAAACGGAGGGTTGAGTTGGGAAGATGTCGAGCCGATCCTCATGTCGTTGCTCGATTGTCGATGTACACTTATCACAGAAAGGGAGTAAAGACATGGAGAACATGGAGATAAAGACAGGGAGTCTCATCGTTGTGGATGGGAAGACATTGGTGGTGACAGCCATTCGCACAGAGGAGACGATTGGTGGACGCGCTGTGCATATCAGCGCCTGTGACCAAGAGACGGCTCGCACAGCACAGGTGCGTAATATCCAAGGCAATGAAACAGCGCAGCAACTCATGGACATGATGCAGAAATGGGCTCAAGGCAAGTTTCCAGGGATGAGTGGTGAATGAAAGTAGGTTTAATAATTGACTACTAACCATTTCACCAATCCTAGCGCGACGATTCACGCCTTCAACGCGATCGTCAACGATGGGTTAAATCGTGATCGAATCGAGCCCCCGCGACAGTTGAATGTTTGATGGTAGTTACGTTAAGTCTTTTTCTCCGTGGGCGGAGGTAAAGATGAAGTGGTTACAGACTGTCGCGCAGTGAGTCAAGTTCTCTCCCGAGTCACACGGCTATTCTGTGAGTCGAGATAGGATAGAACAGCAAAAGGCGGCCAGTTTCCTGGCCGCCTTCGTTGGCACATGGTCTGCGATTGGCAAAGTGTACAGCCAGGCAACCCTCAACAACCTAAACATGTTGGAGGAGGTGGCTCAGTCGTCGGAGGCGGGACAGGCGGTGGCACAGTCGTCGGAGGCGGGATAGGCGGTGGCTCAGTCGTCGGAGGCGGAGGCGGCAGCGGGTCGTCAGCACAACCGTTCAACGTAATGTTCTGGTGTGTCGCCGCGTTGCACCGTCCCTGCATCCCATGTGTGCCGGCAGCCTCCTGTGCATTTACCAGTCCGTGGCCCCTGGCATCATCATCCGCCACGCTCACTCCTGAGAGGATGAGAGCAGTGGCAAGAACAGCACTCGTGATAATGAGCGTCTGTTTCAACATTGATACCTCCTTGTACCCGATTGTGGCCCATGGCTACGGTCCATAACACGGGGCACTGCCCACCTGGTAACGCATTCGTCATGCCAGTCGAAAGACTATGAAAATAAAGAAAGAATTAATCAGAAGTGCATTGCCCTAAACACCAAATTGTTGGCAAGTGACAATATCGTACGCAGCCACCATGATGCTTGCTGGAGTTGATTTTGGAAAAGACTGGATCTTTTACTTAGCAACGTCTTGGGGCTCTGCCCCTAGCGCTCTGCAAGTGCCAGCCGGGGAATTACGCCGTCAACGCGATAGTCAACGAGGGGTTAAATCGTGATCTAATCGAGCCCCTGCAACCAACGGGGGAAGGCGCAGCGGCACCCATGCTTAAGCCGCCATCTTGATGGCCCCTGAAAACGGGATGACGAGGTGGGCGAAATGCGGCATTGAAAGGTTCACATTCCGATTGTACTGCTCCGCTAAATTTGTGGACAGTTCATTGAAAATTGTAAACTATCAATTTTGCAGAGAAGCCAGCCCTCTTCGAGTTTCTACCTCTCAAGGGACATCCGAGTGCACTCGCTCATTCCTCTGGTGAGAGATCTTCGGTTGTCTTCAGCGGCGATGGTCTTGAATAAATTCGGTGGTTTCCTGTACCCGACTGGCTTCGCTGCCTGTCCACATTTTAAGCGGGGCAGTGCACTTCATCAGCGGGCCGTAGTTTCGACCTTCCTGGAAATTTTCGATTTGGAATCGCTAAGCTGCCAAGACTCTCACATCAATCCGGAAGCCCAGTGCGTCTGTTCCCCCTTTAGAAAATCCCGTTGGGGACACCACATTTGGTGGCACTTGTTTCACCGGAGAGCAGTTGGCCGTAAGACCCGTCTCCACTGAAGCGAAAGCCTTTCTCGTCGCCCTCTCGAAACGGCGTACAATCCAGCTGCGGAACAAGTGTTCGGATCATCTGTCTGGCCTGAGAGACATGCCGAGCCAGGAGCCCGCGGATATCCGCGACTCGCCGCTTGAGCTCTTCACTGAGCTGCTTCCGGTTTAACGACGTGAGCTGTTCATAATGGGATAACATGCTGAGCCTCTCCGTCAGGAGGCGTGCCTGATGCTCTTCAGCTTTAAGTTGGGTCAGCAGAGACTCGATGGCCTCTCCGCGAGCAATGGCCTCCACGAGTCGGTGCTTCCTGGTCTCGATCTCCGAGAGTTCTTGCGCAAGGCGCGATCGTTGCGTTGCCACAACCTTGTTCTGGGTTTCCAGCTGCTGGACTGCCTTCTCCACAGCAGCCTCCAGAATTCGTTCATCCAGCACGTCCGCAAGCGCCGTCAGCACCGCCTGATCGAGGAGTTCTTGCTTGAGCTGGACCGCAACACCGCTGAGCCACGTTTGTGATGGTAGGAGCACCCGTAGAACCGCGAGCGCTTTTTTCCATGGCCTCGGGTCAAGGCGATGAGGGGACCGTCGCAGAGTGTGCAGCGACCGACACCGCTCAGCAGGTAGGGCGAGTCTCGATCTTGCCGGGATGCACGTCCAAACAGGTGTCCGGTGATCGTGCCTCTCGCGAAGTGCTGGTGCGCGTCTTTCAGGCGCCCATGGACCTTGTCCCACAGTTCTTGAGGCACGATGCGCAGCGCTGGAGCGGGGAGGAGGAAGCTTCGTGGTTTTATTCCAGACAATCTCGCCGCGATAGAGCGGGCGGTAGAGCATTTCTCGGATACAGGAGGGGGCCCACCCATGCCGTTTCTGTCGGGGCGGGGGAATCCCTTCGTCGTTGAGCGCCTTGGCAATCCGGCTCAGTCCGAACCCCGCCGCGGACAGCTCAAAGATGCGACGGATCACGTTGGCCTGATCCGGGTTGATGTGGCGCACGACATGCAGCCGCTTCCGCTTGTCTTCCGCGTCGACGGTGGGCGAGAAGACCTCGACGTTGTCATACCCGTAAACCACGCCGCCCGTCACCTGATGAGCCTTTGCTTTGCGAAGCATCGCATCGTACGTGCGTTGGCGCGCTTTCTCCCGCTCCACTTCCGCCGCGAAATTGGTCAGCGAGAGCAAGACCTGGTCGAGCGCGGTGTCCAGCGTCCGTTCACGGTCATCCAGATAAAAGAAGACGCGCACGTCCGCGTCGAGGATCTGTTTCATCAGATAGCTGGTTTCAATGGATTCACGCCCCAGGCGGGACTCTTCACTCATCATCAGCACTTGGAATGGGGGATGCGGTTTGAGTGCATTCATGAGCCGGAGCAAGGCGGGGCGCTTCACAAACTCAGCGCCCGAGATCCCATCATCCGCATAGATATGCGCGTCCGCCACGATCCAGCCTTTCTTCATGGCATAGTCGCGCGCATGTGCGATCTGGCGCGTGATGGATTTTCCCTCGTCCATGAGCCCCGGCTGCTCGGTCGATTTTCTGGCGTAAATGGCGACGATCATGGTCAGTCCGTGTGTTACCCCAAGTATCTTAGTGGTGTCCGCGGTGCCTCACAAGAGCGTTCTTCGGTGGTATCCCCCTGCTGGATGCCACCGAAGAATTGGAGCATTCTCTCGCATCCGCGGGAGGAACGTGCGTGAAGTCAGCCGTCAGCGCCTCAGCCAAAAGACTGACGAGTTCCTCGACCAGCGAGGCGGGAAGGGGCGCATGAGGCGTGGTCATCGTCACGGCCTTCGTCGGATCACTTTGGGATGGAAGGTCCCTTGGCGCGGGTGAGCCATGCGGTACTTTGCGAGCTCGCGTTGTAAGTGGCCTACCTCCGCCCGCCACAGCAGGGGCCGCCCCAGCTGGTACAGGAGCCCCCGCTTTCAGCGTCGGACGTATCGATGCACCCACCGCAACGAAACCCCTAAGGCGGCCGCAGGTTGTGGACAGGTGAACAGGTCGGCCGTGCGGGCGCGCTGGATAGCGAGTCCACAGAATCCTTGTTGAACGATCAGCACGGTTCGTCGTTTCTTCATGGGCTAGTCCCTCCCTCTGGATTTCGGTATGCTGGGCCTGGGCGCAGACGCTGTGCGCCCCGTTCGGCCAGAGAAATACGCCTTTCGACGCCTGCGCGATAGTGACCGAACCCCTCGGGGGTTTTGTCAGGAGGAGGGCCTGATGAAGACACCACGCGGCAGCACGAGACCCACGGTGGGGAACCTGTTCGAGTTGGCGGAAGCCGTCGGGCTGTTCTACGGAATGAAAGGCTCGAAGGCCGCAATCAAGGAGTTTCGGGATGTCGTGCGGGAATATCGGCACGTGGCGAAGACGCAAAGCCAGGTCGCCTGGCTCACCTATGTGCTCCGCCTGCTCCTCACCTGTCCTGTCCTCCTCCAACGACCGTCAGGGTTGGAGTGGGTGACGGATGATCTGCAATGGGCGCTGCGACATCGCAAGGTGCGTCCTGATGTGAACCGGGACTTTTGGGAAGCGGTGAAGAAGGTGCGGGGACTGCTCCCCCGAGGCCGCCCGGGGGACAAAGCCCGGGATTTCTTTCGGTTCGAATGGGTGATGAACCACATGTATTACGTGACCACCCATCCTAAACTAGGCTTGGTTCGGACGAAGCAGGGGGTGAACAAAACCAAGGCGGTGACCGAGCTTGCTGACATGGAGGCACGGTGGTTTAGGAGGAAGCCGACCCTCCGCGAGATCTGGAGATCCTTGCAACGCGTGGAAGCCTATGTTGGAACACTACAAGCTCAGCTGGAGAGAGCCCGGACGAACATGGCGGTGTGAGCGCAACGGAGGAGATAGCATATTCGCTAGGGTAGTTACGCGAGTGCATAGCAGTTGAGTAGGCAGGTTTTGTAACCTGGTTTTGACTCGGTTTTGAAGGGGTTTCCAAGGTTTCTCGCCCGAACACGAGGTGGTAGTTGCAAGTGCTTGCCCGGCTCTTCCTCTGAAGATGATGCCGTAATCTTTCCTCCCCGTTCGGCAAGCGGAGAGTAGTATTGACCTGGCCCCTGACCTGCCCCGTTTTACCGGCCGAGGGCTATTTGCTGTGCGCGCCGCTGTTTCGATTTACCGTTAAGACGACGCATGCAGCTTCGTCCGTTACGTTCCATTGCCCGTCGGACTTTCGCGAGATCGAATCGAGCCATGCGACCCAGCCACTGCACGGGGATCTCCTCATGCGCATTCCCACCCATTAGCAGAATTGATTTCTCCGCCAATTAAGCGTAGGAGTCGAGGCTAACACCAACAGGCGAAGCCCTATGAGCATCGAAAGAAATCGGCTTCTCTCCCTTGTCGAGTTCGTTCAGCAATCCGTAAGGCTGCGGCGTAAGCCTGCAGCAAGCGTCAACGAACACGGTCTATTCGCTCTACACGAGCACCAGATGCAAGGGCTGCCCGGCATCCGTGTCAACGTCAATGGCGCCGAGAGCGAAGACGAGATTTGGCTTGCCGTTAAGCGGCTGCACGAGATGAAACCGCCAGACATCACCAGTACGGTGCTCCGGCCGTGGTTGCAGATGACACAGAGCCCGAATGAAGAGCCACGACTACAGGAAGCCACCGACGGAACAAACCTCATTGCAGCGGGCACGCATTGCTCATCAGCAACTCCGCCGGAGCAAGGCAAGCCTACCATCGACCCCGAGGCGACCGTTATCCTCTCTGACTACGACAACGCTGAACAGGTCCGAGCTCAGTTCACCACCTACATCGAGACGAGATGGCGGCCCTGGGCCGAGGAAGAGAAGCTCCGGCGCAAGACCATCCGCCTTTACTCTCAGCTCTTCACGCTGAAGCAGCAGCTCGAGGGCAGGATTGTCGAAGCGCAACTCGAGCTCGTCTGGGCGTAGGCGTCGGCATTTGGAACTCCAATGGCACCGCGGTGGGCTATCCATTGCTAGGACGGCTGGTTGAGATGTCGCTCAACCCCGAGACGGCTGAAGTGGAAATCCGGCCGCGCGACGTTGATGCCCGACTTGAGATTGACTGGTACGCCTCTGTCGATAGCCCCGGCGTTGCCGCCTTGGAGAAAGCGGCGAAGGAGTTCTTCGGGAAGGCTACGACAACCTTTTCGCCGTTCGACCGCGGCACGTTCGAGCCGCTGCTTCGCACGGCGAGCACGAACCTCGACGCAAACGGCATCTACTGGCCGAGCCAAGCGGTTGCAGAGGACCGCACGCTGCCTAAGCCCGACGACAAACTCAAAGTCACCGACACGTGGGTGCTCTTCGCACGCCCGCGCACCAACAGCCTGTTTCTGCAAGACCTGGAAAAGCTGAAGAAGCAAGCCGAAGAAGCTGAAGCCTACCCGCCCGCTGTGTCCGCCATCGTGACCGACCCTGACACGACCAACCCCGTCGTCGAGTTGCCATCTTTCCGTGGCGTATCCGCCTCGTATCACGCCGAGCGTAGCACGCGCGGCAAGAAGGCACTGGACCTCTACTTCCCAAAGCCTTTCAACGACGAGCAGGTCCGTATCATCCAGCTCTTGGAAATTTCCGATGGCGTCGTCGTGCAGGGTCCGCCCGGCACTGGCAAGACGCACACCATCGCCAATCTCATCTGTCACTATCTGGCCGAAGGCAAGCGGGTGCTTGTGACCTCGATGAAGGACCCGGCTCTGGTGGTGCTGCAGAAACACCTGCCGCCTGAAATCCGTCCGCTTGCCATTTCGCTGCTAACTAGCGAGCAGGACGGCATGAAGCAATTCGAGCACGCCATCCACAAGATTGCCTCCGAGGTTCAGAGCCTTGACCGCGGCAGCACCGCCAGAGCCATCAGCCATCTTGAGGAATCCATTGATGCCCTCCACGGCAGACTTGCCGACATCGACCACAAAATTGGCGATTGGGCGAAGCTATACTGCTCCCCATTTGTCAAGCGGCCACGAACTGAATGCTGTGGACGCTTGACAAAATGGGGGGCAAAAAAGTATTTTATGTATGAAATTGACTGTAGAATGATGGCACGAAGACAACGCACGTACAAGGGCGGGTACTTATAGATAGGAATCCGAATCATTTGACTCGTAGCGTCGATGAAGAATTTTTCATGATTTTTTCATGGACCCATCATGTGATGGAGCTAGAGTGCCAACAGAAATAAGGGACACCGTGACGTTCTGAAGGTAAGAGCCTATCGCGTCGAATCAACAACTGGGGAGCTGAATCGTGGAACGGAGGACGGATTCAAGGAGAAGCAATGGGAGAAGGCCGAAGTGAATATGCCATTCGGCCTCTTCCGGCGAGCGAGCAGTTCGCTACGAGATCCTGCACGTATTAGGAAGAGCTGCTTGTGAACGACTAGACCGTCAAACCGCTTTGGAGAGGCTTCGCACATGAATCAGCTCGTCCTCATAGCCTTGCGCAAGCCGTACACCTTTGTTGTGCTGCGCAAGCCGTACACCTTTGTTGTGCTGGCCATCCTCATCCTGGTGTTCGGGGCGTTGGCTGCGGAGGAAGCACCGACTGACGTCTTTCCGGTAATTCAAATTCCCGTCAGCTCTATCGTCTGGATCTACGACAACCTGATGCCGCAGGATGTCGAAGGGCGTATCACCTATGTGTTTGAGCGCTTAATGACCCAGACGGTTGAAGGCATCAAATACATCTGGAGCAACTCCTTATTTGGCAACGCCATCATCAATGTCTATCTTCAGGACGGAGTCGACCTGGGAGGCACCGAAGCCGATATCACGGCGATTGCGCAGACGAGTGTCAAGGCACTGCCGCCGGATATTAACGCGCCCATGGTCATGCGTCTGTTCCCATCCCAAGTGCCGGTGGCCACATTGCTAGTCACCTCTGATTCACACACACCGGCGCAGCTCTTTAACCTCAGCATCTGGCGAATCCGACCCCTCCTGGTCACGATACCGGGCGCGATCCTGCCGCACCCCTACGGGGGCATGGACATGCAGGTGATGATCAATCTCAATCAACAGAAATTGCTCGCCCGGCACCTCACGCCGGCGGACATCCACCAAGCCCTCGACAGGCAGAATCTCGTGCTGCCGGGGGGGGACATGAAGATCAAGTCAACCGACTGGCTCGTCGTGACCAACATGCAACCGCTGAAGATCGAGGACTTCGACGACATCCCGATCAAGAAGGAGGGCAATGCCTGGATCCACCTGCGCGACGTCAGCGTGACGCGCCTCGCCGGCCGGGTACAAACGAACCTCGTGGTGGTGGAGGGCCACCAGGCTGTCATCATCGTCGTGATGAAGAGCAGCGAGGCGTCAACCCTGGAGGTGGTGGACGGGATCAAGAAGGTAATCCCGCGCATCCAGGAAGTCGTGCCCAAGGGCGTGAAGGTGAAGCTCCTCATCGACGCCTCGGGTTTCGTGAAGGAGGCGATCGCGGACGTGTTGCACGAAATGATCATCGCCGCCTTGCTGGTCGGCTTCATCGTGCTACTGCTGCTCGGCTCCTGGCGGCCGACGGTCATCGTGCTCACCTCGATCCCGCTCTCGATCCTCAGCTCACTCATCGCCCTGCACGCGCTCGGACAGTCGATCAATGTCATGACCCTGGGCGGATTGGCACTGGCCGTCGGCATTCTCGTCGACAACGCAGCCGTCATGATCGAAAATATCGACACGCACCTCGCCACAGGTCAGCCGCTGGAGAAAGCGATCATCGACGCCGCCAACCAGATCCTTCTCCCAACGTTCGTCGCCACGCTCGCCATCACGATCGTCTGGGTCCCGATGTTCCATCTGAGCGGGATCTCCGGCTGGGTGTTCCCGCCGATGGCAGAGGCGGTCATCTTCGCGATGCTCGCCTCATTTATCCTGACGTATACGCTGGTGCCGACCATGGCGAAGTATATTCTGAAGGCTCACCACACGCTGCACCCGCCTGCAGACGGCGGACAGCACGAAGCGAAACCGTCAAAGAATGTCTTTGCCCGCTTCCAGCTGGCGTTCCAACAGCGCTTCGAGCAGTTCCGTGAAGGCTACACGGCGCAGCTCGAACAGGTGGTCGCACGTCGTGCCAGTTTCGTCATCGTCTCCTCGGCCATTGCGGTAATCTCCCTCGTCCTCTTTTACTTCAACGGGCGCGAGTTTTTCCCCGAGATCAAGTCAGGGATCTTGGCGATGCACATGCGGGCGCCGCTCGGCACACGCATCGAGGTTTCCGCGCGTATCACGTCCTTGGTTGCGAGGGATATCGAACGGTTACTACCTGGCGAGGTCGCAGAAATCGTGAGCAATTGCGGCATACCGGAGGGGGCGCATAACCTGGCCTTCATTCCGACGCCGACGGTCGGCTCCCAGGATTGCGACCTCACGATCTCGTTGAAGAATGGCAAGGCGCCAGTGTGGGACTTCCGACGCATTCTCCGTAAGGAGTTGAGGGCGCGCTATCCGGGGACCGACTTCACATTCCAGCCGGCCGACCTGACAGCGAGGATTCTGAATTTTGGCTCTCTTTCTTCGATCGACGTGCAGATTAACGGCCCAGATCTCTATGCCAACCATGAGTTCGCCCGTAAATTGGCGGGCAAGTTTCGACAGATCCCCGGCTCCAGCGACGTGGTGGTCCAGCAGCCGATGGGTCAGCCGACCCTCCTCGCCGAAACCAACCGCCAGTTCGCGCTCGGCATGTATATGGACCAGACGGACTTCGGTCACAGTATGCTCGTGACGACCGCCGGCAGTCAGCAGGCGGATCAGAAGTATTGGCTGGATCGCAAGACCGGCATGACCTACCGGATCAATGTCTATACGCCGCAGCCGCAGCTCACAAGCATCAACGACCTTATGAGCGTCCCGGTTAGTCGGGAACAGACCGAACCCTCGGAAAATATTAGAAATGTGCAGCTTCTCGGAAATTTGGCTACGATTTCAGCACGTGGCACGCCCGGTGCCCTCACGCACGGAAATATCATGCCTCTGATCGACGTCTACGTGTCCGCCGAGGGACGCGACCTCAACTCCGTCCTGGAAGAGGTCGAGGAGGTCATCCACAGTATGGAGTCGGAACTCCCCAAGGCGTCGAGAATCGAAATCAAAGGCCAAGCCGAAGTGATGCGCGCCGCACTTCGTGAAATGCTCTTCGGCCTCATCGCCGCGGTCGTGCTGGTGTATCTGCTGATCGTCGTCAATTTCCAATCCTGGGTCGATCCCTTCATCATCATTACGGCCTTGCCCGGCGCGCTGGCCGGCATCGCATGGTCGTTGTTCGTGACCCATACGAACATTTCAGTGCCGGCGCTGATGGGCGCGATCATGACGATGGGCACGGCGACAGCCAATTCGATCCTCCTCGTGTCCTACGCCCGCGAGCGGCTCGCCGTCCATGGCGACGCGCTGCGGGCTGCGGTGGAGGCCGGAAAGGCCCGCATCCGACCGGTGCTCATGACTGCCGCGGCCATGATCATCGGCATGCTGCCGATGTCGATGGCGAACTCTCAGAATGCGCCGCTAGGTCGCGCCGTCATGGGCGGCTTACTGATCGCCACCCTGTTTACCCTGTATTTTGTGCCCTGCATGTACGCCATGATCTACAACCGACGAACCGCTCGCCAAAAGGAGTAAGTCTGATATGAATAGACTGCGTGGGAAAGGCCTTTCGATTCTGGCAATTCTCTTGTGCGTGGTGTATTTCGGCTACCGTTACTATGTAGGCCGAATCGATGCGGCAGTTCTCCGGGAGACCACTCTTGACCACTCTATCCAGAGGGTGTCCGTGATCACCCCAAAGCAGTTGCCGCCGAGCGAGTCGATTACGCTGCCCGGTAATATTCAGGCCTGGTATGAGGCGCAGATTTACGCACAGGTCACTGGCTATGTAAAGATGTGGT
>WNFE01003810.1_pt1 | contig 11210 bp, 9 predicted proteins | sample 5400451 | NCBI WGS metagenome assembly WNFE01 (sample SAMN13153344, study PRJNA577476) | soil metagenome | isolation source: 200 cm saprolite under Douglas fir tree site 2 hole 2 | place: USA:California | collected 2015-04-18
AGACGTTCGAGTACGCTCCCGCGCCCGAGTCGATCGACCACGTCAAGATCGAGCCCCGCTATTCGCTCTTCATCGGCGGCAAGATGGTGGCGCCGCACAGCAAGAAACACTTCCCGACCATCAACCCCGCCACGGAGCAGAAGCTCTCCGAAGTGGTCGAGGCCGACGAGGTTGACGTCGACCGAGCGGTGAAAGCCGCGGACAAGGCATTCGAAGGGTGGTCCCGCATGGCGCCGTCGCGGCGAGCCCGGTACATCTTCCGCGTCTCGCGAATCATCCAGGAGCGTGCCCGCGAGCTCGCGGTGGTCGAGACGATGGACGGTGGCAAGCCAATTAAAGAATCGCGCGACGTCGACATCCCGCTCGCCGCCGCTCATTTCTTCTATTACGCGGGCTGGGCCGACAAGCTCGAATGGGCCTTCCCCAACCGAAAGCCGCGCCCGCTCGGAGTGGCCGGGCAGGTGATTCCGTGGAACTTCCCCCTGCTGATGCTCGCCTGGAAGATCGCCCCGGCACTGGCCGCGGGCAACACGGTGGTCTTGAAGCCCGCCGAGACCACGCCGTTGTCAGCCCTGCTGTTCGCCGACATCTGCATGCAGGCCGAGCTGCCGCCAGGCGTGGTCAACATCCTCACCGGCGGCGGGAAGACCGGCTCACTGGTGGTGGCCCACCCGGGGGTGAAGAAGGTCGCGTTCACGGGGTCGACCGAGGTCGGCAAGCTGATCCAGCGTTCGCTCGCGGGGACCGGCAAGCGCCTCACCCTCGAGCTCGGCGGCAAGGCGGCCAACATCGTGTTCGACGACGCGCCGCTGGATGCGGCGGTCGAGGGCATCGTGAACGGCATCTACTTCAACCAGGGCCACGTCTGCTGCGCGGGCAGCCGGCTGCTGGTGCAGGAGTCGATCGCCGAGCCCCTCCTCGAGAAGCTGAAGATGCGCCTGGGCACGCTGCGGCTGGGCGACCCGCTCGACAAGAACACCGACATCGGCGCCATCAACTCGAAGGCCCAGCTGGAGAAGATCCAGGCCCTCGTCGAATCGGGCGTCGAAGAGGGCGCGGAGCTGTTCCAGCCCGAATGCAAGCTGCCCGAGCGAGGCTACTGGTTCCCGCCCACGCTCTTCACCAATGTCTCGCAGTCATACCGGATCGCGCGCGAGGAGATTTTCGGACCCGTGCTCTCGGTGCTCACGTTCCGGACGCCGGCGGAGGCGGTCGAGAAAGCGAACAACACGCCCTACGGCCTTTCGGCCGGAGTCTGGACGGACAAGGGTTCGCGCATCCTCTGGATGGCGGAGCGCATGCGCGCCGGCGTCGTGTGGGCGAACACCTTCAACCGATTCGACCCGACGTCGCCGTTCGGCGGCTACAAGGAGTCGGGCTACGGCCGCGAAGGTGGGCGGCATGGCCTGCTGCCGTACCTGGAGCTGGTGTAGATGGCGGCGAAATCAACCAACGGGCGGATCGACGTTCGGAAGACCTACAAGCTGTACGTCGGCGGAGAGTTCGTCCGTTCTGAATCCGGACGAGCGTATCGATTCGATGGCAACGTCAACGTCCCCCGCGGCTCGCGCAAGGACCTGCGCGACGCGGTTCGCGCGGCTCGCGGTGCGGTTCCGGGATGGGCTGCCCGCACGGCCATGAACCGCGGCCAGATCCTGTACCGCGCGGCCGAGATGCTGGATGGCCGGCGCGCCGAGTTCGTCGAGCTGCTGGGCTCTGGACGTGGAGCGCACAAAGAGGTGGACGAGGCCGTCGAGGCGCTGGTGTGGTACGCGGGTTGGACTGACAAGCTCGCCCAGGTCATCGGCGCCACCAACCCCGTTTCCGGCCCGTATTTCAACTTCACCATCCCCGAGCCGACCGGCGTGGTCGGCGTGGTGGCGCCCGAGGAGCCTGCGTTGGTAGGGTTGGTCCGCCGGGTGGCGCCTGCGCTGTGCGGCGGCAACGCGGTGGTTGTGCTCGCCCCCGAGAAAGACCCGCTGCCGGCGCTGACGTTGGCCGAGGTGCTGGCCACGAGCGACCTGCCCGCCGGCGTCGCGAACGTGCTGAGCGGATACCGCAAGGAGCTCTTGCCGTGGCTCGCATCGCACATGGACGTGAACGCAATCGACGTCGGCGGCTGCACCGCGGACGAGGCGGCCGAGGTCGAGAAGGCCGCGGCCGACAACGTGAAGCGGGTCGTGAAGTACGCTCCGGGGGAGATGAGCCCTTACCTCATCACCGCCTTCATGGAGATGAAGACGGTGTGGCATCCGGTCGGGGTTTGAGTAAAACTGACTCGCCCCACCTGGCTGCGCTCGCTGCGCGAGCGGAGCCTTCCTCCCCACACGGTGGGGAGGTGAAAGCGAAACCCGCAAGAGCGATGATCAGCGCCGAGCGCATCCGGCGCCGCGTCCGCGAGCTCGGCCGGCAGATCTCGGAGGTCTACTCCGACATCGAGACCCCGCTGGTGATGGTCGTCATCCTCAAGGGCGCCACGGTGTTCGCGGCGGATCTCCTACGCAGCCTGAGCATCCCGGCAGAGCTCGAGTTCGTGAGCGCCGCGAGCTACGGCTCGGGCACGTCGAGCAGCGGCCACGTCAGGCTGGCCCACATGGTGGAGGGCCCGCTGGTCGGCCGCCACGTGCTGCTGGTGGAGGACATCATCGACTCGGGCCGCACCGTGGACGTGATCGTCAAACGGCTCCGCCGCCTCGGGCCGGCGTCGCTGCGCATAGCGGCACTCCTCGACCGTCCCGCCCGGCGCGAGGTCGAGGTCAAGATCGATTTCACGGGTTTCGTGATCCCCGACCGGTTCGTCATCGGCTACGGGCTCGACTACGCCGGCCTCTATCGCGAGCTGCCGGGCATCTACTCGCTGTCATAAGCAAGTTCTCGGACTGGAAAAAGGCCGAGCTCCACTGCCACCTCGACGGCGCTGTGCGGCCGGCGACCGCCGAAGAGCTCGCCACCGAGCAAGGTCTCGACCTACAGAGGCCGCTGCGGATGGTGGCGCCTGCGGATTGTCCATCGCAGGCCGTTTACATCTCCTACTTCAACGATGCGATCGCAGTGCTGCAGACGGCTGCCGCGTTGGAGCGCACGGCGATGGAGCTCGGCATCGATTCGGCGGCTGAGAACATCGACTACCTGGAGGTGCGGTGGGCGCCGCGGCTCCATCTGCGCAACGGGCTCACCGTGCCCGAGGTGATCGAGGCGGTCCTGGCCGGCCTCGCTGCCGCCCCCCTGCGCGCCGTCGCGATCGTCTGCGCGATGCGCCAGCACACCGTCGAAGACAACGTCGCCCTCGCCAGGGAGGCCGGGAGATTCGCCGGCCGAGGCTTGGTGGGATTCGACCTCGCCGGCGACGAGGTCCGCTATCCCGCGCCGCCGCAGCGCCCCGCCTTCGAAGCGGCGCGCGCGGCGAGCCTGCGCCTCACGTGCCACGCCGGGGAGGCCGGCGAGCCGTCACACGTCGAGGATGCGTTGAACCTGGGCGTGGAGCGCATTGCTCACGGAGTCATCGGGGCTCGCGATCCCCGCATCGTGGAGCGCGTGCGCTCCGAGGGAGTGGTGCTCGACCTCTGCCCCACCGCGAACTGGAAGTGCAAGGCGGTGCCCACCCTCGCGGCGCATCCGCTGCCGAAGCTCGTGCGCGCCGGGGTGCGGTGCACGATCAGCACCGACTCGCGCACCGTCGCCGACACCACCCTCAGCCACGAGTTCGAGCTTGCGGCTGGGATGGGGATGACCGACGACGAATTGTGGCGATGCAATGAAACTGCTTATGCCGCTCGCTTTGGGTAACTGAACCTCCCCACCGCCGCGGCCGCTTCGCGGCCGGGCCCGCCTCCCCACACGGTGGGGAGGCAAGAGGTGGCCCAACCCTCTCCTTCAGCCGGTGCCGAAGAGGCGGTCTCCGAAGTCACCCAGGCCCGGGACGATGTACGCCTTGTCGTTGAGCCGCTCGTCCAGCGCCGCCGTGTAGATGTCGACCTCTGGGTGTCGCTCCTCGAGCACCCTCACCCCCTCCGGCGCGGCCACCACGCAGACCATGCGGGTGTCGCGACCGCCCGCCTCCTTGATCAGGTCCAGGGCCTGCGCGGCGGAGCCGCCGGTGGCCAGCATGGGGTCGAGCAGCAGCGGCACCTTGCCCCTCAGCTTGGGCAGCTTCTGGTAGTAGATTCGCGCCACGGCCGTCACCTCGTCCCGCTCGAGCCCGATGTAGCCCACGCTCACTCGAGGCAGCAGCTCGAGCACCGGCGCCAGCAGTCCGAGGCCCGCGCGTAGGACCGGGATCGCGACCACCTCTCGCTCGACCGTGATCGCCGCCGCATCGGCAAGCGGCGTGCGCACCGTCCCATGACGCACCGGAAGGTCGGCGGTCGCCTCGTAGAGCAGAAGAGTGATCAGCTTGCGAGCAAGAACTCGGAACTCTTCCGGCAGGGTGGCAGCGTCGCGAAGGCCGGCGAGGCTGTCGGCGACCAGCGGGTGGCTACTTACCTTGAGCGACACGGTCGTGCTCGATCAGCCGCCGGAGAGCATCGACGGCGACCCGAAGCATGCGTTCCATGTACTTCGGGTCCAGGTGATGGATCTCGCCCGCGCCGAGCTCGTCGACGCAGAGGTTGATCGTGCCCGCGCGCCGCTTGCGGATGCGCGCGACCACGAACAGGGTCGACGTTTCCATGTCGTTGCTGAGCACGCCCGCGCGAGACCACATTTCCAGGTCGTCGCGCAGGTGGGGCCGCGGCATGGTGTCGGGCACGAGGTCTGAGTAGAGGGCGTCGACCGAGCGGATGATGCCGACGTGGTGCGGCGCGCCGGCGGCCTTCGCCGCCTCGACCAGCGCGTTCACCATTTCGAGTGAGGCGACGGCGGGGTACTCCAGCGGGACGTACCCGTTGGGGGTGCCCTCGCTGCGCACTGCCCCGGTGGCGATCACGAGGTCGCCCATCTTGATCTCGGGCTGGGCGGCGCCGCACGTGCCGACGCGAAGGAAGGTGTGGACGCCGAGCTCGCTCAGCTCCTCGATCCCGATCGCCACCGACGGGCCGCCCATGCCGGTGGACATCGTCGACACCGGCACACCGTTCAGCGAGCCGGTGAACGTGCGGTACTCCCTGCTGAACGCGACCTCTTTCGCGCCATCGAGATACTTCGCGATCACCTGCGTGCGCGCCGGGTCGCCCGGAACCAGCACGTACTCGCCGACCTCGCCCTTCGCGAGCCCGATGTGGTACTTCTTCTCGCCCGTCGCCGCCACCGGAGCGAAAGTCTATCCCGCTTAGCCCCACGAACTCAGAGGCTTCGCCGTGAGTTCGCGGGGACCCCTTACGGTCGGGTAACCCCGTCCTTGTCCACCCGCGCGAGCACGTGCGGGGGGCGCGTGACCTCGGCTGCGCTGAGCTTCCACGCCTTGTGAAGGCGCGGGATCACCTTCTGGACCAGCTCCTCCGAGCGCGCATGGACCACGGCCAGCGTATCGCCCGCTCGGACCCTGGCGCCCACCGGCGCCTCGATCACGATCCCCGCCGCGGGGTCGACCCGGTCTTCCTTCTTGGCCCGGCCCACGCCCAGCTCGAGCCCTGCCAATCCCACCTCGAGGGCGTCGATCGACTCCACGTAGCCGTCAGCCGGTGACGGCACCGCCCTCTGTACCGGCGCCACGGGCAGCCCCTCCTCGATCCTGCCGCCCTGGGCGGCGAGCATGCGCAGGAAGGTCTCGCGGCCGGCGCCCGATCGGAGCGCGTCGTCGGGGTCACCTCTAACCTCAGCCAGCCAGCACATCTCGCGCGCGATCACTAAAGCGACCTGCAGCAGCTCCTCGTCCCCCTTCCCTGCGAGCGCATCCAGCGCCTCCTGGACCTCGAGCGCGTTGCCGACCGACCGCCCGAGAGGGTTGTCCATCGCGGTGACGAGCGCCACAGTCCGCCGGCCCGCCCCCTCACCGAGAAGCACCATCTCGGTCGCCAGCTCCTCGGCGGAGGCGGGATCCGGCATGAAGGCGCCGCGTCCGAACTTGACGTCGAGCACGATCGCGTCCGCGCCGGCGGCGATCTTCTTAGACATCACGCTGGAGGCGATCAGCGGCACCGACGGCACCGTCCCGGTCACGTCGCGCAGGGCGTACAGGGCCTTGTCGGCGGGGACGATGCGCGGCGACTGCGCGGCGACCGCGATCCCGACCTCCCGCACCTGCCGGATGAACCGGTCCGGGTCGAGGTCGACCGTGAGGCCGGGGACCGACTCGAGCTTGTCCAGCGTGCCGCCCGTGTGCGCCAGCGCGCGGCCGCTGAGCTTGGGCACCTTGACGCCGCACGCGGCAGCCAGAGGCGGACCGATCAGCGTCACCTTGTCGCCCACCCCGCCAGTGGAGTGCTTGTCGACCTTGATCCCCGCGATCCCGCTCAGGTCCAGCACCTCCCCACTCCGGACCATCGCCTGCGTCAGCGCCAGCGTCTCCGCGCGGGTCATGCCCCGGATGCATACGGCCATCAGCCAGGCCGCCATCTGGTAGTCGGGGATGTCCCCCTTCAGGTAGCCGGACAGCAGGAATTCGATCTCATCTGGGGTGTGCTCGCCGCCGTCCCGCTTGCGGCTGATAATCTCCAGCGCCTGCATCGGCCTAACTTACATTCAAAGCGGCCGTGGGCTACAATCGCGCGATCCGGGAGCTATCGCTCTTTGGGTAAGGGTTTTTGTTCAGTGAGGGGTGGAAGCATGGTTCTTTCGCGACTTCGGTTCCTGGCCTTTACGGGTGTGGCCCTGATGCTGCTCGCAGCCTGCGGCAGCTCCGGTGGCGGCGGAACCCCTGCCAAGACGTACAAGATCGGCCTGGTTACCGACATCGGCGGGCTCAACGACAAGAGCTTCAACCACCTCGCCGACCTCGGCCTGGAGAAGGCCAAGACAGACTTCAAGGTCCAGGGCGACGTGGTCGAGTCCAAGAGCGGCGACGACTACGTGCCCAACCTGACCAACTTCGCCTCGAAGAACTACGACCTGGTGATCGGAGTCGGCTTCCTGATGGCGACGGCAGTCGGCACGGTGTCGGGGCAGTTCCCCAACATCCACTTCGCCATCATCGACGGCGCCGGGACAGATGCCAACGGCAACGACCTCAAGCACCCCAACGTCCAGTCCCTCTACTTCAGTGAGCAGGACGCAGGTGCGATGGTGGGCGTGATCGCCGGGATGCTCGAGAAGCAAGGCAAGGCGCCGAAGAGCAATCACGTCATCAGCGCGGTCGGGGGCATCAGCATCCCGCCTGTGAACCACTACATCGCCGGCTACAAGTGGGCGGCGACGATGGAGGACCCGTCGATCAAGGTGCTGGTCGGCTACTCGAACGACTTCACAGACCCCGCCAAGTGCAAGAACGTTGCCGCCAACCAGATCGCGGCCAAGTCCGACATCCTGTTCCAGGTCGCGGGCGGGTGCGGGCTCGGAGTGCTGCAGGCGGCGGGCCAGGCGAAGGTCTACAGCATCGGCGTCGACGCGGATCAGAAGGACTCCGATCCGTCCGTCATCGCGAGCGCGTTGAAGAAGGTTGACGTTGCCACGTACACGGCCATCAAGAATGTCGTCAACGGGCAGTTCCAGGGTGGAGCGCTGACATTCAACATCGCGAACGATGGAGCCGGCTACGCGCTGGACAACCTCACCCTGCCGGCCGACATCCAGGCCGAGGTCGACAGCGTCAAGGCCAAGATCAAGGCGGGCACACTCGTACCGCCGTCAGACATCCCGGCGTAAGTCAAGGAGTTGAACCCAAGGCGGGCGCTAGCGTTGCGCCCGCCTTTCTTTCTGACGGCGGCCGATTGATCCGGTAGGAAAAGCCAGTGGCAGCATCACCGGCCTCCGTTGGCGGACCCCCTCGAGTACGCGTGCCGGGCGCGGTGCGCCGCGCCGCGAGCGGGATGGCCGTGCCGTTCGGGTCCGTGGTCTTCGCCTTCGTCGTCGGCGGCCTGTTCGTCGCGATCACCGGCGGCAACCCGTTTGCCGCCTATCAGGGATTGATTTGCGGCGGTTTCGGCGTCTTCTGCCAGTTCGAGAACCCGGCTCTTCAGATCTCGACCACCATCGTGTTTCTGACCCCGCTGATAATGACCGGGGTCGCGGTCGCGCTTCCGTTTCGGGCGGGCCTGTTCAACATTGGGGCCGAAGGGCAGCTGCTCGCGGGCTCGGTTGCCTGCACAGCCATCGGCATCAAGTTCAGCAGCCTGCCGGCGCCGATCCTGCTGCCGATGGTCCTGATTGGCGGGACGCTGGCCGGGGCGATCTGGGCCGGCATCCCGGGCGTGCTCAAGGCCACGATCGGCGCGCACGAGGTGGTGACCACGATCATGCTCAACTACGTCGCGCAGTGGCTGGTGCGCTACCTCATCGTCGGCGGTCCGCTGCAGCTGCCTCACGGATTTTCCGCCTCGTCACCCATCGGAGCCGGCGCCCGGCTGCCCACCTTTCTGCCGAATGACAACAGCCTCATCATCTTCGGGCTGCCTGCGGGCGTGTACCGCGTGCACACCGGGCTCCTTATCGCCATCGTCGCCCTGGCCGTGTTTGCAGTCCTGCTTTGGCGGACGTCGCTCGGCTACGAGATCCGCGCAGTCGGGCAGAGCCAGCGCGCTGCCCGCTACGCGGGTATCAATGTGCCTCGCACCATCATCGTGACGATGCTCATCGCCGGCGCGTTCTCAGGGCTGGCCGGGGCGATCCAGATCGCGGGCGTCGACCACAACCTGACCGACAAGTACTTCAACGACACCACCGGTTTCGATGCCATCGCGGTGGCGCTGCTGGGCCTGGGCAGCGCGGTCGGCATCCTCCTTGCATCGATCCTGTTTGGTGCGCTCCACGCGGGTGGTTCGGTCATGCAGGCTGATGCCGGCATCTCGAGCAGCCTCGTCCAGATCCTGCAGGCGCTGATCCTGTTCAGCATCGCGGCCAACTTCCTTCGCGTGCTGCGCTTCCGGCTTCCCTCCTTCGGCCTGAGGCCGCCTGCGAAGGCGCCACCAGACGTGAAATCCCCATGACATTTCTATCCGACATCGCCCATGTGCTGGTCACCGCCGACCTCTGGCGGGCGACGCTCGAGGCCGCCGCCCTGCTGCTTCTGCCGGCGCTCGGTGGCGTGATCTCGGAGCGCAGCGGAGTCGTCAACATCGCGATGGAAGGCATGATGCTGACCGGCGCGTTCTTCTCGGTCGTCGCCGACCTCGCCTGGCACAACCCCTGGCTCGCGGCATTGGTCGGCATCATCGCGGGCGGCCTCATGGCTCTGATCCATGCGGTAGTGTCGATCCGGTTTCGGGCAGACCAGATCGTCAGCGGTATCGCGATCAACATCTTCGCGGCGGGACTCACTCTCTTCCTGGTCAATCGCATCTATGGACTGCAGGACGTGGGACACGTCGGTCAATCGGCGCTGTTGCCATACGTCAACATCCCCCTTCTCGACCAGATCCCATTCCTCGGCCGGGTCCTCTTCCAGCAGAACATCGTTGTTTACGCGGCTCTGATCCTGCTCGTGGTGGTGCAGGTGGTGCTGTTCAGGACCCGGCTCGGGCTTCGGATCCGGGCTGTTGGTGAGCATCCGCAGGCGGCCGACACAGCCGGCATCAACGTCTACGCCATCCGCTACGGCGCCGTCATCACGAGCGGACTGCTGTCCGGCCTCGCGGGCGCGTTCCTGGCCATCGGCATCTCGAACACCTTCGTGCCGAACATGACCGACGGCCGCGGCTACATCGCGCTGGCGGCGATGATCTTCGGCAAGTGGAGGCCGTTGGGGGCTTTCGTCGCCTGCCTGATCTTCGGGCTCGGCCAGGCCATCTACGACGCCAACTCCGTGATCCATGTGTCGCAGTACCTGCTCAGCATGCTGCCGTATGTCCTCACCCTCATCGTGCTCGCCGGCATCGTCGGTCGCAGCATCCCACCCGCGGCCGACGGCATCCCGTACGCGCCGGAGAACGAATGAGCAACCAGCCGTCGGAGAGGGTTGCGGTCGAGATGCGAGGCATCACCAAGGCCTGGCCGGGCGTGGTCGCCAACGACCATGTCGATCTCTCCGTACGCGCGGGCGAGATCCACGCGCTGGTCGGAGAGAACGGCGCCGGCAAGTCGACCTTGATGAACATCCTCTACGGCCTGGTGCACTCCGATTCGGGCGAGATCGTCATCAACGGCAAGCCCGCCCGTATCTCGGGACCGCGCGATGCCATCGCCCTCGGAATCGGCATGGTGCACCAGCACTTCATGCTCATCCCGGTCTTCACCGTCGGCGAGAACATCATGCTGGGCCGGGAACCGGTGGCCGGGCCCGGGTTCTACGACTACGGGCGCGCGCGGAAGGAGATCGAGGGGCTGACGCGCAAGTACGGCCTCGGGCTCGATCCCGATGCGCGCACCGGCGAGCTGCCGGTGGGCCTGCAGCAGCGAGCCGAGATCGTCAAGGTCCTCTATCGGGGCGCCAACATCCTCATCCTCGACGAGCCGACCGGCGTGCTCACGCCGCAGGAGACCGTGGAGCTCTTTGGCGTCCTTCGCGACCTGATCAAGGACGGCAAGACCATCATTTTCATCAGCCACAAGCTCAAGGAGGTCCTCGAGATATCCGACCGCATCACCGTGATGCGGCGCGGCAAGGTTGTCGGCCACCTGGCCACCAAGCAGACCAACGAGCAGGAGATCGCCACCATGATGGTCGGCCGCGAGGTGCTGCTGCGCGTGGACAAGCAGCCGGCCAAGCCCGCGGCCGTCACGTTTCGCGTCGAGAACCTGACCGCCAACTCCGACCGCGGCGTCCCCGCCTTGCGTGGCATCTCGTTCGACCTGCGCCAGGGCGAGATCCTCGGGATCGCGGGCGTGGAGGGCAACGGGCAGAGCGAGCTGGTGGAGGTGCTGGCCGGAACGCGGCGTCCCACGGGCGGCAAGATTCTGCTTGGCGATCAGGACGTCACCACCGCCGACGCACGCGAGGAGCGCGAAGCCGGGGTGGGCCACATCCCGGAGGACCGCCGCGGGGTGGGCCTCGTCCTCAGCTACTCGATCGCCGACAACCTCATCCTCGGACGTGAGCGTTCACCTCTGTTCTCGTGGCGCGGAGTGCTGCTGCGGCTCGACGCGATCAAGAACTGGGCGGTCCGCCTGGTGAAAGAGTTCGACATCCGCACCCCGAGCATCGAGACGCCCGCGCGGGCGCTTTCGGGCGGAAACCAGCAGAA
>WNFE01003811.1_pt1 | contig 11209 bp, 12 predicted proteins | sample 5400451 | NCBI WGS metagenome assembly WNFE01 (sample SAMN13153344, study PRJNA577476) | soil metagenome | isolation source: 200 cm saprolite under Douglas fir tree site 2 hole 2 | place: USA:California | collected 2015-04-18
ATCGACCCGCAGGCCGCTTTCCTGTTCGTTCCCCCGGACGAGGTCGCGGAGGTGGCGTCGCGCGAGGGCGCTACGCCCTACGACGTGGAAGGGGCTGACCTCGGCCACCACGGCGAGGAGTGCAGCTTCGATGCCTTCATCCATCGCTACCAGTTGGGGGCCGATCCTGCCCTGCAGCGAATGCGGCTGATCGTGCGCGGGGCCGACACCGACCGGCCGGACCTGGCTCCCGAGGCCGCCGGCCTGAAGGCGGTGGCCCATGGCCTATCCGCCATGGGCCATTCGGACGAGCGACTCCTGCAGCTGCAGTTCCCCATCTACGACGCGCTCTATACCTACTGTGGTGGCGCAGCTCCGGCTCCCGGCGTTTATTCGAGCCCGCCGTAACGGTCTGGTAACGGATCGGGATAAGACGAACCGCGGCAATACGGTTCGCCACCCTCCAGGCGTTTTCTATCTCTAGATGGACTCATTACGCACCCGTATTGCTTCGATCGCTGGCGTCCTTCGCTCCGACGAAGGTCAGGGAATGGTCGAGTATGCCCTGATCCTGGTGTTGATCGCGGTCGTGGTGATCGTGGTGCTGATCGTGCTCGGCAACCAGGTGCAGAACGTGTTCTGCAACATCTCGGGCGGTCTCGGGCAGTAGCAGGACGCTAGCCTAGGGGTGTGGGCGCAAGCCGCACCCTGATCATCCTCGCCGGCGGCCAGAGCCGCCGGATGGGGCGGGACAAGGCACACCTGCCCACCGGGGCCGGCACGCTCCTGGAGCGCATCGTCGACCGGCTGTCGTCGGTGGTGGACCAGGTGATGGTGGCCGGTGGGCCGCCGCTGTCCATCCCCGAGGTCCGTTGGGTCCCTGACGCCCGCCCCAGCGCCGGACCCCTGGCCGGGATGGCGGCCGGCCTGGCCGCCCTGTCCAGTGACCTGGCCTGGATCGTCGCCTGCGATCTGCCCGACGTGGAGCCGCGCCTCGGGGAGCTCCTCTTCGCCTCGGCGTCGGACGTGGACGCCGTGGTCCCGCGCGTGGGCGGGAAGCCAGAGTGCCTGTGCGCCGTCTACCGGGCTAGCCTGGCCGGGCGCATCGTGACCATGCTGGATGACGGCGAGCGGCGGGTCACGGCGCTGCTGGATGGGATCCGCGTCCGCTACGTCGAGGCCGCCGAGCTGCGCCGCGTTGACCCCGACCTGCGCTCGTTTCGCAACCTCAACACCGAAGACGAGTACCAGGACTGGGTCACGTCGCGCCGCTGAGCTGCCGCTGCAGGGTGGCCGGATCGGCGGTGGGCGCCTGGCAGACAAAGCCTTCGCAGTAGTAAGCGGTCGCCCGACCGTCGAGCGGCGGCCGGTCCCGCAACCAGGGCACCGGGGGTGCCTCACCGGGGGCGGCCTGGGCCACCACCAGGTTCGGCTGATACCGCCGGCTGGCCAGCCGCGCCAGCGTCCCTAGCGCGGGATCCGACCGACTGCCCACCAGCGCCAGCTCGCGAGGCGGCGCCAGCGACTGGTCGAGCGCCGCCAGCAGGCGGCCGAAGGCGCCCGGGGCTCGAGTGGCGACCCCGGCCAGTTTTGTGAACACGCGGGTGGCGATGGTGGTCCAGCGCTCGTCGGCGAACAGCCGGCCGCCGCGGACCAGCACATCGACGGCCAGCGAGGTGCCCGATGGGACGGCGTTGTCCGTGGCGTCCTGCGGGCGGACCACCAGCGACTCGTGGTCCACGGCCGTGTCGAAGAAGGCGCCCGTGGCGTCGTCCCAGAACGCGGTCAGCATGGTGTCGATCAGCGGGCGGGCCGCCTCCAGCCACTCCGGCTCGAGGGTCGCCTGGTAGAGAGCCAGGAGCCCGTCGGCGGCGGCGGCCTGGTCCTCGAGATACCCCGGAAGGCGCGCCTGGCCATCCTTGAAGCTGCGCAGCATCCGGGTGTCGGCCCGCAGCCGAGCCAGCAGGAAGCGCGCGTTGCGGCGGGCCAGCTCGAGCCAGTCGGCGCGCTCCATGGCGCGGCCGGCCTCGGCCAGCGCGCGCAGCATCAACCCATTCCAGCCGGCCAGGATCTTCTCGTCGCGGCGGGGGCGGACCCGGCGCTCGCGGGCGGCCATCAGTGAAGGCCGTACGCGGGCCATTATCTCGGCCGCATCGGGCGCCACGGCATGCAGAATGTTGCGGCCCTCAAAATTCCCGTCGGCGCTGACATCGAGGGCGCGCGCCACCCGCTCCGCATCCTCCGCACCCAGAACCGCCTGCAGCTCGGCGGGGGTCCACACGTAAAAGCGGCCCTCCTCGCCATCGCTGTCGGCATCCAGGCTGGAGAAGAACCCGCCCTCCTCGCTGGTCATCTCCCGCGTCACGAAGCCGATGGTCTCCTCGACGACTCGCCGAAACACCGGGCGCCCGGTGATCAGCCAGGCGTCGACGTAGGCGCGGGTGAGGAGCGCGTTGTCGGACAGCATCTTCTCGAAGTGCGGAACCAGCCAGTGGGCATCCACCGAGTAGCGATGGAAGCCACCCCCCAGCTGGTCGTGCATGCCGCCCGCCGCCATGGCCTCGAGCGTGTGGGTGACCATTTCCAGAGCAGGCGACTCAATCTCCCTCCCCCTAAGGGGAAGGCTCGGGAAGGGGGTCGGGCGTAGCCATGTCCGCATCAGGAAATCGAGCAGCATCGGCTGGGGGAACTTGGGGGCCCCCCCAAACCCGCCATGGCGCGAGTCGTACGTCCGGGCCAGCTGCGCGTACGCGTCATCCAGCACGGCCGGGGTCAAGGCTGTCGTCGAGGTCGCCGCATCCACGATCGGCCGCTGCAGGAAGGCGCGCACCTGCTCCGCGGTCTTCCGCACCTCGAGCTTGCGCAGGCCGTAGGCTTCGGCCACGCTGGTCAGTACCCGGCGGAACGACGGCATGCCGTGCCGCTCGGTGGGCGGAAAGTACGTGCCCCCGTAGAACGGGGTGCCATCCGGCGTCAGGAAGACGGTCATGGGCCAGCCGCCGGAGCCCGTCATCGCCTGCACGGCTCGCATGTAGACCTGGTCGAGGTCCGGGCGCTCTTCGCGGTCAACCTTGATGCTGACAAAAAAGCGATTCATCAGCGCGGCGGTGTCGGCGTCTTCGAACGACTCCCGGGCCATGACATGGCACCAGTGGCAGGCCGAGTACCCGATGCTGAGGAGGATGGGCTTGTCCTCGGCCCGCGCGCGCTGGAGGGCCTCTTCGCCCCACGGATACCAGTCGACCGGATTGTCCTTGTGCTCGAGGAGGTAGGGACTCAGCTCCTGCGCCAGCCGGTTCGCCACGATCCTATTGTGAATCGCGCCGAAATCCCTCGATTCGCGCTCTCAGGCAGCCGGTTGGCCCAGCGAGGAATGGGCCGCTTGACCTATCGAACCGTAACGGCGGCCTCTTAGCATCCGATCCATGTCGAATCTGCGCGCTGCCGTCCGCCTTCGGAGCCTCTCCGGGCTCTCGATCGGAACGGTCGCCATGGTCGGCGTGGGCATGGCGCTCTACCAGCTGACCAGCCTCGAGCTGGGACCGAATGCCCGGGATTTCCGGGTGAACCTCGACCTCAACACGCCGTGGGTGCAGGAGATGACGGAGCCGATGGGGGTAGCGGATGCGGTGGTCGGCGAGATGTCCCTGGTTCTCCGGAGTGAGCCGTTCGTGGCCCGTGCCCAGACCCGCGCGCGAGCGTACGCCGCGGCTGCCACCGGCGCGCCGACAACGGCCGCCTCGGTGGGGGCATTGCCTATCATGGGGCCGTGCCAAAGCCCCTCGACTGGCTCGTCGTCGGTGACGCAGCCATCGAAAGGGTGGGAAGCCGGGCACACGGCCAAGCCGTGCTCGGCGGTGGGGGAGCCCGACTAGCTGCCCACGGGGCGGCGCTCGGCGCGCGGGTGGGGCTGTGCGCCAAGACTGGTTCCGACGACGCGGGCGCGACCGTACGGGCTGCGCTCACCCGCCTGCAGGTGGACACTCGGTGGCTGGGGACGTTGGCCGGGGGCCGGACCACGACGTGGCATGAGGCTCCCGGCCGTCCTGGGGCCCGCAGAGTCGACCGCGGCGCCGATCTCTCGCTTCGGCTGGACGAGGTCCCACTGGCTGCGGCTGCCCCGGCCCACCTGACGCTGGTGTCGGGCTACAGCCTTTCGGTGGAGCCGGCCCGCTCGGCCGTGATCGGGGCTCTGCAATCGGCGGCCGCCCGCGGCGGCCGGGCCGCGCTCCAGCTGGACGCCGAGTTGCTGTGGTGGACCAATCCCCGGATGACACGCAAGGTGCTCGAGCCAGCTCTGGACGCCGCCTACAGCATTGCCCTCACGGCCGCGGATGCCCGCACGCTGTTCGGGCCGCGAGCCACCAGCCGGGAGGCGATCCGCGAGCTGGCGGCCATGGGCCCGCACCTGGTGCTGCTCATCGAGGACGACGGTGGCGTGCTGCTCCAGGAAGGCGGACGTGCCCATCCACTGCCGGTGGAGGACACCGGTGCGGTGGGAGACCGCTATGCGGGGCCGGCCGCCTTCTGGGTGGCGCTGACCCGGGGCATGCCCGCCCGCCGGGCGGCCGAGCTGGCCCAACGCCATGCGCTCCGGTCAGGTCGCCCGGGCGCTCCCGCCCCGATCCGGCGCCAAGCGTTGTAGCTTGCCATGTAACGACGCCGTTCCTGGCGTGCTCCAAGCGCGCGACGGCCCACGGCCCCGCCCTCGGCCGCGCGTTGCTCGGCTGTGGATTGGCGGACGGGGCTGGTGCTCCTGATCGTGCTCTGCGTCAGCCTGTTCACCAGTGCCAGCCCGCTGCCGCGGACAAATGAGCCGGGGATCTCCGTGACCTTCGTGGAGTCACCGGCCCCGATGGATACCGGGCCTCTCCCCGGCCGCTAACCCCTGGCGAGCGTGGACAGGTGCGGCTGGATCTTGCTCCAGGCGATGGCGTGGGTAGGGATGCCGGCCTGGCTGAGGTACCGATCGCGCAGCCCGCTGACGTCCGGATATCCGTGGACGTAGTAGATGGCGCGAATGCCGGCGGTGATCAGCAGCTTGACGCACTCGATGCAGGGGAGGTTGGTGCAGAAGATGTCGGCCCCAGAGGTGGAGGCCCCCCGGTAAGCGCTCTGGGCGAGGGCGTTGGCCTCGGCGTGGGCGCAGTACTTCATGGCGAGGTCCGCCCCGCTGATGCCGCCCACGCACGGGCAAGGTTTGGGGAACTCTTCGGGGTGCCACGTCTTCGAGGGGGTGCCGTTATAGCCGGTGGCGATCACCTGAGCGTCGCGGACGATGACGCATCCGACCTTCCGGCTCAGGCAGGTGGAGCGGAGGGCGGCGGCAAACGCCAGGATCATGGCATAGGCCGACTTGTCCGGTCGGCCGGCAGCCCCGTCGCGGAACACCTCGGTGGGCTCCAGGTTGGGGGCCGCCCGCCGGGCGCGGCGCGCAGCCGGTCGCGAGGGTCGGGTGGTCACCCTCGGATGGTACCCCGAAGCGGGCCCGCCTACATCTGTTGAACGATGCGCGTCACGGTCGTCCCGCAGTGAGGGCAGGTCCCCATCCGGGCCCAGTGCCCAGAGCGGAGCATGGCGCGGCTGGTGGCGCGCAGCTCAACGGCGCAGTGGCACTGGTAGCAAAACGCCAGGTGGGCACGGGAGCGGGACTCGAGGTTTGACGCGGCGCCGACAAACTGGAGCGACATGGTCCCGGGGGGCTCGTGCATCTACCCCAGTGAACGACGGAAACCAAACGATGCGTAGGGATATGCCGTGACGATTCGGCAACATCTTCCTGGACCTTGCCGAAAAGCTTTCGACGCGTCTCCCACCCCTCCCGTCCCCGCAGAAGGGGAGGGAGGGTGCTTAGGAAAGGAACCCTCGCGGGCTCCTTTCCAAATCTCTGCTCAGCCCGGGCTTAGGCTTTGGCGGCCGCCGTCCGCTGGACGCGGGTCTCGGTCGGGCCGTTGTTTTGCTTCCAGAAGTCCTCGATCTGGTCGATCAACTGGAGCAGCTTTTCGGCGTCCACCCGATTCATCCCCTGCTTGACCTTGGACGCCGTGGTGACGGCCTCCTTGAAGACGTCCTTCATCCTGGGGAACTTGGCGTCGTGCTTTTCGGGCTTGTAGTAATCGCTCCAGAGGACATCGATGTGGTGCTTGGCCAGCTCCCCCTGCTTCTCCTTGACGGCGATGCAGCGCGCCCGGAACACCTCATCCTTGGAGTCGTTGTACTTGTCGATGATCTTCAGGCACGACTCCGCCTCGATCCGGGCCTGCGCCGGGTCATACACGCCGCACGGGATGTCGCAGTGCGCCTGCGCCACCCGACTCGGATTGAGCCACTCGCGGATTGACAGGATCCCCATGCTGGTTACACCCTCCTTTACGATCAAACGGCTTCAGACGAGTCTAGCGTCAGGAGGGAGCCACCTGCCCCGGCCCAGATTGTTTCAGCTCCGCGTCGAGGGCCCCAGCATGGAGCCGCTGCTCCCTGCCGGCAGCCGGGTGATCGCCGCCGTCTACCAGCCGGGGGCCCCGCTTCGGGTCGGTGACGTGGTCCTGGCCCGCCGGCCGGACCGGCCCGAGGTCGAAATGGTGAAACGGATCGAGGCCTTCGACGGCGACCGCGTGGTCCTGGCCGGTGACAATCCGGCGGAGAGCACGGATTCCCTCGTGTTCGGGCCGGTCGATCGCTCGGCGGTGATAGCCGTGATCCGCTGGCGCTACTGGCCTATACCCCCGCGCCGGTTCTAAGCGCCGCTCCCGCCCGGTCAAGGCGACGCCCGACCTCGTCTTTCCCCAGCTGCACCATCGACTCAATCAGCGGCGGGGTCACCGTCCGACCGGTGATCGCGACCCGGAGCGCCATGAAGAAGTCCTTGGTGGTCCACCCGATGCGCTCGGCTACCTCGCGCAGGCCGGCGTCCAGTTGCTCCGGCGACCAATCCGAAAGGCCGCCCAGAAACGCAGAGGCCGCGGTCAGCGCCTGTGCCGTGCTGGGCGCATCCCGCCCTTTCGGCACCAGGGTTGCCGGGTCGTAGTGGTCCGGCGCGACAAAGAAGAATTGCAACATCGGCGGGCCCTCCGCCAGCGTCCGCAGCCGCTCCTGGACGAGCGGGACCAACGGCTCCAGGCGTTTCGGCGGAATGCCCGGCATCCGGTCGGCCAGCCTGGTGGCCAGCTCCGCAGGACTGAGCCGGCGGATGAACTGGCCATTCAGCCAGTCCAGCCGATCGAGGTTGGCCACCGCCGGGCTGGGCTGGACTTTCTCCAGCGTGAAACGCTGGATCAGCTCGCCCATGGTGAAGATCTCCTCCTCGGTCGCAGGGGACCAGCCCAGGAAAGCGAGGAAGTTGTCCACCGCCTCGGGCAGATAGCCGCCCTCGCGATACTCGAGGATGTCCTTGGCGCCGTGTCGCTTGGCCAAGGGTTTCTTGTCGGCTCCCAGCACCAGGGGTAGGTGGGCAAACGCCGGCAGCGGCCAGCCGAAGGCCCCGATCAAGAGGACGTGCTTGGCGGCTGACGGCAGCCACCCGTCCCCCCGGATCACATGGCTGATCCCGGTGGCATGGTCGTCTACCGCGAACGCCAGGTGGTAGGTGGGGAAGCCATCAGATTTCAGCAAGACGTGGTCGTCGAGGGTCTCGTTCTTGAAGACCACGGTGCCCATCACCAGGTCGTGGAGCGTGGTGGTTCCCTCGGTCGGCATCCGCTGGCGGACCACGAAGCGCTCGCCGGCCGCCGCCCGCCGGTCCGACTCGGCTTTCGGGATGACCGCGCAGCGCCGGTCGTATCGCTCGGGTTCCTTGCGGGCTCGCTGCTCCGCGCGCATTGCCTCCAGCCGCTCCGGCGTGCAGAAACAGCGGTAGGCAGCGCCGCGTTCGAGCAACGTTTCGGCGGCCGCCTGGTAGACGGGCTTGCGTTCGGATTGGACCAGGGGAACCTCGTCCCAGCGGAGTCCGAGCCAGGTGAGCGCCTCCTCGATCTGCGCCTGACTCTCCGGGACGAAGCGGGCGCGGTCCGTGTCCTCGATCCGCAGCAGGAATTGGCCATTGTGCTGACGGGCGAACAGAAAGTTGAAGAGGGCGGTGCGCGCGCCGCCCAGATGCAACGCGCCGGTCGGGCTCGGTGCGTACCGCACGCGCACAGGACGAGCCGGCTCGGGCATTCGACCATCCTAGTGGGAAGTCCACTAGAATGGCGGGCGCTCATGGCTCGCTATGCGCTCGGCTGCGTGAAGGATGACTACGACGAGCGCGACTACCCCATCGCGCAGTTTCTAGCCGCGGTGCCACTGCCCGAGCGGGTCGACCATGCCGACGAGGTCCCGCCGATTTTCGACCAGGGTCCGGCCGGCACCTGCGTGGCCTGCGCCGCCGCCTACTACGACAAAAGCTTCCAGGAAGGCCTCGAACATCGCTGGCCGCTGAAGGACCGCGCCCACCAGTTCTCGCCCCTGTACCTCTACAGCCAGCGGCAGCGGAAACCCCAGGATGGCGGCATGACCATCCGGGAGGCCATGAAGATCATCCAGGAGCAGGGCGTCTGCAACCTCGACCGCATGCCCTACCAGTTGGAGCGCCTCAACCAGGAGCCCACCGCGGAGCAGCGCGATGCGGCGCGGCCCTACCAATCCAAGAGCTACGCGCGGCTGAGCCGCATCGGGGAGATGGAGGCCTACCTGCTGGGCAACTGTTTCATCGCCGGGGTGATGGTGCACGAGGGCTTCATGGACGCCCCCGGCGGCATCATCCCCATGCCCACGACCGGTACGGACTACCTGGGCGGCCACGCGGTGTGCATCGTCGGCTTCGATCGGCGCAACCGAATGTTCAAATTTGCGAACAGCTGGGGCCCGCAATGGGGCGACCACGGCTTCGGCCACATCGGCTACGCAACACTGCAAGCACTCCTCATGGACGCCTGGGGAATGATCGATGCGCCCGACACCAGCCGCTGAGCTCGGTGATTTGGCCTCGAAGCCGCTACGGCTGAGCTTGTAAATTTGTGGTATATCCGATGTTGACATAGCGGTGATATAAGCTCTAATGATAGTTAGACAGGGACCAGGGAGCTTCGCCGGTCTTGCCCGGTGCGTGGTTCCCGTGATAGTCGGTCCCAAGTCTCAGCTTGCGGAGGTAAGCGAATGAACGTATTGCGTGTTCCGTTCCGGACGTCCGCGCAGCCCGGAGGCCCGGCAGCGCCCATAGCGAGGTCGCGTTGGCCGCGCAAGGCCGCCAGCTTGGCCGTCGCCGGGCTGCTGGCTGTGGGCACCGCAGGGTCGTTTGGGACGGTGGTCGCCCAGGCGCACACCGGCAACACCGTCAGTCCCTCCGGGGCTACCGGGCACGGCTCGGTGGCGCCGGCGATGAAAGAACCCGGCGAGTGCAACCGTGACAGCAACGGCGACGTAAACAGTAACAACCACACCGGCGCCAAGGGCAGAGGCGGCGGCGGGGACGATAAAGAAGAGCAAGACCTGCACGAAGACCGAGGAGAAGAACAAGGGCACCGAGGAGAAGGAAGCTGGAACGGTGGCAGTCGTGCTCAATTGCGCTGCAGGCGTGACCGGCAGCGGCGCGTTCAAGATCACCATGACGCCACCCAGCGGGTCGACGCAGAGCGCGGCGACGGCAACCGTTCAGATCACATGCGGCTCGAGCGTCAGCCTGTCAGCGATGGAGGCACTGGAGAGTCTCCTGAAGGTCGGGTCGACCGTCACGATTACGGAAACGACCCCGCCCACGAATGGCGTCCTGGCCACGGCGGTGACCGCCACGCTAACCGCCGAAAACCAGACCATCGTAATCAACAACGCCGCTCAGACAGTTGGGACCGTCACCATCACGCTGACTGGCGGCACGGGTGTGAGTGGCAGCGGCACCTTCGAGATCACGGTCACGCCACCGAGCAGTTCGGGGCTGAGCGCCGCGACGGTCACCGTCACAATCTCCGCTGGCTCCAGCCTCAACCTGTCTCAGATCGCGGGGCTGAGGCGTCTGCTGATGGTGGGCTCGACCGTCACCATCACGGAAACGGTCGCGCCGCCGAATGCCATCCTGACCGCGCCGGTGACATTCACGCTGACGACCGGGAACCTGCTCATCACCATCAGTGCCAGCGGCACGACTTCGTCGTCGACCACAGGCGGTACGTCTACCAATGGCGGTACGTCCACCAGCGGCAGTGGCACAACCACAACCGCGACATCGGCAAGTAGCGGCGTTGGCGGCGTAACGGTAACCAACAGCGGCGGAGGCAGCGCCGCCACGGTGCGAGGCCTGCCCCAAACCGGGCGAGCCGTCCTCCCGTTCGTCCTGCCCCTCCTGGCCGGTTTGTTGCTGGTGTTCTCAGGGCTGCTCGTCATGGACCTTCGGAAAACCTCGTAGCGAGCTAGCCTGACGGCGCACGTGGCCGCCCGGTTCCGATGAACCGGGCGGCCCTTTCATGACTTCGGCACGAGCCCTGGCCCAACGGGCGCCGGCCGCGGCCCCGCCGCTCGGGGCGAACATTTGTTGCTCCCCTGCGCTATCTGTGGTATAAGGTTGCACAAATAGTCATAGTCCTACCACAGCCGGCGAATGCATAACCGGCGAACGTCCCAGCAACAGAACCCACGGGGCAGCAAGTCTGACCGCGCGGGATCGGCTCAAAGCTTGGCGCGAGCGCTCGTCGCGCCCGCCGCGGTCGCCTTGGCCCTGGTCACGACCACGCTGCCCGCGCTCGCCCGGGACGCAAACGCTGGCGATGTCTGGATCGACGCCGTGGATCAGCCCGCCGGTCCTGGCCACGAGCACGATCCCCACCTGCCCTGCGCCGACCTGAACCTGTGGGGGGCCAAGCTTGCCGATACCGCCGGGACGTTCACCATCGATAGCTGGCCACCGAGTGGGCGGCAGCAGCAGGTGTATCCGTCCGCCACGACGAGCGCCACCTGGCAAAGCACCGCCAGCCGAGCACCCCAGATCATCGCCGTCATTCCGACTCAAACCTTGATTGCGAATGCAGTCGCTGCGGGTGCCCATGCCACCCATCAGGGCTTCCACTTCAAGCTGCAGCTCAGCCAGGACCCACAAAAGCACAAAACGTTCTGGCTCCGGTGCGCCCAGCCAGAGCGTCCGGCCGTGACGGCCGGCGGGGGAGCCTCGGGGGGCGGTGGCGGAGGCCCGTCGGGCGGTGGAGGGACCTCCAGTGGCGGAGGAGTCCCGGGTGGTGGTGGCACCAACACGGGCGGCGGCGGCGCT
>WNFE01003812.1_pt1 | contig 11209 bp, 7 predicted proteins | sample 5400451 | NCBI WGS metagenome assembly WNFE01 (sample SAMN13153344, study PRJNA577476) | soil metagenome | isolation source: 200 cm saprolite under Douglas fir tree site 2 hole 2 | place: USA:California | collected 2015-04-18
CCGCGCCAGACGGTTGCGGATTACGAAGATATTCTCGCGCGGCTCGATGCCCTCCCGGGAAGCGTCGAACAGAATCTCGCTCTCCTCCAGGCGGGCTTGAAAAAAGACTACACGCCGCCGAAATTGATGCTGCGCGACCTCCCCAAACAGATTGCGGATCTGATTCCGCAGGATCCGATGAAGAGCGCTTTGCTCGAGCCGTTCAACGAATTTCCTGCGGGCTTTCCCGAGGCGGAGCGCGCGCGCATGACCGCGCGGGCAAAGCAAATCTACACGAGCGCGGTCGCGCCCGCGTTTCAGAAGCTGCGGGAATACGTGGTTTCGGCCTATTTGCCTGCATGCCGCGAATCGATCGCCGCCTCGGCGTTGCCGAATGGCGCGGCCGCGTACGCCTTTCACGTGCGCTGGCAAACCACGACACACCTGACGCCGCAGCAGATTCACGAAATCGGGCTTTCCGAGGTGCGGCGCATCCGCGCGGAGATGGACAAGGTCATCGCTTCCACGGGATTCAAGGGCAGTTTTCACGACTTCACGGAATTCCTCAGAACCGATCCGCGATTTTTCTACGACAAGCCGGAGGACCTGGTCAACGGCTACCGCATCATTACCAAGAAAATTGATCCGGAGCTTGCGCGCCTTTTCGGCAAGCTCCCGCGTTCGCCCTACGGTGTGTGTCCGATTCCTGATTTCAAGGCGCCTTCGCAGACGACCGCCTATTATCAGCCGGGGGCGCCGAGCGCGGGCAGGCCGGGATGCTATTTCGTGAACACCTACAATTTGCGCGCGCGTCCGAAGTGGGAGATGGAAGCGCTCTCGCTGCACGAATCCGTGCCCGGGCATCACCTGCAGATTTCGCTCGCGCAGGAGATGGAGGGGCAGCCGGAATTCCGCAAGCATGTCGGTTATTCGGCGTTCGTGGAAGGCTGGGGGCTGTATGCCGAGAGCCTCGGCGAAGACCTGGGAATGTACAAAGATCCCTACTCGAAATTCGGGCAGCTCAGCTACGAAATGTGGCGGGCGGTGCGCCTCGTGGTGGATACGGGGATGCATTCGATGGGCTGGACGCGGGACCAGGCGATTCAATTCTTCAAGGACAACACCGGAAAGACCGATCAGGACATCACCGTCGAGGTGGATCGCTACATCGTGTGGCCGGGGCAGGCCCTGGCCTACAAGCTCGGGCAGCGGAAGATTCGCGAGCTGCGCGGGGAAGCGGAGAAGAAGCTGGGCGCGAAATTTGACGCACGCCGCTTTCATGACGCGGTGCTTGAGAACGGCGCCCTGCCGTTAAACGTTCTGGACGGGCGCATCAAGCAGTGGATGGATGAGCAAGCGGGCCATTGAGGATGGGCGGCGTTTTGGTTCGCCGGTGCAACGTGTTTCGCTCGCTCAGGCCGGCGCGGACATGGAGCTCAGGAATTCCATGTTCGCCTTCGTTTTCATCAACCGGCTGAGCAAGAGTTCCATGGCTTCGACCGTCGAGAGGGGACTCAAAACCTTGCGCAGCACCCAGACGCGGCTGAGCTCGTCGGGCGGAAGGAGCAACTCGTCTTTGCGCGTGCCCGAGCGTTGAATATCGATCGCCGGGAAGACGCGCTTATCGGCGAGACGGCGGTCGAGATAGATTTCCATGTTGCCGGTCCCTTTGAACTCTTCGAAGATGACATCGTCCATGCGGCTGCCGGTATCGATCAGCGCGGTGGCGATGATGGTGAGCGAGCCGCCCTCCTCCACATTGCGGGCGGCGGCGAAGAAGCGTCGCGGGCGCTGCAGGGCGTTAGCGTCGATACCGCCGGAGAGCACCTTGCCGGAAGGGGGCGTGACCGCGTTATAGGCGCGCGCCAGGCGCGTGATGGAGTCTAGCAGCACGACCACATCGCGCTTGTGCTCGACCAGACGCTTGGCTTTTTCCAAAACCATTTCCGCAACCTGGATGTGGCGCTGCGGCGGCTCGTCGAACGTGGAGCTGATGACTTCGCCCTTGACGGTGCGCTGCATGTCGGTAACTTCTTCGGGGCGCTCGTCGATGAGCAGCACGATGAGCGCGACATCCGGATGATTCGTGGCGACGGCGTTGGCCATGGCTTGCAGCATCATGGTCTTGCCGGTGCGCGGCGGCGCGTTGATCAGCCCGCGCTGGCCCTTGCCGACGGGGCAGAGCAGATCCAGCACCCGGCCGGTCATGTTCTCCTTCGCCGTTTCCATCATCAGCCGGCCCTGGGGATAGAGCGGGGTCAGGTTATCGAAGAAGATTTTGTTGCGCGCGACCTCGGGGTCTTCGAAATTGACGGCTTCGACTTTGATCAGCGCGAAATAGCGCTCGCCATCCTTCGGCGGTCGGACCTGCCCGGACACGGTGTCCCCGGTGCGGAGATCGAATTTGCGGATTTGCGACGGAGAGACGTAGATGTCGTCCGGGCCAGGGAGGTAGTTGTATTCCGGCGCGCGGAGAAAGCCGAACCCGTCGGGGAGGCATTCGAGGACGCCTTCGGAAAAGATCAAGCCGTTCTTTTCCGTTTGTGCCTGCAGGATTTTGAAAATCAGCTCCTGCTTGCGCATGCCGCTCGCGCCGGGAATGTTCAAATCCTTGGCGATCTTGGCGAGGTCGGTGATGTTCTTTTCCTTCAGCTCGGCAAGGCTGATACTCATCTGATTGGTTCCTTCAATGTTTGTTTCTTTTGGCATATGTCCTTAGCTTTGATTGTGAAAATTGACCCTGTCTTGCGTGACCGCAAAGCGGTCAACGAGAATCCGGATAGAAATGAGGTGGCGCACCGCACTGGCGGATCAACGAAAGCCTGCCAGGATGGGGCAAACCAGACTTTCTCAAGAATGATTCCGGCCGCGCCGGAGTCAAACTGCAACCGGCGGCAGCGCCGGGCCAAAACAACCGGGAAAGCCCGCGTGGCGGGTCGTGCCGTGTGCCACGCTGCTTAGTTGGTCAAACTCTTGTCTTTCTCGGTGCCAGCCACAAAGGGTTCCGCAACGGGCGCAACCTCGGCACGCTCGAGCGGCACAGTGGGCCGCTCCAGCGCAATCTGCAGCACTTCGTCCATGGTCTCGACAAAATGGATCGTGAGACTGGAGAGGATCTCCTGCGGGATTTCCGCCAGGTCCTTCTCATTGTCCTTCGGAAGCACTACCGTACGCAAGCCCATTCGGTGGGCCGCCAGGAGTTTCTCCTTGACGCCGCCGATCGGCAGGACCTTCCCGCGCAGGGTGATTTCGCCGGTCATGGTGACGTCGCAGCGCACCGGATTCTTGGTCAGCGCGCTCACGATGGAAGTGCAAATGGTGATGCCCGCGGACGGGCCGTCCTTGGGGATGGCGCCCTCAGGGACGTGCACGTGGATGTCAATGGTGCGGTAGAAATCCCTCGCGAGGCCCAGCTGGTTCGAACGCGATCGCACGTAGCTCATCGCCGCTTGCGCGGATTCCTGCATCACGTCGCCGAGTTTGCCGGTGAGCGTCAGCCGGCCCTTGCCTTCCATGAGCGTGGCTTCCGAAGCCAGCACGGACCCGCCGACTTCCGTCCACGCGAGGCCCGTGGTCAGTCCGATTTCGTTGTGCTTTTCCAGCCAGAATTCGCGGTACTTCAGCACCCCCAGGAAGTCGTTGGCGTTGGCGGGGCTGATCTCCACGGCGGAAGTGGTTCCATCGGTGACCACTTTGCGCGCCATTTTGCGCGCGATGTTCTGGATTTCCCGCTCCAGGTTGCGGACCCCGGCTTCGTGCGTGTAATGCCGGATGATGTGCAGCAGACCTTCATCGGTGAACTTGAGATGTTTCTCCGTCAGGCCGGTCGCTGCCAGCGCCTTCTTCACCAGGAAGCGCTTCGCGATTTCCAGCTTTTCCTGCTCCGTATAACCCGGCAGCCGCAGGATTTCCATGCGGTCTTGCAGCGGCTGCGGAATCGTGTGCAGCACGTTGGCCGTGCAGACAAACATGACTTTCGAAAGGTCGTACTCCACGTCCAGATAGTGATCGGTGAAGGAGTGATTGATTTCCGGGTCGAGCACTTCCATCAGCGCCGCCGAAGGATCGCCGCGGAAATCGGTGGACATCTTGTCCACTTCGTCGAGAACGAAGATGGGATTCACCGTCGCGGCCTTCTTCATCATCTGGATGATCTGGCCGGGCAGGGCGCCGATGTAGGTGCGCCGATGGCCGCGGATCTCGGCTTCATCGCGAACTCCGCCAAGCGATACGCGGACAAACTTCCGGCCCGTGGCATGGCCGATGGACATCGCCAGGGAGGTCTTGCCTACGCCCGGAGGCCCCACAAAACAGAGAATCGAGCCCTTCGGGTTTTTCACCAGTTGGCGGACCGCCAGAAATTCCAGGATGCGTTCCTTGACCTTCTCGAGGCCGTAATGCTCTTCGTTAAGAATCTTCTCCGCGGCTTTGATGTCGCGAATTTCCTTCGATCTTTTCTTCCACGGCACCGCCAGCAGCCAGTCCAGATAATTGCGGCTCACCGTGGACTCCGCGGACATCGGAGGCATGAGCTCCAGGCGCTTTAGCTCCTGGATGGCCTTTTCCTGGACTTCCTTGGACATCCCGGCGGTATCGATTTTCTTCTTCAGCTCGTCAATTTCGTTCTTCTCGCCGCGCCCCAGCTCTTTTTGAATGGCCTTGAGCTTTTCGTTAAGGTAGTACTCTTTTTGCGCGCGCTCCATCTGGCGCTTCACCCGGGTGTTGATGTTGCGGTCGACGTTGAGCTTTTCCAGCTCGATTTCCAGCAGGTCGCCGATGCGGTTCAGCCGCTCCAGCGGATCGACGGTTTCGAGCAGGTCCTGCTTTTCGTCCACGGGAAGCTGCAAATTGGCGGCGATGGTATCCGAGAGGCGCGCCGGATCATCCACGCGAGCGGCGGCGATCATCGTATCGTAATTCAGGCTTTGCGAGAGCTTGATGAACTGCTCGTAGAGGCTCGTGATTTTCTGAACCGTCTGATCGACCTGCGGCGACGGCTCGATGCGCGCGTTGAGCAGGCGCACCGTCGCGCGGAAAAATCCCTCTTCCGTGGCGATGGATAGCGCCCGGGCGCGCTCCACGCCCTCCACCAGAACTTTGATGTTGCCGTCGGGAAGCTTGACGCTTTGCACGATGTTGGCGAGCGTCCCGACCGCGTAAATCTCCTCCGGCTTGGGATCGTCCACCGAGGCGTCATGCTGCGTCGACAGGAAAATCTTTTTGTCCCCGGCCAGCGCTTCTTCCAGCGCGCGCACGCTCGCTTCGCGGCCAACGATGAACGGGGTCATCTGTTGCGGAAAGATGACCATATCGCGCACCGGCATCATGGGCACGCGCTTCATTTCCTGTTTTTCACGACTGAACATGGGGGCCCCTGAACTTTGCTTCCTGCAGTCCCGGCTCTCGCGGAGCCGTTCCTTCCGACGGACGCTCGACCTGGCCTATCCGGCCTTTTCGAGCAAACTCCAATTGATTTCGCGCGTACGGACCATCTCCGCGGTGACCACGAAGTCCCGCACCTTCCGCTGCATGGGGAGGTGGTACATCAGCTCCAGCATGAGGTCTTCGAGAATCATGCGCAAGCCGCGCGCCCCGACCTTGCGCTGAAGTGCCAACTCCGCGACGGTGTCCAGCGCCTCTTCGGTGAAGCGCAGCCGCACGTTTTCGAATTCAAACAGCCGCTGGTACTGCTTGAGTAGGGCGTTCTTCGGCTCGGTCAGAATCTTGACCAGCGCGCCCTTGTCGAGATCGTTCATCACCCCGGCGACGGGCAGGCGGCCGACAAATTCCGGTATCAGTCCGTAACGGATCAAATCGCCCGGCTGCACCTGTTCCAGCAGTTCGGTGTTGCGCCGCTGCGGCGTGGTGGGCGCGGCTTCGGTGTGAAAGCCCAGCGAGTGGCGGCCCGCGCGCCTCTCGATGATTTTCTCCAGCCCGACAAACGCTCCGCCGCAGATAAACAGGATGTTCGTCGTATCCACCGGCGTAAATTCCTGGTGCGGGTGCTTGCGGCCGCCCTGCGGAGGCACATTCGCGACCGTGCCTTCGAGAATCTTCAGCAGCGCCTGCTGTACGCCTTCGCCGGAGACGTCGCGGGTGATGGAAGGGTTCTCGTCCTTCTTCGCAATCTTGTCGATCTCGTCGATGTAGATGATGCCTTGCTGGGCCTTCTGGACGTCACCGTCGGCCGCCTGCAGCAGCTTCAGAATAATGTTCTCGACGTCTTCGCCGACGTAACCTGCTTCGGTCAGCGTCGTGGCATCCACAATTGCGAAGGGCACCTCCAGCATGCGCGAGAGCGTCTGTGCCAGCAGCGTCTTGCCCGTGCCGGTCGGACCGATCAGCAGGATATTCGACTTGCTGAGTTCGATGTCCCCCGGCTGTTTGTTCAGGAAAATCCGCTTGTAGTGGTTGTACACCGCGACCGCGAGTTTTTTCTTCGTGCGGTCCTGCCCGATCACGTAGCCATCCAGAAACCGCTTGATCTCCGGGGGGCGGGGCAGTTGGCGCGTCGGCGCCGTGGCCTGTTCGCGCTTCTCGTCTTCCAGAATGGTCTGGCAAACGCCGACGCACTCATTGCAAATGTACGCGCGCGGATAATCCGAAGGCGAACTGATCAGCTTCTCGACCTGCTCCTGCGTCTTGTGGCAAAAGGAGCAGCGCAGCGGCTCGTCTGGATTGAATTTTTTCACTGGTGTGAAGGCCTCGTCTCCGCGTGGCTTCGACGGAGTCTCTAATTGTCATTCTAGGCCGATTTTTCCCAATGCGAAAGAGAAACTCAAAGGGCTGCTAACTTTTAGGAACCGGCGTCCTGCTCCTGCCTCCGACGGTACTGCGCTTCGCGCGGAAAACTAACGGTGTTTGTAAATAATCTCGTCGATCATCCCGTATTCTTTGGCTTGTTCGGGATTCATGATGTAGTCGCGCTCCACGTCCTTCTCGATGCGATCGATCGGCTGGCCGCTGTGCTTCGCCAGCAGCGTGTTAATAGTTAAGCGCATGCGCAGGATTTCCTTCGCGTGCAGATCGATATCGGTGGCCTGCCCGCCCAGGCCGGACATCCACGGCTGGTGAATCAGGATGCGCGCGTTGGGCAGCGCGAAACGCTTTTTGGGCGCGCCGCCGGCCAGCAGCACCGCAGCGATCGACGCCGCCTGGCCCACGCAGGTGGTGACCACGTCCGGCTTCACGAACTGCATGGTGTCATAAATCGCGAAACCCGCGGTGATCGAGCCGCCCGGTGAATTGATGTACAGTTGAATGTCTTTCTCCGGATCTTCGGCCTGCAGGAAGAGCATCTGCGCCGTGGCCAGGTTGGCGACGTGGTCGTCAATCGGCGTCCCGATGAAAATGATGTGCTCCTTCAGAAGCCGGGAATAGATGTCGTAGGCGCGTTCCCCCCGGCTGGTTTGTTCGACCACCATGGGTACGAGCGTTGTCGCCCGGTAATCCGAATCGTTGAAATTTTTCATTGAGGTGATTTTTGCGCGCCCAGGTGCCGGAATCGTGTCATTGGGAACCTGCTGCTGCGGCAACCGTGCGAATCCGGGCGTTCTGCGCGAGCCAGTCGAGAGTCTTGTCACTCCGCAGCTTCGCTTTCATCCTATCGAGCGTGCCCTGCTTTGTCAAACGGGCGCGAATCGCTTCCGCCGATTCGCCACCATGGCTGGCCACGCGCTGCAATTCCTGAGTGACCTCTTCCTCGGTGACGTCGATCTTTTCCGCCGTGGCGATGCGGTCGATAATCAGCTCGGCCTTCACGTCATCCTTCGCGCGCTCTTCCTGGCGCCGCCGCAGCGTCACCCAGTCCACATTCACAGCCCGTGGGTCGACGCCCTGCGCGGCCAGCGAGCGCACCACGCGCTCCAGCCGCACGTCCATTTGATGCTCCACGAGCGCTTCGGGTACGGGAATATCGTGAAGCTTCACGATTTCCGCAAGAATTTTTTCATGCAGCAGCTCTTTGTGCTTGTGGTCGCGCTGGTGTTCCAGGCCTTCGCGGACCTTCTTCTTGAGTTCCTCGAGCGTGCTCGCGTCGCTGACGTCCTTCGCAAAATCGTCGTTCAGCTCAGGCAGCTTTTTCGTCTTGGTGCCGAGCACTTCGACGGCATAGTGGTATTTCTTCCCGGCCAGCTTCGCATCTGGATAATCGGCGGGGTAGTCGACATCGAAATTCTTGTGATCGCCGGTCTTCGCGCCCCTCAGATGCGTGTTGAATGGCTCCATGGTCTCTTCCGCGCCGATGTGGCAGAGGACGCTGTCGGCCTGCAGCGGATCTCCCCCGCCCTCGGGCGTCCCAAGGAGCTTTACCTGCGCGAAGTCGCCGTCTTCGATGGCTCGGCCTTCGACCGGCGCAAACGTCGCTGCACGCTCACGCATCTCTTCCAGCGCCTTGAGCACGTCCTCGTCGGTGATGTCCATCGTGGGCATTTCCAGCTCCAGGCTCCGGTAATTGCCCAGCTCGAATTCCGGCAACACTTCAAATACCGCTCGGAATTTTAGTGGCTGGCCCTCGTTGAAATCCAGTTTGTCCACCTGCGGCTGCGAGACCGGCGTCAGCTTTTGCTCCGCGACCGCTTTTTCCACGCGCTCCGGCACAAGCGATTGCAATACTTCGCCTTTGATGTCCTCGGCAAATTTGCGGCGAATCAGGGATACGGGCGCCTTTCCCCGGCGGAATCCCGGAACGTTGGCAATGCGCGCGATCTCCTTGGCCACGCGCTCCATCGCTTTCGTCACTTCTTCCGCGGGGATTTCCAGCTCCAGCTCGCGGCGGCAGGTGGCTTCGGCCATGCAGCAGTCCTTTCCTCACTCAACAATCGGTGTAGCGATGAAACTTTCTCTGGTCTCGGCGGCATGCGGCCCGGTGCGGGGTTACGGACAAGCCGGGCTTGCCTGCGGCTTTGCGGCCGCTGGAAATCGGAAGAGGCCAGACAGGTGAGAACGCAGCCTGCGACTCGAAGTTTCAGTATAGGCGACGGTCGAAGCAGCGTCAATTGTGCCGGCGGCTGGTCTCCCGGAGCCGCACCGGCTCTTGGCAGATCTCAGGAGATTATTTCTGCGGCTTTGAGTAGGATGGATTCCAGACTCCCGTGCCGGCAGCTTGCGTTCGAATGCGCATTGCAGGCCACAAGATTTTTGCGAAGGAAGGCGGCGCACCGGCTATGAACGCTTCTTTTGTCATTCGAATTCTCGAAACGAGGATCGGGAAACGATTCGAAAGCGCACGCCGCCATTTCCTGATTTCTCTCCTCAGCGCTTTTGGTTTGTTGCTTTTTCTTCCTGCATTCGAAATGCGGGCCGCCGCTCAAGCCCCCGCGGAAAAAACACCGGCGGAAACTACAATCGTGCGCCCCTGCCCGGCGGCCCCCGCGAGTTCCACGCCGGCGCCGAAAGACAAAAACAAAGGAAACAGCACTCCCGGCGCCGCGGCCGGCGCTGCCCCCGGCGTTGCGCCGGCTTGCCTGGAAGCCAAGGCCACCTCCTTGGAAATCCAGGAATTTTTGCAAACCTACGTGCGCGAACAAAAGTGGAACATCGGGGAAGGAAGGAGTTCCGACAGCGGGTGGACGTTTTTCCGCATCCTTGAAAAAGAGGAACTTCTGCAATTTGCGAAAGAGCCCCCTGCCGGCCGCGTGAGTTGGACGGGGGGCAAGGCTTTGGTACAAGTGAGAACCACGGACCTGCACGGTGGATTCACGCGAGTGCAAATTTCGGCCCGGTTTCAGGGACACGGCGAGAATGCGGATCATTTCGCGCCGCCGCAAGACACCTGGGAGCTGAATTCCAACGGGACGCTCGAGAGCGCCATAATTTCCGCGCTCGAGGCCCATTTCCAATCGCTGCACTAATCCTGGCGCGCAACAAATTGCTGCGCTACTTACGGCGCGCGAAAATGTGCAGTCATTCCTTCCACATTTTTCAATCGGCCGCTTGAAATCGCGTGCGGCCAGACTGGTAAGAGTTCACCCTGCAGCTGGAATTCAGAATCTAAGTGACGCTTCCGACAGCGGCAATTCACCCGGCTGCTCCGCAAACAAAGTCGAGTAGAATGTCCGAGCATCTCAGGAGACCGGCCTTGAAAAACAGCGCGATTCTCCTGCTGCAGTGCCCGGACCGCAAGGGTCTGGACGCGGCAATCGCGGATTTCATCTACTGGCATGGCGGCGACATTCTTCATTTCGAGCAGCACCAGGCGGGCGACGAACGTTTTTATCTCGCCCGCGTGGAATGGGACCTCACCGGCTTCGAACTCGATCTGAAGGATTTTCCGAAATGGTTCGCGCCTATCGCCGAGCAATACTCGATGCGCTGGCGCATCACCACTTCAAGCTATCGCCCCCGCATCGCCATCTTTGTTTCCAAATACGATCACTGCCTCGTCGACCTGCTCTACCGGCAGCGGATCGGGGAGCTCGCCTGCGAGATTCCGCTGATGATCAGCAATCATCCGGATGCCAAGCGCCACGCGGATTTTTATGGCATTCCCTATCACGTCATTCCGGTGACTAAGGAGAACAAACCGGAAGCGGAGCGGCAGGTGCTTGGCCTGCTCCGCAAAAACAACGTCGAATTGATCGTGCTGGCCCGCTATATGCAGGTGCTCTCCGCGGATTTCATCAAGGAGTATCCGCAGCAAATCATCAACATCCATCATTCTTTTTTGCCGGCGTTTGTCGGCGCGAAGCCCCACCATCAGGCGTTCCAGCGCGGCGTCAAGCTGATAGGCGCGACCGCTCATTACGTCACGGAGGTCCTCGACGATGGTCCCATCATCGAGCAGGACGTCGCGCGCATTTCGCATCGCGACGCCCTCGAAGACCTGGTCCAAAAGGGCCGGGACCTCGAAAAATTGGTGCTCTCCCGCGCGGTGCGCTGCCACATCGAGAATCGCATCCTTCTTTATGGCAACAAGACCGTCATCTTCGAATAAGTCCAAGAGTACAAAAGTCCCAGAGTCCAAAGGTCTCAGCCGGAAGGTTTTCGCCTTTTGGTATCCCTGGAATTGCGGAGGTATCGAGCCAAATTTGCTAATCCGGCGCTGACTTGCTTCGATCTCGCCGAAAAAGTCAAAAATTGTTCCTTCGTGACGTATCGCTGGTCCAGGGCGATAAGCAGCTGAGCCCGGGCTTCTCCGCACGATCCTTTCGCGATCATGAGAAATCGTGCGAATTCCGCTTCCGACTCCCGCTCGAAGCCTTCCGCAATGTTAGAAACAATGGAGACCGTG
>WNFE01003815.1_pt1 | contig 11208 bp, 9 predicted proteins | sample 5400451 | NCBI WGS metagenome assembly WNFE01 (sample SAMN13153344, study PRJNA577476) | soil metagenome | isolation source: 200 cm saprolite under Douglas fir tree site 2 hole 2 | place: USA:California | collected 2015-04-18
CGCCGCCTTCGCCCCTCAAGTGAGCGGCGTCGATTTCCTCGTGATGCTGTTTTTCACCCGCGTACTTTATTGGCGCACCATCTGGATCGATCAGCAGCACCTTGCTACTCACCGCCACGTATTCCGGATTCTGCTGGAGAAAACAAACCTGTCGCTCAAATCTCTCGGGCATCGAAATATCATCGGCATCCATTCGCGCGATGTATTTGCCGCGGGCGAGCGGAACCGCTTCAATTAGAGCCTTCACACAGCCGTTGTTGGGCCGGCTGGTTAACTGGATTCGCGCATCGCGCTCGGCATACCAGCGCAACCGCGCAAGCGACGTATCAGTCGAACCATCGTCGGTGATGAGAAATTCAAAGTCCGAGAAGCTCTGACAGAGAATGCTTTCAACAGCCTGCTCGATGTAGTGCTCGGAGTTGTACACCGGCATGATGACTGAGATTGTCGGCGCCGCCATTCTGCGTCTCCCGCGTGCGCTGAGGTCTAGGGCAGACTGCCCATGGCGAGCAAGGCCCTGCTGACACGCGCGTCTCCCGAAAGTTGAGCAGAAGATCGGCAATTGCTTTCGACCTAGGCTGCGATTTGCGCCGCGAGCGACCTCCGCGGTGGTGGCTTGGTTCCTGCACTGCTCGGGAACACGACCGAACTGGGTCCGGTCAGTCTTCACGTCAAGCCAATTACCGCATCTCCTTGAGAGAGCATTGCACGCCACTATTGTGATTCCGATGAAGAACACCGAGCGTTGGATCGGGTACGCGCTCTCCTCGGTATTGTCTCAGGATTATAAGAACATCGACGTTATCGTCGTTGATGATGGATCGACGGATGCCTCGCGTGAACGGGCGTTGCGAGCTGGCGATTCACGGGTACGCGTCGTGGATAACGTCGGGACTGGCATCGCAGCTGCCTGGAACCTCGGCGCCTCGCTCGCACGCGGGGAGCTGCTGATGCGATGCGACTCGGATGACGTCTTGCCCCCCACTCGGGTTTCGTCCCATGCCTCGTGGTTGGGCAGGCATCCTGAGGTGGGCGCGCTCGCGGGAGCGTGCACAATGATGGACGAACAGGGGCGTGGAATTGTACGGCTTCCCTCAGAAAAGAAGGCCGAGGCGTCAGTTCGAAGCGAGCTATGCAATGGCCATATCGACTTCCATCATCAAGCGATTACGGTGCGGACTCACATCGCGCGCGAGCTCGGACCAGCGCGCCCGTTCTTTCGAATCGGTGAGGATACCGATTTCCTTTTGCGTCTCGGCGAGCGCTGTGATGTTTGGTATGAGCCGGCAGAATGCTATCGGGCTCGGCTGCGCGGAACTTCGATTACCCATTCAGTCAGCGAGCAAGAGCTGGGTTGGTGGGCCCGCGTCGTGCTTGAGCTTCAGCTGCAGCGAAGAACGAGTGGCTCGGACGACCTGGACCGGGAAATCGAGCCGAAAATGCCAGTCTTCCCATGCGGAAAGTCCATTTCACCGTCGAAGCAGGCGCAGGACCTTCTTATCGGAGTGTCGTGGAAGCAACTGCTCACCGGCGATGTCCGGGCTGCGTTCGCCACCGGTGCGAGGGCAGCCCTTCACCGACCCGTGAGCTACCGCGCAACGATCAATCTGGGCAAGCTTGCCGTCAAGGCGGTGCTGACCGGACCGAAGGGGGAACGCCGAGCTCATTAGAAAGCACCCTCGAATTGGTTGCCGTGGCGGTCGTTCGTGGGTTGTGACCACGGCCTTCGTGGCGGATGAAGGCCCCTTCCGTTGGCAAGTGGTTTGCTAGCGAAAAGGGTTAGCCGAGGAGGGGACGAATGAGTCATCCGCCCGCCCTGCAACTCATCCCGCTGGCCTCTATCCACCCGTCGCCGTACCAGTACCGAACTCAGTTTGACGACGCGAAGCAGCAAGTGAGCGCGCTCCCGCGCTGCCCGTGAGTGGTTCAAAGAGTCTGCGATACTCGCGTCGATCGAGGTGGGGCTCGCCGGAGTCGTGCAAACGCCAAGAGTATCGGGATAAACGCAGGAACGCTGGCACTACAACCAGCGTGATCGGACGCGCTGCTTCTCGATACACCGGTTGCGTCGGTTAGCGTCGTCTCACTCGGTTGGCCGGATCGCGGATTGGTCCTGGCCACCGCTGATTCGGTTGAGCCAATCTTGGAAAGGAACGCATCACCCTCGCCTCCATAGGTCCCTTGCAATGGGCTTTCGGTCGGAAAATCTATCGAAACCGTGGAGCCGGCGACGTAGGCATACCCCAAGGCATCGACTGCAATGGCAAATCCAAGGTCCGCGTCGCTTCCGCCCAGGTGAGTAGAGTAAAAGAGGGCGGAGCCCGAGTCGTTCAGCTTGGTCACAAAGGCGTCGCCGTTGCCTCCGTACGCCTGCAATGGGCTCTGGGTCGGAAAGTTCCGGGACTGCGTTTGGCCCGTGACGTAAGCGTTGCCAGCTTGGTCTACGGCGATGCCGTAACCCAAGTCGCGGTCGCTTCCCCCGAGGTAGGTTGAATAAACAAAGGCAGAACCAGAGTCGTTCAGCTTGGCGACAAACGCGTCAAAATCTCCAGCATTAGCCGGCTGCAACGGGTTCGCAGTCGGAAAATTTGTCGAGGACGTATAGCCAACGACGTAAGCACTGCCCAAGCGATCGACCGCAATGCCGGTTCCCCTGTCGTAGTTGCTGCCACCGAGGTATGTGGAGTAGACGAGCGCGGAGCCGGATTCGTTCAGCTTGGCCACGAAGCCGTCCTCGAATCCGCCGCCGAATGTAGGCTGAAGCGGTCTCTCGGTGGGAAAGTTGGTCGACTCTGTTTGGCCGGTGATGTAGACATTGCCGGCGGCGTCCACCGCGACTCCGTGTGCGATATCGAACGCGCTGCCGCCTAGGTATGTCGAATAGACGAGGGCGGAGCCGGAGTCGTTCAGCTTTGTGACGAAGGCGTTGAACCGGCCCCTTAGCCTTTCCTGCAAAGGTCTCTCTGTAGGAAAGTCAAACGACCCCGAGTAACCAGCGATGTAGACATTGCCATCGTTGTCCAATGCGATGGCACGTCCGGAGTCGTCGTCAAAGCCGCCCAAGTAGGTGGAGTAGACAAGCGAAGAGCCGTCGGCACTCAGCTTCGCGACGAAAACATCCTCTCGACCTCGATTTGCCGCCTGCAGCGGGTTGACCGTTGGAAAGTTGGTAGAACCCGTTTCGCCCGTGACATAGGCATTGCCGAAGCTATCCACTGCGATCCCACGTCCGGTGTCGAATGCGCTGCCGCCCAAGTAGGTTGAGTAGGCGAGGGAAGAGCCCTCGGCGCTCAACTTCGCCACGAATGCGTCCCTACTACCGGCATTTGTTTCCTGAAGCGGGTTCGCCGTCGGAAAGTCGGTAGAGAATGTGTAGCCAGTCACGTAGACACTACCCAAGCCATCCACGGCGATTGCACTCGCGAAATCCGAGGAGCTCCCGCCAAGATACGTGGATTAGATGAGCACTGGGTCGATGATTAGAGGGCGAGTCCTGTCGTACGCCTCTACAGCTAGAGCCACTTGGTCTTTTGCCGCGAAAACGTACTTGCCTTGAACTTCTCTCTTCTCACCGCCCCCCTCTTGGTAAATGCGCGGCCGACGCTGCCTCACCACTTGGCCTGCAATCTCGATGTTGAGATCGCCTGAAGCGTCGATCTTCATCGATTTCACCCCGCTCCAGCCAAGTCGAATGGTGCCTGGGTCCGCTCCGGGAGCGACAACGAAGTCATACTCCAGACGCCCGTGGTTGCCGTAACAAACGATGTCGATGCCTGGATAGACGCTCGCATACTTCACCCTTTGGTAGGTCGGAATATTCGCGAGCCAGGCCGAAGGCTGATTGCCAACAAAGTAATTGGCCCGCCCTGAGAGTTCGCCGATGCCCTGAGGGACGATCGACGAGTTAGAGCCCAGCCACTCCATTCGAAAATACTCGCGCGAGGAACTCATTCCTCCATTTAAGACAACGACCACTCCACGGTTGGTCAGAAAGACCTCTCCGCCCCGGGTACGGGAAACAAACTGTGCCTGAGCATCTACTTGCCCGAGGTTCACCTCGAACGAGAGCGGCAGCTTGCCATACGCTTCTTGAAGATTTGCCTGATTGAGACTTGGGAAGGTCGTCGCGACCGGCGCCGCGCAGTGGTCAGAGTTGTCCAAGGCGGACGCGTGAAGCACTCGATACGCGCCGACGCCGACAGCGGCAAGCACGAGGGACAGCCCGGTAAAGCTAACCCAAGAAGGTTGAAGATGAAGCCGCATTGAAGTTCCTCCCTCTCTCGCGAAGTCCTGCCAAGTTCGCTTGGGCTGGCCCGTCTGTGGTTGCTGCCAAGGCCGTGCCAAACACGATAGCAACTCTTTATCGTCATTTCGCGAGCTTCGCTTAGTGCCCCCATAAAAAACTCGAGTGCGGGGCTCGAATGCTACGAAATACAGAGGGAGCACGGAGTCCCTGCTCGCTCTCGACGAGGACCAGGAAGTCTTAAAAGGGTTGCGCGACTAAGCGCTATTCGGGTTGGCAAGTGGCTTGCTAGCGAAAAGCGGTTGTCCGAGGAGGGGACGCATGAGTCATCCGCCCGCCCTGCAACTGATCCCGCTCGCCTCAATCCACCCATCGCCGTACCAGTACCGAACTCAGTTTGACGACGCGAAGCAGCAGCAGCTGATCGAATCGCTGCGGGCGACCGGCTTGAGCACGCCCGTTTTGGTTCGGCCCCTTTCCACGCCCCAAGCTCAATCCGGGCAAGCGGGGACCGAGAACGGTTACGAGCTCGTTTCCGGTGAGCGACGTTGGCGAGCTGCCAAAGAGCTGGGTTGGGAAAGCATTCGTGCCATCTGTGAGGAGATGAATGATGCCGAGGCGGCGGCTCGGGTGGTCACGGAGAACGAAGTGCGAACCGACACGAACATCATGGAAAAAGCCGCTGGCTACAGACGGCTAACGGAGCCGCCCTGCAGTCTGACCCTAGACGAGATTGCCACGCGTTTCGGGCTTAGTGCCCGTTCTTCGGTAAAGCGGATCATCGATCTCCTGGAGCAGCCCGAACCGATCCGAGATTTGTTGTCACAAGACAACATCGGGGAGGGGCAGGTTCGATATCTGAGTCGGATCAAAGACTTGGACGCCAGGACCAAATTGGCGAAACGAGCTGCCGAGGAGGGCTGGACGGTCAAGGCAACCGAAGAGCGAGTTGCGAAGGTGCTTGCGAAAGCAGGGAAGGGTCCGCGCAAGTCGCCGAGGAAAGCTCCTCCGACCCACGAGTACGAATACAACGGCTTTCACTGCGCACTTGTCGGGGAAGAGGTCGTAATCGGTGGTAGGAACTTCAAGAGAACCAGGGACCTGGTCCGTCAGTTTGTTGCGGAGTATCAGTCGGCGCTCGAATGCTTTCTCCGCGACGTCGATGCGGAATCGGCTGGGCAGCCGACGGCAGATACGACTCATCTAGAGGACTCGGGTAGCTCGAAGGACGCGGGCGCCGGTTTGCCATCTGCGGAGCTTCCGCCACCACCCGATTTGCCCACTTCTGAAGTCGCTGCCGATCTGATGAAGCAAGCTGCGGACGTCACGGCGGCAGCGCAGCCGCTCAAAGACATTTTCTCCGAGATCGCCAAAGCTGTTGGACCAGCGGGAAGCGCAAACAAGGTTGGGAATGCCAGCCTGAGTGACCTACTGACCTTCTTCAACAAACCCAGGTCCTCTGGTTGACTCCGGTTCGGGACACCCGATCCATTGAGCAAGAAGAAGGCAATTTGCCTAGTTCTTGCTCAACGGCAGGCAAACCAAGGTGGCGCTGGGCTGAGGCACAGCAGAATCGTGAAGCTAGTTTGCTGGGAGAAGGTAGCCGGAGAAGGAAAAAAAGACCCCGTATTGAATCAATGGAGGGGACGAGAAGACTAGGCCAGTTTGGAAACTGTGGCCGTAGCTGCCGTAGCTACGCCATCTTGCATGCTCCAAGTCTTCGGCGGAGAAGATTATCGCATTTGAGTTGCTCTCGTAGTCCGTAAGGACAAAAAGCCAACCGTCCGGGATCGTGATCGGAAGTGGAGTAGGACTAACTCCAGTCTGAATATGCCCCGAGATAGGCTGCGCGCTCGACGGAAGGGTGTCTGCAAGTGTCGAGGTGCTGCCCGCCAATCCCAACATCGCTAGTAAAACAATTGGCTTATTTGTTCTCACGATTTCCTCTCCCGTTTGTTTGTACTCCAGCCATTGCACCACCAAACACCATGCCAACCAAACTTACGTTTGGCAACGTGTACGTCACAGAGCGCGAGGATTGGTTGACCCCGAGCCAATAATGTGGCGATAAGCCAAGGGGTTCGTTCGGAGGACCTATGAAGCGTCTGTACCTGGTCTTGTTCATCTCGTCCATTCACTGCGGAACAGGGAGCACGCAGTCTTCGAGCTTTCGCCTCCAGATTTCTGGTGAGAGCACAGATGTCGTTGTGCCACGGATTACGATGCAAGGCGGGGAAACCCGGCTTGTGCAGTTACTGGTCGTGGGCGCTGTGCCTGGACCGGTGACATTTTCCGCGCAGGGCCCTGCGTTCGTCACGCTGGATGGTCCGCTCCTCACACTTTCGCCCGCGCGCGCAGATCAAGGTGAATATGCGATAACAGTGATGGCGAAATCCGGTAGTCAAACAGCGAGCACCTCGCTCGACCTCGTCGTCAACCGTTACAATAGTCCGCCTCGCTTTTTCGCGGATACCGTTGGACTCGGTGATGACAGGATGAACGGCCGCTTCCTCTGCCCCAACCCGTCCTTTTGCACCGCCTTTGGCACGCCGAAGCTGTGGTTAGCTGGGTGCGATCCCGAAGGTGATGGCATGACAATGGACGTCGAGGTCGTCATTCGAGGGCATCCGTTCTCAGGACAACCGAGCTATTCACGGAGCACGAGTGCCGTTTTCAATTGTGGTGCTGGAATCATATGGAATGTGACGGTGTCACTTCCCGGATTAGCGACGGAACAATCCTATGATTTCGCAGTTAGGTTGACTGACCAGTTTGGAGCTACCAACGGTTGGGTCACACGGCCTATGTGGGGATTCGATCAGGGACCTTGCGTGACGAGGCAGTGCGCTTGCGCACAACCTTCGGGGATATGGTGCGAGGAGGATTATGAGTGCTGCAGTGGAGTGTGCATCCCCAATCGCAGTCCCATCGGTGGGGTCTGTCAGTAACAGCGCGAGCTGGCAACCCGCAGAAGCTCTACCTCGTGCTTACTTTCCAACTGAACCCGTAGTGCCCTTGGCGGTTTTTGCCGTGTCCGAGGGATCGGTAATGCCGGCGCCCTCGGCGCCCGTGCCATAGCTCGTGAAGCCCTGCTTCTTCGTGTCACTCGGCTTTGCCGAGCTCTTGGTGGCCGTCTTCGCGTTGGCGTGAACCTTGGGCTTCGCGTGCGTTGTTGGCTTCGCGTGCGTCGGCTTCGCATGCGTCGATTTGGTCGAACGTTGCGGCGTCGCGGGCTTGCTGGGTGAAAAGATCCTCTCGATGACAGACGGAGACTCGGCCGGCGCGGGCGTGCGCTCAACCTTCGACGGTGCTGCTTCCTCCGCGGCTTTTACGCTCGAGGTTTTTTTCTCCGACCGATCCTTCTCCGACTGACAGGCGGTCACCAGTGCCGCGGACGCGAGCAACGCCGAAACCCAAATGGTGAACCGAAAGGTTTTACTCATCGCCAACCTCCTGAGAGCCCTGCCGAACCTAATCACTGCGCATCGGCAACACTGAGAGCAGAACAGCATGTCGTAAAAAAAACAATGCCCCGTTTCTCGCGCTTGAGCGCGTGCTTAGCTTCCTTGCTGGTGTGCGCGCACATCTACCTCGGGACGCACACCGCTCACCAACTTGGCTACATTGCTTCCGCCGGGAAGCTTTGGGGTTTCAGCGGCTTCAGCGACGGCGAGTGCGCAGCAGAGCGCGCCGATCACGAAGTAGTAGTAGTTACAGAATGCCTGCTTGTTGAAGGCGAAGAACACGAGGCAGACCAGAGCGACGCCGAGCGCAAAGCCAGCCGGTCGACGTTCGGCTCGCCAAAGCACCAAGACCAGAGCGGGGATGATGACCACGAAGGCGATCCAGGTGATCGGCTGACCTCCTTGGGCCGCCCACCAGGCCGGATAGCTCAGCGCGTCGGCACGAAACGGCTGGTAAAGCTGAAGCGTCACGACGTTCCAGATGAACTTCGGGACGTTCACCAGCGTCAGCGGCAGTGTGACGACCGCCGCCGTGACAACCGCTTTGACCAACCATCGAAGGCGCTCGCGTCGTTGTGCATTCCGAGGAATGAGAAAAACAACGAGCGGAGCGACGATTAGCAAGTACTGCTTGACCGCAAAGAACAGGCCCAGTGCATACGGCACAAATTTCGGCGCGCGGCAGGCTAGAAATACGATCAGCGCCAACAGAAAAATCACGAATGGCTCGGTCCAGGCCTCCTCCAAGACAAAGAACACCCGGGGTGTAAACAGAAAAACGGCAGCCGCGGCCGAGCTCACCGGTCCCGGCCGGGAGTACGCCATCAATCCGCCGGACAGGGTCATCGCCGCGAGTTGCGAGTAGCGAAAATCGCCTGCGAGTAATTGCCCCGGCATCGCCAGGAAAAGACTGAGCGGCGGATACGGAAATCCAAACTGAAGCCTGCCGCCTGTCGACAAGCCGGGTCCGTAGAAAGGCGATGATCCATAAATATCAGGAAACGTAATCGCATACGGATTATTGCCATGCAATAACGCATCAATACTGTCTCGTTGAAACACGAGCACATCGATCTGTGGCCGCGGCGACGCCTTAATCAACCAAATACCGAGAAGAAAGTGGAGCGCCAAAAGGATGGGCACTTGAAGTCTGCCCAGGACTGGCGATTTTGAAAAAATGCCTCCGGCGACAACTCCTGCCGCCGCCAATCCCGCAAAGAACAGCGCGTCGCGCTCTCGTGTGCCACGCTGGATGTACATCGCGGGCACCGTCGTCAGGAGCCGCGCAAGCTGGAAGGCAAATCCCACGCCGAGCACCACAAGAATCGCCCGCTCGCCGAGGCGCTCGATCGGTGCAATGCCGGGAACCAGCAGCGCTCCGAACGTGCTTACCAGAGCCACCGTCAGCAGAAGTATGGACTGAGGGTGCAAGTTTCCATTGCTGATTTGAACGGCATAGCCGAGCGCCAAGGCGGCCACGCTCAACAACAGCCCGGAGGTAATTGCGCGCGATGACGCGTGTGGTTGCTCAGAAGCTAGCTCCGGAGCGTTTGAGCTGCTCTCAGCCATTCGACGCGTGCAGCTTATCTGCTTCGCTCAGCGCGTTGAAGCAATTGTCAGGATAGGTTACCGAATTGGCGGAAGGGAGGGAAAGCTGCAGTAATCTGTCGATCACGGGAGGTAGCGAGCTGATTCTACGATGGCTGATCGCTGCGGCCTGTGTCACGCTGCCTGTCTGGGCCGCCTACGGCTTCAGCCGCACGCTTCGCCTTTCCCGCTCCGATGCCGAGCGATGGCTCGCTACTGGGTTGCTCGCTTTCTTCTTCTCGTACCTCGCCTGGTATGCGGTCAGCATCTTTCACCGATTCAACGCCGTTTGGGCTCCGATCGTCACCTTGGTGCTAAGCGGATTGATTCTCACCCGCTGGTACCCCAGTCGCTTCTCCGGCGATCTTCGCTGCAGCCTTCGAAGACTGGCAGACTCGCTCAAGCCCAGACCCGAATCGCTGCTCTATCTGTATCCCGTTGTGGTCGCGGTGAGCTTCGCTTTGTTTGTCTCGGCTTGTCAGATCCTTGCCTATCCAACCTGGTCCTGGGATTGCGTCTGGTATCACCTGGCGCAAGCGCGATACATCATTCAGGAGCAAAGCCTTTTGTATTGGGTGCCCACTCACATCGGATATGTCAATGGGTACCCGCGGCTGGTCGAAGCCACGTCTGCTTTCGCCACCCTCGTGCTGGGTTCCGAATTGCTCGACGATGCATCGCAGTTCGGTTGGGCACTGATTGGGGCTTTGGCCATCACCGCCTGGTGTCGAAGACTTTCCGTGTCGCGTCCTCTCGCGCTCGCTCTGGGCCTGGCGTGGATTCTGTGCCCCGCGGTGTTTCTGCAAGTGCACACGACGCACGCGGACATCGCCGCCGGAGCGCAATTCATTTCCCTTTCATACTTTGTGTTTGCGCCTCGTTTCCATGCCCGTGCCCTGGTGATGACTTGCATCTGCGCAGCGCTGCTCCTCGCTACCAAGATTTCTGGTCTGCTGTTGGTATCGTTGATGGCGCCCGTGGTGTTGATACGAGTCATTCGTCGCATTGCTCGTCAGGGCAGGCTTCGAATTGGCGGTGCGCAGCTTGCTTTAATTGCTGCGTCGCTAATCATCGGGCTCACTCAGCCTGTTTACAACACGCTTCGCGAGGGAAATCCCTTTTTTCCGGCGCGTGTCACGCTTCCTTTCACCGGGCGCACGCTTCCTGGAACAATCGATGAGGGTCAGGTCGCCCAGGGCCGAGCCTTCTTTGCCGATCCTGGAAGCTTCAAGCGCCTGGTCGTCGCTTGGACCGCAAAACCCGGTGTTCCTTACCCGGACATCCGGGAAAGGCCGTTTGGTTTGACCTTCATCTATCTGACGCTGCCGCTCTTTGTGCTGGCACTGCTGGTTAGCCCCTTTATCGGGCAGCCCCAGATCTGGGCGTTGCTCTACGCTGGATTAGTGGCGGTAACGGTGCCCGCGGCTTGGTGGGGCCGCTTTGCCCTCGGCGTTCCCGCCGCCGCCTTGATTGCAACCGGAGTCTTTCTCGAGTTTCTCGGACGACGCTTCCGTCCGGCTCAGCTCATTGCACTTGCAGCTCTGGGCACAGTGGCGGTGTGGGATCTGGTTCTTCACATCGAGGGCTATCGGCAAACACCCTCTCTCGCCTTCATCGCCGATCGCGCCATTAACGAAGAGCGACTTCGCTCGGAAATGAGTTGGATGTTTCTTTGGCCCGAGATCCAGCTGCGAGACGCGGAGCTACGGGCGGGCGATGTTTGGGCCTATGATGAGGGAGTGCAGTTTTTGGGAGAGCACTGGAACCGGAACGTCACGAGCCGCGCCGTTTTTGTCTCGAGCGATGTACCCCCGGAGAACTATCTGGCAGCGATCCGGGCCAGCAAGGCGAAGTGGATTTCAGTGAAACCGTGGTCCCCTGCAGAGTTTGCGCTCCAGCAAGTGCTGGGCGCTC
>WNFE01003816.1_pt1 | contig 11207 bp, 9 predicted proteins | sample 5400451 | NCBI WGS metagenome assembly WNFE01 (sample SAMN13153344, study PRJNA577476) | soil metagenome | isolation source: 200 cm saprolite under Douglas fir tree site 2 hole 2 | place: USA:California | collected 2015-04-18
ATCAGCAGTACGTACCAGTTTTCCTTGAAACCTGCGCCCGGGAAATTCGGCGAGAGCAATATCTGCTGTCATGCCGACTTTGACACCTTGCGAGTATTCCTCTGGTACATTTACGTAAACACGCAACTGGCCGGGTTGGGCAATGTGAAAGAGATCGGTTTTCACGCCGCCACCACTGCCGGAATTGATCAGGTCACCGATATCCGTGTTACGGGCCGTGACAACGCCATCGAACGGAGCGTAAATCTTTTCAAAAGACTGTAGCGCCTGAAGCTGTTTGACGTTGGCTTGGCTGGCTTCAACGATAGCCTTGTTTGCGTTGTAGGTGCCCACTGCATTGTCGACATCCTGTTGGGAAACGGCGTTCGATTTGAGCAACCCCTCGTAGCGGTTCTTGGTAATTTCGGCAAGCGCGAGATTTGCTTTCGAGGTGCTGAGGTTGCTAAGCGATTGCTCCACTTGCTGGTCGACTTCCGGAGTATCGATCACGGCAAGCAATTGCCCTTGCTTGACGTGCGCTCCAATGTCGACATACCACTTCCCTAGGTACCCATTTGTGCGCGAATAAATGGGTGAGGTAATGAATGGTTGTACATTTCCAGGAAGAATGATCTCCTGGGCGGGAATAGTTCGTTCTGGCGATACAACCGACACCGGAGTGAGGGCCACTTGCGCCGTCTCGGACCGTAACTTTGCGCCGGCCCTAACCCGTGACCAGATCCCTGCTATCAAGAGGGCGGCAGTCGCGATCAGCGCGATCGACAGGGCCAGCCATTGTTTGTATGAATGCTTCCCTCCCTGCAATTCATTCAATTGGAGTGATTGCCCGCCGATCTGTTTTACATCTTCAGTTTGAGACGACATAGTAGCTCCATGTAATGGTGCCTAGCGCTCGCTTCAACTTTGAGCCGGATGCCGGCGCGAACCCTGGAGAACGCTGAAAAATGCCGGTACAAAGAAGAGCGTCGAAACCGTCGCGAAAAGCAGTCCACCAATGACCGCGCGGCCGAGAGGAGCGTTTTGTTCACCGCCGTCCCCTAGTCCAAGAGCCATTGGCACCATACCGATGATCATGGCCAGAGCGGTCATCAGTACCGGCCGAAAACGTGTGAAGCCCGCTTCCAACGCGGCGTTGACGGAATCACTTCCTTCCTTCATTTTTTCGGTAGCAAAGCTCACGACCAGAATGCTGTTTGAAGTTGCCACGCCCATACACATGACGGCTCCCATGAGTGCGGGAACGCTCAGAGTCGTGTGCGTTATAAACAAAAACCAGGCAATTCCGGCGAGTGCTGCGGGCAGCGCTGAAATCATGATGAAAGGATCCAGCCAAGATTGGAAGTTGACTACGATCAACAGGTAGACGAGCACAATCGAGAAAGCCAACCCACTAAGAAGGCCGATGTAGGACGACTGCATTGTTTGAACCTGTCCACGAACAACCACTCGAGAACCGCGGGGCAATTGTTGCCGCGTACCATCGATAACTTTGTTGATGTCGCCTGCTACGCCGCCCAAGTCTCGCCCAGTCACCGATCCATAAATGTCGATCACGGGTTCGATGTTGTAATGAGAAACCACCGCCATGCCCGCTCCCCGTTGGATGGAAACCAAACTGGCCATGATTGATGGGGGAGCGGCCGGGTCGGTGCCTGTGATTGGAATGTTCTCAACGTCTTGCAACGTCTCCGTGCGATATTGCGGTGTCTGAGTTGCGATTTGATAGCTGACATGGTTTTTGGGGTCAACCCAGAACGTAGGCGCAGTCTGAAAGCTTCCGCTCAAAGAAACCAGGAGATTTTGCGCAATGTCGTGGGCAGTAAAGCCAAGTTGTTCGGCCTTCGTCCGTTCTACTCTGAGGCGCAGATATGGCTCATCGAAGGGTTGCTGGATTCGGAGATCAGCCGTTCCCGGCACTAGTCTCATTTTCTCGAGCAGGGCGTCCGCATAACGCCGGTTGCCCTCTGAGTCGGTCCCCACAACCTGAACATCGACGGGGGCCGGCAAGCCAAAATTCAGGATCTGGCCGACCATGTCGGCTGGCAAAAAAGCGAAGGCCGCGCCCGGAAATTGTTTTGGGAGCGTCAGACGAAGTTGGTGAATGTAGTTGTCCGTGGGATGGTGATTGGCGTTCAAGGTCACAAGAATGTCGGCATCCGACGTCCCGACGGGAGCCGAATTACTGTAAGAGAGGTTGATGCCGCTGTAGGGCAGACCTATATTGTCAATGACGTTGTGGACTTCAGCAGCCGGAATCTGCTGTCGAATCGATTGCTCCACCAGATCGCAAAGGTTGGCGGTTTCTTCAATGCGCATTCCCGTGGGAGCTCGTAAGTGAAGTTTGAATGTGCCGCTGTCTACGCTGGGGAAGAAGTCCCGGCCCAGCCAAGGGATCAAAATTGCCAGTGAACCAAGACAGCTCAGAAAGAACGCAATCAGGAAAACCCGCCGGTGCTGCAGGCTGCCCTCGAGCAGCCCACGATAGGCCACACGAAATTTCTCAAAGGCCGCTTCAAAACCCTTTTGAATTCGCACCAGCGGATTGCGACTGACGGCAGAAGCAGTCGCTTTCTTCTTATCTCCGCGCAAGAGGTACTTCGCCATCGTCGGGACAATCGTGCGAGAGAGTAGATACGATGCCAACATTGCGAAAACCACCGCTTCGGCGAGCGGCACAAAGAGATACCGCGCCACGCCGGACAGTAAGAACATCGGAGCAAACACAATGCAAATCGAAAGCGTGGACACGAAGGCAGGAGTTGCGATTTGCGACGCGCTGAGGAGGACAACTTCATCCAATTCCTTCGCTGGTTCCGCCTCGCGGTTTCGGTTGATGTTCTCGACTTCCACCGTGGCATCGTCCACCAAGATGCCGACCGCCAGAGCGAGTCCACCAAGCGTCATGATATTGATCGTTTCTCCGATCGCGCTCAGCGCGATGATGGACGTAAGGATCGCCAGTGGTATGGAGGTCACAATGATAATCGTGCTTCGCCAGCTGCCCAAGAAAGTGAGAATCATGAAGGCCGTCAGGCATGCAGCAATCAGGGTCTCCCGAACAACGCCGCTGATAGCGCTGCGGACAAAAATCGATTGATCTGCTAGAGGGCTTATCTGTAGCTGGGAAGGAACTGTCAGCCGAATTTGAGGGAGAAGCGCCTTGATGCCTGAGATCACATTTAATGTGGATGCATCTCCGGCCTTTTGAATCGTCAGCAATACCGACCGCTGCCCGTTCACCCGAACGATATTCGTCTGTGGCGGAAATCCATCACGTACCCAGGCGACATCTTTCACATAGATGGTAGTGTCACCTATCGTCTTGATCGGGATGCGATTTAGGTCCGCAATCGTTTGTGGTGCTGCGTTGGGGATAGAAACATCGTATTCCTTGGACCCGATTTTCGACGTTCCAGTGGGCAGGATCAAGTTTTGAACGGCGATCGCATTCACTACGTCCAGTGCAGACAGTCCCTTTGCCTGCAGCGCTGTCGTATTCAGGTCCACCTGCACCTGGCGTTGCTTACCGCCGTAGGGATAGGGGACGGATGCGCCCGGCACCGTAATGATCTGCGTACGTATGAAATTCAGGCCGTAGTCATTGAGTTCTTGTTCCGAGAGATTTTGGCCTGAAAGGGCTAGCTGCAGGACGGGTACGCTCGATGCGCTATAGGCCAGAATGAGGGGTGGTGTCGATCCGGCAGGCAACTGCTTGAGTTGAGTCTGAGAAACAGCTGTGATCTGTGCAATGCCCTGCTGAATGCTCGCGGTCGGCTGCAGAAATACTTTGACGACAGCTATGCCGTTAAGCGACTGCGACTCGACGTGCTCAATGTTGTCAACGGTCGTGGTAAGAGCTCGTTCCGTGACGCTGACGATTCGGTCGCTCATATCCTCAGGCACGAGACCGTTATAAGTCCAGATAATGCTGACAACCGGGATGTTGATGTTCGGAAAGATATCTGTTGGGGTACGAACGATTGCGAGCGTCCCCATGATCAGAATGAGTATGGCCATAACCACGAAGGTGTAGGGCCGCCGCAATGCAAGTCGAACGATCCACATAGAATTTATTCCCCGTCTTTCAACTACCGTCGATGGCCTGGATCACGACACTCTGCAAATGCAAACGCCTCTCCAAACAAGTCTAGACTTGTAGTTGCTGCGCAACTTCCTTTATGCGAGTCACTTAAGTGATCGGGCCGCCGCTTCAGATCTAATGGAAAACTGTCCCTCGGCTGGACACGACGTCAGCATTCCGACAGGTCTCGAATCCTAATGGGTCCGCCAAGGACAGAGTTGGGGTAGGAGTTGTTGAACGCGCGTGCACACGATAAATACCGGGAACTTCAACTCTCCCCCGACAGGTGTCGTGACATTACGACCTTTAATAAGGATGCCGACATGGAAAAAGACACTCTGTGGTTCAAGCCACTGTTTTGGAAGGCTGGACCACTGCAAGATTTCCATTCTGCCTTAGGCGTCTCAAATCGCGGCGCGCTCGAGCAGACCGAAAACTACCAACATAAGGGCGGGCAGCAGCAAGGCCCACACGGCTAAGCGAGACGCCAATGCTGCTCCAAGCACGGCTCCCATGAAGAAGGCAATCCATATGCCTGCCAATAGCGCGGCGCGCCACCAGTGATTGTCCCACGCACCCTGCGTCTGTGACACGGGGGCGCGCTTGATTCCCATCGCGAGGCGCTGGGCAAGACTGTTCAAGTCTCCAGTCACGAAGCCCAAGTTCACGGTCTGCCCGCCCACATGGGTGATAGACGTGTTCATGATACCCATGGCGGTGCTCAATATCATTATGCTCAGCCAACCCGGCCACGCGAAGTAAGTCGCAGCGATGCCAACCGTGAGCAGGGCCGCCACCAACAAGGAATGCCGAGGCAACTCGTGATGTGGATTGGCCCGCACAAGAAGCGTCCCCATGAAGATGCCGAGCACAAAAAACGGAATAGGGAGCAAGCTATGCGCTGCCGCGGCGAGCTTGGCATGTCCGGCATGTAAGCCGGCAGACGTTGTGTTACCGCTCATGAAGGAGGCGTAAACTCCAAAGTTCAACAAAGTATAGGAATCCACGTAACCCGAGATCAAAGCACGACCGGCGGCCCTCCACGCTTGCACCCTCGCGGACTCTTGTAATGAGGACACTCGAATGCCAAAGCGACTGACATCTCTAATCTGTTGGTTTTCGGTGGCTGACATCGACTTGCCCCTAAGGCCTGCCAGTGGCGTAATCACGCCGTATTGTTAGCGCTGTCGCCCCCGGTGACGTCGTAGGTCGCGCCCGAAACCATGCGCGCAGCGTCGGAGGCGAGGAAGACCACCACAGGCGCGACATCTTCGGGCTCGATCCATGGCACCCCGAGCGGTGTTTTGGCGGTGAGAACCTTTCTGGCTTCTTCCTCGTCTGTGGACGACCCGGTTGGCATCTTACCGGCTGCTTGGAGCGCTTGGGCGTAACGCTCCTTGTGGCGGGTCAGTGGTGTGTCGATCAACCCGGGAACAACGGCGTTGACTGTGATGCCGTGTGGCCCCAATTCCAGCGCCGCCGACTTCATCAGGCCAATGATTCCCCATTTAGAGGCCGAGTAAGCTGCTCCGTTCTTCATGCCATGCCGACCTTGCGTCGAGGAACTCACGATGATTCGTCCGCTGCCGCGCTTCACGAGATAAGGCGCAAAGGCGCGGATTGAGTTCGCCGTGCCAGTGAGGTTGACGTCGATTTGCGTATGCCAGTCTTCGTCTTCCATCTCAAGCAGGGGTTTGAAGGCTTGGATCCCTGCATTGGCGAACAAAATGTCAATGCCGCCGAACTCGCGCTCCGCCTGTGCTGCAGCCGCTCGCAGCGCGGGAAGGTTGCGTTGGTCGAGCTTGATGCCCACCCAGCGGCCGCCGGCCGCCTGGATCAACTGTCCCGTTTCCTTCAACTCATCAGGGGTCGCTGCCTCGACACCGGAACGCGTGTCCACCGGAGCGCTGATGTCAATACCGACGATGTTCGCACCCTCTCGCGCGAAGGCGATGGCCGTGGCGCGACCGATCCCGCGGGCAGCGCCGGTGACCACAGCCACCTTCCCTCGCAGGCATTCGTCAGTTCCTGGTATCAGTTTGGTCATAATCACTCCTTTGAATCGCAACGATAGTGGGCACCGGTGCGATGCCCCAACTGCCGCATTTAATTGACGCCGGGTGTTCCCTTCCAATCGATAATGTCAACCAACTGCCAGGGAAATCCAATGAGATTGAATTGCAACTCCCCCTGCTTATCAAGCACGAGCTCGGCTTCAGGGTAGAAGGTGCCCGTGCTCTTGGACTTATCCACGTCGTTTAAGTCGAATTCCCCAGCCGTCAAATTGTAGGAAGTAGATCGGCTATCACGGTAGACCTCGCCGAATCTAAGGAGGCGGTTGGTGACAAAGCGAATCTTCCGCCCATTCGCGGTTGGAGTCACGTGGATGTAACTGACGTCGTAACCGAGGCTGCCCGTGACCGCGATGTGGCCCACCGCTTTCATCTTGGACAGCGCGTTGAACAACCCTTGATCCTTGCCGTTCTGGAATGCCTCGGTCAGAATTTGGTTATCTGCCTGAGGGGAGTACTCATAAATGGTCAGCGTTACAGGGAATTCCTTTCCCATCTGCGTCTCTGTGCCTCGGGCAGTAGCGTCAATGGTTTCTGGCTTCGATCTGTCCTGGGAAAAGGCAGAGGCGCTTCCCAGGCTGAAAAGACAAATCAGCATCAAACTACCAATGAAGAGGTTATGACCTCTATGAGTTAAATTCTTGATTTGCGACATTTCTCTTCCTCCTTCTTTCAGTGTGTAGTTCTCCCTTGCGTTCATAGATCGAACTAAGCAATAGCTGTGCCAGATGCTGTGCGCGTCGAAAAGTTATGGAAGTAGCAGGCAGATTTGGGGATGCGTCAATATCTCAAGCGTTCCGGCAATGTCATTTGCCAGGGAAACCTGTCGGAGTGTTGGCATCCCGTCTAGGAGCCTGTCCAAGTATTCGCTTGTACGCTGCTGATTTTTCTTGAAAAGAAACGGAAGAGTGTGCAAGTTTGTCGGATCATGGCGAAAACCTACCGGCCCTACACTCCTGAACAAGATTTACTGCTGCCACCCAGCCTTCGCGATTGGCTGCCGGAGAACCACCTGGCGCATTTCGTGTCCGACGTAGTGGACCAACTGGATCTGTCGGCGATTGAGTCGGTGTATGAGGCGGAAGAGCGGGGCTATCCTCCCTACCATCCACGGATGATGACGAAGATCCTGCTCTACGGCTATTGCGTGGGCGTGTTTTCGTCGAGGAAAATCCAGAAGCGAGTGGTGGAGGACGTGGCCTTCCGGGTGTTGGCGGCGGAGAACCAGCCCGATTTCCGCACGATCTCGGAGTTTCGGAGGATCCATCTGAAGGCATTGAAAGATCTGTTTCAGCAGATGCTCCGAATCACGTTAGCGACCGGAACGATGAAGTTGGGGCGGGTGGCATTGGATGGGAGCAAGGTGAAGGCCAACGCGAGCAAGCACAAGGCGATGAGTTACAAGCGCATGAAGGAGACCGAGAACCGATTGAAGGTAGAGGTACGACGGTTATTGGAACAAGCGGAGGCCGTGGACGAAGAGGAGGATGCCCTCTATGGGCGGGACCGGCAGGGCGAGGAACTGCCGGAGGAGTTGGCGCGGCGGGAGACGCGCATCGAGCGGATTCGCGAGGCCCAGCGGGCGCTGGAAGAGCGAGCGCGGGAAGAGGCCGAGAGCGAGGGCCGGCTTTCGGAGGAAGCCCAACCCGATCCGAAAGCGCAATACAACTTCAGCGATCCGGAATCGCGAATCATGAAGGGGCCGGATGGATTCGTGCAGGGGTACAACACGCAGATCGCCGTGGAGCCGAACTTTCAGTTGATTGTGGGGCAGACAGTTACGCCAGCCGCCAATGATAAGCAGCAGGTGGTGCCGCTGGTGGAGGCGATTCAAGAGCAATCGGGGCAGAAGCCGGAAGAAGTCTTGGCGGACAGCGGCTATTGTTCGGAGAAGAATCTGCACTACTTGACCCAGAAAAAGATCGAGGGATTCGTGGCGACGGAAAAGCAGAAGCACAGCCAGCGGCGCGAGCCGTGCAAGCGGGGACCGTTACCGACAGGAGCTACTCGAGTCGAACGGATGCAACGCAAATTGGAGACTAAGGTTGGGGCTGCGGTGTATCGAAGCAGGAAAGCAATCGTGGAACCGGTCTTCGGTCAGATCAAGCAGGGGCGCGGGTTTCGTCAGTTTCTGCTGCGCGGAATCGAGAAGGTGCGAGGCGAGTGGGCGCTGCTTTGCCTGACGCACAACATCTTGAAGATCTACCGATTGTGTTATGGATAGATCGAGTCGTTCAAGGGCACTCGGAGATGAAAACGGACAACCCCAACGACTCTGGAACCACCAATAGAGACGCCATCACGTCGATTAGTAGGGTCAACCCATAGCCATTCCATCCCTGCTCCCAATCATTTGGTTGTTTTGCGCCCTTAGTCAGACGGGCTCCTAGCGGATTATGCGCGATGCGGCTTCGACATCATCAACTCCACGCAGAATTAAAGCACGCTTCGCACTCTTGTCCAAGCTCCCGTCGAGATACTCAATGTTGATCCCCGCATCGGCCAACTTGCGGGTGATTCTTCCCAGCGCACCAGGGCGATTGCCCACAAGGACTGTCAGTACGCTCTCTTCCTTGTATTTCACGCCCATTCGTTCACAGACCTTTTTCGCCGTGTCTGGTTCACTGACCAGCAACCGGACCGACATGATTGGCTTAGCCTCGCTGGCTTGGATAGCTTGGATGTTAACCGCAACCCTTGCCAGTTCGCTGCAAAGCTCGGCCAAGGTGCCATGACGATTTTCCACAATCACCACGAGTTGTTTCGCAACCGCCACGGGAGTCTCCTCCAGAAGGGATTTAAGCGGGTTCGGAGTTTATATCTCCTTCTGACTTACCACACTAGTTTCGTAGAAGTATTCCAATGTGATGGAGTGCCCGACCTGGAAACGCCATAACAACCCAGCTCCAGCACGGCAAATCGGTGGCTGTCATTGACGCCTTACCTGTGGCGACTTGCACCGCTCGAGCCCAATGTCCGTTTGTGCGAGGTATTTCGTGTTCCTGAACATGCATCAGCTCAACCGGCCCGGAAGCCATGGTTGCAAACGCTGCGCCGTGACGACCAGCTCTGAGAGGTTGTTACAGGATCATTGGGTTGTGCCGTCACGGCCCAGGAAGCGTCAGACGGTAAAGGTAGTTCCATCGAACTTAGTGAAGGTGAGGCCATTAAATGGCTCGTTAAAGGTTGGCCGCATATCTCTGAGAATACTGATCGCCGCGGCTTCACCGAGCTCGTTCGACTCGGTCGCGTCGGTCCGCCAGTGCACTCCAGCGATGTTACGCCCCTGCGAAACATTGGACGCGATCTTGTTCAATTCGCCACCCACGGTAAGGGGCGGCTCTCCCGGCGGGGCCACGTAGGGAATCAATGTTCGTCCCCCATCGGCGGGATTTGGCACAACTGGATTCGGGATCACTTGGCCTTCATCAAAGAGTGCCTTCAGCATCGTCACGGCCGCACCAGCCACGGTCGCGTGCCCAGCCCCGTATGAGGTATGCATTGGGGATCCCTCAGGGAAGGCTATCGGCAAGAGGTGGCTCCCAAATTGGCTGGAGATAGAGCTGAGGACTTTTGAGGTCTGCGTGAGGTCGTGGTGAAACGGGTAGGTCCGGCGCCCGACTCGTTGAACTTCGACGCGTCCGCCGAACTCCTCCGGCCGGAGGCGGCGATGAACCAACCACTTTTGAAACCACACGTCCTTGAGTGCTCGTGTAGCAGGTTCGCAGACCAATGTCAAAATGGCCGGTCCTCCAAACGTGCCAAACCCCACCTGTGCGAGAGAGCCGTTTGGGTCAATTGCCGGATTTCGCGGCCTGCCTGCACCGCCATCCACAACGCGGCCATACGGGTTGCCTGCGTTGGCGAGATAGCCGTGGCCGAGCAAGTTCATGCAAGCTACAAAATATGCTTGGAAGAGCGCATCAATGTGGACATAATGGGCGAGGTCGCGACCATTACGACAAAACACGAAGTTGTCGGTGATGGGAATCGGAGGTGTGTTACAGCCATTCTGCACATCAAGCCAATCCGTGAAACGGGTCATGTAGTCAACATTTGGTGAAACAGTTTGAATCCGCGTATCAATCCGCTGTGCCCCAAAACCAACAGGCTGTAAGAGGAATTGCGAGATGTACGGACCGTTTAGGCAGCCAGGGTAGTTATCACGGAACAGCGTCTGTGGGGTGACGCGACCGCCGATTTTCGGTCCCCGGAAATCGGAAAGATTCGAGAGGTCATCCGCCGCCTGCACTGTTGCACTGTTGGCGTAGTCTGCGAAGTTGATATCGCGCAGCAAAGCCATCCAGTACAGCTCGACCATCTCACCCGCTTCTTGCGCACTGGCAAAGGCTGGGGCCGGGCGAAGCGCTAGTTGATGAGAATCGGTCCCTTCCAGATCGAATGCGTAGCCTGATTCCGGATTGACTAAGCGGCGTTGCCGTGTCGGGTCAGCGCAACCGAAGTGGCCGTTCGTTGCCAAAGCTTCGAAGTCGGAAAACCGGCCGCTGGAAATGGCAGCGATTAATGCTTCGTATGCATGCAAGTCCACTTCGCCAGTTTCGGGGTCGTGTTTCAGGCACTTAGAAAAGTTGCCGATCTTGTTTGCGTAGCGCGCCTCGTCGCCGTTATCCTGATGTTGGGGAATCCGTACTTTGCTTTCAGCCTCCGCCACGCGTTGGCGAATCTCTTCGGCGCGCTCGGCGCGCGCGCCAGCCCCGTGCGGCCCTATATCAGCAGCATAAGAATTTGGTTCGGTCAAGACCGACAGCGCCGGCAAACCAACCACATTAGTAACGACCGCCGCTGCTGTTGCACCTCCTACCGCGCCAAGGAACGTGCGCCTGTTTGTGGGAGACGGTGTTTTCCTCTTTTTCATGTCCCTCACCCATTTTTTGGCTGGCTTCCGTTGTGAAAGGAGACGCTCGTCCCGCTGACTTCGGATCAAGCTGACCGGAACAAACCTGCAAATCTGAGAACAGAACACTGCACCTCAGTTGTGGCCACCACACATTTCTCATTGGCCACGAGGTCTCCTTCGAACCAACCTACGCGGG
>WNFE01009338.1_pt1 | contig 11207 bp, 9 predicted proteins | sample 5400451 | NCBI WGS metagenome assembly WNFE01 (sample SAMN13153344, study PRJNA577476) | soil metagenome | isolation source: 200 cm saprolite under Douglas fir tree site 2 hole 2 | place: USA:California | collected 2015-04-18
CGACCGGCGGTGTCCACGAGTTTTTGCTTGCCGGTGAAGAAAGGATGGCAGCTTGAGCAGATTTCGACGCGCAGCATCTCGCCCTTGATGGTCGAGCGCGTCTGGAAAGTGTGGCCGCAGGCGCAATGCACCGTCACAGGATGATAGTCGGGGTGAATACCGGGTTTCATGAGGCTCCATTCTGTCGCGTCCGGTCTGCACGGCGGGCCCGACAGGGTCGGGCCACTACAGCCGCGTCGCTAGGTCGCGAAGCAATCTTTAATGATACGCGAACATTAGATGAAAGCAAAACGAGCGGAGCTTCAGGAATTTTTGGGGGCGGGAGGGTGTCGGGGTCATACGTCATCCGATTCGCGCATTCTTTACAGTCTACCAAGTGTCACCGAACATTCTGAACGAGCACGCACGAGGAATTGGCAAAGGTGTATGCTGCGGGCGGCCGCCGGCAAGAATATAGAACACAGGAACCTCGTCCTACGGGCTGCATTTAACCTGACGACTTCGTTTGCCGGCGAAAGTGGGGGAGATGCATCCGAAAACGGAAGAATCGACGACATTGCCAGTCATCGAAGGGGATGCGTCGAGCCCGGCTGATGCGCGGGCGGGATCCCATTTATTCCCGGCAGGACAACTCGTTCCGTTCATCCTTGTCACCGCGCTGTTCTTTCTGTGGGGCATTCCCAACAATCTGAACGACGTCCTGATCCGCCATTTCATGAAGTCGTTCGCGATCACGCGCTTTCAGGCCGGACTGGTGCAATCCGCTTTTTACCTGGGATATTTTCTGCTGGCGATGCCCGCGGCGTTCCTCATGCGGCGCGTTGGATACAAGTCGGGTTTCGTCATCGGGCTGGCTCTGTTTGGCGCGGGCGCTTTTTTGTTCTGGCCTGCCGCGTTGGCAGGGAGCTACGGCTTCTTTCTGTTTGCGTTATTTGTAATCGCCAGCGGCCTATCATTCCTGGAGACCGCATCCAATCCGTTCATCGCTCAGCTCGGCGACCCCCATAGTTCGGAACGGCGGTTGAACTTCGCGCAGGCCTTCAATCCATTGGGTGCGATCAGCGGCGCCTTGATTGGCACGGTTTTTATTTTTTCCGGCGTCGAGCTGACGCCGCAGGAAATCGCAGTACAGCAAGCACGTCATACTTACGAGGCGTACCTTCGTTCCGAGACGCTGCGCGTGGTGAAGCCCTATCTTGTGATCGGCGCGATTGCCCTGATCTGGGCGGTACTTATCCTGCGCACGAAATTTCCGTCTATTCACAGCGAGCACGAGAATGCGGCTGGCGGCCGCGGACATCTCCGCGATCTGTTCCGCTATCCCCACTTCCTTTTCGCGGTTGTCGCGCAGTTCTTTTATGTCGGCGCGCAGGTCGGAACATGGAGCTACTTCATTTCCTACGTTCAGGAGTACGCGCATCAATCCGAAAAGGTGGCCGGATATTTTCTGACCGGCACGCTGGCGGCGTTTGGCGTGGGCCGTTTTGCCTCTGCGTGGCTGATGCGCTTCATCAATCCGGGAAAGCTCATGGGCGCCTATTGCATCGCCAATATTGTCCTTGTTGGGGTTGCTGTGCTGACCCCCGGCTGGTTGGGTTTGTGGTGTGTGTTTTTGACCAGCTTTTTCATGTCGCTCATGTTTCCAACCATCTTTGCTCTCGGACTGAAGGAACTGGGACCAAACACGAAGCTGGGCGGTTCGCTGCTGGTAATGGCGATTGTCGGCGGAGCCGTTCTGACGCCGCTAATGGGTTTCATCTCGGAAAAAACGCGCAGCCTTGCCCGGGCGTATGGCGTTCCCTTGCTTGCCTACCTGATCATCGCACTCTATTCGTTCTGGGGCTCGCGACCGCGCAGTGCGAATCGTGTGGCGAGCTCATCTTGAGCAAGCAAACGAATAACGGGGTCCTCGGAAACTATTCCGCGCCGGAAGTTCGGATCCGAGAAGTAGTCATTCCCTCGCCTCTCGTGCCCAGACGAGGCGAGAGATATGGATCGCGAACGGGTTTTGCGCGAGCGGGTGTCGTGATAGCATCTCAGCCCTCGTGAGTGGTTGTTCGCCTTCTCGACGCGACTTCATAAGACTTGCGCTTGCAGGGTCGTCACTTCCATTTATGCGCAGTCTGGGATCGGGCTCTAGCTTGGCCGCCGACCGGACACGCTGGTACCGCGATGCCAAATTTGGCATGTTCATCCACTGGGGACCATACTCGCTGGCCAGCGTGGAGGCCTCCTGGCCCATAATGACACCCACACCAGCGGGCATCAGCGAGGCGGAGTATCGCGAGTTGCCAAGGCGGTTTAATCCATCAAAGTTCGACCCGAATACGTTCATTGATTTGGCTCGGGCCGCGGGACAGGAATACATGGTGTTCACGACTAAACACCACGACGGTTTTTGCATGTTCGATTCTTCCTACACAGACTACAAGATCACGAATACTCCCTATGGGAAGGACGTTGTCAGGCAACTGGCGGACGCTTGCCAAGGAAGAGGTATGCCACTTGGGTTTTACTACTCTCCGCCCGATATGCACCACCCAGCCTTTCGTGACACCGCGAAGTTGGCGAAAGAAAATTGGAACGGGGAGCCCGCTCGCCCCGAGTGGCCCATGTACCTCGAGTATATGCGGCTCCAGTTGACCGAGCTGCTGACGAAATACGGCCCGGTCGCTTTGATCTGGTTCGACGGTTTGCATCACCAGGAGAAATACGACGGCAATCGCTTCCTTGAGCTTATCCACAAACTGCAGCCTGCCACTTTGGTGAACGATCGGCTTGGCGTTCCGGGAGACTATCAAACTCCTGAGCAGTTCATCCCTAATGCGATCCCGACGAAGGGCGTGCGTTTTGCGGCGACCGATACCAGCGTTCAGCAAGAATTGAAGAGAGTAATCCCGCCGCCAGAAGATTTTCAGTTGTGGGAAACCTGCATGACCATAAACAAGACGTGGGCATATAACGCGAATGACCGTGAATTTAAGTCGGCGGACTTTCTCATTCGGAGCCTGGTGGAAGTGGCGAGCCGTGGCGGTAACTTCCTGCTGAACGTCGGACCCCAACCCGATGGCTTGATCCAACCGGAATTTCAGCAGCGTCTTCGCGCCATCGGCGACTGGCTCGCGGTGAACGGCGAATCCATATACGGGACGACGTACGGACCAGTGCAAAATATGAAATCTGTTCGAACCACGGCAAAACGCGGGAGACTCTTCCTCCACGTCTTCGATTGGCCGTCGTCGCCACTGGAGATATCTGGGCTGGACACGAAGGTGATGTCGGCGCAATTGCTTGCAGGAGGGCAATCATTGAAATTTCGACAGACAGAGCGTCGGTTCCAGATTGACCTGCCACAGCAACCGCCCGATCCCAACGTGACTGTCATTGCCGTCAGAACTCTTTGAGCCGGCACACAGATGGCGTGCTTTAGGCTTTCCGCCCGAGGGAGAATGATGTCTAAGTGCAAACTTCTATCTTTGCCGCTTTTTCTTCTCGCATCGATTACCTCGGCGAGCGCGCAGTTCGCACACACTGATCACAAACAGATCGTCGATGCCGCGGGTAAACCGCTCCTTCTTCGCGCAATAAATCTGGGCAACTGGCTGGTGCCAGAGGGTTACATGTGGTTGTTCCAAGGCGGTCCGCAATCTCCTAGTGAGATCCACGCGTTGGTGTTGGAGCTCCTTGGACCTGAAGGGTCGGCCGAATTCTGGCAGAAGTACCGCGAGAACTACGTCACCCGTGAGGACATCGCGCTCCTGCATCGGGCCGGGTTCAACGCCATTCGAGTTCCTTTGCATTACAGCCTGTTTGACAGCGACGACTCGGAAGGTTTCAAGCTGCTGGACCAGTTGATCGTCTGGAGCCGCGCCGAAGGTCTATACGTGGTCCTTGATCTGCATGCCGCACCGGGCGGACAGACGGGCACGAACATCGATGACAGCCCCGGATATCCTTGGCTGTACCAGAGTCCGCAAGAGCAAGAGCACCTGGTCGCCGTCTGGCGGCGGCTGGCGACGCACTATCGCGATGAGCCGGCCGTGCTCGGTTATGACCTGCTGAATGAGCCGATTCCGCATTTTCCCAAGCTGACACCTTTGAATTCTTCGCTTGAACCGCTCTACCAGAAGTTGTCGGGCGAGATACGAAAAGTTGATGCTCACCATATTCTCTTTCTCGGTGGCGCGCAGTGGGACGGGAACTTTTCGGTCTTCGGCAAGCCTTTCGATGCGAACGTCGCATATACGTTCCACAAATATTGGACGGCGCCGGATGAAAGCGTGCTGCGGCAATACATTGATTTTCGCGAACGTTATGATGTGCCGATCTGGATGGGCGAGTCCGGGGAGAATACCGACGAGTGGATCGCGCAATTCGCGAAAGCGCTTGAAAAAAACAACATCGGATGGGCTTTCTGGCCGTATAAGAAGATGGAAAAGTCGTCGGCGGTCGTCACCATTCTCCCACCTGCTGATTGGGGAAAGATCGTGGAGTTTGCAAAGCTGCCGCGCGGCACTGGGCACGCGGAAGAACGGCTGAAGGCCCGGCCTGAACAGGAGACGATCACCCGTGCTTTCGCCGAGTTGCTGGAGAGTGTCCGCCCGCAAAAGTGTCGCGTGAATGAGGAATATTTAAAAGCGCTCGGGATGAAGTCAAATATTGCGCCGGTCAGTGCGGGAGGATCGGCGAACTAAAGGATTCTTCAATCACTGATTTGCTCGTCGTTTCATGTAAATTTCAATGGCACGAATCGCGGGCGGATAACGGCCTACTCGGACACAATCGAATCGTGGAAGAGTTGCCGGCCATCCGGGAGTTATCGCATAGTGTCTCGACGCGCAGTGGTGAGGCGCATGTTCTTTGTTCAGGGCCCGGTTTCTTCCGCATATGGACTTCCGTTCCTCCCCGCTCAAAAGAAATCTCGTCCATAGCCAATTTCATTAAGTGGATGCCGCGCCCGTGTTCGGCGCTGAGGTTTTCGACCGCCAGAGGGTCGGGAACCTTGTTGGGGTCGAATCCATGTCCCTGATCTCTGACCACGATGAACACTCCCTTGCCGCACTCGCAGCAGCAACGGACGTGAACCAGCTTGCGAGCGTCCAAGCGATTGCCGTGGAGCATCGCGTTGCTCAGGGCTTCCCGAAGCGCGAGTTCAACGAACTCTTCCTCTCCGAAAACACAGCGGGATCCAGCTATCAGGCTCATGAGCCAGTCCACCAGCGGTGAGATCAAGCCGATCTCGCTCCGTACCCAGGTGTGCACCTCCAGCGGAGCATCCGTGAAACGAGGTTTGCGGAGCGCCGACTGCAGAGATTTGAAACTACCAGCCCAAAGCATTTCTGCAACCCACTTTCCGGCCTTATTGTTCGGCCCTTAGTGTGCTGATCCAGGACCGCCTGACCTGAATTTGCGTGTCAAGAAAACCAAAGGCGCTCCGATCATGCAGGCGCAGCCCAGCAGCCAGAAACAATCGAGAAAGCCAAGAAATGCCGCTTGCTGGTGGATCATTCGCGCCAATTGCGCTTTCGCGTGCAGAGCCGCGTCCGGGGCGGTGAAACCGTGTGTCACAAAATATCGGGACAAGTTGCCGAGTGTTTCTTGATAGCGCTGCTGGAACGGCGTGGCGTGCGCCACCAGAACCGACTGGTGATACTGCGTTCGCCGCGCAAGAACGGTCGTAACGAACGCGATACCAACGCTTCCCCCCTGATTCCGGAACAGATTGGTAAGACTCGAAGCTTTGTTGTTCTTATTCTTTGGCAAGAAGGAATAGGCCAGTTGGCTCACCGGCACAAACAGTGGGGCAATCCCGAGCCCCTGGATCGCACGGGCGACCGCGACATGCTTGTAGTCTGTGCCAAGGTCAATGCTGGCGTAGCGCCACATGGCAATGGCAAAAATGATGTATCCAGTGAAAATGAGGGGCTTGATCCCAACTTTGGGCAGGATTTTCACGATCAGCGGAGCCAATGCCACGATGACGAATGCGCCCGGTCCAAGAACGAGCCCTGCATCCGTAGCGGTGTAGCCATACAGGCTCTGGAGCATCTGGGGAATCAATACCGTCGACCCGAACAGAGCAAAGCCAAAGAGAAAATAAAAAACGTTTGCGATGGCGAAGTTGCGATCCGCGAGGAGTCGAATCTCCACGACCGGGTCAGGATGGTGCCATTCCCAAAACGCGGCCGCAATCAGCGCCACAAGCCCAATCGAAAAGAACAAAACAATGAAGCGGCTCTCGAACCAATCCTCCGTTTGGCCGCGATCAAGGACAACTTCCAAGCACGCAAAGCCGAGGGCCACGAGGACAATCCCGAGGCCATCAATCCGAAGCCTGCCGCCTTTACGGGCAGCTTCGACTTCACGCGTGAACTCTGGAGGGTCGGAAACGAGCCGGTTCGTCAGGATCAGAGACACAATCCCGATGGGAATGTTGATAAAGAAGATCCAGCGCCAACTCCAGTTGTCGGTGATCCAACCACCGAGCGGCGGGCCGATCACAGGGGCAGTCACGATGGCCATGCTGTAGAGAGCAAAGGCTGCGGGTCGCTTCTGCGTAGGGAATGTGTCCACGAGAATGGCCTGCTCCACCGGAGCGAGGCCACCGCCTCCGACGCCCTGCAGAACGCGAAAGAAAATGAGCCAGCCCAAGGAGGGAGCCAAACCGCACAACAGTGAACTCAAAGTGAAGAGCACGACGCAGAGCATGTAGTAGCGTTTGCGCCCGAAGACGCGGCTCAGCCACGCGGAAAGCGGAAGCACGACAGCGTTCGATACCAGATAGCTTGTCAGGACCCAAGTGCTCTCGTCGTAGCTGACCGCGAGGCCGCCGGCAATGTGGGGTAAGGCGACATTGGCGATGGCCGTGTCGAGGAGTTCCATGAAGGTCGCGAGCGTAACGGTGACCGCGATGATCCATGGATTGATCGCCTCGCGCTCGGAAAGGGCGTACGCGGTAGGAATGGAGGCTGTAACCGTGCTCATATCTGCGCCGCCTACCTTTGATGCAACTAGAGACCGACCGGTCCCATCCAATGTCTGGTATGATGCAGCAGGCGACCAATCGGTCGCATACAGGATTGGCGAGGGTAGTGACATGCGGAAAGGCGAACAGACACGGCAGGAAATCATTCGCAAGGCGGCGCCGATCTTCAATCAGAGGGGTTATGACGGAGCCGCCCTGTCCGATCTGATGAAGGCGACCGGCCTCGAAAAAGGCGGAATCTACCGGCACTTTGATAGTAAACAGCAACTCGCAGCGGAGGCGTTCGACTACGCCTGGCGCGAAACTTTTGACGCGAGGATCCACGATCTAGATACCGTCTCGAATACCGTCGACAGGCTAAAGCAGTTGGTTGCGAATTTTGTCGAGCGTCGCGGAATCATTCCCGGCGGCTGTCCGTTGCTCAACACGGCGATCGATACCGATGACGGAAATTCTGTTCTGCGCGAGCTCGCACGCAAGGCCTTACGTGGTTGGCGCAGCTACGTTATTTCGATAGTGAGTGCCGGAATCAAAGCGCGGGAAATCCGTCCAAGGGTCGACGCGAAGAAGGTCGCCACCCTCATCATTTCTTCCCTCGAGGGTGCAATCACGTCCCTTGGCGCGCTCGCCTTTCAAGGCCATGCAAGTCGAGGCCGCCTTGGCAACTAGCCGCCCGGCTTCATCCGTGATTTCGCACTCAACATAGCCAATAATGTTGCCGCGTCGCACCACTTTGCCCTCGGCTCGCAGGCGAGCCTCCCACACCGGGCGGAAGAAATTGATCTTTAGTTCGATTGTTGTGAAGGATTCCTCAGGCGCGAGTGTGCTTGCAAACGCCATTCCCATCGCAGCGTCCGCAATGTCGCAAAGAATTCCCCCATGGAGCGTTCCCATGGGATTTGCATGCTGTTTTCCGGCCGCCAGCGTCACGACAGCACGACCATCCGCAATTTCTTTTGCTTCAAACCCGATGAGCCGTGCGACCGGAACGTCCTTCGTCTCCACGTGTGCCATAAGTCCTCGTCGAATGCATAGGTTGCGGAGCATTCCCGCTATCGGTGCGACCGATTGGTCCCTGACCACGACTTTAGCATAGAATAAATGAAACCGAACGGTCTCATAGCACATCGAACTGGGTGCTGGTGAAAGCCAGCTGCGCAGACAAAGGAGAATAGCAATGTCAAACCCATCGAATAAAGGCGTCGCCGTAGTCACGGGCGCATCGTCAGGCATCGGCGCGGTCTATGCCGACCGCCTCGCAAAGCGAGGCTACGACCTCATTCTGGTGGCCCGGAATGAGGCGCGTCTGAAGTCCCTATCGGCGCGTCTGACGAGCGAGACGAGACGGTCCGTCGAGGTGCTGCGCGCCGACCTCAACAATAAGGAGGAACTCGCGAAGGTCGAGGCCACGCTGCGGGATAATCCGAGCATCACCATGCTGGTCAACAATGCTGGCGTCGGCTCCGTCGCACCGCTGCTTGATGCCGACATCCAGAAGATGGAAGACATGATTGCTCTCAATATCACCGCGCTCACGCGCCTGACCTATGCCGCTGCTCCTGCATTCGTCGCGCGTGGCGCAGGCACGATTATCAACATCGCATCGGTCGTGGGCATCTCGCCCGAGGCGCTCAACGGTGTGTACGGCGCGACCAAAGCCTATGTCCTTGCCCTCAGCCATTCGTTGCAGCACGAACTCGCCGATAAAGGCATCCGCGTCCAGGCGGTGCTGCCGGGCGCGACCGCGACGGACCTCTGGGAGATCGCTGGCCTCCCGTGGCAGAAACTGCCTGCGTCGATCGTCATGTCGGTGGAAGACATGGTCGATGCAGCGCTGGTGGGGCTCGACCAGGGCGAACGGGTGACGATTCCCGGCCTCCATGATGGAGACGAGTGGACCCGTTTCGAGGCCGCGCGCCGCGCCATCTCGCAGCGGTTCGGCAATTCCGTGCCGGCGTCCCGATACAGGATTGGTGCAGTCGCTCGGCAGCGGGCATGATGCTGAGCGCGTTACACGCAAACGTCGCGAACTCCAACCGAGGTGGAACGCCGGCACGCGACTTCAACCGAGCAGCCCAGGCGACGACCGCAAGAGAGGTTTATGACCAGGTGCTGAAGCCGCATCCCAACCGGATGAATCCGAGCGCTCTCTGGGCTTCGGCGCGCGCGCTGAAGCCGTAATTCAACTAAGGAGAAATACATGGGTAAGCTTGAAGGAAAGATCGCGCTCATTACTGGCGGCAATAGCGGCATCGGTCTTGCGACGGCGAAGGAGTTTGTGAAAGAAGGCGCGTATGTCTTCATAACCGGGCGCCGTGATGCGGAGTTGGCGGTCGCGTCGAAAGAGATCGGAAGAAATGTAACCGGCGTACAAGGAGATGTGTCGAACCTCGGCGATCTGGATCGCCTCTTCGCACAAATCAAGCGAGAGAAGGGCAAGCTCGATATTGTGTTCGCCAATGCCGGCATTGCGAAGTACGCCCCCTTTGGCAAGATCACCGAGGAGCACTACGACTCGATCTTTGACATTAACGTGAAAGGCCTGCTTTTCACGGTGCAGAAGGCGCTTCCGCTGCTGCCGGAGGGCGCCTCGATCATCCTGAATGCGTCCATCGTCGCCAGCAAAGGATTGTCGATGAACAGTGTTTACAGCGCCACAAAAGCCGCCGTGCGCTCGTTCGCGCGGACATGGACGACGGATTTAAAGGATCGCCACATTCGCGTGAACGCAGTGAGCCCAGGCCCCATCGACACGCCCGGACTGAACGATCTGGTCGCTTCCACTGGAGCGGGCGAGCAGCGCTTGAAGGCGATTTCCAACAATGTTCCGCTCGGCAGGCTTGGTACGCCCGATGAGATCGCCAAGGCCGTGGTGTTTCTCGCATCCGACGACAGCAGCTACATCACGGGAACGGAGTTGTTTGTGGATGGCGGTTTCGCACAAGTGTAGGCCGTCAATAGGGGCGAGCCAGTTTTTGAATTCTTGCGGCGCCATCGAGTACATATCGTGAGGCTCCAGGAAAAACTCTGGGGGCGACTTTTCCTGAACCTGGTGGCCTGTTGAGTCGCAGCGGCAATGAGGGCAGGCGTACGTTCGCTTCTCGTACGGCAAGTCGAGCCACGGCGTGCCTTCACCCGGAAAGTCGCAATCAATCACCCAGTGAGATGCTGCTCAGTTTGGACAGGTCAGTCTGACTAATCGGGCGGGTGTACTCATTGGATGGCCAGTAAGAATAGCGCAGAAGAGCGAGCAGGCTACACTGCGACGTTTTTCGCTACCTGATTGTGTTGGCGACAGGCTTTTTGCCGGATTCCTGCTCGTAAAAATTCGTCTGTTCCATCAAAGCGTTCTCTCCGCAAGAGATAGAGCAAGCTGCAGCAATTGCTGGCGCGCCACCATCGGCATGGGTTCGCGCACCGAAGCAGATTGCGCCGGCGCCTGCGACAGCGCTTCCTCGATCCGGTTTACGTCCAAGCCGCCCGCCGCGTTGCTGCCTTTGAAGCGATTCAGCACTTCGCGAGCTTTGTCAATCTGCCCGGTTTGATAGTAAAAAACGCCCAGCGTGGAATAGCTGCCGGCCCATTCCGGCAACAACTCCACCGCGCGCTCGAGACGCTCGGCAGCCTGCGGGGTGTCGCCTTCCAGCACGGAGACTAGCCCCAATCCCCACTGAATTTTTCCGGAGCTGGGAATCCGAGCGAGGCCCTTTTGCAGCGTTTCCTTGGCGCCGGCGAGATCGTTTTGGCGCAGCTGCAAGAGAGACAGCGACAAGTAATACTGGTCGTTGTCGGGATTTCGCTGGATCGCGTCCCGAAAAATCTCCGCGGCTTTCGCGGCGTCGCCAAGATGGCCGTGGATGTCCCCCAGCAAAGCGAGGAAAGCATCGTCCTGCTGCCCCGCTGCGGAAACCTGTTGCACAGCCTCCATCGCTTCGCGATAGAGGCTCTTACGGAAGTACGCGTCGGCGAGGTCAAACTTCACATCGTCGGAATCCGGATTCGCCCGCAAAGCCGCCTGGAAATGCGCAATGGCATCATCGTACAAGCGATAGCGCGCCAGCAGCACGCCGATTCCGGTCTGCGTCCGGTAATCGTTCCCGCTGAGCTGGTCGAGCTGCGCGATGGTCTTTCGAGCATCCTCAATTTTGCCCAACTTCAAATACGTTTCCGCCAGCAAGTACAAATCCTCCGGCTGGTCCGGATGTTTCTGAATCTGCTCCGT
>WNFE01003817.1_pt1 | contig 11204 bp, 9 predicted proteins | sample 5400451 | NCBI WGS metagenome assembly WNFE01 (sample SAMN13153344, study PRJNA577476) | soil metagenome | isolation source: 200 cm saprolite under Douglas fir tree site 2 hole 2 | place: USA:California | collected 2015-04-18
GACTCGACGAGCGGAGCCACCTGTGCCTGTCACTCGCCACCCTCGGTCCAAGCCGGACTCACGCTCCGATACAATGACCGTGCACCCTCCTTCGAACGTCCCGTCCTGCGATCTCTCCCCGGAGCCTGCTCCAGTCAGGTACTCCCACGGCACACGAGAGGGTCGCCTTACCGTTGCTCCCTTCCGGGCCTGGCGGGGTTCGACGATTCCCGTTGCGTGGGGCCCAACCTTCGACGCCGCCCCGTGAAGCTCACTCAACACGGTCCGCCCTCGAGAGGGAATTCAACCCCGCTGAAGCGGATTGCGGGTTACAGGGCACCGCTAACTCCCCGTCTAGCACGGCCAACCGTAGATTCTGGCGGAGGGGCCGGGATTCGAACCCGGGGCACAGGGGTTACCCATGCACGGCATTTCCAGTGCCGCACCTTCGGCCGCTCGGTCACCCCTCCATGCATCGAGAAAAATTGGCGGAGGGGAGAGGATTTGAACCCCCGAGGGACCTTCTGGGCCCCTATCCGATTTCGAGTCGGACGCCTTCAACCGGGCTCGGCCACCCCTCCGCACCAATTGTCACCCCAAGTCTTGTCCAAGTTCTAGAATGCTCACCACCACCGGAGCAACCACGGTGGGCACCGATACGATCGTCTCGACGGCAGCAGCCTAGTGGTCCGGTGACAGGTGCGCGCGCCACCCGCGAAGCTCCTGGACCGTTCGCAAGTCTACCCCAGCGGCGACGAGCCTGGAAGCGAAGGTGTGCCGGAGCTTTCCCTCCTGTAGACTCCCATCTACCTACGCTCTCGGAGGATGACATCATGCGCATCGTTGTCCATGGGCAGCAGGCGTTCGGCAAGAGCGTGCTGGACGCCCTGCTGGAGCGCCGGGAAAACGTCGTCGGCGTCTACTGTGCCCCTGAGCCGGCCCAGGGGGGAGGGCGGGTCGATCCCCTGAAGGAGGCCGCGCTCGCCCGTGGTCTCCCGGTCTATCAGCCGCGATCCTTTCGCAACAAGCCAGAGGTGTGGGAGGAATTCGCGCGACTCAAGGCGGATCTCTGCGTGATGGCCTACGTCACGCTCATCGTGCCCGAGGAGGTGCTGAATCAGCCCACGCTCGGCACCATCCAGTACCACCCCTCTCTGCTCCCTCGCCACCGCGGCCCCAGCTCCATCAACTGGCCGATCATGATGGGCGAGACGCGGACCGGGCTGAGCATCTTCTGGCCCGACCAGGGTCTGGATACGGGGCCGATCTTGCTGCAAAAGGACGTCGAGATCCGGGACAGCGACACCCTGGGCAGCCTCTACTTCGAGCGGCTCTATCCGCTTGGGGTCGCGGCGCTGCTCGAGGCCGTCGATCTGGTGCGCCTCGGCACGGCGCCGAGAATCGTTCAGGACGAGTCCCAGGCGACGTACGAAGGGTGGTGCAAGAAGGAACACGTCCAGATCGACTGGCAGAAGCCCATCCAGGCCATCTGGAACCTCATCCGCGGTGCGGATCCACAACCGGGTGCGTGGACCACGTATGAGGCAACGACCGTGCAGCTCCTCGACGCCAACAAGCTCGTGGGCGCCACACCCGGTCGGCCCGGAGAAGTGATCGCCGTCGATGACGCGGGGTTGACGGTCGCCGCGACCGGCGGCCAGATCCAGGTGACCCGCGTGCGGCCCGAGGGTGGTCAGAAACTCAACGCGGGGGCGTTTGCCAAGAGCGCGGGGTTACGCCCGGGCGTACGGCTGGGAGCGACGTGAAATAGCGAGGGGGTGCCGGCGTCACGACCACTGAGCGAACCAGCGGATCAACGGCTGGAGACCGCGAGGCGCGAGGACTCCGGTCAAGGCAAGACCGACGAGGGCACCCCCGAGGTGTCCTTCGTGGCTGATGCCGCCCCGGCGCTTCTGCGCGATCAGGAAGAGCGCGATGACGGTGTAGCCCAGCATGAAGAATGGGCCGGGGATCGGGACCGGGACGAAGAACATAACGATCGACGTCGTGGGATCGAGCACGATCGCTGCCATCATGATGGCGAAGACGCTGCCGCTGGCCCCGAGGCAGCGATACGAGGGGTCCTCCTTGTGGAGGGCGAACACCACGAGGTCCGCGCCGAGACCGGCGACCGCGTAGATCAGCAGGAACCGCGCCGGGCCGAGGGCGGCGAGCACCGTGCCGCCGAAGGAATAGAGCGCGAGCATGTTGAAGGCCAGATGCGCGAATCCGGCGTGCGCGAAATGCGCGAGCAGCATGCCCAGGCCGTTCTCGCCACGAGCCACCTGGTGAGGGATGAAGAGGTACGCCTCGGCGCTACGTCCGCCTCCATCTCGCAGGCCGCGAAAACCGAACAGGCTGACGACCACGTTGACCACGATGGCCGCGACCAGGGCCATCATCGCGCGCCGCGTACCGTCGCGAGGTAGGCGCGCAGGTGCGCCTGCGCGGGATCGTCGGGGCCGGTCTCCTCGATCAGCTCCTCGGTCCGGCTCTCGAGCCGCGAGAGGAACTCCGTCTTGACGTCGGCGGCCGCGGTGGCGACGAGGACCTGGGCGCCGTCCGCCTGGATCGACTCGAGCACGGTGATCTTCCGGACGAGGTTCGGCAGGAACGCGGGACAGACGAGGATCTCGAGGCTGAGACCGACCGACCGGCCGGTGGTGAGCCGGAGGGCGCGGCGTCGCCACCAGAGATAGGCGATCGCGGCGATTACCGTCGGGTACAGCACCGCCGCAGTGTAGAGGACCGCCGCGGCGGTGCCGAGCGACAGGGTAAGCGCGGGGCCCACGGCGAACAGCAACAAGAACGCCCACGTGCCGAGAACGCGCGCGCCGCGAAGCGAGCTCCTGAGCCCCTCGATGGACTCGAGGACTTCCTTCAGGCGGGCGCCGTGAGTCCAGGCGCTCCCCCACGGCGCCACGAAGACGCCGCGATAGGGCAGCAGCAGCGGGGCGAAGGACAGCACGCGCCCCGCGATCGTGTAGGGCGTCGCGCTGAACGCGGCCGCGAGGCGCCCGCGGCCGGCCTCGATGAGGAGGAGCTGCCGCGGGGGGAGAAGCTTCGCCGCATCGGACACGTAGAGCAGCGCCGCCACGACCCAGATCGTGTAGTCGGCGCCGAGTGTCGGGTCGAGCACCGCGAATCAGGATCGGCGGGCGAACTTGCGGAAGAAGGCGATGATCGCGCCGAAGAGCGCCATGACGCCGACGCCGATGAACTTGATGAGCGCTTTGCCGAAGCCCGTCTTCGTGGCCACCGCCGCGGCGCCCCCGAGCACGAGCGCGGCCAGGCCGTACTCGGCCACGCGGTCTCCCGTCCTGAACTCGGCGTAGCGCTCGCCGGCGACGAAGCCGTACCCACCGAGCGCGCTCTTGAAAACGACGATGTCCTTGTCGAGATCTTGAGGATCCGAGACGAGCGTCACGTGCATCACTCCCTGGCGGCCGAGGATGCGAATGGTGTAGTTGACGACGAGAGAACCAACGTCGGACTGGCGGAGCTGCACTCCCCATTCGAGGCGCTTGGTCTCGCCGTCGTAGTGGGGCGGGACGTGCCAGCCCACCGTGTAGATCGGGGGCATGCCGAGACGCTTACGCTCGTCGTTGGCCCGGGCGTCGCCGTCCTTCAGCGACGTGAGCAAAGCGTCCGGGTCGAGCTTCTCGTCGTCTTTCACGTAGCCGCTGTTCTCGAAGTGGAACACCGCGAACCAGGAGAAGTCCTGCGACGACAGCGTGTAATGGTGGTCGCGCGGGGGGTTCAGGTTCAGTTCGAGGAACCGCCGCGTGTTGGGCCCATCGAGGAACGAGAGGCCCTTCGGAATCTTGATGGTCGCGAGGCCGCCGATGTTCGCCTCCGCCGGACCGCGCAGCCAGGCGAGCTCCTGGATCTGCCGAATGACTTCCCGGGGATCGCGCGGCTGCTGCGACGTGGCGGAGGGTGCCATGACGAGCATCGCGAGCAAGACGACGGGCAAGGTCAGGGCCGTAACCGCCGCTCGGGCTCCAATCCGCAGATGCGTCATTGACGACTCCAGGAGGGTAAGCCGATAGACAAACTATCGTTCCAATCAATGTAGCCGAGGGCCAGGGGAAGCACTAGTTTCCTGGAGTGGGTGCGAGAGCGGCCCCACATAGGGTAGCATCGCGGACTATGACGACAACGGACGGCCCCCGCGGCCTCGCGCGCGGCCTCACCAACTACGGCGACCCTGACTTTGCGCTCTACCTGCGCCGCTCGTTCGCGACGTCGATGGGCTACTCGAAGGCGATGCTGGCGCGGCCGGTGATCGGCATCGCGCAGTCGGCGAGCGGCTTCAACAATTGCCATCGGCACTTCCCGGAGCTGATCGAGGCGGTCAAGCGTGGCGTGCTCGCCGCTGGCGGCCTCCCCATCGATTTCCCGACGATCTCGCTCGGCGAGGTGTTCCTCGCCCCGACGAGCATGATGTTCCGGAACCTCATGGCGATGGACGTCGAGGAGATGATTCGCGCCCAGCCGATGGACGCCGTCGTGCTGGTCGGCGGCTGCGACAAGACGGTGCCGGCCCAGCTCATGGGTGCGGCCTCCGCCGACGTGCCCGCGGTCCAGCTCCTGGCGGGGCCGATGCTGCCGATGGCCTATCGTGGTGAGCGCCTCGGCGCGTGCACGGATTGCCGGCGGTTCTGGGCCAAGTACCGCGCGGGCGGGGTCACCGCAGCGGAGATCGAGCGGATCGAGGAGAACCTGGCTACGACGGCGGGCACCTGCGCCGTGATGGGCACCGCCAGCACGATGGCCTCGATCGCGGAGGCCCTGGGAATGGCGCTGCCGGGGACGGCCGCGATTCCGGCGGTCCACGCCGACCGCCTCCGCGCGGCCGAGGCGAGTGGGCAGCAGGCGGTGACGCTGGCGGCGACGCGCCTCCGGCCGAGCCAGATCATCACGGCGCGCTCGGTCGAGAACGCGCTCCGCGTGCTTCTCGCCATCGGCGGCTCGACCAACGCGCTCATTCATCTCACCGCGGTGGCCGGGCGCGTGGGCGTCGAGGTCTCGTTGCGGCGCCTCAACGCACTGAGCGACGAGACCCCGGTCCTCGTAGATCTGAAGCCGACCGGACAGCACTACATGTCGGACTTGAACGCGGCCGGCGGACTCGGCGCCGTGCTGCGCGAGCTTTCACCGCTGCTCCACCTCGACTGCCTCACCGTGACGGGCGAGACGCTCGGCGAGCGACTCGCCACGGAAGGCACGTGGGTGGACCGCGACGTCGTGCGCCCGCTCGCCGATCCCTACCAGAAGGTCGGCGGTCTCGCGGCGCTCTTCGGCAGCCTGGCGCCCGGTGGCGCGATCATCAAGCGCTCGGCCGCCGACCCGGCGCTCTTCGAGCGCGAAGGACGGGCGGTGGTCTTCACCTCGCTCGACGATCTCTCGGCGCGGATCGACGCACCGGATCTCGACGTGCGGCCCGACGACTTCCTCGTGCTCCAGAACGCCGGACCGAAGAGCGGCTACGCGATGCCCGAAGCCGGGTACCTGCCGATCCCCGCGCAGCTCGCGCGCGCCGGCGTCAAGGACATGGTGCGGATCTCCGACGCCCGCATGAGCGGGACGGCCTACGGCACGATCGTGCTGCACGTCTCGCCGGAGGCGGCCGTCGGCGGGCCGCTCGCGCTGGTGCGCAACGGCGACCGCATCCGCTTGAGTGTCACCGAACGACGCCTCGACCTCCTGGTCGAGGCCACGGAGCTCGCGCGGCGGCGCGCGGCTCTCCCGCGCCCGGCGCCGCCTCCCGTCCGTGGCTACGGAAAGCTCTACATGGACCACGTGCTCCAGGCCGAGCACGGCTGCGACTTCGACTTCCTCCGAAAGGCGTGACGCCCGGCGCATCCCGGGCGGGCGATTTTAGTCAGATCAGCGAGGGCGTGACGCCGCCGCGCGCACCCGGCGCCAGAGGCGCTCGCGCGTCAGCGGCATCTCCGTCACCTCGACACCAAGCGGGCGGAGCGCGTCCGCCACCGCGTTGGCGATCGCGGCAGGCGCCGGTAAGGCCCCGCCCTCCCCCGCGCCCTTGACGCCCAGCGGGTTGAGTGGTGAGGGCGTGACCACGTGGTGGACCTCGAGGCGAGGCACATCGGTCGCCCGCGGCAGCGCGTAGTCCATCAACGTGCCCGTCACGAGCTGTCCGGCTCCGTCGTAGACGATTTCCTCGAGCAAGGCGTTGCCAATGCCGTGGGCGATGCCGCCGTGGATCTGGCCCTCGACCACCATCGGGTTGATCATCGTGCCGCAGTCGTCCACGGCGACGTATTTCAGGATGCGCACCGTGCCGGTCTCCGGGTCGACCTCGACGACCGCGGCGTGCGCGCCGTTGGAATACGTCGACTGCAGGACGTGGACGTAGCCCGTGGCTTCGAGCCCGGGGTCCATCCCGCCGGGCAGCGCATAGCCGGGCCGCGGCGCCGTCGCGATGGCCGCCACGTCGCCGAGCGCGAGCCCCCGCCCCGGCGTCCCGCGCACGGTGATGCGGCCGTCCTCGAGCGTGAGATCCTCCGGCGCCGCCTCGAGATGGTCGGCGGCAACCGCGAGCGCTTTCTTTCGCACCTCGGCGGCGGCGTGGGCCGCCGAGGTGCTGGCGAGCACGCCGACCCGGCTCGCGAACGTGCCGACTCCGTACGGGATGCCGGCCGTATCACCCGGGATCACGGTGACTAGCTCGAGCGGCACCGAGAGCTCGTCGGCGACGATCTGGGCCAGCGTGGTTTCGTGGGCTTGCCCCTGGCTCGACGTGCCGGAAAACACGAACACCCGGCCGACCGGATCAACGCGCACCCTGACGCCCTCGTACGGGCCGAGCCCCGTGTCCTCGACGAAGAGCGCGAATCCAAGGCCGATCGCCCGCCCGGCGGCGCGCGCCTGCTCGCGCTCCGCTGCGAAGCCGTCCGCGCCCACGGCTTCGGCGACTCGCCGCAGGCACTCCGGGTAGTTCCCGCTGTCGTAGCGGCGGGGACTGTTGTCGCGGGAGATCAGGCCGACGTCGTACGGAAATTCGTCGGGCTGGATCAGGTTGCGCGTGCGGAGCAGGACCCGGTCGAGCCCGAGGCGCGCGGCCGCCAGGTCCAGCATCCGCTCCATCACGAAGACCGCCTGGGGCCGGCCGGCGCCGCGCACCGGGGTGACCGGCACGCGGTTGGTGTAGAGGGCCGTGAGTGCCACCTCGTAGTTCGGAACCCGGTAGGGGCCGGGCACGCTGACCGAGGTGAGGATCGGCACGATGATGCCCCACGAGACGAAGGCGCCGCAGTCGTGGACGAACGCGTCGCGGACCGCCACGATCCGGCCCTCGCGCGTGAGGCCGAGCTCGACGTCGTGCCACTGGTCGCGCTCCTGGGTGACCGCCAGGAGATGCTCGCGGCGCGTCTCGACGAACTGCACGGGCCGCCCGAGGGCGCGCGCCAGGAACGGCACCAGGATGTCCTCGGCGTAGACGATCGCCTTGGGGCCGAATCCGCCGCCGATGTCCTGGGTGACGACGCGCACGGCGTGCTCGGGAAGTCTGAGGTAGCGCGCGAGCAGGCGGCGCAGGATCTGGGGCGCTTGCGTCGTCGACCACACGGTGACCTGGCCGAGTTCACTATCCCAGCGGGCCGCGATCGCTCGCGTCTCCATGGCCATGCCGGCGCCGCGGTGCACGTGAAAGCGCTCGCGCAGCACCACCTCGGCCCGCGCGAGCGCGCCCGCCGGGTCGCCGACACGCTGGGTGAATCGCGAGGCCACGTTGCCGCCGGGATGCACGCGCGGCCCGTCGGGCCGGAGCGCATCGTCGAGCGAGGTCACGGCCGGCAACGGCTCGTACTCGACGCGCAGCGAGTCGAGCGCATCCTCGGCCTGGGCGGCGCTCTCCGCGACGAGGAGAGCCACCGCCTGCCCGGCGTACGAGACGATCTCCTGGGGCAGGATCTCGGGACAGGCCGGCGCCACCAGGCTCGAGTGCGGGACGAGCAGCGGCAGCCGCCCGAGCGCGGCGACGTCCGATGGCACGAGGACGCGGACCACCCCGGGCCGACGGAGCGCTTGCGCGGAGTCGACGCGCACAATGCGCGCGTGCGCGTGGGGGCTCCGCTGGACCGCGACGTGCAGCAGGCCCGGATGCGCCACGTCGGCGACGTAGCGCCCGCGGCCCGTGATCAGTCGCGCGTCCTCGCGCCGGCGCACACGCGCGCCGAACAAGCGCTCACCCATCGCGGATCAGGAGGCTTCAGCGCGGCGCGCGACGTAGAGCGAGTTGGCGGGATCGACCCGCTCGAACAGCTTCACATCGGTGAAGCCGGCCTCGTGCAGCATCCGGGTCGCGACCTGGTGGCCCCACGCCGTGCCGAGCCCGGGACCGCCGCCGGCGAGCGACACGCTCATGCAGTGCATGGTGCTCATGGTGTAGAGGTAGGGCGCCATCGGGACGCCGACGTTGTCGGCGAGCTCGCTGGAGGCCCAGACGTCGAGCATCAGGAAAGTGCCGCCCGGCGACAGCGCGGCGCGGACACGCCGGAGCACGCCGGCGGGATCGGCCTGGTCGTGGATCGCGTCGAACGCGGTGATCAGCTCGAAGGGCGCGGGAGTTTCGAGCCGCGTGATGTCCTGGACGACGAACGACGCGTTGGCCAGCCCGTGCGCCGCGGCGCGGGCCTCGCTGATCCCTTCTGACGAGATGTCGTAGCCGACAAAGGTGCTCTTCGGGAAGCGCCGGGCCATCTGCGCGATGCAGTACCCCGTGCCGCAGCCCACGTCGGCGACGCGGATGCCGGCTTCGAGGCGCGGGACGAGGCCTTCCGGCTTCGCGAGGTAGGCACTGAACAGGAGCTCATCGAACCGGGGACGGCTTCGCCGGTCCATGAGGCCCGTGAAATCCGGCTGGTAGGCACTGTACGGCACGCCGCGGCCCGTGCGGAACGCCTCGGCGACGTCCGGGATGACCCGGTTCATCAGCGGGAACATCTCCGCCATGCCGGTGAGATTCCGGCTGGAAACGCCGGTGAGACCGGCGGCGTGCTCTCGGGGTAGCCGATAGGTGCGTTCGGTGGCGGCGTACTCGACGATGCCGCCGCAGACCATGGCCGCCAGCCACTCTCGGACGTAACGCTCGCTGAGGCCGGTCTTCTCGGCGACCTCGGCGCTGGTCACTGCGCCCAGCGTCGCCATCGCCTCGAAGAGGCCGACGCGGCGGCCGACCTCGATCATGATGGAAACGGCGGCGCCCTCGAGGTGGCGGACCATGAGCTGCGTGAACGCCTTCGCCTTCGCTCGGTCGAACTCCGCCTCCGCCATGGCCCGCTCCTTCGGCCTCGCCTCACACCGCCAGATAGCCGCCGTCGACGACCAGCTCGGTCCCGGTGATGTACGACGCCTCGTCCGAGGCCAGGAACAGCACGGCGTGAGCGACTTCTTCCACGCGTCCTTCTCGCTTCATCGGCACCGCCCTGAGCGACTTCTCACGCCAGGCCGGGTCCGCCGATGCTTTGGAGGTCCGCATCGGCGGCATGATGCCGGGGTGCACCGAGTTGACCCGAATGCCGTGCTGCGCGTACTGCACGGCGGCCGACTTGGTCATGATTCGCACGGCCCCTTTCGACGCGTTGTATCCCATGTGGATTCGATCCTGGCCCACGAAGCCCGAGATCGACGAGATGTTGACGATGGCGCCGCCGCCCGCTTCGCGCATCGCGGGCACCGCGTGCTTCATGCCCAGAAAGACACCCTTCGCGTTCACGTTCATGAGGGTGTCCCAGGCCGCCGTGCTGGTCGTGTCCGGATCGAACGTGCCGCTGATCCCCGCGTTGTTCACCAGAAGCTCGAGCTTCCCGAAGGCCGTCACGGTCGCCTTGACCGCCGCCTGCCAATCCGCTTCGCTCGTGACGTCGAGCTTCACGAACCGCGCCTGGCCGCCGGCCGCGGCGATCTTCTCGACCACCTGGCGCGCCTCGAACTCGAGCACGTCGGCAACCATGACCCGCGCGCCTTCCCGCGCGAAGATCACCGCCTCGCTCTGGCCCATCCCGCTCGCACCGCCGGTGATGAGTGCAACCTTCCCTGCCAGTCTCATATGCCCCTCCTCCTTCATAAACCTCGCTCATAGGCTCGCTTCGGCGCGCCGGCCGCGGGTGCGGCACGCGGGGACGGGCGCGGCAGGGGTCGAAAAGGACCCGTTCCCGCGACGCGGCGCCGGACGCCCGCGCATCCAGATGGAGCCCAGCCGCCGCGGAGCAACGAACGCGTGCCGCGTGGTCCGTTCGACCCCTACCGCGCCCGTCCCCGCGTGCCGCACCCGCGGCCGGCGCGCCGAGGCGAGTATCGCAGAGAGCCCCCGCCGTGTACACTGCGGGTCGCTGCTTCGCCGTCCCGGGGCGGGGACCTATATCCTCTATAAGGAGCGATCATGGCGACGTATGTGCTCGTTCACGGCGCGTATCAGGGGGGCTGGATCTGGAAGCCGGTCGTGGATCGCCTGCGGGCCTCCGGACACCGCGTCTACGCGCCGACGCTCGACGGCTGTGCCGAGCGCCACCATCTGGTACGTCCCGGCATCACCGCCGCCACGCACGCTCAGGAAATCGCGCAGCTCCTGTTCTACGAGGATCTCACGCAGGTGGTCCTCGTGGGGACGAGCTCAGGAGGCATGGTGATCTGCAAGGCCGCCGAGCTGGCCCGCGACCGCATCGCCCGGCTCGTCTTCGTCGACGCGCTGGCGTTGATGTCTGGAGAGCGGGTCGGCGACATCGTGAAGCGCGTGTCGGCCAACGAGACGACCGCGATCACGACCGGACCCACACAGGCCGACGCGACGAAGCGGCTGTTCGCGGACCTCGATCCTGACACGCGCGCCTGGGCCCTGGCGCGGTACACGCCGCATCCGGTGGCTGCGCTCGAGGCGCCCGTGGAGCTCGGAAGCTTCTGGAACCAGGCGTGGCCCGCGATCGTCATCCGCTGTCGCCGCGCCATGAATCCACCCGAGACACACCAGCGCCGCACGGCCGAGCGGCTGAAAGCCGTCTGGCACGAGCTCGACACCGGCCACTATCCGATGCTCAGCCAGCCGGACGAGCTGACGCGGCTACTCCTGGCGCCGCCTTCTTGACAGGGGCACTACCGCGTTGCAAAGTGCCCCCCGAGCCCAGATGACATGAACGGCATCCACGATATGGGCGGCATGCACGGCTTCGGCCGCGTCGAGCGCGAGAAAAACGAGCCAGTCT
>WNFE01006860.1_pt1 | contig 11198 bp, 9 predicted proteins | sample 5400451 | NCBI WGS metagenome assembly WNFE01 (sample SAMN13153344, study PRJNA577476) | soil metagenome | isolation source: 200 cm saprolite under Douglas fir tree site 2 hole 2 | place: USA:California | collected 2015-04-18
TGACAACCGGGCCCTCGCCGAGGAGTGGACCTACCGGTTTCTCGGGGCCGCCCTCGCTCACCTGGAGGCGGAGCGGGAGGCCTCGCCCGGCCCGACGCCTAGGCCGACGCTCGACGCCTAGGCCGACCGCCGGCGCTGGCGAATGATCCGGCGGCGCTCACGCTCGGTCGCCCCGCCCCAGACTCCGTCGCGCTCTCGAGTGCTCAGAGCGAACTCAAGGCACGCCTGCCGGACCTCGCATTGGGCGCAGACCGCCTTCGCTTCCTCGGCCTCCTCCTCGGAGACCGGGTAGAAGATTTCAGGCTCGACACCTCGGCACGCGGCGCGCCCTCGCCATGACAGGTTCTTAATGGGACTCAACAGTCAACATCCTCGAGATCGCATCCACTCGCCTGCCTCTTACCCCGAACCGCCCCGTCATATTCGGGCTCGGTCTTTTTGGGTGGGCAGAGAGACGAGCATTGTTGTCGAAGGAGGCGGGGCACGTCCAGACCCGTTTCGATATTTTCGGAGTTCTTAACGTCGGTCAGCTCTATAAATAAGGTGGCCGACAGCTCGCCCGGGCTCGGAATGAGCGGGTTATAAATGTCAAGCTCGGTTTGGATTTGTGGCTAACGAGCCTGATCAACCCCACCGCCCCCGGGTAGCCAACATGACACTATGAGGACCGGCGTATGACTGACCCCCCACCTCGCACCCCCTTCCAGCGCGACACCGCGTTGGCCCGCCTGGCCGACGAGCACTTCGACGTCCTGGTCATCGGCGGGGGCATCACCGGCGCCGGCGTGGCCCTGGATGCCGCCGCCCGCGGCCTCCACACCGCCATGGTCGACCGGGCCGACTTCGCGTCGGGCACCTCGTCCAAGTCGTCCAAGCTCATCCACGGCGGCCTGCGCTACCTGCAGCAAAGGGAGTTCGGCCTGGTGTACGAGGCGCTGGCCGAGCGCCAGCGCCTCCTCGACAACGCCCCTCACCTGGTCCGGCTGCTCCCCTTCCTGATCCCCCTCTTCGGCAAGGGCGGCGTCGTCAATAAGACTGTCGAAGGCGCGTATTCGACCGCCCTGTGGCTCTACGACCTGACCGGCGGGCTGCGGATCGGCAAGCGCCACCGCCGTATCGGCCGGGATCAAATCGCCGCTGACTTCCCGTCCCTCGCCACCGACCGGCTCGTCGCCGGCTTCCTCTACTGGGACGCCCAGGCCGACGACGCCCGGGTCACTCTCACCGTGGCCCGCACCGCCGTCTTGAACTACGGCGTGGTGGCGGCCAACTACGCGCCCGTCGTCGCTCTGCTCAAGGACGCCGGCCGGGTCGTGGGCGCCCAGCTCGAGGACGGCACCGAGATCTGCGCCGACGTGGTCGTCAACGCCGGCGGCGTCTGGGCCGACCATGTCCGCAGCCTCGACGAAGGACCGTCCGCCCACGGCACGCTCCGCCCGGCCAAGGGCATCCATCTCAGTTTCCCGGCCACCCGCCTGCCCGTCAGCACCGCGGCCGTCCTCCCCGTGCCCGGCGATCGGCGCACCATCTTCGTCGTGCCGTGGGACGGCTTCACCTACGCCGGCACGACCGACACCGACTACACCGGTCCCCTCGACGACCCGCAGTGCACGTCCGACGACGTCGACTACGTCCTCAACGCCCTCAACGCGTCGCTAACCACGGCGCTCGGCCGCCAGGACATCGTCGGCACGTGGGCCGGACTGCGCCCGCTCGTCAGCGCCGCGACGAGCGAACGAACGGCCGACCTGTCCCGCCGGCACAAGGTCTCGGTTTCGGGCGACGGTGTGGTGACCGTTACAGGTGGGAAATTTACGACGTATCGGCGGATGGCCGCAGACACGGTGGATGAGGTCGTGCGGCAGCTGGGGCACGGCGCCAGACGCAGCCCGACCAAGCACCTGCAGTTGCTCGGCGCGCCGGGAACGCCGACTCTTCAACGACCCGGCGCGGCCGAGCGCCTCGGCGTCGACGACGCCACTTTGGCCCACCTGGTCGGCCGGTACGGCAGCGAGGCGCGGACGGTCGCCGCCATGGTCAAGGCCGACCCCGACCTGGCCCAGCCGCTCGTTCCTGGACTTCCTTACCTCCGGGCCGAGGCCGTCTATGCCGCCCGGTATGAGATGGCCCATACGCTCGATGACGTGCTCGCCCGGCGGACGCGGTCCTTGCTGTTCGGAAGGGATGCGTCGGCGCGCGCCGCGACCGACGTGGCCCAACTGATCGGCGAGGAGCTGCGCTGGTCCCGGTCGCGCATCCAAAAGGAGGTCGACTCCTATCGGGCCGGTGTCGTCCACGCCCGGGAATCGGCCGGCCTTCCAGAAGTCGGGGACTGATGCCCATCGAGGCCCGCCGGGGCGAGCCCACCCCGCCGATCACGCTCGACGCTCCCTCGCGCACGCACGCCAGGTTCGAGCCGGTGGCGGTCAAGGTCGAGCCGGCCTTCATCGACCGGCTCCACGACGTGTGCGGCGATGTCAACACCGACACCACCGATCTGATCGAAGCCGGACGCGACTGGTGGCCCCTCACGATCGGTTGGGCCCTTCGCTCTGAGGTGCCGACTGTCCCCGCCGCGATTGCCCGCCCCACGTCGGCGAGCGAAGTCGCCGCGGTCCTCAAGGCCTGTCACGAACACAGCGTGCCCGTCACCGCCTCCGCCGGCCGCAGCGGTGTCTGCGGCAACGCCATCCCGGTCTTCGGTGGCGTCGTGCTCGACCTGACCGGGATGACCGGCATTGTCGACGTCGGGCAGGTTGATCCGCACCGGCGGCGCCGCGCCGCGCGCCGCGACCGGTCCCGATCTGACGCAGCTGTTCGTCGGCAGCGAGGGCACGCTGGGCGTAATCACGGGTGCCCGGCTGCGGGTCCATCCGGTCCCGCCCGCCGAGCGGCGGGCCGCGTACGGTTTCCATGCCTTTGAGGTCGGGCTCGACGTGTGCCGGCGAATCGCCCGGCGCGGTGCCACGCCGGCGGTCTTGCGCCTCTACGACACCGTCGAGTCGGCGCGGAGCTTCGGGGTGCCCGACCGCCACGTCCTGATCGTCCTCGACGAAGGCGACCCCCATCTCGTCGAGGCGACCTTCGCGGTCGTGAAGGAGGAATGCGTCAGCGCCGAGGCCGAACGGCTCGACGACGAGTTAGTGGCGCGCTGGTTACAGCACCGCAACGATGTCTCCGCGCTGGAATCGGTCATCCGCCACGGCGTCACGGCCGACACGGTGGAGATCGCGGCCCGCTGGCTCGTCCTACCTGCCATCTACGAAGACGTCCTCTCCGCCCTCACCGCGATCGACGGCACGCTGGTCGCGTCGGCCCACCAGTCCCACGCTTATACCGACGGTGCCTGCCTCTACTTCACGTTCGCGGGCCGTCCGTCGTCCCCCGTCGATCCTTTGGCAGCGGACGCCTATTACCGGCAAGCATGGGACGCCGTCATGACGGCGACGCTCGCCCACGGCGGCGCCATCAGCCACCACCACGGCATCGGCCTGAACCGCGGCCGGTTCATGGCTCCCGCCCTCGGACCCGCGTTCGAGGTGCTCGCCACCGTGAAAGCGGCGCTCGACCCGCGCGGCATCCTAAACCCCGGCAAGCTCGGCCTGCCCTCTCCGTTCGGCCAACCACCATGGCCATGAAGCTGGCGCCGTGGCCATGAGCCGGCGTCAACTCCCCTACGACCTCAACAGCCGTTCCGTCCTACGAGGCGCTGCCGCCTACCTCGCCATCGCCATCCCGTGCGGCCTCATCATCGGCCTCGTCCACGGAGCCGACTCTTCCGGCAACGAGTCCGGTCTCTGGGTCCTCGCGGCAGTCGTCGTGATCCTGGTTGCGCCAGTGGTGGGCGGCGCGGTGGCGGCCAACGACGAACCGCATGCGCCCCTTTCCCATGCTGCCGCCGCGGTCGGCCTTCCGGCCACCCTGTTCCTCCTTGGACGGACCATCTATGGCGCTGCCAACGGCACCCTGACGGCAGCCGACGTGGTGAGCTTTCTCCTTTATCTATTGGTGTTCATCGGTCTCGCCATCGGCGGTGGTTACCTGGCCTTCCGCCGAGCCCAGAGCCGGTAGCTAGCATCGGCGGCCATCGGCATCCTTGTTATCGACATCGGGACGAGCGGCGTCCGGGCTGCCATCGTCCACCCTGACAGCTCCATCGAGCACGTCCACTACCGACCGGCGCTGCCCGAGACGCCGGCGCCGGGCATGGTCGAGTTCGACGCTACTGCCCTTGCCGGTGCCGCCCTCGAGGTGTCCCGGCAAACCCAGCGCGACGCAGGCGGATCGGTGGACGCGGTCGGCATCGCCAACCAGCGGGCGTCGACGATCGTGTGGGACCGCACGACCGGCGAACCGATCGGACCCGGCATCGGCTGGCAGGACCTCCGCACGATCGGCAGCTGCCTCATGCTGCAGGCACAGGGCTTCCGGCTCGCGCCCAACGCGTCGGCCACAAAGCTCGCCTACCTGCTGGACACGTTCGATTACGACCGCACCCGCAGCGACTTGCTGTTCGGCACGGTCGACACCTGGATCGCGTGGCATCTCTCGGACGGGAAGGTACATGCGACCGACCTGACCAATGCCGGCGTGACCGGCCTCACGAAAGGCGACGGGAGCGGGTGGCAGCCCGACATCCTCAAGGCGCTGCGCATCCCCGAGGGGATGATGCCCACCATCGTCGACTCCAGCGGCCCAATCGGCCAGGCCACCGCGCTGGACGGCGCCCCGCCCATCACCGGGATCGCGGGCGACCAGCAGGCCTCGCTGGTCGGTCAGGGCTGCACCCGGCCCGGCTTGGCGAAGATCACGTTCGGCACCGGCGGCATGCTCGACGCCTGTCTCGGCGCTCGGCCGGGTTTCGACTATCGGGGCGAGGGAGGTTGCTTCCCTATCGTGGCGTGGCGTCGGGCTGGCCGGGTGACGTGGGGCCTCGAGGCGATCATGTTGTCGGCCGGGACCGCAGTCGAGTGGTTGCGCGACGACCTCGGCGTGATCGAATCGTCGGCCGATTCCGCTCATGTCGCGGCGGAGTGCGACGACACGGGTGGCGTGTACTTCGTGCCCGCCCTGCTCGGGCTTGGCACACCGCAATGGGACTTCGGCGCGCGCGGGACGCTGCTCGGATTGACGCGGGGCAGCGGGCGGGCCGAGGTCGTCAGAGCGGTGCTCGAAGGGGTCGCCCACCGCGGCGCCGACCTGCTCGAAGCGGCCGAGACTGACGCCGGCCGATCACTCGACTCCCTGCGGATCGACGGCGGCATGAGCGCCAACCCGGTCTTCCTGCAAGCGCTCGCCAACGCGTGCGGCCGGCCGGTCGAGGTCTCGCCCGTCGTGGAGGCCACCAGCCTGGGCGCCGCCTACCTCGCCGGCATGGCGGTCGGCATCTGGGCCGACGAGGACGACCTCGCCAACGCGTGGAAACCGCGCGCCATCATCGAGCCGACCCGCCGGCTAGATCGTGACCGCTGGCGGGAGGCGGTCGAGCGGGCCCGGGCGTGGGTGCCCGAGCTCTCGACTCTCAGCTTCTGATGACTTTTCACTTGATCTCATGCGCTGTACAGGTGTGATTTCGTGACCTTAGGTGCAAATCCGCTCTCAGCTCACGGATTCGAACTAAAGGTCACGAAATCACACCAGAACGCGAGAAGACGAGCAGATCAGAGCTGGGGCAGCGACTGCTGCACGGAGAGCACGGGCGCCATCAGGTCACCCAGCCGCTCGACCCGCTCCAGCGCCTCACCGGCCTCGAACACCAGGCGTGACGAGTCACCGTCGCCCACCGCCGACTCCAGCTCCGACCAGGTGATCGGCGTCGACGCCGTCGGCCTGGGTCGGGCCCGCAACGAGTAGACCGCGATCGTCGTCTTGAACGACGAGTTCTGGCTCCAGTCGATCAACACCTTGTTGGGCCGCACCGACTTCTCCTGGGTGGTCACGACCAGGTCCGGATGCGCCTTCTCGAGCACCTGGGCGAGACCTAACGAGAACGCCCGTGTCTCGTCGTACGTGGCTTTCGAGTTCAACGGCACATACAGCTGCAATCCCTTGCTCCCCGACGTCTTGACGAAAGATGTCAACGACAGCGAGTCCAACCTGTCCCGCAACATGAACGCCACCCGCCCGCATGTCAACACGTCCGCGCCCGGCCCCGGGTCGAGGTCGAAGACCATAAAGGAGGGCCGCGCCAGGTCCGACGCCACCGCCAGGTTGGGGTGCAGCTCGATGGCGGCCAGGTTGGCCGTCCACACCAGGGCGGCCTGCTCCTCGATCCGGCAGTAGGTCGTGTCGCTCATCTTCACGGTCGGGAGCCACGCCGGCTTGTGCGACGGACAGTTCTTCTCGAAGAACGACCCGCCAACAACGCCGTTCGGGAAGCGCCGCAGCGTGACCGGCCGTCCCACCAGATGAGGCACCATCACCGAAGCGACGCGGGCGTAGTAGTCGATCATCTGGCTTTTGGTGAAACCCGTCTCGGGCCAGAGCACCTTTTCCAGATTCGACAGCGTCAGGTGCCGTCCGCCGATCTCAACATCAACGCCCTTTGGGCTCATGCACTGGCCCGTCGCCGTGCCGGCTTCTTTTTCCCCTCCTCTTCTGCAGCTTTGCCGGCACGGGCCGCTTCGAGGCTTGCTTCCAGGGCGGCCATCAGGTCGACCACCGGCGCAGGCTTCTCCGGCTCGGGGACCTGGGCGATCTCCTGCCCGGCCGCCTTCTTCTCGATCAGCTCGAGCACCTTCTCCCGGTAGGTGTCGTTATATTTCGATGGATCAAACTCGGTCGACAGTGACTCCACCAGTTGCTGCGCCATCGACAGTTCCCGCTCTGACGGCGCGGTCGCCTTGGCAGTCGGCACGTCGAGGTCGTCGAGGCCGATCACCTCGTCGTTGTAGAGCATGGTCGACAGCACCAGCACCCCGTCGCGGGGCCGCAACGCAGCCAGGTATTGCTTGGTCCGCAACACAAATGACCCCAGCGCGACCTTCCCGGTCCGCTCCATGGCCTCGACGAGCAGCGCGTACGGGCGTTCGGCCCGCTCGTCCGGCACCAGGTAGTAGGAATGCTCGAAGTAGATCGGGTCGATGTCGGCCAGGTCGACGAACTCCTCGATGTCGATGGCCCTTGTCGCTTCAGGGTTGATGGTCTGCAGCTCCTCCGGCTCGACGATGACGAAGCGGCCGCCGCCGAGGTCGTATCCCTTGACGATGTGGCTGTACTCGACTTCCTCGCCGTCGATCGAGCACACCCGCTTCTGGTTGATGCGGCCGCCGTCCTTGTCGTGCAGCTGGTTGAAGCGCACGTCCTTCGTTGAGGTGGCGGTGACCAGCTTGACCGGCACGTTTACCAGTCCGAAGCTGACCGACCCGCTCCAAATGGCTCTGGGCATACGTCATTGTCCCCCATCCCGAGTCCCAATCACATCTAACGGTCACACCTGGTTGGCATGATGGCGTCCATGCCCGCTCCGACCATCGAGGACACCGCAGCCCGGCTGGCCAGCCTGCTGACCTACGCCGGCGGCGCCCTGGACGATCCCGAGCACCATGACCTGGTGTTTGAGCGGGCGATCGAGCTGCAGCCCCTGGTCCGGGGGCCGGTTCCGCCCGATGTCTGGGCCGTCGACGGCGGCCAGGCCGTGGTCGCCGACGCCCGGTCGGTGCAGCTGGTGGTGACCCGGGCGGCCCGGGTTCGGTGGCGGGACGGCGAGAGCGCGCTCGAGGAGGAAGGGGAGCTGCGGCCCATGCTGCTGGGCTGCGGCGAGGAGCGGCTGGCGCTCACAGTGCTGGGCGGCCTGCCGGTCCCGCCGGACAGCTCGGTCGACATCAACCTGCTGCGTGACTGGGGTGAATGGCAGGCCGTCCAGCGGTGCGTGCACGAAGCGTCGCCGGGCGGCCTCATCCTGATCGACGGGGACCTGCAGCCCGACTGGCGGATCGCGCCCGCGTACCTCTCTTCGCTACTGGCGTCGGCTGCTGATCGCGGGGTCGTGCTCGCCGGCGTGACCAAACACTCCGCGCTGGCCCGGGGCGCGGCCCCGCTGCTGGGACAGCTGGAGCGCGAGGCGGAGGGCGTGTTCGGACCCCGCGCCATGTGGTGGGCCAAGGTCGCGACGACACGCGAGCCGGTCCGTCGCGTGCTGGCCGCCAAGCTCGATCCCGACGCCCGGTTCGCCTTCCGGGTCGACCTGCCGGACGGCGTCGACGTTCCCGCGAGGCTGGGGATGCTCGCGGCAGTGGCAGACGACGCCGCCTTCCCGGGCTATCCGTACCCGCTCAGCGTCGCCGACCGGCTCGCGGCGTGCCCGTCGTGGATCCGCGATGACGTGTGGCGCCAGGTCGAGGAGAGTTTCGATCGTGCCGGCGTGCCGCTCGATGTGCGGGAGCGGGCGTTCACCGATCGGCACCGTCTGATGGAGCGGGCATGACGTCGAGCGAGGTGCGGGGCCGGCTGTTCGGCAAGAACGTGCTCGAGGCGACGTTTCGGGCCGCGCCGGATGAGGACCTATTTCTGGGCGAGCTGCTGGTCGGCGTGGACGATGCGGCGGGCCGCCGCTACCTGTTCCGGGTCGTCGATGTCACCTATGGGACCGAGCACCGAGAGCCGGGGTGGGCGGAGCGGGTGGCGGGGACGTTGCTGGCCGACGACACGCGGGGTGAGGCCGGCGTCCATCCCCTCCACGAGCAGTCCCGCCGGACGTACCGGGTGGCGACGTGTAGCTGCCTGGGGTACCTCACCGAAGGGGAGTTTCGAAAGCCGAAGAGCCTGCCGACCCAGTTTTCCCGGGTGTTGGCTCCTGAGACCGAAGACTTCGCCTTCTTGGCCAGCCGCATGGGCGATCTACCCGTCGGCCGGTTGCGGAGTGGCGAGACCGTAGTGGACTTCGGAGTGGGCGTTCCTGGGTTGGCCCTTGCGAGCCACGTTGGCATCTTCGCCACGACAGGGATGGGGAAATCAAACCTCATGCGCGTGCTCGCTGCGGGGGTGATGCGAGCCAACGGACGGTACGGGTTGCTCATCGTGGATCCACACGGTGAATACCGGACCGCCCTTGGCCGCCACCCCTGGGCCGCCGTCGGGTTGCGCGTGTACGCGGCCCGTTCGCTGCCTAATACGACGTCGTTGCGGATCAGCCTGGGCGAGTTGACGATCGACGACCTGCGGACCGCCTATGAGTGGTCCCGGCCCCAGGAGGAGGCGCTGTTCGAGCTCGAACGGCATTACGGGGTGGCCGGGCTGAGCTGGCTGGTCGAATTCGCTCACGTCGAGGACCTGCCCGGATTCCGCGACGTGGAGCTGTCCGGTCGCGTCGCGCTGAACACCCTGCAGGTCGTGCACCGGCGGGCCCGTCGGATCGTGGCGTTGCAGTGCATCGCGACCGACGCGGGTGTCTCAGTGGGAGGGCGGGTAATATCCGATCTGCTCGCCGGCAAGGTGGTGCTGATCGATGTCAGCGGGCTGGCCTCGACTGAGGAGGTACTGGTCGCCTCGTACCTGACCCGGCGGGTGCTGGAGGAGTGGCAATCGGCGTACCTCGACGACCCCGACCTTCACGAGCGGATGCCCGTGGTCGCCGTGGTGCTGGAAGAAGCGCAACGGGTGCTATCCGGCAGCAAGGATCGCGAGTCCAACGTCTTTCCCCGCGTGGCGCGCGAAGGCCGCAAATTCAACGTCGGCATCTGCGCCATCACCCAGCAGCCAAAGCTGCTCGACGGCGAGCTGCTCAGCCAGTTCAACACCTTCTTTATCCTCGGGCTGGCCGACGAGAAGGACCGCAACATCCTGCGATCATCGGCCAAGCAGGACATCTCCGCCCTCGGCAAGGAGATCCAGACGCTCATGCCCGGCGAGTGCCTCATCGCCGGCCTGGCGGCGCCGTTCGCCATGCCCGCCAAAGTGGACCTGTATGACGACGTCGTCCGTCGGGCTGCATCCGATCCGCCGCCGGCGCCTCGTGTCGTTGCCGCCCCGAATGTCTCCGCCCTCGTCGACTAACACTAACCCGTGTCCAACGAGGTGGGGAACCTAAGTGACGCTCTGGCGGCCTCAAACCTCCCCAGCGGAGAGGATCTCGGCGGCGGCCCGTTCACCGACGCCGCCGGACCCGACTTCACCCCTCCGCCGGGCTGAAGATCCGCTCGGCGCGCGCCGCCAGTCCAACGATCTCGTCGCGACGCAAGACCTTACGGCCACGCCGTAACCGCCGGCGCACCCGTTCGGCGGGAATGATCCGCACACCGTCCACGACCTTGCCGCGTCGGCGCAGATCCGAACCGTGCACCGCGACGATCGCGCACACATCGACGTCCAGCAGCGTTTCGACCCGGTCGGCCTCGAACGTCACGGGCCTGACCTCGATCGGGTAGTTCTGACGCCGGACCTTGGTGTCGATGACCCAGACGCCGGTTGGGCCAATGACCAGATGATCGATGTTCGCCCGGCTGCCCGGAATCCGGCGGTCGTGGAGCACGACGTACCGGCGGCGCGGCAAACGGGCCAGCAACATCGCCGTCGCCGCTTCCCCCTCCGCGCCCCGCCGCCACCGGTCAGGGTCCGGGTCGGGACGCAGGGCCCACCCGACCAGCGCGATGCCGCCCGCCAGCGCGGTCAGCCCCACCCATCCAATTCGGGGCACACCCCGCCAGCCGGCGAGGATGAGGCCGATCACGGCCATCACGCCGCACGCTCCGCTGACGACGGTCCACCTCCGAGCGGCGCGTCGGGCTCGGCGGAACTGGGCTGTCGCCGACCGTCCGGCCTGGTCCGGCGCCAAGCGCCCCTTTCCCATAAACCCAGCTAATCACATGGTTGTAAGTCGTCGGACCGGCCTGTCATGCTGGGGGCATGCGAGTGGCAGCCATCGGCGACGCCCATCTCGGCCGGTCGTACTACCCCTTCACGACCGAAGGCGGCGTCAACCAGCGGGAATGGGACTTCGAGCAGTCGTTCGCAGCGGCCGTCGACCTCGCCCTGGCCGAGGAGCCCGACCTGGTGGTGTGGCTTGGCGACATCTTCGATCACCCCCGGCCGACCTACCGGTCCTACCGGGTCGCCCAGCGGGCGTTGGCACGGATCCGGGAGCACGGCCGGCGGGCCGTGATCATTACCGGCAATCACGACACGCCTCGCCTGCCCGGCACCGGCAGCCCGTACTCCACGCTGGCCGACAGCTTTCGGGAGATGTACTTCGCCCACCGGCT
>WNFE01008495.1_pt1 | contig 11193 bp, 10 predicted proteins | sample 5400451 | NCBI WGS metagenome assembly WNFE01 (sample SAMN13153344, study PRJNA577476) | soil metagenome | isolation source: 200 cm saprolite under Douglas fir tree site 2 hole 2 | place: USA:California | collected 2015-04-18
AGGAGGCTCCCATGGCAGTCCAGCTAAAGAAACAGACCAGGCCTAGCGAGTACGACGTAGCGGAAGATGATAGGGTTTACATGACTCGCAGCCCCAGCAGTGTACGCAAATATAGACAACCGTTGCAGCAGGACGCTCTTGATGATATTTCTAAGTCACAGGGGCCTTTTATCCAACGCCGGGCCAGCAGCGGTCTGGGCGCCAGCAACGGCATAGCATCCAAAGCTCTTCGTCCATATGTTATGGAAGAAAGGCGTGTTCGCAGGCGGCTCCCTCTATTAGCTATCTTTTTGGGAATGGCAGTCGCGGCTATACTTGCGGTCGGACTAAGTTCTTTTGGCGCCTGGTGGCAAATGCACCAGAATGATGTGCAGTACGGCCGTCCCCGCACGTTCCAGCTCGATGCCGTCGTGGGGCACGGCGATAGCTCTGCTAACCCGACTCATTTTATCATCATCAACCTGGACAGGCACGTGGAGATCATCGAATTTCCTGGCGGCGATGCGACACACGCGCGTATGTATCTTGGTCCCACGCTGTTCGGTGATGGACAGGACCTCACCCCGGTCACAGCGGAGGTCCGCGATGTGAATGGCGATGGGAAGCCTGATTTGATCCTGCACATTCAGGATCAACGCGTTGTTTTTATTAACGACGGCACGATGTTCCGCCCACTAAAACCTGGCGAGAAAGTCAATCTGTAACCCTACTCACAGCCAATAGATCTATGTGAAAAATCGTCATTCAGGATACGGCGTACCAAACCTCGCCACAGTCTATTGGCCCTTCGCCATTTCCGATGATTGAGGAGAGTAGGAGGACCACCAGGGCGGGGGCAAGCCCCGCCCCTACATTTTGGCTGTGTTAGCATCCAAGAAATGTAAGGGCGATCCCTTGCGGACGACGTCTGGGGGACGGTGTGGCCCGGGGAGGGGTGGGAGGGCAATTTCGACCATCCTTTGTAAGGAATTATCATCCACCTGAAAGACCTCAGCTGTCATTTCCTCTACTGCACCACAATGGTCAGATTCATGCCGGTGTGGATCGTACAATAGAGGTGATACACCCCAGCAGTCGCAAAAGGCCCAATGTCGATCGAGCCCCCAGTGACAGTGACATCCTTGACCACCGGCGCTCCCGGCTCCGCGCTGCTCTCAGGCGTTCCGTCAGCCTTCCAGAACCCATTGCGCAGCACATGCTCAACATTGCCATCGTCAACCAGGTGAAGTTTGGACCCTTTCGGCACCAGCACCACATTTTGCAAAAACGTGTTCGCCGACATATGCACCGTTGGCTCCCCATTGGTGGTCGTACTGGCAATGCTGGTTGGGGGATTGGCCGCCACGATCAGCGAGACGATGAACATGCCGGCCACGATGCCGGCCAGCACACTGAGTGCCTTTCCCAGGAAGCCGGGAGCACGGCGCTCGTGTGCACCATCCCGGAAGTTCTGGATCGTTGCCCCGACGCCCGAGACGCTCGCGACCAGCGCACAGGCAAGCAGCACGACAGATGTGGAGAAGGTGACAACATTGCCAGGATGGGTCAGCGCGTAGATGACCGGCGGCACACTGAGGGTGAGCGTTGAGGTGACCAGGGCAACGAATGCACCCAGCAGGGGCGTCCAACGCCATCCGGTGGCGACGGCGCCAGCCACCAGCAAGGTCAGCACGGCGATGATCAAAATGGGAGGCACTACCATCCCAGCGGTAAGAAAGAGGTACGAGAACTGTACCAGGTACGCCAGGGCATTGCCAAGCAATGCTGCGAGCGTGAGCGTGCCAAGAGGCGCCAACGGGGTGCGACCGGGAGCACGTGCACGTCTCCTGGGGTCCACGTGTTCCAGGCGTTCTTCTACTTTAGCCATGGATATATCTCCTTCGTGATGAATACTGCCAACGTATCGATCGTACAGCCAGAAAGCTGCCTCCTGACTCTGGAAGATCAGGAAGAGCGAGCACGGGGTCCTGTCCTCAACAGGATCAAATCAGAGGGAACTCCCTGGCAAAGCCCATTGGCGTCAAGTTAACAGAGCGTGATAAAGGCGTAGCTGCGCGATTCATCGCGCGGGGGTGGGGAGGTATCCCAGGCGAGGCCGCGCCCCACCCCAGCGCCATAAATGTCGCGGCTACGCCCTTAACTTGACGCGTAAGGGGAACTCCCTGGTGAAGCTCCAGCCTGTTAGGACGCGACCCCCGCAGCCCGGTTTTCGAGCAGGTCCTTCACATCGCCGAGTGCGGCCTCCTGTTGCCTTTTGACGCTCCTGGCAACCAGTGGCTCGGCCAGGGCAAAGAAGCCTCCCGGCTTCATCTCGAACTTCCAGGCGACTTTGGTACCCTCCGCCGTCGGCTCGAAGGTGAGCGATCCTTCGACGGGGAAAGGTCCTGCGGTATTTTTCTGGATGCACTTCGTGGGTGGCTCGTACTCGACCACTTCCCTGCTCGACTCGATCTTGCGGCCCAGGAATTTGCGCACTTCCGTGATCTTTGTGCCCAGGCCCACCGGACTCTCGGGCGTTTGCCGTACCTCCACCAGTCCAGTATCATACTGTGGGTTATTCCTGGCATCGGTCAGGTAGGCAAAGACTTCTTCGATCGGACGATTGATAACGATACTCGTTTCTACAGTGACCATCTTGAGAACTCCTTTCATCGCTTGTCGTGAATAATAACGGAGCGAACGTGCATGCTCACTCTCTTTTGACAAATGCCTTCTCGCTCATGTTCGCTGACCTGCAAAACGTGAACTGGTCTTGCAGTGCCTGTTTCTGATGAGAGTGTAGCCGATGATTCTTGCTCTTACCATGAAGAAGGGGCACATGTTCCCCCACATTTTTGTTGGCTTTCGACGATGTGGTATCATGAGGAAGAGCTTGCTTGTGAGGCAGGATGGACACGGGAGACGACCGATGAAGGAACACAGCACCTTTGGCGTGCTGCTCAGGCGCTATCGCCAGGCGGCGGGGCTCTCACAGGAGACCCTGGCGGCCCAGGCCGGTCTGAGCACACGTGCGATCTCCGACCTGGAGCGGGGCATCAATCGCATCCCGCGCTCTGATACGCTTGACCTCCTGGCCGGTGCTCTTCCCCTGACATCGCACCAGCAGAACTTGCTACGCGCCACCGCACGACCCGAGAGAGCTGCTGCCGCATCGCCTGTTTCTTCCTCGCACGGACTTCCTCTCTCCCCCACGGTGTTGATTGGTCGTGAGCAAGAACGTACTCGCGCGCTTGCCCTCATCCAGCGCAGCCAGGTACATCTGCTGACGATCACCGGGCCGAGTGGCGTGGGCAAGACCCGGCTCGCTCTGCAGATTGCTCAGGATCTCTTTGAGGACCTCCCCGATGGTGTCTCCTTCGTGGCGCTGGCTCCCGTCCGTGATGCTGCGCTCGTCCCAGAGGTGATCGGGCAGACCCTTCGCCTGCGCGAGCAGGTAGATGCTCCGATGGCGGAGCAAATCCGTGCATTCTTGCAGCAGAAACACCTCCTGCTCGTCCTTGACAATTTCGAGCACCTACGTGTTTCTACTGCCTCCTCTCGCGCAGGACGACGCGGTCACGCTCTTTCGTGAGCGCGCTCAGGCGGTTCGACCGGGTGGAGTCCGTGATGTGGTGATGGTCACAGCCATTTGTGAACGTGTAGACCGCCTTCCTCTGGCCATCGAGCTAGCCGCGATGCAGGTCAGAGCGCTTTCCTTGTCTGATCTGCTTGAGCGTCTCACCCATCGCTTGACGCTCTTACGTGGCGGTGCCAGGGATCTGCCTGCGCGACAGCAAACGATGCGCGATGCTATTGCCTGGAGCTATGAACTCCTGACAGGAGAACAAAAACGCTGTTTTCGGGCGCTGGGCGTCTTTGTGGGCGGCTGGACAATGGAGGCGGCGGAGGCCGTCTGTTGGGCCGAGGGGGAGACCAGGCCGGACGAGGCCATCCTCACGCTTGCTGCCCTGGTAGACGCCAGCCTGGTTCAGGTGGAGCTGCCGCAGGAGGGGGCAACACGCTTCGGGATGCTGGAGTTGCTGCGGGACTATGCCCTCGAACAGCTGTGCGCGGCTCACGAAGAGGAGGTGTGCTGGCAGCGCCATGCGGCCTATTATGCCCTCCGGGGAGAGTCGGTTGTGTTCTTTGGGCCAGGGCAGGGCGCAGGCGAGGCCCAGTTGGTACTGGACTTTCCCAATGCCCGCGCGGCTTTGCAGTGGGCGGAGGAGCGGCAGGAGGCTGCTCTGGGGCTGCGGCTGGCTCGTACGTTTGGAGGGTTTTGGTTCAGCCATGGCCAGATGGGCGAGGCGGAGGTGTGGCTCGAACGCATGCTGGCCCTGGCCTGGCAGACGGGAGCGCAAGAGACACCACTCGTGTTTCGCGCAGAAGCCCTCTATCACTTAGGAGAAGTCCTGCTCAGCCTCGGCAAGCTGGAGCGGGCCGAAGCCCTCGCCACAGAAGCGCTGGAACGCGCCCGGCAGCGCGAGGACCACAGCGGGATGAGCATGGCCTGCACCATCCTGGGGCTGATCGCCAGGAGGCGTGGTCGGCTCGAGGAAGCAGCGACCTGTTTCACCGAAGGCGACACGCATGCCCAGTTGACCGAACACCTGAGCATCAGGGGCACCGCCTTGCAACATCGTGCGGAGCTGGCCTGGATACAGGGAGACCTGGCACGAGCCACCACGCTGTTTGAAGAAGCCTTGCTGCTCGCGCAGTCCGCCGGGGCCACCTGGATAGTCGCAGCAGGGACCACTCTGCTGGGCCACCTGGCCTGCCAGGTGCAGAACTATGCCCTGGCCACAGCGCGCTACCGGGAAGCGCTCGCGCTCTACCGCACGTTCGGCAGTCCTACCTACACTGCCTGGTGCCTGGAGGGCTTTGCTGCTGCGCTCTGTGCAGAAGGGCACTACAGGCAGGCAACGCGTCTGTGTGCGACAGCGGCGATACTCCGCGAGCAAGCCAGGACGCCATTGCCACCTGTCGAGCAAGAAGCCTTCGAGCAGACGGTCGCCACGGCCAAAGCGGCGCTTGGCGGGCCTACCTTTGCAGAGGAGTGGAACGCAGGTGCCGCGCTCACGCAGGAGCAAGCCATTGATTACGCCTTGTCGTTGGATGCACAAGCGTAAGGGCAACAGGTCGTAGCGAGGTTTGTGGCGTGCAAGGATTCTTGACGTCTATTTTTTCGCACTAGAAACCTTGATTCGGGATGCCTTCTACGTTTATAATCTCCATATGAGAAATGAACGCGTTCACTTTGAGAGATTATAAAGTGTATGTAAACGTATATATTAATATACGCGTACATATAAGGAAGGTGTAGGACATATGACCTCTCCCGTTCCGCTCTTTTGTGATGAATGCGGCGCTGCTAATGGGATGCAAGCCATAGTATGTTTCGCCTGTAACCAGCCGCTCAATCCTTCTTTCCTAGCTCCAACGGTACAGGCCCCCATAACTCCTGTTGCGAGCATGGCCTTTGCTCCTATTTCTACATCTACTGCTAAACCCCTGCTGCCGGGTACGGTGCTGGCTCGACGTTACCGCATCGAGGAGGGAATCGGTCAGGGCGGCTTTGGTATCGTCTACAAGGCCAGAGATATTAATTGGAACAGGCGCGTTGCCATTAAGCAGATCAACCTGCACGCGCTCAATGCCAAGGAGATCATAGAGGCTACAGATTCTTATAATCGCGAGGTGAAGCTGCTCTCCACGCTGGTACACCCAAATCTTCCCCGTATCTACGATCACTTCACCGATCCCGAGCACTGGTACCTCGTGATGGATTTCATAGAAGGTGAGACGCTGGAGGAATATCTCGAGGCTGCTGGGACAAGGCAGAAGAAATACTTCTTTGGACTCCTTCCAGCCAGGAAATCCCTGCCGGCGTCTGCTGCACAAGGCACACAGCAAGCCAGCCGTTTGACGATGAGAGAGGTCCTCGATATCGGGATACAGTTATGCAAAGTGCTCAATTACCTGCACATGCGACAGCCACCTGTCATTTTCCGCGATGTCAAACCTGCCAACATCATGCGCAATCCGCGCGGGCACATCTATTTGATAGATTTTGGCATTGCTCGCCAATTTACGCCGGGGCAGGCCAGAGATACAGGCCCGCTTGGATCTCCCGGCTACGCTGCTCCCGAGCAATATGGCAAGGCGCAAACTACTGTGCAGACCGACGTCTACGGTCTGGGGGCAACACTGCAAACGCTGCTGACAGGCAAGGATCCATTGGAGTTGTCACTGGTAGGGGCACTTGCGGGGCATAAGATTCCAAAGAAACTACAGCGTTTGCTGGATCGCATGCTGGAGCGAGATAGCACCCAGCGGCCAAAAACGATGCACGAGGTGCATAAGAGACTCGAATTTATCAAATTGGGCATTAAAGGGCTGGCAGCACACTTCTCTTTGGGACTTTTGATAGGCTCGCTGCCCGGTCCCATTCTCGTACTGCTGTTCTTGCTGTCTTCCTTGCACATTGCGGGGCCGGGTAATTGGATTGAAGGGATATGGCTCGCGCTGTACTGCACCTGGCCGCTGGCTTTCCTGGCGCAGCTTACAACAGGCATTGTGTTTCTCTGCATTGCATCCAGGCGCATCGTGGGCCTGGGGATGCTTATCATGCTGACGCTGTATATCCTGGATCTGTTCGTGAGATGGATTCCGCTGGGAATGCCAGGTTTTGGTTTTGGCTACTGACAGGTTTCTGCCCGGTAGAAAAACCAGGAAGCCTGAAGGAACGTACCCTTCAGGCTTCTCCGCCACCCTGCTACCCTGTTTTATTAGGACCAATTTACAAAGAATCATGAGATATCCGCTTTACCAGTGTACTCCTCAGGCCACCACCCTTGCCACGTAGCTTCCAGGCCCCTGAGACGTACAACAGCTACTTCCCTCGCCACGTTCCATCCCCAGGCATTCAAATATCATACCTCAGCCGCTTCCCTTTCCATCTTGCCGCCCCACATTTTGAGATGTGGAACGCCTGTGTACCTCTCAAGTCAGCCCGTCTTGCCACTTTACCACCCTATTCCCCCGAGATGTACATGGATGATCCTCCTATACCATGCCCGCTGTTTATTCACAGCTTTTCCTCTTCCACCCCTTAAAAGGACTATCTCACTTTCCCCCTGTTACAAGACAAAATATACCATAGCGTCGTGACTAAGCAATGAATAGAAACATATCATTTATGACGTTTTTTTCATTTTGTGCGTAGAGTCAAATATGCAAATCATTACAGTTTTTTCATCCTTTTAATTTGACGTCCTCGCTACCAGTTCTATTTCGTTATTTTTTGTTTTGTGCCGCCTGCGGCGGCACAAAACGAAAGAAAAAAGGGTTTTGCGAGGACACCTCGCGCTCCGGCAGGGGCTCTGCCCCTGCACCCCGTGAGAAACCAACAACGAAAGAAAAAGGGGTTTTGCGAGGACACCTCGCGCTCCGGCAGGGGCTCTGCCCCTGCACCCCGTGAGAAACCAACAATGTAGTGCCAGGACATCCACCGGTTATGGTACAATAATCCACAGTAAAGCCTAAGTCAGTTGGAGAAGAGCAGACGTGTAGGTCTATCGAGAGGAGGTCATGGGAGCAATGGGAACGTATGTTATGTTGAGCCGTTTAAGTCCAGAGGGAGTGAAGACCCTCAAGAAAAATCCAGATCGAATCAAGGCGGTGAACAGCGAGGTTGAGGCGTTAGGAGCAAAGGTGCTGTCACAATATGCCTTACTGGGAGCATACGACTTCATCACTGTGCTGGAAGCTCCAGACCCGGAGACGGTAGCACGGGTTTCGGTGGAGTTGGGGATGCGTGGTACGGCTAGCTTTGAGACACTTGCGGCTATTCCTGTAGACACTTTTATTGCCTCACTGAAGAAGAGTTAGGTTACCTGTTAACTTCTCATCTCTTAGCGGAAACTGTACAACTTGCTACTGGTACACAGGTGCTGATGCTGAACTCGGCAGCGGACCCCTTTGTGCAGGTAGCGGCAAAGCAGCCCGGCATAGGTTCCATCACGCTAGCCGAAGACAATATTGCCGCACTGCAATCTGTTCAGTCTGCGCTTGAGCGGGAACAGGGCGCCCGCAAACAGGGCATTTACTATACCCCTTTTCATCAGTACATCTCTGAGCAACCGCCAGCAACCATCGATGTAGCAATCATGAATCTGCTCTACCAGCCGGGCAATGCCTGGATGTACTACGGGCTGCGGGCGGCAGTATACGCGCTCAAGCCCGGAGGGAGCCTGTATGTCGTTGGAGCCAAAGAGCGCGGCGTACTCAGCATAGCGAAGCGCATGCAGGCTTATTTCGGGAATGTCGAGACGCTGGCCAGCGGCAAGGGGCAGCGCGTGGTACGCTCGCTCAAGGAAGCTGGGCAACAGTATGATGCCGTGTTCCTGGACGACATATCTCTCGTCCCAGCGGGTTTTGCCTCCGGGAAGCTGGACGAAGGGACGCGGCTATTGCTGGAAGCATTAGAGGTGCATACGACGGACGCAGCGCTGGATATGGGCTGCGGGTCTGGCTTCATCGGCATATACATCGCACGCCTGGCACACAAAGGCAGCGTGACAATGGTTGATGCCAGCCTGGCGGCGGTGGATGCAGCACAGCAGAACGTTGAGCAGAGTGGCCTGCCAAATATAGCAGTAGTAGCGAGCAACGGGGCGCAGGCAGTGTCAGCGCAGCGCTTCGACCTGGTAGTGACCAATCCTCCATTCCACCTGGGTGGTATACAGACGACGCAGATCGCCGAGGGTTTTATCCGTGAGGCGGCGCAGGTATTGCGACCTCGCGGGCGCTTCTACCTGGTCGCTAACCGTTTTCTGAAGTACGAGCCAACCATACGAGCATGCTTTAAGCTGGTAGAGGAGGTCGGCGGCAATACACGCTTCAAGGTTTTGCGGGCAGCGAAGTCCTAAGTTGCCTGGGGAAGCGTATCGATCTCTTGTACCTCGTCCGGTGACCGCTTGCTTTCGCCCTCCTGCTGAAGAGCGGCGGGTGAAGTGTTAGCCTCGGCGGTTCGTACACCTTCATGGCTCAGACCTGGCGCGGCTTTCCTTCTATTAATAGACGCTCCAGCATGTGAAAACTATGCCATCAATTTTAACATTTACAGGTTGGGATTGGCCAAATAGAGTTGATTGGTATGCTTGACACTGCTGGGTATATTATCCCAACGTAAGTGAAGGAGTTTCGAGCTTCTCCGTCAGATCATTCACCTCTCTTGTGTGACTCGACTCACACTATCAGTATCAAAAATGTGCTACACTCTGGATCAGTGGTGATAGCGGAACTATGGATGCTAACACTCTGTAGCCCTAAAAAGTAGAAGTCTGTACGTCTATCGGTTAGACGGTCAGAGTAGTAGGCATTTCCGCGTCGACAGATACTATTGTTGGTTTGAACACAACAAGGATGCCAGGCCATGAATATGCTCCCATCGGCTCACATGTCGAGCACGTTGCCGCCTCTTTACACTTCCTGGATGGAGCAGATCCTTACAGGGCCTATTCCAGAGGAGACCGAGGCCGCATGTGACCATTGCGCCATGTGTGTTCAAGCGCACACTCGACCAGCCGACTCCAACTATCTCTTCAATCCTCAGACGAAGTGTTGTACGTATATGCCCAGGCTGCCTAACTTCCTGGTTGGGCGCATCCTCGAAGACCCTGACCCCGACCTTCTCAGGGGGCGCATGAGTGTTGAAGCACGCATCCGCAGAAAGGTTGCCGTCACCCCACTCGGCCTGGCCAGTGATCCTGTACAAGTCTCACTGTTTGCTTGTTTTCCAGGGAAACTGAGCTTCAGAAGCCAGGTATCGTCGTTTCGTTCAGTCGTGTTTTTGTCCCTGGCAAGTAGCCAGGAGACGATGTGCAAACAAAAGGAGTCCCGCATGAAGGACAAGAAAAACCAAAAGGTTAAGAGAGACAAAAAGAGCATGAAGACCCCGAAAAAGGACCTGAAGACCCCGGCGGTCCCGGTACCCACAACTGCCACAGAACTGAGCGAGGAAGACTTGAAAAAAGTTACTGGCGGGGTTGGACGCAAAGCAGGGGGTGATCAGATCATAATCCAGGGATAAAGCATATCGTGTGGTATCTCGGGCTGCAGACTACGGGCAGCACAGCAGAAAGATGACCAATGAAAGGAGTCCGCATGAAGGACAAAAAAAACAAAAAAGACAAGAAAGAAAAAAAGGACCTGAAATCTCAGCCCCTGACAGAGTTGACCGATGAGCAGTTGCAGCAGGCCGTTGGCGGAGTTGGCCCATCCTCCAGCTCGATTCCTGCCACCGGCGATGAAGTCTTAGTGTCGTTCGAGGGAGGTAACCCCGATCGCCCTTATGTATTAGGGAGCCTCTGGAATAGCAAGCCTGGTTCCTAGTGCAGTCTCGAGCAAGGAAGCCAGGAGGAGCATACGCTTCCCTGGCGATAGAAACAAAGCATACTGGTGTGACCCACATTGCATGCCCTTTCACGACTCTGTTGACGAACGCGACTTTTAGTTGAAAGAACATCAAGCCGCGATCCGGTCAGGCAGGGCAGGAGCCGATGCCAACTGAGCGAAATGGGACCGACGAGTCTTCCCACGAGGCACATGCGTCAGAACTGCATCAATGCGTACCAAGTTGATGGCTGTAGCCGTTAAGACCTGCTGCAAATGGGTTCGGGCCAGTCCATCGTAGCGGGCCCGTCGCAGGCCCATGGCTCGTACCCCCTGCGACAGAGTGCCCTCAATGCCCGAACGCAAGGCATACTGTTGCCGAAACTCAGGAGTGTGTTGTTCCCGTCGTCGCGCCTGTAAGGCTTCATGAGCGGCTTGTGGGCGCACATGGAGCACCCGGCCAGTGGTCTGGGAACGGGTACAGTCGCTGCGTACTGGACAAGCAGCACAGGTCTGGGCAGCAAAGACGATCTCCATGCGTTCTCCCGCCTGGCTCAAGCGGGCACTGGTTTGCCCTTGGGGACACGTTGCTTGCCCCGTGGTCCAATCGATGGAAAAATGCGCCAGATCAAAGCCTTTGCCTGCTTTGGCCTGCCAACTGCTGTCAGGCATGGTGGGACCTACCAGCCTGATCCCTTGCTTCTGACTGCTGACAAGCAGGTCGGCGTCCACATACCCCGTATCCACGATCTGCTCCTCCGGCTTGAGGTGGGCTTTCACCAACTCCTCTTGAATGGTGGCAGTCATTTCCACATCCTG
>WNFE01010572.1_pt1 | contig 11190 bp, 12 predicted proteins | sample 5400451 | NCBI WGS metagenome assembly WNFE01 (sample SAMN13153344, study PRJNA577476) | soil metagenome | isolation source: 200 cm saprolite under Douglas fir tree site 2 hole 2 | place: USA:California | collected 2015-04-18
CCTGAGCCCCCAACAAAGCAACGGGATGAAGAGCCCGGCGCGCAGCTCGTAGATCAGGCTCCAGACTGGACCATCGAGGTCGATGTCCGCGGGCGTTAGCCCCAACAACAGCAGCTGACGCGCAAAGCTCGATAGGGTGAGTGGACTAAGCCAGACCACAGAAAACGCCGTTGCGTCCTCCCGGCCGGGAAAGTCCTTCGTGCTTAACGTCACCGCAACGGCCACAATTATCGCAACCAGAAAGCAGGGATACAGCCGCACAAGGCGGCCAAGCTGAAACCGCCAATATGGCACGGGCTCTCTGCCAAACAACCGGATGGACAGCACGAATCCGCTGAGAACAAAAAAGAAAATTACGCTCGTATGGCCGAGAGTTAAAGTAGATTTCAGGAGTATTTCCGCCCATGAACCCTCGGGCGCATGTAATCGAGCCGCCGAATGCAAAAGCAAAACTGTTAGTGCAGCAATACCACGGGCACCATCCAGTGCAGAATACCGTCCTGCCCTGATTTCTTGTGATTGCATGTTTAGTGACCGCGAAGCGTCCATACTGGGGTCAGCCCAAACGCGCCGGAACGGGAGCAGGATGAAGCGCCTGTCGACCATGATCGCTCTGCTATCAACTCTTCCCAAAAAAAAGCCATGCGTAAATGCCCCTAAACGCGTAAACAAATGCTCCCGGGCTTGACTTCAAGCAATTAGTCGCAAGCTTCTTTCGCTCTAGGCAAATGATTCCAACCGTGTGGATATAGGTCTTCATCGCGGTAATAACCGACAAGACAAATCGCACCCTTGGGCAAACGCTCAGTTCCTAGGGCTGTTGGTATAAGAGCTGACAACTGATCAATCCGCCGGGGCATCTTAAGGGTAATCGCACGACCCGTAGGTTATCACAGCGCAGCGTTGGAGCTTGCTGTGGACAGGATCCGAATGGTGGTTATGGAGAATTCGCGCGGGGCAGCAACGATGCGTGCACTTTGGCGTAGTCTTTAGCAACCCGGGCCGCCCGATAATACTCCGAACCACTTTTCGAGCCGGCTCTAAACGCCTGAAGGGATCCGACATCAGCTTGCCGAGTGCTGCTGCGATCTCTTTCGGGGGATTCGGGTTTAACGAGCACACTGGCTTTGCCAAAATCGAGCAATTCTGGAGTACCTCCGACCGACGTGCCCACTATAGCGCAGCCGGCTTCTCGCGCATCAGCGGTCGCTAACCCGAACGGCTCTGCATGGGATGCCATTACAAAAATGTCGGCCTTGGTTAATATCTCACCTGGGTTCTTGACGTAACTGAGGAATATGACTCGGTCGGCAATATTAAGTCTTTTAGAGAGTTTGATCAGCGCTTGCCTGTCGGGACCATCACCCACCACGTAGAGTTGCCAGGCTGGCTGTGCGGAAGCAATTTCTGCGAACGCTGCAATGAGATCCTGGACGCCCTTTCTGCGATGGAGCCCACAAACTGTCGTGATGAATAGCGGCCGAATTCCATCAAGTACCTTGGCATCGATTTTTTCGAAACGACCTCGCGCGGCGAACCATTGGGACCGTTCAAAACAACCTCGACTTTTTTCGGGTTGTAGCCTCGCCCACGCGAGACGTCGCGGTGAGTTTTTTTAAAATCGACGATTGTTAGCAGCCTGAGGCCTAGCGTTGCGCTTTGCGCAAACGCACACCCGCGCCCCCCCCGTTTTCTGCGATGAACTCTATTCCGGCCTTTTCGAGCGCGGTTTTGATCTTCGTCAAAGTATCGAGCCTAATTTTCAATTCGCCTTCCATCGACTCTATGCGCTTAACGGTCTCCAGGGAGACGTCAGCAGCTTCGGCTAGTTCTGCCTGCCCAAGCCGCAAGATTGGAGCACCTTTTTGGTGACCGGCGGAGCTATGCCAAAGTTCCCATGCGCAAGCGACACCTCAAATCCCGTCCATTCGAAAGAAAGGGAGCGATACGAGCGTCGTGCATATTCGAGGCGCAAGCGCGCCCTGCGCGCTATGTGACGAAGGCCCGCGCTTTCAAATGCCGAGGATGCCAATCCGTGAGTTTTCTCCGGCAGCTATCGATGATCGTCGCTCTCGTGGCGCCCTTCCAGGTTGCGCATGCGATAGCGGTCATGATCGTCGAGAACTACCGGGTCTTGGGAACTGTGGTTGCCCTCGTGATTATCTACCGGGTCGCAGTGTTCATGGAGAACTGGTGAGCGAGTGTGCTGCAATTTGGAGAGTGTCTCCGGGCTTTGGACATGCAAGCGCGCGCTGCGCGCATTGGGTCCCGTGCGAGTTAAGTTTGGCCACTTTACGTTCCGTTTGGTGCAAGGATAGAAAATAGAAGCTCGACCTCGCCTTGGATCGTCGAACGCGCCGATTTGATTGAGCAATCTTAAGTTGTAGATGTATTCTAGTTGAGAGGTTGTTGATCGCTGGCTGGTTTGGCAGAACGAAGCCAAGAATTGCAGCAATTTCAAAGAGCCGATATCAACTGGTGGTATCGCGCGCTGTGCCACGCGCTCGGTTCCGATGGGCTGGCTTCATAATTGGTGGCCAGGCTTTCACAAAAGCTTGGTGTCACCGAAGCACGAACATGATCGCTCGATGGCGTTGTATAAAAGCCGGCAATGCGACATCCGGTGCCATTTGGCAGAACGAACCCACCCGGAGATTTGGCAGAACGAACCCAAACTGTATAACTCTGCCTTGCGATCTAGCGCGAGGCTGATGGCCACCGCCGACGGGCGCAACTGGATTTGCAAGGGCTTCCATGCTGTTCGCGGCATAAACCTGAAAGCCTAACCCTATGATATGAAGCCGCCTCCACGGGCCGCGGGAAGGTAGAATGACGGGCATTGACATAGCGGCACAACCAATTGTCCCCGAATACCAGGATATCGTAAAAGTCCTGAAGTCCCTTATGATCGAGCATTCGCTGCCATTATGGTCCGGCGAAGGCTGGGATCCGGCAGCCGGCGGATTTGTCGAAAAACTCGATATCGAGGGCAGGGCGGATCGTGCGGCGCCGCGGCGGGTCCGCGTTCAAGCGCGCCAGATCTATTGTTTTGCCAAAGCCGCTCGAATGGGCTGGTATCCAGAAGGCCGCGAAATCGCGATGAAGGGCCTGGATTATCTTTTGGCGAAAGCCAAAAGCCCCGATGGCCGGCCGGGCTTCGTTCACCTGCTCGATTCGGACGGGTCTACCATGAACGCGACGCGCGATAGCTATGACCACGCATTCGTGCTGCTCGCGCTGTCCACCGTATTTCAGATAAGCAAGGATGCTCAGGTCCGGAACGAGATCGAATCGTTGCTCGGGTTTATCGACCGGGACCTGCGATCGCCCAATGGCGGCTTCATCGAGGGAATTCCCGCGACGATGCCGCGCCGACAAAATCCGCAGATGCATCTGTTCGAGGCGATGATCGCAACATTCGACGCCACGAGCGATCCCGTATTTCAGAATCGCGCCGGCGAATTGTACAGTCTCTTCGTCGCGAATTTGTACGATCCGCGACGTCAGGTGCTCGGCGAATATTTTGAAGAGGATTGGTCGAGAATAGAGCCTGTCAGTGTTGAGCCTGGGCATCAGGCGGAATGGGTATGGCTGCTCAAGGGCTTTGAGCGGATCACGGGCTGCCCGACCGCCCGGCATCGCTCCCAGTTGCTCGCTTCGGGGCTGCGATATCGCGACGACGTGACGGGCTGTCTGTTCGACGAGGGCGACGCCGACGGGAACATCAGAAAGTTCACACGGCGCTGCTGGCCGCAGACGGAGATCGCCAAGGCCTGGATCGCGCAGGCGGAGGCGGGAGAGCCGGGTTCGGCCGATCAGGCACGTGAAGCGCTAGGTCGCCTGTACCGACACTATCTGCGCCATCCCGTCCTGGGAGGCTGGTACGATCAATTCGATCCTGACGGCCGATCATTGGTCGATTCCATTCCGGCCTCCTCATTTTATCACATTCTCTGCGCGATCGCGGAAGCGGATCGGGTTCTCGGCTAGCGGCAGCAGGGTGAAAAAGGCAATTGAAGAACAAACCGGGTGGCGGGTATCGTTCGATCGCCCGAATTGTGTAGCGGCCCGTCATTTACCCTGTTTCTTATCCCCCATTTGGAGGAGATCGGACCTGATATAGTGGGGGCTTGGCAGGCTGAGCTGCTACCGAAGTTCCAATCATGACAGACTCTGACCCAACGGATGACCGGCGTTCAACGCTATGCGCACGAAATTGTCGCCTCGCTTGAGAAAATCCTTTCCGAAGACGGCGATATCGCGAAGCGGCTCGGATTTCGCCTCATCTTGCCGGGCGAAGTGGAAGTAAAACCTGCGCTTTCGCAAATCGACGTTTGCCGGACAAGGTTCGGCTCGGGCCATGCCTGGGACCAATTCGTCTTGCCCTGGTATGCGAGATCCGGCGTCCTGAGCCTTGGAAATTTCGGTCCGATAGCCGCGCGAAACCACATCGTTTGCATTCATGACGCGAATACGTTCGTCGAGCCGGAAAGTTATTCGCGCCGTTTCGGCTTGGCTTATCGGACACTGCTGCCGCTGATTGGCAGGCGAGCCAGCAGGGTTGCGACCGTATCGCAGTTTTCCGCGGATATGCTGATCAAGTACGGGGTCTGCCGACGCGAAAAGATCTTCATCGCGCCCAACGGCCATGAGCACGCGCTGCGGTGGGATGCCAGCCGGGCCGAAATTCCACTCCTCAAGGTCTTGAAACGACCTTACGTGCTCTTGCTGGGCAGCAGCGCGAAGCACAAGAATGTCGATGTCATTCTCAAACAGGCGCAGGGACTTGATGCTGCGGGCATCGACATCGTCATCGTCGGCGCGGCATCGAGTATTTTTTCCGCGACAGCGCCCGGTCATCAGCGATCCAACATTCACTACGCCGGCTATGTTGGCGATGACGACCTGGCCGCGCTCTACGAGGCGGCGCTATGCTTGGCATTCCCTTCCAAGACGGAGGGATTCGGAATTCCGCCGCTGGAGGCAATGGCCAGGGGCTGCCCCGTCATCTCCTCGAACGCGGCAAGCCTTGTCGAGGTGGGAGGCGATGCGGTCACTTATGTGGATCCCGATCACGGCAATGGCTGGCGCGACGCGATCATTGGCTTGGCAGGAAACCAGGATCTTCGCGCGGCGATGGCGACGCGGGGACGAACGAGAGCGGCGCTGTTTTCCTGGAAACGCAGCGCGCGGCTTTACCTCGATGAAATCCTGCGCCTGCGCACTTAGCCGGGGTCTTAGCTATCTTCTCAAGATCAGCCACGCCACAGAGGCCCACATTGAGAGGCTTACGGCGAGCGCGAGGATCCACGGCCAAGGCGACGAACCCCGCAGGCCGTCTTCAGTTCTAAGCCCGGCGTGCCGGATCGCGTGATCGATCCGACGGATACGTCTGGCCGTCGGTCGCGCGTAGAAATATCGGTCGCTAAACTCTGACATGGCTGTCCCCTACCGAACAAAACTCAACGAATGGGTTCGCGGAATGGTTCAACTGTGGACAATATTCGACCATTGTGAGGAACGGCGGAGGTGTTTTTTTACCGCTTCTCCCTGGTCCATGCCCGCAGCGTCCGGGGGAAATCTCCCAACAGCACCATTAAACGGGTTGCAAGAACGCCGGCACTTTGTTGCAGTGCAAAATCCGGGTTATGATCGGTTGAGCCGGCGATTCTGGAACCAAATGATGACTACAGGCACGGTAAAGTCGTTTAATCCGTCAAAAGGCTACGGATTTATAAAGACGGAGGGCGGCGCAGACGTTTTTGTCCATCTCTCCGCGGTCCGGACGGCCGGTTTCAGGGATCTCCGGAAGGGCCAGAAAGTAAGCTTTGAAATTTTCGATAACCAAGGCAAGGCGGCCGCGAGAAATCTGCACATAAATGGGCCCGCAGAAGACGATTCAGGGCATAATTTGAGCTTGGCCGAAATGGGGCCCGAAATTACGCGGTGCAACATGAGTCAAAAAAAGACGGAACAATCGGCAAAAAAACGCACATGGATTGCGCGCGCCGCTCTTGAAGCGGCCTTGGCCGAGACTGTCCGGGGAAGCGACTCACGCTGTGAGGGTCTCATCGAAATTATTGTCGAACGCGTTGTGCCCGGGTCGCCTGACGGTGCCAATTGGGCCGTCAAAGGCGTGAAATACGGAAAGGCGGAGCGCGAACCCTGCAGCGCTGCCATATCCAAGTTTGTGGAAGAAAGTCAGAGCGAATTCGAAGTCTCGGACTGGACCTAGGTGCCCAAGATCGGAGTTGCATTATCGGGGTTACGCGCCGTCAGTCCGACTGACCGTCGCTCAATCAGCTTGGTCATTCCTGTACTCGACGAATTTCTTGTAGGTCCAACGCCGCCCGTCATGGCGTCGCCAAACCTTTCCAGACACGAGCCGACCCGCAATCGATCGCCTGGGGATGACGACCGTCCAAAGGTGCCAAACGCCCACCCAGGCCGGCCGCGACCGCGGACTCTCATTTTGTTCAAAATCCTGACTGCCTGCGACCATTCTGCAGTCTCGCGGAGATAAGGCGCCAAGTGGAGGTATGATCGCTCGGATCGCGGATCCGAACGGGGACCATGTTCGGTGCGAAGATGCTATCGGGTTTCGATGACCGCGCAACGAAAGCCGCGCGTTAAGCTTGATGTCGATGCCGCGGGTTAATTCTGGAACCGCAGATAGAGATCGCAACCATCGCGTCAGCCACGCCTTGATTCCGGGCAAGCCGAGTTGTCGGCGCAGATAGTCTGGTCGCGCTCGGTGTGACGTGAGAGATCGCTGGGCTGGGCGGTGCATTTTGGAAGGGAGAGTTGAACCCCAAGGTTCTGACCGCCGGCAACCCATCCTGCGGGCGCGCCGAGATCCCCGCCTGTTTCGACGCTTCCTCCTGGAAGCTGACGTCATTGGCAGATCCCTGCCAAAAATTGGGCTTGACCATGTCAAACGGGGATGTTGCACTGCAACTATCGCATTGCAGTAGTTCGGAGTTTTTTGCATGGACGAAATAGTTGATCGGGCGTTGCACACCTACGGGTTGACCCGCGAATTGGATGCCGCCCGGATTGCGCAATCCAGAGAGAAAATTATTCGATATATCGACACGCTCGGCTCTGCCGGACAAAATGACACGCATCAGTTGGCCGTGTATGCGCTGGCGTATTTGAAAGAATTACACGAGGGGCCAGACCCGCGGTTCACGGGCTGCTAGTCGCGCGATTTTGGTCTGTGAACTCTGCCGTATGCGGTGGACATCATACCGATGAGGAATGAAGTTCTCGCCGCGGCAGCATATCGTCGAAAGACGGCACGATCGAAGGTGCGGATCTACCATCGAGCTCGGCAAGTCGATCAACCAACAATTGCAGACGCGGAGGCAGTTCTGGAGCTTCTCGCCTGAGCGTCTCGCGAAGCCGCTCCCCGATCTCATCGCAGATCGCGCGGCTGTGGATGTGATCGATCCGTATATCTGCGGCGTTCTTTTTCGACATAACAAGATCCAGCAAGATCCGACTTGAATTCAATAGCTCCCTGCCAGGTTCCAAACAGGTAAATAGCGCCAAATGGATTTCCGCGTTGGTGAAAAAAGAGTAAAAATTGACGCGTGCATCGCCCCGGCGCTGACCCTGCATGGTATGTCAAATCCCGCGTTTCACATATTTCCGCCGGACCAGACGATTCAAACTCGGGTTAGTTGAAGAATGCGAACCCGCAAAAATGGCTTCGGGGAGGGCCAGGAAGGCGAAACGCTAGAACAGCAGCCACAAAATGCCACTAGCGACCCAACGAGCCGTGACGATAATAATCCCCGTTCCTTCCAGTGCCGTAATCAATATCGATCCGACCGCTATCGTGATCACACCGAAGGCGAGACCGGTCCATCGCTCGCACCAAATTCTGTCTCTGTCCTGTAAAGCCGGCTGAATGAATCCTGCTATGGCGAAATATGCGGGACCTATCGTGGCAATCAGGCTGCGAGAAATCAGCAGCAAAAGATCGGCGCCAGTCATGTCGGCAAGGCGCGTCCTGAACAAACCGAACGGGAAGATCTTGTGAAAGACAATGTAGGCAGCCAATAGAAAAAGAAAATACCGCAGCGCCATTGCGGTTCCGCGTTCAAACCTGTTGCTGTCAGCAGGAGTTTTGGAAGGCACAGAAAAACCTGGCCGCTGAATAAAAAAGAATCACTACCGCAAATTCGAATTGATCTTAGTTGCTTACAAGATTGCCGGAAGCCGCAAATGTGGGCGGTAAATCCATTTTTTGGGCGCAGAGCTGGGTTCGAGCTCAGTGCCAGTCCGCAACTTCTGGGCTGCCGCGTGCTCCGAAGCTCATCATTGCTTTGCCTCGGCGGCGGCTCACCTCAAACTGTCCGGCGGAGATTGCTGGTGGACCGGATTTACCGGATTTATTTGAAAGTTTGCTTGCACCCGCTATTTCGCTGGGGGAAGATTGCCGGCCATTAAAGCCGAAACAAATTCAATAAGCAGCATTTCGAATGTTGAGAACCTTGCTTGCTCGATTTCGCGCGAAACGCGTTTCGTCGCCGCCTCCTGAGACGCCGGCATATCTGCAGAAAGCGCCTGTCCTGCAGAAAGCGCCTATCTTGCAGAAGGCGTCTGTCGAGCAAATCTGGAGCTCATGGCGATACGAGAAACCGGCGCCAATATCAGCAAACGCTGCCGAGCGCGTGAACCAGCTCAAACGGATTGGTGAGTACGAAACGGCGTTGCAGGTGGCGCTGGCCGAGGTCAAGCTGGAGGAGCAAGGCGGCCGCATCACAGGCGAGCACGCGACGGTCCCGTGGTATTACTGGGAGGCAGCCACGATCTATTGGAAGCTCAAGCGATACGATGAAGAGGCCGCCTTGATCCGGCGTTTTGCCCGCAATTACGATGTTCATTTCAAGGCATTTTCGAAGCGCTATCGATCGAGGCCCGGCGCCCACGAGGCTTGGGCCGCAAAATTTCTGGAACGCCTTGATAAGGCAAAAGCTGCGGCGGCCGCTCGTCGTGAAGACAACGCCAATTGAACGGCAGCCATCTGAATTTTCTCAGTCGGCGAAGCCAAAGCCACACCCGCCCTGTCAGCCGTCAGTTCATTTTGAGCGTTGTTGCTCTATTCCAGCGCCAGCTCCTGATATCCCTTGGCTGCCACCTCGTCGCATCTTGCGCGGTAGGCGGGAGCACTGCCGCTGTAGCGTGCGACGATACGCGTCTGCTTGCCCGTCACATTGCTGTTATATCCGGTCATCCAGGAATTGACTTCGCTGGAAAGCAGACCCACGCCCAGCGCCTTGACGTGATCGGTCCAGGAGGTCACTCCCGCTGCCGTGGCCTCCACGCGCGTCAGGTTGGATTCCCGCGCGTAGCGGATCAGACCGGTCACCCAATCGACATTGTATTCGATGCTGCGCGGAATATTGCCGAGTGCCGTGTGCGGTCCCATCAGCATCATCATGTTGGGGAAGCCGTCGACCATGACGCCGAGAAAAGTCCGCGGCCCGTTCTTCCACTTGTCTTTTAGTCCGATGCCGTCCACGCCTTGGAAGTTGATCTGATCGAAGCTTCCGGTGATGGCATCGAAGCCGGTCGCGTAGATGATGATGTCGAATTCGTATTCCTTGACGCTGGTCTTGATGCCATCAGGCGTGATCCGCTCGATCGGTGTTTCCGTGATGTCCACCAGATCGACATTGTCCTGGTTGTAGGCCTCGTAGTAGAAGGTCTCCAGCGGCAGCCGGCGGGTGCCGAAGCCGTGGTTCTTCGGAACAAGCTTTTCCGCGACCTTTTGATCCTTCACACGTTGGCGGATCTTCCTCGCCACGAAGTCACTGATCACAGCGTTCGCTTTCCGGTCGACCAGAATGTCGCGAAAATTACCTTGCCAGATGCCGAAGCCACGCTCGGCATACAGCTTTTCGAAGAAGGCCTCGCGCTCCTGTTCCGTAACCTCAAAAGTCCCGCGCGGGTCCGGCGTATGCAGAAAGCAGGCGAAGGTCTCCTGGCATCGCTTGAACATCTCGGGATAACCGGACTTGATCTTTTGCTGCGTCTCCGCGTCGATCTTGCCGTTGTGGAGCGGCGCGCACCAGTTCGGTGTGCGCTGGAATACCGTCAAGTGTCCGACGCTCCGGGCGATGGTCTGGATGGTCTGCACGCCGGTGGCGCCGGTTCCGATCACCGCCACCCGTTGGCCTGTGAAGTCGACCGGCTCATGCGGCCATCTGGCGGTGTGAAAGGATTTGCCCCGAAACGTGTCCACGCCTTCGATCCGCGGCATCGTAGGGGCGGACAGCGGCCCGATGGCGGTGATCAGGAAGCGCGCGCGGAAGCGGCTGCCGTCTTGCAGCGTGACGTTCCAGCTGCGCGTATCCTCCCCGTAGATTGCCGCGGCGACCCGGCTGCGGAACTGGATGTCGCGGCGCAGGTCGAACTTGTCGGCCACGAGATTGAGATAGCGCAGCGTCTCCGGCTGGCCGGCGAAATGCTCGGACCAGTCCCATTCCTGCAGCAGTTCCTTCGAAAAGGAGTAGCCGTAGGAATAGCTTTCGGAATCGAAGCGCGCGCCCGGGTAGCGGTTCCAGTACCAGGTGCCGCCGACGCCGGTGCCGGCCTCGAACACCCGCACCCGCATCCCGAGTTCGCGCAATCGGTAAAGCTGGTACATGCCCGACATGCCCGCCCCGATGATGATGGCGTCGTACTCGAGAGCCGGCGCCGCGCCGGGCGGAGTTTTCGTTTCGCGTGAGGCGGCCATGTTCTGTTATCCGCGCCGCACGCTTGCGCCGCCGTCCACCGGAAGCGTGACGCCGGTGATGAAGCTGGCTTCGTCGGAAGCCAGGAAGAGCGCGGCGTTGGCGACGTCCCAGCCGGTGCCCATCTTCTTGCGTAGCGGCACTTTGGCGTCGCGTTCGGCTTCGACTTCGGCGCGGCTTTTCCTGAATTCGCGGGCGCGGGTGTCGACCGCCATCGGTGTATTCATCAGGCCGGGCAGGATGACGTTGGCGCGGATGCCGTACTGGGCGTTCTGGTAGGCGAGTTGCTCGGTGAACGCGACCATCGCCGATTTGGTCGCCTTGTAGGCGACATAGGGATAGGTGGTGATGACGGCCATCGAGGAGATGTTGATGATGGCGCCGCTGTTCTGCCGGCGCATGATCGGGATCACGTGTTTCGCTGCGAAGATACAGCTCTTGA
>WNFE01003826.1_pt1 | contig 11189 bp, 11 predicted proteins | sample 5400451 | NCBI WGS metagenome assembly WNFE01 (sample SAMN13153344, study PRJNA577476) | soil metagenome | isolation source: 200 cm saprolite under Douglas fir tree site 2 hole 2 | place: USA:California | collected 2015-04-18
GTGACCATCGGCGTCGCCGCCTATCGTGATGAAAACGAACTCACCCTTGGCCGGCTTTTCGTTCTGCCGTTTCGCAAACAACGCGAGTGGCGTTTGCCAAACGGCGAAGCGCCCGATCGCGAGCCGCAACCAGCAGAAAGGCTCGCGGAGTAATTTCGCCATGATCATTGTAGGGCACGCGCTCCGCTTGCCCTACAAAGGGCAGACGCGGCTGAACGGACGCGCGAATACGAAGAGAAAACGATATGACTGACAAAACGCATGAACGCGTGGCGGTTGTTGCCGGAGTCGGTCCAGGGCTCGGAGCCGCGCTGGTACGGAAGCTAGCGCAGGAAGGCTGCCGAGTAGGTATGTTCGCCCGTTCGCCAGAGTTTGTCAGTAAATTGGCTGCTGAGCTCGGGCCTGCGCTGCTCGCTGTTCCCACTGACATTTCAGATCCGAAACAGGTCACGGCCGGCTTCGACAAAGCCCGTGAAAAACTCGGCAAGATCGACATCCTCATTGCGCACGCGAGCGATTCACTTGGCGAGGGGTTGATGGAAACGACTCCGGAGGAATTCGAGCGCTCATGGCGCATCGCAGGGCTGGGGGCGTTTCTCTGTGCGCGCGAAGCAGTGCCTGACATGCTTAATCGCGGCGCGGGCGCGATCATTTTTACAGGCGCGACTTCATCTGTCCGCGGGCGCGGTGGAGCGGTTGCCTTCAGCAGCGCAAAGTTTGCCGTGCGCGGCCTGGCGCAATCGCTCGCGGTCGAGCTATGGGCCAAAGGCATTCATGTGGCGCATGTCATCATTGATGGCGTGATCGATACGCCGAATGTGCGCAAGACCTTCAAGCCCTCAGCAAAAGATCCCCTGCTCCAGTCCGATGCCATCGCCCATGCCTACTGGCAACTTATCCAGCAAGAGCGCAGCGCGTGGAGTTTGGAAATCGATCTGCGCCCGCACACCGAGGCATTTTTCGAATGATTCCTACTTAAAGATATTGTCGAAGAGCAGATGCGCCCGGCTGTAATTACGGCCGTGCGGGCCTTGATCGTTCAATCCCCAGTTGTACGGAAGGTATCTGATGTCGTACTTGCCGCTGTCAGCAAACTCGCGCAACGGCTGCGGCGCGTAACAGCCGAGAATTTTAGGAATACCACCGACCTTGTCGAAGTCCGCCTTGAACCATTTGAAGACGCTCGAAATCTCCACCTTCTTTTCGCCAGGCGAAAATTTGTTGAGATCCTCGCGCGCAAGCCAGGCTCGATAGGCGCGATCATTCTGTTCTTCGAATTGATCGCCGGTGTAAGCGGAGCGCTGGAGCGGCGGGCAGCTGCGCGCCGCGCACACCAGAACCGCGTGTGCGCGGTAGCCGATTAAGGGCCGCAGCGCCCCGTTCTCGATGTCGTCTAGCGAAACTTTGCGCTCTCCTATTTCGTAGCGCTTATCCGTGAATGAATCTTTTAACGACCAAACGCTATCGGCCGGATAATTGACCAAAATCCAGTGCAGCATGAACGCGTTGTAAGCATTGACGAGTGACGCAGCCTTCTCGTTGGCCTGCGCCGGATTATCCGATTTCTGCGCAAATTGCTTCACATACTCCTCAAGCGCCACGACATCCACCCGGTTCTGTTTCCAAGCCGCGTAGTTCACCAATCCCCGCTGGTTCACATATTTTTTTAGCAACCGATCGAACTCACCATGATTGATACCGGAGCGAACATCGACATTTTCGCTACTCTGACCCCTGGCGCCCGCCAGCACGCCTACGCAAGCGAGTCCGGAAATAATGAGAAGAATCCAGCGTCTCATTTATTTCGGTCCGTTGCCTCCGACTTCGCCAGGCTGAGGGCAAAACGAAACAGCGGCGCGTAATGCCGATCCACCAATTGCTGCAAATCGGCCTGACTCATAAGGAACCGGCGCGTACGACCTCGCACTCACAAGGATCAGAGTCGTGCGCGCCACGGATATTCCAGATTTCGCCAGGGCCACGTCACCAATGGAGAGCATTGGACAAGATCAAGCGATCCACGCTGAACCCCGCGGCCGGAAAGAAGGAACAGCAGACCAACTGCTAGCCGCGCGATAAGAATTCCAAGCCATTCCCAGGCGTGCAATTCACCGAGAACTGTTCGCACCCAGACCATGTATTGGTAAGATGACTCGCTGACATGGCCTATTTCAATATCAATCCCGTCGCAACGGGATAATTGACCGTCACTAGCGACTCAAACTGCGAATGAGAAAAGGCGAAGGCGTTTACAACGTAGTCGTGATTGGCGCCGGCACCGCCGGTCTAGTCACTGCAGCGGGAACGGCTGGCCTGGGTGGACGCGTCGCGCTGGTCGAACGCAATTTGATGGGAGGCGATTGCCTCAATTTCGGCTGCGTGCCGAGCAAGGCGCTCATTTCTTCGGCGCGATTGATTCAACAAATCCGCGATGCGGAAAAGTGGGGCTTGGGTCGACAATCACCTCAGTTTGCTTTTGAAAGAATCCTGGAGCGAATGCGGGCGCGGCGTGCAAAGATCGCGCCGAACGATTCGCAGGAGCGCTTCGAGTCACTCGGTGTCGATGTTTTTCGCGGCGAAGCACGTTTCGTCTCGTCGCATGAAGTAGAAGTAAACGGCCAGAAGCTGCGCGCGACAAATTTTGTCATTGCAACCGGCAGGCGTGCGGTGATTCCGAAAATCGAAGGCATTGATGAGGTTCCATATTTCACCAACGAAACGATTTTCGATGAGCTAAAGGCTAAACCTGAAAGCATGATTGTGCTCGGCGGCGGCCCGATTGGTTGCGAACTCGCGCAAACATTTCGGCGCCTTGGTGTGCAAGTGACGATCGCCCAGCGTGGCGATCAGCTTTTGCCGAGAGAAGATCGAGATGTGGCAGAATTTCTTGAGCATCGCTTGATTAGCGAAGGTGTCCGCATCATCAAGAACGCCGATGTGCATTCAGTGGCGACCAGCGACGCCAGGAAGGTCGCGTTTCAATTGTTAGATCGACAGTCGGGCCGGCTGGCCGAGCGGACTTTCTTTGCCGACGCGCTCCTTGTTGCCACGGGGCGAACGGCAAACTTTCGAAGCCTCGATCTAGAATCGGTTGGTGTTAACGTCACCGAGAGGGGTGTGCGCGTTAATGGTTATTTACAAACATCTCAACGGCACATTTACGCCGCAGGCGATGTCATTGGGCCATTTCTGTTCACACACATGGCTGATGCACAGGCGCGTGTGATCGTGCGGAACATCGTCGTTCCCTTTCAATTTCTGCGACAAAAAATGGATTATTCGGTTGTGCCTTGGTGCACGTACGTGGATCCGGAGGTCGCGCATGTCGGCCTGGGCGAAAAGGAAGCAAAACAAAAAAACATCGACTACGATCTGTTCGTCGTGCCGCTTGAAGATGTCGATCGTGCAGTGGTCGAGAACGAAGACGCCGGTTTCGCCAAAGTTCTGACTGCAAAAGGCTCTGGTAAAATTCTCGGCGCCACAATTGTGGGCCCACATGCGGGCGATCTCCTGCACGAGTTTGTGCTCGCGATGAAAGCCGGCATCGGCCTTGGCACCATTGCATCAACAATTCACGCTTATCCGACATTCGCGGAACTCGCACACAAGGCCGGCGACAAATACAACAAGACTCGCCTGACGCCGCGCGCGAAAAGAATTTTCACCTGGCTCTACGAGCGTGCGCGCAAATGAGCCGAATGCCGCCGGGAGCCGCCGAAGCCCTCATCCTCACCTTCGCCCTCAGGAGGAATCTCCTCTGTCATTGGGGTGAGAACAATCTGACGGCACAAAGAATTACTGGTTAGAGTGAGATGGCCGCCGCTAACGATAAGAACGCATCCAAGAGCGCGATCGGCCAGCTCCTGGCGCTGATAATAATCGTCATCGCGCTTTTCCTCGCGATGAAATTTCTGCCTGCCCAGCAATGGCTGAGAAATTTCAATAACTGGGTCGGGCAGATGGGTGTGGTCGGCATTTTCATTTTTATCGGTGTTTATGCTGCGGCTACAGTGCTGCTCGCGCCTGGGGCGATCCTCACTATTGGGGCCGGATTCGCTTTCGGTTTATGGAAAGGTTTTGTCGCCGTCTCGGCGGGTTCCACAATCGGTGCTGCGCTGGCGTTCCTCGTCGCCCGCTTCATTGCGCGCGACAAAGTCGAAGCGATCGCGAAAGGAAACGAAAAGTTTTGCAACATCGACAATGCCATCGGCAAACAAGGCGCCAAACTGGTTTTCCTGCTTCGGCTCAGCCCGGTGATTCCATTCAATCTGAGCAATTATTTTTACGGTCTTACCGGCGTGAAGTTTTGGCCATATGTGCTCGCGAGCTGGGTCGGCATGATGCCCGGCACGTTTCTTTATGTTTATATCGGGACCGCCGGCAAAGCCGCTGTCTCAGCCGCGGCCGGTGGTGAAGCAATGAAACACGGCTGGCAATATTGGATGTTGATGAGCGTCGGCTTCGCTGCCACAATCGCCGTGACAATCTGGGTCGCGAAGATTGCGCGCGACGCGCTGAGGACAGAAACAGATCTGCGATAGAAACCGAGCGAGCGAATTGGAGGAATACGCGCTGTCTTTTTCCAAATTCTAGGGCGCCGATAGCGCGCACGCCTCCATCGCAGGCTTTTCAGGAACGAATCGCTTTGCTAAACTTCGAACAAAAAATGAGCCATCGCACTGAAACCATCGTCCGGCAACGGTACGCAGCGGGAGCGAAAGAACGCGCGGGTAAACTTTGTTGTCCGGTTAATTATGAATCGGCATATCTGAGCATCATTCCGCAGGAGGTGATCGAGCGCGATTACGGCTGTGGCGATCCGTCGCGTTATCTGCGCGAAGGCGAAACGGTTCTAGATCTAGGCAGCGGCACAGGAAAAATCTGTTTCATCGCTGCGCAAATTGTCGGTCCAAAAGGCAAAGTGATCGGCGTGGATATGACCGGCGAAATGCTCGAGGTGGCGCGTCGCAGTGCGCCGATTGTAGCGGGGCGTATCGGTTTTACGAATGTCGAATTTCGAAAAGGGCGGATCCAGGATCTCGCGCTCGATCTCGAATTGTTAGATCAACAACTAAAACGCAGCCCGATCACGGACGCGGCTTCGTTTCTGGCCGCCGACGAACTCGCCGAAGAATTGCGTGTCAAACATCCGCTCATTGCAAGCGATTCGATCGACGTCGTAGTCTCAAACTGCGTGCTCAATCTGGTCGAGCCGAAATCGAAACCGCAACTGTTCGACGAGATTTTCCGTGTCCTGAAAAAAGGTGGACGCGCGGTGATCTGCGACATTGTCAGCGACGAGGAAGTCCCGGAAGAAATGCAAGACGATCCGGAGCTGTGGAGTGGCTGCGTCTCTGGCGCACTCACCGAAGAAGGCTTCCTCGCGGCATTTGAGAACGCCGGCTTTTACGGAATCCAGATTCTCAAACGCGACCCGCAGCCATGGCGCACGGTGCAGGGGATCGAGTTTCGGTCTATGACAGTCGAAGCGTTTAAGGGCAAGCAAGGCCTCTGTTTCGAGCGCAACCAAGCGGTGATCTACCGCGGGCCGTTCAAGGAAGTACTCGATGACGACAATCACCGGATGGAACGCGGGAAGCGTTACGCAGTTTGTGACAAGACCTACAGTCTCTACAAGAAAGCGCCGTATCGCGAGTCTTTCGAAATCGTCGACCCGATTGTCGATATACCACTGGCTGAAGCAAAACCGTTCGATTGTTCGCGCACAGAGCTGCGGCACCCGAAAGAAACCAAGGGCCACGACTACGACGTGACCACGGAACCAAACGAGTGTTGCGATGGCGGCAGTTGTTGTTGATTTCCGAACGGATGAATAGGTTCGCGGAGAAACTGGGGAAGCACGCGATTTCTCTGCGTCGGGGACGCCCTGAGATCCTTCAAATCAACGTTGGCAAGCTTTGCAATTTGGTGTGCACACATTGCCATGTGAACGCTGGACCGAAGCGCAAGGAAATCATGACGCGTGAAACGATCGATCGCATCGTCGATTGGCTGGCCCGGACCGATATTCCCATTGTCGATCTTACCGGCGGTGCGCCAGAGATGATTCACGACTTCCGCTATTTGGTCGAGTGCCTGACAACCCTCACGCCGCCACGGCATGTTATCGACCGCTGCAATCTCACGATTCTACTCGAACCCGGTTACGAAGACCTGGCGGAATTTCTGGCGCACAAAAAGGTTGAGATCATCGCGTCGATGCCGTGTTACTCTCCGGAAAACGTGAACGCGCAACGCGGCGAAGGCGTGTTCGAAGGAAGCATTAAGGCGCTTCAACTTTTGAATTCACTGGGCTACGGAGTCCATGTTGATCTTCCACTGCATCTCGTTTACAACCCGGTCGGCGCGTTTCTACCGGGATCACAGGCGGAGCTCGAGACCGATTATAAACGCGAACTTGCCACACGTTTCGGCATCCTCTTCAACAAGCTTTACACGATCACCAATCTTCCCATTGCGCGGTTCGCTTCCTATCTGCGACACAACAACAAGCTTGAAGAATACATGCAGCTCCTGATCGACAATTTTAATCCGGCTACAGTCGAGGGACTCATGTGCCGTAACACTGTCAGCGTCGGCTGGCGCGGCGAAGTTTACGATTGCGATTTTAATCAACAGCTCGGGATGCAATGGAAAAATGGCGCGCCGTTGTTCCTCTGGGATGTCGATCCACAAAAAATCAAAGGCCGCGACATCGCGACCGGCGACCATTGTTTCGGCTGCACCGCTGGTGCCGGCTCAAGCTGTGGCGGCGCGATTGTGTAGCCGTGACCGGAACAGGTTGGGGCGATTGACCTCAATCGCCCGCGCGCTCGAACGCCCGCAGGTCCAGAAAACGTCGCGTGCGGTCCAGGTGAACAGCCCCTACCCTTTCGAGGCAACGACAACATGTGCCGCCATCGGTATTACGAATTCGTTTCCTTTCGCATATCGCTTGACCCCATTTTCAATGGCGCTGCGAATCGCGTCTAACCTTTCTGGCGACTGGCGCGCTAGAAGTCCCGCGGTGCGCACGCCTGCATCGCGCTCAGCTTCGAAGAAATAGCTGGCAGATGGAAGATGCCATTCAACCAAGCGCGTTTTATAGATCATCGACTTTCCATCAAACCCGGCTCTGTCCAGTACCGTTCGGCATTCCTCTTTTTGGTCATACAAGTAATGCGGCGGGCCTTCGGGTAATTGCACGTCGAGGTCTGCGTGCGCTTCAATCGCATCATTCACAATCTTAGCGCCTGGATTCTGCCGCGGCGGGGCCCAGACAGTGAAACCGAATTTGCCACCCGATTTCAAAACGCGGTACGCTTCTGCGCACGCCTGTTCGGGGTGAGAAAGGTGCAGCAGACCAAAATTTACGAACACCCGATCAAAGCTCGCGTCGTCACAGAATAAATGTTGAGCGTCGCCTTGAGCGAATGAAATCCCAGGGAACATTTGCTTGGCGATTGCCACCATTTTTTCGGAGAAATCGATGCCCGTTGGAGTCGCACCCAACTTTCTGACTGCCTTGGAGACGTAACCGGGGCCGCACGCGACATCCAAGACCGACATGCCCGCTGACACTTGCGCCTCCTCGACTAAATAAGGAATGAATTGCCGCGTCAGTGACGACCAGACAGAATCGTACTTGTTCGCTACGCGTTCCCAGCCTTCGTGTTCGAATCGGGTGAAAGTGTCCTCCATCATCACGTGAAACTTACAAGGAAATCTTTGACAGGGCCAAGAGGATCAACTGAATTTTTCAAAAGCAGGATGACAGCGAAAGAGCAATCACTTTTGCAGAAGGTGGATAAGGTTCTGCGATTGAAACAAGTCAACGCTCAGATTCGCCCGATAGTCGAGCGTGTTCGCGCGGAGCTCGCTCGAAAACAGGACGCGTTGATGGCGTGGGAGCCGATCGCGCTGACCCTGTTTGGCGGTGCCTTGCCGGCGGTGATCCGTTCCAGTTGGGTGTTTATTCTACGTGCGGGCACGGACACCGGAGCGGAGCGACATCCGAACAGTCATCAACGGATGATGTCGTTCGAAGCGACAGGCGATATGCAAACCGAAGCGGAAACGCTGGGGCGACATGCGCACGCATCCTGTGACATCGTATGGAAGTCGAATATTTTGGTGAGCGATCCAGAGGCGTCCCTGGAGCGACGTTGGATCTCAATCCCGCAAAACGTCTGGCACCGCCCGGTGATACCGAAAGGCGCTGACTGGGTCGTCGTTTCTTTTCACACCGTCCCAGCTGAAGAGCTGATTGAGGAGCGGCCGCCTTCCGGCGGTGCAGGGGGAATGAAGCAGATGCTGTATTTAGCCTGCAATCGAAAAGGCTGAGGGGTTTTGAGTGAGAACGCTGTTCGCTGCGCATAGCGAAACAGCTACACTTTACTCCAGCGGAAATTCGATTGGTTCTTCTTCCTCGCGAGGAACGAGCCTGTTTCGTTCGATGATCCTAGCGCAGGTATTCCAGCGCAGCAATGCATCGTCGTTGCCTTGTGGGCGGATCGCTTCCGCCCTTTCAAACCAGTTCATGGCTTCGTGAAAAAGTTCGTAGGCCTGAAACCGACAGCCCGGCGTATTTTGGGTCAGCTTTGTTTTGGCGCGCCGCTCGGCAAAGATTCCGGAATAGTAAGCGCGCTCGTAGTCGCTGCGAACGCGCCCAAGTAGCTGCTTGATCTGCGTGTCGCTCACCCCGTAGCCCTTCGTGAAGCGATCAGTTAATGCGAGCAGCAGTGTGATGATTGCCTCCTGGTTTTCAGGGTCGGTTTTAAGTACATCGAGGCAAATGCTCTCTGCTTCGGCAGGCTCGTTTAGCAAGCGATAGCGCATCGCCTTTTCCAGCGCAGCGGGAATCGCTTCTTTGTGGAGCGATTTGAGTTCGGACATGATTTCGCAGCAGTTAAAAGGGTTGAAGAGTTACATCGTTACAACGGATGATCCATCGGTGACCCCCTTCCACTTCGTGGTTTTGTAACGCTTTTAACGGTTTAACAGTTTCTTGAGCCCTTTCCAAATCCAGCCCAGCGGATCGTAAAAATCATCCACCACACGTTCCTTGAGCGGAATTATGCCGTTGTCCGTGATCTGAATGCTCTCGGGGCAAACTTTCGTGCAGCATTTTGTGATGTTGCAGTAACCGATTCCCTGCGCGTTTCGCAACTCCTCGATACGATCCTCTGTGTCGAGCGGATGCATCTCCAACGCGGCGACGTGAATCAAAAAGCGCGGCCCAATGAATTTGTCGTGCATCTGATGATCGCGCAGCACATGGCATACGTCCTGGCAAAGAAAACATTCGATACATTTCCGAAATTCCTGAACGCGATCGATATCTTCCTGTCGCATTCGCCATGTGCCATCTGGCGCATCGGGTGGACGTGGCTTGAACTTCTTGATCTTTTTCTTCACCCGAAAATTCCAGGAAACATCCGTGATTAAATCTTTCACGATCGGAAACGCTTTCATCGGCTCGACTGTCACCGGCTTTTCCAACGGGAGCTCACTCATTCTTGTCATGCACATAAGCTTCGGCATGCCGTTGACTTCCGCCGAACACGATCCGCACTTCCCCGCCTTGCAGTTCCATCGACATGCAAGGTCGTTGGCTTGCGTCGCCTGAATTTGATTTACGGCATCGAGCACGACCATGCCTTCGGAAATCTCGGTTCTGTAATCGCGGAACTCGCCGCCCTTCGCGTTGCCGCGCCAGATTTTGAAAAGGGCCGTTTGCGCAGCGCTCATGTGCTCTCCTGGAGTTCTGACATGCCGTCATCCCAAGCCCCATTCATCGCGAGGGATCTCACGTCAGTGACCTGGACACGCGAGGTAATTTGCGTGATCAGCGAAGTTTTGTGGGGTCCCTCACTCCGTTCGGGATGACTGCATTGGGCGCTCATTTCATTTCCTCAACTACCTGCTTCAAATAATCAGGCATTTCGGGAAGCGGTTCCAATCGCACTTGCATCAAACCGTTGGCAGCCTTCGACACAATTGTGTTCACTTTACCAAGAGCGTCGTCCCTGTTCGGATAGTCTTCACGGAATTGCGCGCCACGGCTTTCTTTTCTTTCCAGCGCTGCGCACGTAATTGCTTCCGCAACCGTTAATAGATTTTTCAAATCGAGCGCGGTATGCCAGCCGGGATTGAAGTCACGATTGCCGGTGACTCCCACACGCGCCGCGCGTTCCCAAAATGCTTTTAAATGGTCGAGAGCCGATCGCATTTCGCCTTCATCACGCACAATCCCGACATTGTGCTGCATCACTTCCTGCAAATCGCGTTGGACCGAGTACGGATTTTCGCCGCTGCTGTTCTCGAACGGCTTCAACGCTTCGCCCGCATACATATCGATCTTGTTATTGTCGATCCTGCCATGTGAATTTTCCTTCGCGAATTTCGCCGCGAATTCGCCGGCGCGTTTTCCGAAAACCAAAAGATCGGAAAGCGAGTTTCCTCCGAGCCGGTTTGCGCCGTTGATGCCGGCCGCGCATTCACCTGCCGCGAACAATCCCACTACACGCGACATCTGCGTGTCCGGGTCTACACGCACGCCGCCCATGATGTAGTGCGTGGTCGGGCCGACTTCCATCGGCTCTTTCGTAATATCGATATCGGCAAGCTGTTTAAACTGATGATACATGCTCGGCAGCTTGCGTTTGATGTATTCCTCTGCATTCGGAAGCTTCTTCTTGATCCATGAAATATCGAGAAAGACGCCGCCATGTGGGCTCCCCCGCCCTTCCTTGATTTCCCGCACGATGCAACGCGAGATGTGATCGCGCGTCAGCAACTCCGGCGGGCGCCGCGCGTTCTTATCGCCCTGGGTATAACGCCAGCCTTCTTCTTCGTTGTCGGCCGTCTGCGCCTTGTAGTTGTCGGGAATAAAATCGAACATAAAGCGGCGGCCTTCCTTGTTCGTGAGGATTCCCCCGTCGCCGCGCACACCTTCGGTAACTAGAATTCCGGAAACGCTCGGCGGCCACACCATCCCCGTCGGATGAAATTGGACGAATTCCATGTCGATCAGCTCTGCGCCCGCGTCGTAGGCAAGCGAGTGGCCGTCGCCAGTGTATTCCCAACTATTGCTCGTGATTTTGTAGGCGCGGCCGATGCCTCCGGTCGCGAGTACGATCGCTTTCGCGCGGAAAATCTTGAAGCGTCCGCGCTCGCGCTCATAGCCG
>WNFE01017628.1_pt1 | contig 11189 bp, 10 predicted proteins | sample 5400451 | NCBI WGS metagenome assembly WNFE01 (sample SAMN13153344, study PRJNA577476) | soil metagenome | isolation source: 200 cm saprolite under Douglas fir tree site 2 hole 2 | place: USA:California | collected 2015-04-18
GGTCATAGAAGAGTGCTACGCTCCTTGCATGCAGCACTTGTTCAGAATACGTTGCCCCAATTCTCCCCTGGTCCTTATTGGGCGGAGCTACACTGAAGAAGTAAGGGGATATTCCCGTCAACTGATCGCTGGACGCGGTCTCCGAAATCATCGGAATATGTGCCTTTGCCAGCACATTGACCACGCTGACAACCCTGGAACTAAAAGGCCAGCCCATCACACCTACAAAGGTCTTGTTCGCGTGCGCCAAATTCACAATCTGCTGCGCCACCGTGTTTGCATACGCCGTCTTACTCCCCGAACTGGCAATCAGCAGGCGAACTTTTACGCCATTGGGGAGTTTAAAGCCATCATTGTACTCCTTTTGTGCGACATAAGCCCCCTGAAGGTCGTCGCGTCCAACACTGACAGTCCCGCTATCCCCACTGAGCATCGTAGCGACGACAATCGTGATATAGGGATCGCCAGAAGCGAGCACACGTTGATCTTCAAGGTAGATGAGCGACTCGGCATCATTCGTATCGTTCGAAACCGCTTCATTCCACAATGACACGGCGCCACTAGTATCATGCTGCGCGAGTTTTTGAGCAGCCTGCTGTTTTAAAGCTCCACCAGGCCGGTTGGTATCAAAGGCAACAGTACCGTCACTAATGCCGATAGTCTCTCCATCAGCCGCTTTGATGGCACCAATGCCATTGGAAGGTACTGCCGTCGGGATTGGCGTAGGACTACTTGTCCCCTGCCCCTGACCCTGGTTCTGACCACGTAAGAAGTTCAATGCGCCAAATGCCAGCACCCCAATCAGCACAATTACAATCACGAACAGCAGAAAATTGCGCCCCGTATTGCTGCCTCCCCCTTGCCTTGGTGGAGGTGGATACCCGGTTCCTGGCTGATAGGCCGGCGGCGGAGGTGGCACAGGTGTAGTCGGCGCCTGTTGCAGCCGCCCTGCTTGGTTCGCATATGTAGCCGGGTTTGTATACGTAGATGCACTCGCGGCCCCCGCGGCTGGCATTGGCCCGGAAGTGCCCAGCGTATAGCTACCCGTATTGCCAGAGACGCCGAAGCGTTTCAGTAAGATGTCATCGACATCATGTTTCATCGCCATCGCACTCTGGTAACGCTGGTTGACATCGTTATTGACTGCATGTGCAATCACTCGCTCCACTTCAGGCGAAAGCTGAGGGTTCAGCGTCCGCGCGGGCGGATACATAAATGGCGGATAATTGCGAGGGTCGCGATTGGTTAAAAGATGGTGCATCGTCGCGCCCAGCGCATATAAGTCAGATCGGGGATCAGCATTCCCTTGATATTGTTCGGGAGGCGCATAACCAGGTGTGCCCAAAGCCGAGGTTTGTTTGCGCTTGAGGTTGCGAGCTTCGTCAGCACGAGCAATCCCAAAGTCAACCAGGTGTGCCCGCTTATCCTTGGCCCCGATGATTATATTCGCAGGCTTAATATCACGGTGCACAACAGGCGGCGTCTGTTGCGCTAAGTAGTCAAGCGCATCCAGCACTTCCGAGGCATTGCCAAGCACATCGCGTTCCTTCAGGGGTTGGTTGAGCCGATCTATGCGCTCTTCCAGGTTTTCCCCCTCCACGTACTTCTGCACCATGAAGTAGCGCGATCCCTCTTCGAATTTATCGGTCACATCCGGTATCAGCGGGTGATCAAGGTGCGCCAACGTCACCACTTCCTTGTCGAAGTTTCGCACATCTTCTTGGAATTTAGCAGGGTCGGTATTATCGCTGGTCAGTTCCTTGATAACAACCAGCTTGTTATCCGTGCGCTTATCAGTCGCCAGTAGTGCCGCTCCCATACCACCCTCACCAAGTATCTTTGTGATGACATAGCGCCCACCCTGCAAGGTTGAACCGGTGGCAAGTGAACGTGAAGTGCCACTTTTCGATGTAATGGTGGGAGTATCTGTGGCATCAGGATTCAAGGCTCTACCACAATTGCTGCAATAGTGGACGCCATCGCGGTTTTCATACTTACAGTAGGGACACTCCATAGTTCGTACCTACTTTCTCCGATTGCGGTATGTCTTTCATGCCTCCAACAAGCGACCTCGAAAGGCCGCCCTTATGGCAGATTATACGTTGTTTCTGCTTCATAGTCGAGAGCACAACGAGAAAACTATTCTATTGAATATATACGTAATCATTTTGCAAAAGTTCAGCGCTAACTCAACTGTTCGATCAAATAGCAAAATATAAAAAACTCGTGTCGAGGTGTTGATGCGGGCACAGCCGCATCAACACCTCGACACGAGTTTTTTATCTCCTCTTTTATTCAAAATGGTGCATTTACTGGTCTTCTATAGATGTTGGCAGCGAAGAGAGATGATACCCGGTGCGAAATGATTCGCCTTTTGCAGGTACTCTTCTTCATTAGCCTCGATCATCAGTTTATGCATCACTACCACATCCCCATCCGGTAATGGCTCCGCGGGTTGCAGGCAAAGCTCCATTACCGCGCAACCTCTTTCGTAAACCTTTACAAGTCCCCCGGAGCCAGGAATTCGATAGACACGATTGTCTATTGATGGGCTAGACACTTCAAGGTATCCAAACTTGATCAGTTGCTGGTACTGATTCTCCGACAGCATTTCTCTGAGCAATGCCTTAGCTCGGCTCTCGGCTGAGAGGTGCTCGCTTACAGACTCGCGGAAACGACCAACTCGGCCATCAGGGGCCTGTGAGAGGTAGTAGATTGCCAGAAGCAGGAATAGCAGCCAGATGCCAAGAAAGAGGCTAAGGGTTTGTAACATAGCCAGTTCCTCTCGCTTTCTTTAGCCTCCCACTACACGTGGCACCATCAAAATCTGCTCTGCTGTGCGGTCAAACTTCTCAATACGCTCTACAGGTCCATCAGACGCCACTTTAAAAGCGGTTGCGCCTCGCGCACGCTCCTCGTTAAAGATACGCTCGGCTTCTCGGACTGCCGCTACGGCTTCAGAATCGTTGGCTTCTGCCTTCTCATGATCCCAAACGACCCGCTCGTCACCACGACGAGACATAATCCGCAGCATACCCATGGTCTGTCTCCTTTTCTGTACAAGCTTACATACTGGGCCTGATCGCCATCTGTTTCTCACCGCTCATCTCCTTGTCCACCTTCCACACACAACAGGCTTAGAATGAGCATAGCATGATTTCACTGTGAGCGTCAAGGGTTACAACAATTCTCATTCCGAGAACAAAAGTGGGAGTGTGAACTTGAAGGCACTACCGGCATTTGGCTTGCTTTCGACCGTTACGAGCCCACCATGTAGCTCCACGAGCATTTTCACAATGGCTAGTCCCAGGCCCAATCCGCTGGGGCGACCAGCATTAACAATAGGAATTTGATAGAAGCGTTCGAAAATGCGCTCCTGGTATTCCGGTTCCATTCCATAACCCGTATCTCGAACCTGTACCTCTATCAGTCGCTGATTCTCACTGGTTTTGCTTGATTCTGTAGATACGGTGCTGCTAACACGCGCAGAAATTGTTACACCTCCCTCTGGCGGTGTAAAGCGTATGGCATTACTTATCAGATTACGCAATACCTGTTGCATACGTACTGCATCAGCGTAAATTTGTGGGAAATCATCAGCAATATCAATCTTTGTAGTGATACCATTATCCCTCGCGATCATTTCAAGTTCTTCAACAGCATTGGTAACAATCTCCTGTATACTGATCATTTCTCGATTCAAACGCAATTGCCCGGCATCCGCACGCTCGATAAGCAGTAGGTCTTCAACAAGGGCATATAAATGCTCGCTCCCAGCCCGCGCCCGCTGCACAAATTCGCGCTGCTGCTCATTAAGCTCTCCCGCCATCCCCTCCAGGGCAAGATCAAGGTAACCATTAATCGCGTTAAGCGGGGAACGAAGCTCATGCGTAATCATCGATAGGAAATTCGCTTTCATTCGGGTTGCGTCTTGCAAGGCTGACTCTGCCTGCCGCGCATTGATGATCGTCAGTGCGTGTTCGGCAAAAATCGTCAGCAAGTTCAATTTTTGCGGGCTGAAAGCACCTGTTTCGGAGCTGCTCGCAGTCAGAGTCCCGATAAAATTCTGCTTGTCAATCAATGGCACACAGGCCATTGAGCCTGCGAGCACTTGACCAGTTTGTATGAAACGCGGGTCAAGGCTCACGTCATTGCTGATGAGCGCCTCACGATATTCAGCAACCCATCTCCCTACACCTTCACTCTCTTGAAAATGGCCGTCACGAGCACTCTCTTGAAAATGGCTGCCATGAGATTGAAACCCTTGTTTCTGGGAAGCGGTAAGCGTTACTAGCACCTTTTTTTCAGCATCTAGCAGAGCTACCGAACAAGTATCGACCTCGAGAAGTGTGACTACATTCTGCGCGATTTTTTGCAGTGCGCCAGCTAATTCTCGCGAATCGCCCTCAAAAGGAGATGCATCATTCTTCGGAAAGTGGCGATAGAATTGCGAAGAAGAGATATTAATAGTCATGAACATCCTTCCACCTGATCGACATTCCTCAATACTTTTTCATTGTTCGTTATTTATCTTCGGCATTCAGGCATTATGTAGAGTTAAGTCGCTCTTAGTAGTATACCATTGCCTTTACCTCGGAATCAGGAAAGTAAGTAAGATTGGCTATAGAGTCCCCGTGTCGAGGTGGCTGCGCTGTATTGTGCTGGGTCAGGCTCCGCCTGACCCAGCACAATACAGCGCAGCCACCTCGACACGATACATCTACCTGACGGGAATCGTTATATAGCTCCATATAGGTGCCTGCTCAGCTATCGGCACCGTGAACACTATACGTGCCCCGCCCTGTGGTGCATTCTCTGCCCGTATTGTGCCGCCATGTGCCTCTACAATAGCACGCACAATCGTCAATCCTAGTCCACTTGCACCAGTTTTAGCATAGCGCGAGGTATCTGCCCGGTAGAAGCGATCAAACACACGCGGCAAAGCCTCAGTCGGTATTCCCTTGCCACTATCAATGACGGCGACTTCGAGCATGTTCCCCTGCTGCCTGCCTTCGATAACAACTGCTCCGCCATGCGGTGTATGGCGGAGCGCATTATCGCAGAGATTCGAGAAAACGCGCATCAGCATATCCGGATCAGCCCACACAGGCGGAAGATCATACGCCACATTATTGCGCGGCTCCACATCGGCTCTCTCGAATTCAGGAGCCAGCACGGCCAGAGCTTCGTCAACAATCGCTGCCAGCCGTAGCACCTTCTGCTGGGGCTGCATCGCGCCCGCCTCGACTTTCGCCATTAAGTGCAGGTCCTTGACCAATCGGCGTAGGCGCAGCGTCTCCCGCACAATAATGCGACCGGTCGCTTCATAATCTTCGCGATTTTGGTTCACCCCGTCCACCAGCGATTCACCTAAACCCGCGATTGCTGTCAATGGTGTCGCCAGGTCGTGGGTGATATTCATGATAAGTTCGCGCCGCATCAGTTCATGCTTGCGCAATTCGTCCACGTCTTTCTCTAGTCGCGTTGCCATCTCGTTAAATGTATTGGCAAGCTCTCCCAATTCGCTGCTCGCATTGGTTGTAACTCGCGCGCTGTAATCTCCAGAGGCAAGTACGTGGGCCGCGCTCGTCAATCGCGCGAGAGGTCGAGTAATAGTACGAGAGAAAAAAATAGCTCCCAGTGCTGCTAAAACAGCTACAATGGCTACAACCAATACTCCAACCACGCTTATGCCGCCCTGCCCTCCATCGAAGATTGGCTGCGCGATAAAGAGGCGAGGAGAAGCGGCAGGACCACTCGCTCCGATCTCATCAATTGTGGTCTCTCCATTCCTTGCCTTCACTATAGCATCGAATAATTTAGTATAGTCACCTATCCGTACAGAAGGATCGGTACTTTTGACCAGCAGCGCTGTCAGGAGAGTACCAGAGCGTCCATTTTGCACATATGGATACACAAGCTGGGAAGGACGATTCATACCGAGGACCAGCAAGAGATAATCCTGGTTCTGAATACTTTGCCCGCTGGTGTCAGGCAGTGCCTCAAACACAGCCCTGGCGAGCCTTCCACTCAGTGCATAGCTCATACCGATCCGTTGTGCAGTATTACTGCCGATAGTACTCAGTCGCTCGCGCAGGTCTACGGTATAGTAGTAGTTGATCGCTACTATGACGGCAGACGCCAACAGTGCAGTTGCTAGCAGCGCCACCAGCATTGAACCCAGGGCCAGCCGCCAGCGAATACTCTGCCACCAGCGCACTCGCATATGTGTTTCCTTTGATATTGCATGCATTTGTTAATGTCAGTTCTGCAAAGCGCTACTTCGCGCCTCTACCTCAAATTTATAACCGACGCTCCACACTGTCTTTATGTAACGATACTCCGAATTGGCCTCTATTTTCTTACGAAGAGCACTGATATGCACGTCAATAATATGCCCATCTCCATAATAATCATACCCCCAGATTTTATTCATAAGCATTTCACGCGTGTATACCCGGTCAGGTGATTGTGCCATCAGCGCCAGCAGGTCAAATTCGGTCGGTGTCAATGTCACCCCGGCGTTATTAGCCTCAACTCGACGAGCCAGTAAGTCAATCGTAAGGCTTGGGAAACGTAGTAACGACCTTGTTTCAGCGGATTGAGAATCGCCGGAGGTTGCACTCCCCACTTCCTGGTTTTCCACTCGTCGTAAGATCGCTCGTACCCTGCTCACCAACTCACGCGGACTAAAAGGTTTCACGAGATAGTCGTCTGCCCCCAGGTCAAGGCCCAGAATACGATCATTCTCGTCACCGCGAGCCGTCAACATCATGATAGGAGTTTTAGACCATGCTCGAATACGCCGGCAGACTTCAAAACCATCGAGTGCCGGCAGCATAATATCCAAAATTACAAGATCAGGTCGCGTTCGCGCATGCAGCGCTAATCCATCTGCGCCATCTTTTGCAACAATCACATCGTAGCCCGCATCTTTTAGATACAGGTTAAGCAGGTGAATAATACCCTCTTCATCTTCGATAAGCAGAATTTTTTGGGACATATACTTCACTCCTATATATATCTCTTTGGTATAGTACCATACCTTTTTAGCGAATACGTACTACTTCTACCCGCTTCACTACACTTTCTGAAATCTTGACCAAATCTTGAACTTTATCTTACATCTTTTTGATCTTTAAGGGGTATGCTGGTTTTGTCACACAGTTGAAGTGACAAAACCATCGTTAATAAGTGTGGAAGGGATTTCAAAAAATATGAAAAAAGTCCTCTTAATCGGAGGTGGTTCTGCCCTACTTTTACTCTGCATACTCTTTGGTGCGTTCTTTGCTGGCCCGCTGTTTGCATCAGCCCAGAGCGGTCCGGCAAATACCAGTTCTACGCCTACAGCGACGAACCCGTACTGCCAACAATACCTGCAGGACCTTGCAAACCGCCTTCACGTCTCGGTTGGCACCCTGCAGCAAGATAAATTGAGTGCGGCAGAAGATGTGCTGGCCCAACTCGTTAAAGACGGCAAGCTGACACAGGATCAGGCCAATCAGATCAGAAGTCGCCTGGAGTCTCACAAAGCATGCACGGGTAACAGACAAGGCTTCTGGGGACGCGGCATCGTGCTGCAATCGCTGAAGCAATACCTGCCCAACGTTACTAACCAGGTAGCGCAAAACCTGCATCTGACCGCCGACCAGCTCAAATCCCAGTTGCAATCGGGCAAGAGCTTGAGCGACATAGCCACAGCACAAGGTGTCTCATCTTCCCAGCTACACACTATTGTGATAAATGCTATCCAGAACGCGCTCAATAAGGCCGTCAGCGATGGGAACCTGACCCAGCAGCAGGCCACCAACTTCATGCAGTACGTCCAGAATCATCCAGCGCTCCTGAACCGCATCCTGAACGCACATCACGGCCAACATCAATAGTGCGTCGACGGACGACATAATCAGCAAGTCCGTCAAGGAGAGAAACGAGCAAATTCCCTACATCTCTCCTCTGTCGAAGAGAGGGCTGGCACAGTTTGGGGCGTGCCAGCCCTCTCTCTATTTTATTTTTCATGTAGTTGTACCTATGCAGGGCTGCCTTCTGCTCCTGCTCAGAGTTTCAGGCCACTGACCATGACGATGCTCATTGCGCTTTCATGACGCTTCCTCCATATACTAGGATTAGAGAGGGCGAGGCGCCTCAGCTGGGGAGTGGGAGTGGCCCCAAATCCTGCCGGCTGGGCCTTTGAGTGAGGAAGCGCGATGTCTGATACAGACAGAGAAGCGGATGAAAATGCGCTATGTACAGGCGAAATGCCCTCGAGTATGCCGTTGTTATCACACAAGTAGTGTGATATCACAGCAGTTAATAAGTGTGGAAGAGATTTCCTGTCAATTACCCCATGTCTAAAGACAAGGGACTTGTGTCTGTGCTCCACCGCAACTCTGCGTAGCGTTGCCGCCGCGCAGCTTTGGTTTCATCGCACGACACATCAGGGGCAACCGACAAGTGCCCCGTTCTGGCCCAGTCTTGCCGAGCCAGAAGCGTTCGCATCGTAATATTCCTGGCACCCACCAGGTCAGCATGGAGGACATAATGGCACCGTTGGCAGACAAAGAGCAAGCCCTTGTTGGGACGGTTGGCATCCGAGGTATGTCCACACATCGGGCAGGCTTTGCTTGTATCGTGTGCGTCTACCTTGATGGCCATCGACCCCTGCAAGAGCGCCTTGTAGGCAATATAGCCGTGCAATTCGGCAAAGCTCCATTTGGAGTAGGTGGCATTGGCATGGCGTTGCTTGTGCGTAGCCTTTTTGCCTCTGCGTCGCTTGGTCCGTTCTCGGATATGGGTCAAGTCTTCCAGACCGATGAGGCTCTGTGGGTGCTGGTCTACGATGCGTTTGGAGACCACATGATTGGCGTCTTGCTTCAACCGTCTCTCTCGTCCGACAAGCGCGATGAGTCGCCTGGTGGCAGAACGAGTGCCTTTCTTTTGCAGACGCTTTCTCAGTCTCGTATAATGGTTCGCTTGCTTGACAATGCGTTTGCCCGTGTGGAAGGAACATGCTCCCTGGGTAGTCGAGGTCACAGCCAGGTAGCGCACGCCTACATCAATACCTGCCACCCTGGTATGGGTCTCTGGGGTTGGGTCTGCTACCTCGATCGCAAGAGAGATGAGCAAGTAGAAGTGCTTCTTGGCTTTGTCGTACCACAGCCTGGCCGCCCCAATCTGTGCTCCTGCCTGCAGGAGTGTCACGTGTTTGCTATAGCCTGTGTAGGGCACGATCACCCGGCCATCCAGGGTCAGGATGCTCACCTGCTGCTCAGGCTTCAGGCTGTAGTCCCGATGAAAGTTGTAGGTGAGCGTTGGGGAGACATACGTGGGAGCTGTATCCAGGCCCTTGTAGCGCTTCTTGGTCGTGCCTGCTTTGCGTGCAGCAGCGTTTTGCTTCACCTTCGTCCAGAGCGTCTTGTAGGTGGCTCCGACCTGGCGGGGGACGTTGCAGGCCATTTGGGCAGGTATGCCATACTTCAGGCGTATCTCATTGTAGCAATCGCGTTGCAAGGCACGCCCACTGCTCATCTTGCCGTGCGCGAATGCATAGCGAGAGACGTGGTTCAAGGCATCCCGATAGGCCAGTTGCGTTTGTCGCAAGGCTTGGAACTGCTCAGGTGTCGTATGCAGGTGCAACTTGGCGGTCATGAGCTGTTTCATACCTCGAGTATAGCAGATATTCACGCATCTAGCAATACTGCTATGGTGCGTGAAAGTTTGCGCCAATTCCTCCCCACGGCTTCTAACCCGGAGGACTCCTTGGCGCGGTTGTTGAAAGGAATTTCAGAACTATGAAAAAAGTCCTCATAATCGGTGGCGGTTCAGCCTTGCTATTACTCTGCCTACTCCTTGGTGCGTTCTTTGCTGGCCCGCTATTCGCATCAGCCCGGAGCGGTCCGACAAATACCGCCCCTACGCCCACAGAAACGCCGAACCCGTACTGCCAACAATACCAGCAGGACCTTGCAAAGCGTCTTGGCGTCCCGGTTAGCACCCTGCAGAAAGACAGTTTGGCTGCAGGGGAAGATGTGGTTGCCCAGCTCGTCAAGGACGGCAAGCTGACACAGGATCAGGCCAATCGGATCAGAAGTCGCATGGAGTCCCACATGGCATGTACAGGTCACGAGCACGGCAACTGGGGAAAGGGCATGGCGCCGCAATCTCCGTAGCAGGCCACCAACTTCATGCTGTACGTCCAGAATCATCCAGCGTTCCTGAATCGCATCCTGAACGCACATTTCGGCCAACGTCAATAGTGCATCAACATCTCTCCTTTGTCGAATAAAGGGCTGGCACACCCCAAATCGTGCCAGCCCTTTATATTTTATTTTAAATGTAGTGTAAGGCGAGATGGCTGTGCGCGGCGTCGTGCACAGCCATCTCGCCTTACACTACATTTTTAACGAACTTGAGACGTTTGAGGCAATTGGCTTTGGATCCAGCGTTGCAACGCCGCACCACTCTCGAATGAGACAATGAGCGCATACCGCGGCTCAGGCCCAGGATGCCATGCAGCATGCCACAGGCGTTGTGAGTCGATAACAATCTGCCGGTTACGCGGCATCGAGATGCGCGATTCCGTCGTAGGATCATCCTTGTCCTCGCGCAATATCATATACGAGTCGGGATCATCGGTAAGCTGTAGCCATGCACGCACCACCCATCCTTCGCCATCGGGGTTGAGACGGTTGTTATCATCGAGATGCAAATTGTGAATAGCCTCGGCCTCAGTATTGGGGTTAAGCTTAATTATCCGCACGCGCCCATAATTGGACCCCACATTTTTAGCCCACTGCACCAGGGTCGGGCATTGTTCGGCATTTTTAGTCCATATACCATCCTTATCGGGCTTGCCGTGATCCCAGAAGCCCGCGCACTCCATTTCACCGAGAGCAGAGGCAATAGGTGCAAAGTTAGTATCACCACCACTTTTCCAGTCCATATACTCGAGGCCCATCCATTCCTCCTGCGGAACAGGCGGTCCATCGTAATCGCGCAGAACAACAACCCCCTTTTCAGCAAGAGCATCGAGTTTAAGGTGCATCAATCACAAAAATCCTTTCTGGATGCCCATACGCCTTCAGGCTATGGGAGGAAAGAAAGGCTGTCCGCAGACAGCAGCCCGTTGTTCGTACCCCCTTGCGGGGAGCCGTTTTGGTGGTAGGGAACGGCTAAACCCTCCCCGTAAG
>WNFE01003828.1_pt1 | contig 11187 bp, 13 predicted proteins | sample 5400451 | NCBI WGS metagenome assembly WNFE01 (sample SAMN13153344, study PRJNA577476) | soil metagenome | isolation source: 200 cm saprolite under Douglas fir tree site 2 hole 2 | place: USA:California | collected 2015-04-18
TCTATCTGGCGCCGATCGGCGTTGCGGTGGTCGCTCCCGCCATTCTCGGCGAGCACCTCAGTCGTCAGACGCTGCTGTCACTCGTGGCCGGAGTGGCGCTTGTCCCGGTAGCGCTGGCGTCCCACTGGTCTCAGCCCGCTCCATTGTGGTTATGGCTTCTGGTGCTCGGGGGAATCCACACCGCCATGGGAACCGGCCTGTATTTCGGTGCGCTGGCTCACTTGCCGGCGACCCATGTGGGCATCCTTGGTTACCTGGAACCCGTCGGTGCTGTCCTCTGCGCTTGGGTATTTCTGTCACAACGGCCCACATGGCAGACGGTAATCCGAGGTGTAGTCGTCGTCGCAGCCGGAATCTGGCTGGTGATGAACGGAGATGGGGGTCCGCGTCCGGGACGGGTCGAAGGTTGGGGAGGGGCCGAGAGTCAAGACGGAGCACTACCGTCACAATCGTGACATCGGTTCTATGGCCGCTGGCCGCTGGCCGTTCTGGCGGCTCCGGAGTCAGTGATCTTCTCGGTGGCGCCAACTTATTGCAGTTATTGGTTCTTGCTTTTGGTGGCGCGCTGGTCGTGGGAAACGGACTCGCGTTGCTGCGACCGCCGACTCGCAGCCGAAACCGCGATGGCGAGCTTGAGCGCCCCGCGGTGGGTCGTAGCCTCGTCATGATGGGCGTCGGGTTAATCGCCGCAATCTGGGCGATCGCTACGCTTGTGTCGTAATCCGGAGCGGATAGATTTGAGCCCGCTGCCCAGTTGCGCGTGCGCATCCCCGGCAGGGCCTACGGTATTCTCGCTCCTCACTGCGAGCGTAGTTCAGAGGTAGAACATCAGCTTCCCAAGCTGAGAACGCGGGTTCGATTCCCGTCGCTCGCTCTCGCGAGACCCGTTTTTTCGACTCGACCGTCACGCTGAAGCTCAGTCTTCGAACCGTACCCAGCGATCGAAGTCGCAGCGCTGGAACACCCGTCTGGCCAGATTGGACGCAGATCGGACGGTGAAGGATCCCCGGTCAAATGAGGCAGCTGCCTGAGCAATGACCCGCGCCCCCGCGATATCGACGAAACTCAAATGGGAACAGTCCAGGATGACTGCGTCGACCGAACGAATCACGCTGTCGAGATGGTGTGCCAATTGAGGGGCGGCGAAACGGTCGAGTTCACCTCGCAGCGCGACGGTCGCCCGCTGGGCCTCGACTCCCGTCAGAACGGAGAGTTCCCGGCCCGGATCTGGCCGACGCCCCGGCGGGTATCGACAGATTGCGAAAACGAGATCCTGAATCTCGCGCCACGTTAGGTCGCTTCGTAGGTCCAGGTCCCGGTGTCCACCACCTGCTGGGCGAGATCTCGGAGTTTCACGTTTCGAGACTGGGACACCGACCGGAGCACCTCGAAGGCCCGGTCGGCGGTAACTCGCTCGCGCTCCATGATGATGCCCTTGGCCTGCCCGATCACGTCGCGGGACTCCAGAGCGATCCGAAGATTGGCCACCAGCTTGCGGCTCCGGTCGTACGCCTCGGCGTTGGCAAGGGTGACGGCGGCATGCTGGGCGAAGTCCTCGCTGACCTGTTCGTCGTTCAGCTGAAACGGGCTCGCGAGCGAATACAGATTGAGGGCTCCTACGACCCGGCCATCGACATGAAGGGGGAGCGAGTATGAGCTACGGAGTCCCGCGTCAGCTGCGGGCCGGGTGAACCTTGGCCACCTGCGCTCGTCGACCGCGGACTCGATCTTGAAGCGGCCGGCGGTCTGGATTGCCTCCATGCAGGGACCCTCACCGTTGTCGTACTGGAAGTTGTCCAGCATCTCCGCGATGTCGTCGGTGGCGACCCTGGCAAGCGTGCGCTTGTCCTCAACCTGCGAGACGCTACACGTGTCGCACGCAGGAATGACGGCCACCGCCAGGTCGGCGATTCGTCGCATGGTGCCGTCGAGGCTTTCGTCCGCGAAAAACAGCTGCGTGAGTCCTTGGAACGCTCGCTCCATCCGATCGTGATCCTCGGTTTCCTGCATGCTCGTCCTTCGGACCAAGGCCAATGGCGACCGTCAAGACCTGGACACAGGGAGCGCTGCCCAAGGCTCCGGGTCCAGACGACCTGTTGCGCGCAACCCGTCCCAACCCGTCCCAACCCTACTCCTGAGTACGCGACCGTACAAAGCACCCTTGGGTGCCGATGGCAGGTGGCAAGACGTCTGGCCAGGTAGCGAGGCGCTTGGACGACCGGCTAAGACCAAGTCGCTTCTGCGCTGAGGAAGCAGAAGAGGAAAACGAGAGACTCGGCCGGGACCGCCCGGGTCGGCTGTTTTTGGGGCGAAAGCGATGTCCGGACGGCAATCGCCGAAACAGGTTGTTGGCGGAGACGAGTGCGCGGTGGTCTCCATCTTGACCGGCATGGAGGATGGCTCGGCCGTCGAAATCGCCACGATCGGGAATGAAGGGATGGTCGGTGCCCCGATCGTCATCGGCGCTCGGGAAACAGTGCCTCGCGGGATCACCCCGGTCCAGGTGCCCGGAACGGTCATTCGCATCGACGCCGACCGGTTTAGGGAACAATCAAATGACGGAGCCCTACGGGACGTTGCGGGACGTTATTTGCAGGCGTTCCTTGCCCAGGTCTCTCAGCAGGTTCCCTGCAACGGCCTGCATTCGGTCGAAGAGCGATGTAGCCGCTGGATCCGCCTCACCCATGACCGCGTCAAAACCGACGAGTTCCCTCCCACGCTGGAGTTTCTCTCGCAGCTGCTGGGCGTACGACGGGCATCGGTGACGGTGGCAGCCGGCGCGCTGCAAAGAGCAGGGTTCATACGCTTCCACCGCGGTCGGCTTACCGTTCTCGATCGCGAAGGGCTGGAAGGCACCGCGTGCGAGTGCTACATGCACGTCAGGTCGGAGTTTCGCCGGCTGCTCGGCAGCGGATAGTCAAATATTCGACAGCAAGGCGTGGGCCAATCGACGCTATGAGTGGACCTGGCGTGGATACGGTTAGAGATTTCGTTCGTACATCGCGTTTCCTCTGGAAGAGGACTGCCCGCAGACTGATTTATTGTCCTGTTTGTACAGATGGAGCCAGCGGTGAATGGTAAATGCCGCGCCAGAATGTGACTCTGCGCAGGGGTTCGGCCTCGTATTGTCGACACTCTGGTGCGAGTTCGGGATAAATGGGACCTGTCTAGTGCGCCTTGACTACTGAGTAATAGCTCGGTTACCTTGCCACCCCAACCGCTTCGAGTTGGCTGGCGCGTACTTAAAACAGTCGAAGCGGTTGATCTCCGTTTGTCAAAAAAGAAGGGAGGCGGACATGCCGCGGCGCGCCTTTGTAGTCAAGGCCACGATCACCGTTCTTCTCGTCGCAGCCGTGCCCCTGCTGTTTCGCCCTCTCCATCCGGGGAGGCTTAAAACAGCAGGGGCGGCCGCGATGCCGGCGGGTGCGACCGCCGGCACTAGTGACCGCATCGAAGTCAAGAGCACCCCCGAGACTGAAGCAGTCAGCACACACACTTCTACTTCAACCGACGACCGGTCGCGGCGCGAAACGCCGGGAACTATTCGTTTTGGTTCGACCGGCCCAGATGTGATGGCCTTTCAGTCGCGGCTGGCCCAAAGAGGCTGGCATCTGCCGGTCGACGGAATCGATGGGCCCGTCACCACCGGAACGCTCCGCTCCTTTCAGACGGAAAAGCAGCTCGCGGTGGACGGGATTGGTGGTCCGTCTACATGGAAGGCCCTTTGGGACAGCCCGGTAACGCCGACCTCTCCCAATGCGGTCCCCGTTACCGCGATCAAGGAGGCCATCAGCGCGACACCGGCTGTCACGACGAGCAAGGCAGTTGCACTACGAGTGGTCGCCACGGCGAGCACCCTTGGGGGCGTTTGGGCCTGCATCAGGCAGCATGAGTCCGGAGGCAACTACGCGACCAACACAGGCAACGGCTACTACGGCGCCTACCAGTTCGCGCTGTCGACCTGGAGAGCCCTCGGTGGTACCGGGCTTCCCTCAAGCGCACCACCCGCGGTACAGGACGCCATGGCGCAGAAGCTCCAGGCCCAGTCGGGTTGGGGCCAGTGGCCGGTGACGAGCCGGATGTGTGGCGTCTAACGAGAACTCACCCCGGATCGCCGTAGCCGCGATCTCTAGGTTTCGCGCCCAGCATTAGCGTTCGCGCCATGCCGGTGCGCGCATCCACCGGGCGCCGGGCTCTTCTCTGTGTCGGCGGCCTGACACTGCTGGGCCTGGCCCATGCATTGGTGGTCGCAACCCACTACCACTTTGGCTCTTTCGACGATGACGCCAGCTATGTGCTGGTCGCTAAGGCTCTGGCCGCCGGCGTCGGTCTGACCGGCAACGTCTCTTCCGGATATCCGCTCGTCGGCGCGTACCCGCCTGGGTTCGCCGCCTTGCTCACCCCCATCACGCTGGTCGCGCCCGGCGTCGTCCTGCTGTACCGACTTCTGCCGCTGGTTGCCGTCACGGCCATGTTCCCGCTGACCTGGCGCTGGCTCGGTCGCCACAGCGTGCAGGATCCGGTCCGGCTCGCGGTCCTCCTGTTGCTGGCTCTTAACCCCGTCGCTGCGACTTTCGCCACGATGGTGATGCCCGAAACAGTCTTCGTCGTTGCCTTCCTGCTGCTCCTGCTGATTGCTGAACGTTGGGAACGCGAGATTCGGGTGGTCTGCTGGGCCGGCGTGGGCACCGTACTCATCGCTGCCAGCCTGCTGTGGCTCAAGGAGGCCGCCGCGGGGATGGTGCTCGGGTTGACGTGTTGGTTCCTGCTGCGTCGTGCGTGGCGGAAGGGCCTGTTGACCCTTGGCGGTAGCGCGGTACTGATGGCACCAGTCCTCATAGCCAGGACGATTGTCGGTGCCCCTTTAATTGGATCCAGATATTCCGATGAACTCGGGGTTGCTGCTGGTGGTGTTATCCACCGGCTTGTCCATGTGGTGCCCCACTCCATCTCGACCACGGTCGTTTCCGCGCTTCCGCTATCGATAGTGCCAACGGGAGTGAGCCCACTCCCAACGCACGGTGTCGTCGGGCTGGTCCTCGACTTGGTCGGCTGGACGGTGCCGCCGTTGGTCGCGTTGGGCTTGGTGGAGTGGGTTCGCCATCATCGGGACCCATCCGCGCTGGTCGTGGGCGGTTATCTGCTCGAAACACTGGCCTATCCATTCATGAACGAACGCCGATTTGTTCTCGTGCTGCCCGTCGTTATGACCTGGTACGTCGTGGGCGTGAGAACGGCGATTGCCGCGGCGACCTGGATCACACGACGCTCGCTGGCGTCGCGGAGGACTCTCACCGTCAGAGCGAATACAACCGGGACCCGACGCTTTGTCGCGGCCGGTGTTGCGACGACTCTCGTAATCGTTCCTCTGGCCGCGCAATTTCCGCGGGACTATCGCTTCCGGTTCGGCCAGGACAGCTCCGCACCAGACGGTTCTCCGTATATGGCGATTCTCAGCCACCTCGGGAGCCATCAGGAGGTAGTGGAGACCACCTACCTGTGGACGACCGCGCTGTTCACAGGTCACCGGACCGCTTCGTCTGCCTACCACGTCCCATGCGACGACCAGGCTGTCCGAACTGCGATTCAGACCGACCGCGGTGGCTATCTGCTCGACGCCGCGCTCAACCGGCCGGGCCGGCTGGAGAGTGAGTGCCTCCTTCGAGTGGCGGATAGCTCGCCGTGGGCGGTCCGGATGCTCCGAACGCGCCGGGATGAGGCATCGGTCTATGAGCTGATCGGCCCAGGCACCGCCCATCCTGAGCTCATCGACCTGACGCCGGGCCCACCGGTGACCACGCCCGACCCCCCGACCTTGAGCTGGACGTGGGCTCGACCCGTCGAGGTCCGCCAGGTGACCCTGGGTGCGGCGTGGTCTCGCAGCGGTCCGGCGCGCCGCGTTGTCATCGAGCTTCTCGACCCGAGCGGCCTGTGGATGACCGTCGCATCGAGCCAGGGGCCGGTTAGAGAGGGCGCGCGTACTCGGTATATGGCCGTCGAGTTCTCCTCGATGACGGTGGCCTCCGCGGTCCGGATCACCGTTGACGGTCCAGGCGGGCCAGCGGTCCAGGACTTCCACGTCCTCGGTTTGAACTCGCCTTAATCGGGGAGTACCTGTACGGTCGCACCGCCGTTTAGGGAATCTTCAGGAATTCGGGGTAGGACATGGGCGTGGGACACGCCGGGCGAGAGGCAGGATCGATTTTGGACGTTGCGTGCGCGACCACTGATGAGATGCTGGCGACGTCACTGTCCGGTCGCCGCGTGCTGGTGACAGGCGGAGCAGGTTTCATTGGTTCTCACACCGTGACCGCGCTTCGTGCTCATGGTGCCGAGGTCACCGTCGCGGACAGGGAGAGGCATCCCGATCCCGCCGTTCGGTCCGTCGTTAGGGACCTGAACGAGCCGGGAGCCGTCGAGGCCGCGTTGGAGCCGCGCACCGATGCTGTGGTCCATCTCGCCGCGGCGACATCAGTTCTGCGCTCTGTAGAGCGTCCGCATGACACCTATGCCACCAACGTGGGTGTGACGGCCTCGTTGCTCGAACGGGCTCGCCAGCTGGGCATCGAGTCCTTTGTCTTTGCGTCGACGAACGCGGTCATTGGCAACCATTTTGGCGACGGCCCCATCACTGAGTTCAGCGCCATGCGGCCGCTTACCCCTTACGGCGCGACGAAGGCTGCTGGCGAGATGTTGCTATCCGCCTATACATCTTCGTATGGCTTACGTTGCGCGGCGCTGCGACTGACCAACGTGTACGGCCCGGGAATGATCAACAAAGACGGTGTCGTCGCCCGGCTGATGCGGTGCGTCCGTTCGGGCCAGACGTTTGAGGTCTACGGTGACGGCAGGCAGATCCGGGATTACGTGTATGTGGCCGACGCGGTAAACGCAGCGCTGTTGTCGTTGACCCATGACATCACCGGTCCGCTCGTAATTGGCTCAGGTACATCGACGTCCGTGGTCGATCTGGTTGGAGCTGTCCAGGACATAAGCGGGAGTAGCCTTCCAATTCGTCACGTGGCGCCCAAGCGAGGAGAGATGGCGGGCGTGGTCGTCGACAACCGGCGGGCCCGTTCTCTCGGTTGGAACCCGTCGGTCAGCTTGCGGGATGGCCTTGCTCAGGTCTGGGAGACCTGGGGCGCTCGCGACCATGAGTCAGCCGAGAGCGCCAGATGAAGGGCGACGGACCGATCCGAATTGTTGACCAGAGCACACGTCACACCACGTCGGTCATTTCCGATGGAGACGCGTTGGGTCGGTTCGCGACGAACTACGAGGGGAGGAGGTCCTGTCGTCTCGTGATCGTCATCGCCGCGTACAACGAGGAGGAGTCCATTGGTGACGTGTTGCGGGCGATGCCGCGTGAGGTTCACGGCCTGACCGCTGATGTGCTCGTTGTCGTCGACGGGTCAACGGATTGCACGGCGGACGTGGCTCGAGACGCTGGCGCCATGGTTTGCGATCTTCCGGTCAATCAGGGCCAAGGCGCGGCGTTGCGCGTCGGGTACCGGTTGGCACGGGACAGGGGTGCTCGCTTCATCGCCACCCTGGACGCTGATGGTCAGTACGACCCGGCCGAGCTATCCGTCGTCATCGGTCCGTTGGTGGAGGGCCGCGCCGACTTCGTCACGGGGTCGCGCCGTCTCGGTCGAGCGCAAGGGGGTGACCCGGTCCGGCGGTTGGGGGTCATCGTGTTCGGTGCCCTCATCTCGCTTCTTACCGGCAAGAGAATCACTGACCCGGCCAATGGCTTGCGAGCCATGCGGGTAGAGGTGGTGTCAGATGTTCCTCTACACGAACCGCAGTATCAGGCTGCCGAACTCCTTGTCGGCGCGATCCGCCGAGGTTTTCGCGTCCTGGAGGTGCCCACCACGATGTCTCGGCGTGCCGCCGGAGCCACCAAAAAGGGTGGCAACATTCTCTATGGGCTCCGGTTTGGCCGCGTCGTCGTCTCCACGTGGTGGCGCACCATCGGCCGGTCCGCGAAGACAACCAGTTCGTAGAGTGCGAACTTCGCGACAAAGAGGGCGCCGTAGACCGTCAGATAGGTCGCGCCTACAAGTGCCACCTGGATGACTCGACTGCTGGTGAGGTGCGGCGCAGCGTGGTTGGCCCACCCGGTCGCGATCGACGCCGCGACGAGACTCACCAGTGATGCCGCGCCGTAGAGGAGCACCTCCCGCCGCACTGCGAGCCGACCGCGGCGCCCCCACGTCCAGGATCGGTTGAGGACGAAGTTGGGGCCCACCCCAGCCAAAAAGGCCACGATCGACGCGGCCGTCGTACCAAGTAGTCGGGAGCCGTAGGTTGTGACAAAGACGACCTCGCTCGTCCCCGCTGCTACGAGCGATCCAACGCTGTACCGGGTCAGTCGTACCCCCAGGGGGCTGTGGCGCAGCCAGTGCCAGCGGCGCGCCGTCCCGGGGATTTTCATTCCTCCAGCCTGTCACCTTTTCGCTGGTATCGGCGATGACGCGAAGCCGTAGCATCGGGGTCGTGAGCCAAGTTGACGATCTGCTTCCCGAGACGCTCCTCTCGTTAGCCGGACCCGATCCGGCCCGATCCGAAGAACCCGAGGGTCGGACGTCTGATCCCTTTTCCCACCTTTTCCAACGACGGACCGTCTGGTTGCGCACGACGCTTGACCAGGACGCCGCCAACCGGTTGTCGGCCGAGCTCCTTGCTCTGGATAGTGCGTCCGAAGATCCGATCGAGCTGGTCATCAACAGCCCGGGTGGCCCGCTCGACACTGCCCTGAGTGTGATCGATACCCTTGACCTGCTGAGGTCACCCGTGGCGACGCTGTGCCTTGGTCAAGCGATGGGCACGGCAGCCGCGGTGCTGGCCTGCGGTAGCGACCGGCGGCGTGCCACCCCCGCCGCCAGGCTCAGCCTGCGCCTGCGGCCGTTCGACGCGTCCGGCACGGCTACCGAACTGCAAAATCAGGCCCGTCAGCTGACCGGGCTACACGATCATCTAGCCCTGCGGCTGGCGGAAGCGACGGGACAGCTGCCCGCCGTCATCGTGATGAACCTTGAGCAGGGTGGGTTCATGACAGCCGAGCAGGCGGTTGGCTACGGTCTGATTGACGAGGTCGCCGAGCGACGGTAGACCGCGGAGAGCGACATGCTGTTCAGCGCCGTGCATTTGAGGGACGTCAGCCGATGGGCACGAGGCAACGGCCTGGAGATACTGCTGATCGCCATCGGTGCGGCGTTGATCACCCGGTTTGTTCACTGGACGTCGGCGCTCTACCGGCGGCGGATCGAGGACGAGATCCGTGCGGAGATCGAGCAGGGCGGAGTTGCCTCAGAGCACCACAAGCGTGCTCGCACCGTATCCGAGGTGATCGAGTGGGGAATCATCGTCCTCGTCTACTTCCTCGCCGGACTGCTCATCCTCAACCACTTCGGTATTCCGCTAACCAGCCTGGTCGCACCGGCAACCGTGGCCGGCGCCGCCATCGGCTTTGGTGCACAACAGGTGGTTCAGGACCTGCTGGCAGGGTTCTTCTTGTTTGCCGAGCGTCAGTTCGCGATCGGTGACGTCGTTCGTCTGGCCCAACCCGGTCAGACAACCGGCATTACCGGTACCGTAGAGGAGCTCACCCTTCGGGTCACCAAGATCCGGACCCTGCAGGGCGAGTTGGTATTCATCCCCAATGGAGCGTTGCGTCAGGTGACCAATCTCTCCAAGGATTGGGCCCGCGCCGTGGTCGATATTCCTATTCGAGTCGACGAAGACCTGACCAAGGCCACCGCGGTGCTGCGCGAGATGGCCACCCAAATGGCGAACGACCCCGAGTGGCAGAACTCCCTCATGGGCGAACCGGTCGTCGCTGGTATCGAGTCGATCGAGGTTGGCTACGTCCAGCTTCGGCTCATCGCGCGGACCCTGCCGGGAAAGCAGGCTGATGTCGGTCGGGAACTGCGGCTGCGCGCTGCCCTGGCCCTTCATGAGGCGGGGATAGCCCCGCCTGCGATGCAACTCCACGTGCCGACCTCATAGCGGAGTGGCCAGGATCCCGCTACGGCGCTCAACCATTGCAATGCTGATGGGATTCGTCGGGATCGGAGCGCTGTATCTCGATGTCCGGCCCACCCCTCCGCCAAAGCCGGTCTACGTGCCCGCCACGGTGCAGATCACACCTTCGAGCGTTCGCCCGTCAGCCTCCACATCCACCACAACGACAATCACGCCAGCTCCACCGTCTACGTCGACGACATCGAGCACTACCCCGTCCAGTTCGACGACGTCGACCACACGGCGAACGGCGACGCTTCTTCCGGGCCGGACGAGTACCTCGTCATCTTCATCGTCGACGACACTCGTACCCCGACCGTAGCGACACGGGGTCTGTTTCGTAATCAGGTCGCCTGGTTCGCGGGGTGCTGCTCAGCCAGCGGATCATCCTCGTCCACGGGGTGACGCCGTCCTCGACCTTCGAGTGCGTCGAGCAGGTGCATGGCGACGTCCTGGACGATGATGTCGTCCCGGCCGTTTTCTTTGGTTCCGTCGTCGATCATGATGTAGCAGTAAGGGCAGGCGGTCGCGATCCGTCCGGCTCCGGTGCCGATCAACTCCTGGGACCGCTCGGTGTTGACCTTCTTGCCGATGCTCTCTTCCATCCACATGCGTGCTCCGCCGGCGCCGCAGCACATGCCGCGGGTTCCGTTGCGGGGCGCCTCGACGATGTCGATGCCGGCCAGGCTGCCGAGGATGCGGCGGGGGGCGGCGTAGATGTCGTTGTGCCGGCCCAGGTAGCAGGAGTCGTGGTAGACGATGCGCTCCTCGAGGGCAGCTTCGGAGATGTCGAGCCGCTTGGTCTCGATCAGCCATTCCAGGAACTGGCTGTGGTGGACGACGTCGTATTGGCCGCCCAGCTGCGGGTACTCGTTTTTGAGCGTGTTGAAGCAGTGGGGGCACTGGGTGATGATCTTCTTGACGCCGAGGTCATTGAGGGTCTCGACGTTTTGCATGGCGAGCATCTGGAAGATGTACTCGTTGCCCGAGCGGCGGGCCGGGTCGCCGGTGCACAGCTCGGTCGGCCCGAGGATCGCGAAGTCGATGCCGGCGCGTTGGAGCAGCTTGGCCATCGCGCGACTCGTCTTTTTGTTGCGGTCGTCGAACGAACCGGGGCAGCCGACCCAGTAGAGGTACTCGTGGTCGAATGCATCGGAGCCG
>WNFE01003830.1_pt1 | contig 11185 bp, 9 predicted proteins | sample 5400451 | NCBI WGS metagenome assembly WNFE01 (sample SAMN13153344, study PRJNA577476) | soil metagenome | isolation source: 200 cm saprolite under Douglas fir tree site 2 hole 2 | place: USA:California | collected 2015-04-18
CGCCTGAAAGGCGAGTTTGTCTACCTAGCGGTGATCCTCGATAGTTTCTCTCGCAAAGTTGTAGGGTGGGCTGTGGATCGAACGATGATGAGTAGCCGCCTCACGGTGGCTGCGCTGGAGCGTGCAGTCGCAGATCGACTCAGGAAAGAAGGCGACACCCTTCGTTCGAACGTTCGCGGAAGTCTTGAGTGGTGCTGCTCTACTTTTCTTGTAAGCTAAGCGAAAGGACGAGGAAGAATGGCGCAGCTCGAAGACTACTTGGACGGCGAAGCGGCGTTCGTCGCGGATGAAAGGAGTTGCGTGGCTTTCCGGGACAATAATTCAAAGCCGCGATCGTGCGCTTCCCTGGCCAGAGCCTCGAGCTCAGACCGACCGAGCGCAGGATTGGCCTGCATCTCGAGTTCCCCCAGCGCCAGCCGGGCTTCGATCCCGATCTTGTACAGGCTGAGTTGCTTGGCCTTCTGAATGACGGCCAACAGCTCCTGTTGGGCGGCAGCGATATCGCCGCGCCGGGGAGTCCCGGGCTTTGTAGCCGCGGCCGTTGCTCTAGCCCGCAGAATCTGCAATGGCAGGCTAATCACAGGGAACTCGCGCAGGTCCGCTAACTTAAAGGCGTGTGAGATGGCGTCTCGCGCTTCGACCACTTTTCCCCGCATTAGCAGGGCACGGCTGAGCGACGCATAACCGTCAATTTCATCCCCTGCGCTCTGGTCCCTTTCGAACTCGGCGATTGCTTCACGCAGCAGCATCCCGGCCTCCTCCGGGTGACCCTCATCCATCGCTAGCCCGGCCAGCGAAACCCGCGCGCCGGCCAACGGTGAATTGGCCTTCTTCAAGACGTCGAGAGCCTCCTGGTAGCTCTTACGCGCGCCGACCAAGTCGCCCTCCGCGCTCCCAATGTCTCCAAGAACCGCCAGAGCAGATCCCAATTGCCACGGGTCGGCTCCGTATTCTCGGAGAGAAGCGATTTGAGGTTCAACTTCTCGCCGGGCCTGCTGAAGCTCTCCCCGCATCAACGACAGAAGACTGTACCGAATGTGGCAGTATTCGTTTCGCTTCCATCCATTGGATTCCCCAAGTTTCCAAGTTTGCTGGTACATGTCCGCAGCTTCCCGCAGATGCCCGCGCAAGACAAGAATATCGGCAATATTCGCCATTGCTGCGCCTGTGTTCATCCTGTCGTTGACCGCTTGAAAGTTTTGCCAGGCCTGGCGATTGGATTCTTCCGCCCGATCCCACTTTCCCGCGCTTTCGAAGACAAGGGAAAGGTTAACGAGGGCAACTCCGGTTTGCTCTCGATCGCCCGCCTCATTGAACATGCGAAGAGCTTGCTCATAAAGCGGGATGGACTCCTCGTTGTGACCCGTCAGGCGTTGTGCTTCTGCCATGAGCTGCAGGCACGAAGCAGCCTGCGCGCGATTGCCCGCGGCAAGAAGAATCTCATAAGCCTCCTGACACTCCGGCGGAGCCTGCAAGTGCTGGCGGTTGGTTTGACAAATCATCTGCTGAGCCTTTGCATAAACCAGCTTCTTTCCTTGCGCTGCGGCCTTCGTGGCAGCACTGTGAAACAGCCGGTCTACTCGTTGCGAATCCCGTGAATAGAAAATGTAGGCTTCGCGCAGATCCAGGCGAGGATCCTCGCGCGCGGGGGGAGGCAATCGGCGAAGCTGCCGGATCGTATCCAAGGACTCCTCTGGGCGGTAAGAATCGAGCTGCAACTTGGCCAGTTGCAGGCCGTAGTCCAGGCTGTCCGGATACAGAGCATACAGTGCACGATAGATGTCAGCTCCTTTGGCCCGGTCTGCGGAGGCCTCGTAATAGTTGGCTTCGATCTCCATTCGTTGTACGCGAGACAGGCTGCCCGAGAGATCAAGACCTTGTTTGGCTTCTGCTTTGCCCTTGTCATAGAAGCCGAGGAAAAGGCAGGCGCGTGACAACATGGAGTGCGCCAACGGGAACTTTGGATCTGCCTTGATAGCTTGCTCGAACAGCTCCTTCGCCGTCGCGTAGTCGTAGTCGCGCAGCTTCGCGAGTCCAAGAGCGTAGAACCGATCGGCCTCGCGATTGGCAGGCAACGAAGCGGATACGCTGGGTTCATCCCCCTGTTCGAGACCAGGAACTCCCAGGCGGTCTCGTATTCTGCCGCCGATCCGGGAGACGAGCTGGAAAAGATTCTGATCGTTACCGATTTCGGCGATCTCCGCGAGGATCTCACCGGTTTTTGCATCCTGCAGACGCGCATCAAGCCGGAGCTGTCGGCTCGCCGATTTGCCGACACTCGCATACGAGCCGAGCACAAGCAGGTCGCTATTCAAAGCTGTCCCGATGTGCGAAGTGGTGGGTTGGCCAAGGGTGTCGGTCTGCGACCAGGGAGAAGACAATCGCAGATTCGAAACTTCTTCTCCCGACACGAGACGCAATTTGCCTCCCGCAGCAAGCTCTGTGCTCACCATTTCGGAAAGTGCCGTGGCCAGCCAGACGTCCTCCGCCCTGCCAGAAATGTTGCGAAAGCCGAGTACGGCAATGGCTTGGCGGGCGGGAATCGGCTTCATGGCCGCTGCTGTGGTACCTCCAGCGGGACGCCCACGGCCCTGCCAGCGATAAGCGACCATTCCTGCGACAGCGACAAGGAGAATTCCAAAAAGGACGGCGGTCGGTCGAGAGAACTTCCAGGCTCCAATCTGCGAGAGGATTCCGCGGGGCTCAGCGCGTGTGCGATCTTCCGATGGAGCGGCCGCCCCAGTAGTGCTCTCATGAGCAGCACTCTTCTCTGCCATCTCCTTGATGACAGGGGCAATAAACCGGTAGCCGCGTTTAGGAACCGTCTCGACGAACCGCGGCTTATCGGGGTCGTCATCCAGCGCCCCTCGCAGTTTTTTGAGCGCCACGTTCAAACTGCCGTCGAAATCCACGTAAGTGCCGTTTGGCCAAAGCTGCTGGCGGAGCTCTTCGCGGGTGACGATCTCACCGGGCCGTTCGAGAAGCATGGCAAGAATACGGAAGGGCTGATCCTGCATCTTCACGCGCGTTCCATTGCGGGTGAGCAGACCACCGGAGAGGTTCGCTTCAAAGCTCCCGAAGCGGCAGACGCGGCGTGACAGGACCCAAGGCTTCATAAATCAAGGCAGAAGAATGGGAGATGGCGCGAGTATACCACGCCAACTCCAAAGAGGAGGTCACCTCTGATCGTTCGGAAGCCATTCTTTTTGCAGAGGTTTAGCAGGTCAGAAATTCTTCAGGAATAGTTCCTTTGACGAACCGTACTGCTCCATATATTCATCCGAACTGTTCAGACAGGTTTCGCGTACGGCTTCAGAACCACTGGAAGCCGCGGGCGCGTCGGGCTCCGGGGAGCAAAGGGAGAAAACGGTCGCCACGGGAATACGGCAAGCCGCACGCATCGAAGTCTGGGGAAGGCTACGCCAGGGCCAACCGGACGTGGGCCTTCGCGCGGGTTCCTTCCGAATACAACAAGGAGGGCGTCGTCATGAAATCGCTTGCGTTGACTGCTACGTCGTTGTTCGTTGCCTCTTTTTGCGGAACGTTCGTGCTCGCTCAGACCGGCCGCCAAAATCCGCCTCCGGCCGCCCCTGCCCCCGCGCAGGGTAGCCGCACAGCGGAACCCCCGCTAAGCAACGTGCGCCCGGCAAATGCGCTTAAGGGCTTCGTGGACCTTCACACTCACCCGTTGTCGAATCTGGCCTTCGGCGGCAAGCTCATCTACGGCGGGGTAGACGTCGGTTCGCTCCTCCCCGCAGATCCCAAGTGCAGCCACAATGTCCGGGCTACCAGCATGGAGCAAGCCTTGGGGCACGACAACTCGACGCATGGGGGCTGGGGCGCCTTCGATAATCAATGTGGTGACGAGATACGAAAGCAAGTTATCCATGGACTACAACAAGCAAACCACGCCGCGGACCCTCCAGACGACGCACGCGGCGCCCCGGATTTCAAAGATTGGCCAGTTTGGACCGACATCACCCACCAGAAGATGTGGGTGGACTGGATTCGGCGCGCGCATGGCGCCGGTTTGCGGGTGATGGTCGCTCTCGCAGTGAACAATAAGACGCTCGGTGACGCGACCGCTGGCCCGGGCGACTATCCGACGGACGACATGTCGTCTGCTCACCGCCAGATACAGGAGACAAGTGCTTTTGTCCATCGCCACTCTGACTTCATGGAGATCGCCTACACATCGGCCGACCTCGAACGCATTGTCAAGGCCAACAAGCTGGCGGTTATACTTGGCGTCGAAATTGACGACATCGGTAATCTGAACAAGGTTGCGCCGCTCACCGGTGCCGTGATCACGGGCGCGATTAACCGACTCTTCGCCGACGGTGTGCGCTACATCTTCCCGATTCACATAATCGACAACCCATTCGGCGGGACGGCTGTCTACGAGAGAGGTTTCAACATCTCCAACTACCGGGAGAGTGGGCATTTCTGGAATCTGGAGTGTGCAAATCCGGCCGACCAGATCACCTACCGCTACAAGCCCGAAGGTTTCGACGTGGGCGTCGCATTTGTCAAGGCGACAAAGCTTGGAATCGATATTCTCCGCAATCCGCCCGATCCCCCGAAGTGTGCCGCCGGTGTCGGTGTCCAGAATGCGCGCGGGCTGACACCTCAGGGCGAGTCCGCGATCAAGGAGATGATGCGTTACGGCATGCTCATTGACATTGATCACATGTCGCAGAAGTCGGCCAATCGCGCGCTGGATATCGCCGAGGGCGTGCCCGGCGGATATCCGCTCTTTAGCGGTCACAACGGCCCTCGGGGCCCGGGGGGAAATTCCGAGAACGCGCGGACGAGCATGCAGTATTCCCGGATCGCCCGACTGGGCGGAATGGCCGGTGTTGGGAGTGCCGGTTTGAACGCTTACGAGTGGCTGCAACACTATGATCTTGTCGTGCGCGAAATGAGATTCGCAAGCGCCGCCTTGGGGACGGACTTTAACGGCCTCGTCAAAGGCATGCCTCAACGACCCAATGCCAATGCCATCCATTATAGCCCAGGCTTTCCCAAGAGCCGTCTGGGTCACAAGGAGTGGGACTATAACACCGAGGGAGTGGCTCACTACGGAATGCTCGCTGAGTTCTTGATGGACGCACGAACGGCGCCGAACGGCACCCAGCTGATCGACCAGAATCTCATGTATGGCGCAGATAATTTCTTCCGCGCTTGGCAAAAGTGCGAGGCGCTAAGGACAAAGGTGAAGTAGGCAGCGTGCGCCGCTAGTGCCTTGACTTGGGCCTAGGCGGCGCATTAGCCATCGCAACTTCACTGTTTTCCAGAGGACGAAAGGAAGGGATCTGTGAAGCGGGGCTGCTGGATTTCGATCGTGATGGTCTTCCCGGTGCTTCTGCAGCCCGGCGTGCAGAGCGACTCGACCTTTACCGACATCGTTACAGTGTCGCATCCTGATAGCTCAACAACCGTTTGGAGGATCAGCTCGCCCAACGTCAGGCAGGCTACGACCGCCTATCCTCAAATCCAATTTCATCCGGGCGACGCGATTACGATCACCGCCGGTGGCTGCGTCGGAACGGGGAAGACATGGAAATCCTATGTCCAACCGTTAGGCAACAATGCAGGCCGTTTTTATAGCGGCACGATCATGATTCCGGCGGTCATTCCCTCTGGTGCGCAAGGCTATCAGCGCATCGGCGGGTGGATCTCCACCCCGAATAATCCGAAGACGCTGATCGTCCCGGAACACTTGCCGTCAACCGTGCATGAATCCGAGCTTTTCCTTCATCTGGGCTATCAAGACGACGACTATAGCGACAACGGCTATTCGAACCACGATAATGGCGACCCGCCCCAGTGCGCCAATACCGGTCCAGCCTGGGTCGAGGTGAAAATTGTGTCGGGCAAATACCTTGCCAAGGCTACGGTTCACCGCCTTGAGTTCGGACCTCAATATTCGCCACACTTCAAGCCGTTTGATCTCGTGTGGGACCTCAACAACGGGGTAGACGCCAACGGTCTCCCCCTCAATCCACTTTGGGCCTACCAAATCGATCACCCCGGCCAGGAGGCGGATTTCAAGGGAATTTGCCATTCCGCATTCTCTGGGGGCGATACTATCAATGTTTCCGTTCTCGCATCCATCTGCACGAGCCAGGCGCCCAGCACTGACCTGAGTCATAGTCCCACGAATGGCATTTTCGGCCACTGTGGTCCTGATCCTTTATACGGACATCTTAACTGGACGCTTGCCACGTACACCGGCGCAATCTACTGGGCCGGGTACGAAGGCGGTTGGCCTAAGGATGATGACTTCAACCTTAATCTCTTCCGGTCCGACAAGGCAGGACTTACGACGCTCAATAACGATGGACTTGGCCTCGAGTTCAACGAGGACGAAACCCTCACAAACTTCAAATCGCCCTTTTGGGTGAACCTGGAGAATGCCCGCGATAATGATACGGCAGCCGCACGGCTCGTTCGAGGGCCACTGGCCGTTGTCACCGGACTCATCGGCATTGATGGTGTGCACGGGGGTTACACCGAGTCTCATCCCGTCTTCTCACTCGCCATTCGAACCTCAATTCGGGCCGGGAGCGGTGGAGTGCAGGAAAGCTGGGCTTTCTTTCTCCGAAACATGGGGGATGAAGGCGGCTGCAGTGAATTGCAGCACTTTTGGTATGGACTCGCCGACAGCAATTCCCCCAACGCTTGGTATTTCATTCAGTTGCCGTGGCCTGAAGGAGCGACCGATGCAAGCATTATCGTCTCCGCCAGCCAAGTCCGGGCCAACGATCCTAGAATCAAAGGACCCAAGATCACCAAAGATTCAGGATGGACTTACCTGGGATTCCAGTTACCCGCTCCCGAAGCATCGGCTTCCCTGGATGGCGAAATCACGCTTCATTACACCATTCCGCCGGGCTCGCGCATTGCCACGCAACAATTGAGGCCGCCTGGCACGTTGAAGTTCCACGAACCTGAAGGGGGCGGCTGGGAGGAGGAGGTGGAAAGGCACATTGCCGAGCCTGCCGCCCGCCAGCGTTTTCAGCAGGCGCGCCGAGCACTAAAGCCGATTCGTCCTGCTCCCCGTCTGCATGATATCCCTTTGGCTATAAATCCGCTCATTGCAGTTCACAAACCGCTGATTGGACCGGCCCATAACGGAATGCTGGTTCGCGACCGGGCGCGTACAGACCAAGCTGCGGAAAAGGCGAGACGGGATCTCGAACAGTCACTCATGAAAGCACTCCCTGCCAACTTGCTGCCAGTTCAACCAATGCGGCAACCGTCGAACCCGCATTGACGTGCCGCCGATAAGAGCACCGTTGGAGATTACCGGCAGGCGGCAGGTACACCATCCAGCCAGGTCCGTTCAGATGCGTACACCGGCAACGATAGCTTCACTGTTTCGCAAGCTCGACCGCAACATCCTTGACGTCCGGCGATGCGGCCTGGCACTTGGACTTGGTTGCAGCTTGAAGCCGCGTCGAGCGTATTCGTCAGTGAACGGCCCGAATCTAAGCAGAACTCTCAAGGAGGAATGAATGCAAAAGAATACTTCGCTTGGTTTGATCTTCTTGTGGGCCCCTGTTCTTTTGGCAAGCGGGGATGTCCAACCACTGAACATCAAGACTGGTCTTTGGCAACTTACCATGACCACTACAGTCAGTGGTCGCCCTCCCATACCCCCGGAAGCTTTGGCCCGGATGACTCCAGAACAGCGCGCCAAATTTGAGGCAGCAATGAAGGCGAGGGCCTCACAAGGGCCACGGACGAGGACTTACAAAAACTGTGTAACAAAGTAAAACCTGAACAAGGACCCGTTCAGCGAAGAGAAGAAGTCCTGCACTCGGACCGTTCTGGCTTCGACGGGCAGCAAGATGGACGTGCGGGAGGTATGCGTGGATCAGGAAGGAAAGAGGGATATGACGATTCGAATTGAGGCAGCCGACTCCGAACACATCACAGGCTCGGGACACGTAACTGCAGCGGGCGGCAACAATTCCATGAACGTAAGCACGCACTTCACTGGGAAATGGATCGGCGCGGTTTGCACTGGCGCAAAAAAGTGAAAGAGCCGGGCACGAGGGGAATTCCTTCCGGAGCAACGGCAAGCAAACAGATGATTGCTCGAAATAATTCCAGCGTGTGAACACAATTCAAGGGGGGCGTGTCATGAACCCGAATGTGGGTCTTGTCATGGCGAGGTCTACCACGAAGCGATTCGGACTCGAAAACGTCAACGGCTATGACACGATCAAGTACGTCGTGGACACTACTAATCAGGACCCGATGGACAAGGCCGGGTACATCACCGGGATTGAACGTCAAGGACTATAACATTGCCCGCTCCACCTGGGTCACAAAGGACACCCGCTGCATGATGAAATTCATCCTCGATTTCGAGCAGGACGGCAAGGACGCTGGCGTGGATAAGACTCACTACGAAGGCGTGATCACAAAGCGATAACTTCTTGCTCCTTCACGGAACAATTCCAGGCATGGCGCTGAGTAAATGATCACCGAGACAACGAACCATGCGGCGATCGGCCCGCGCGATCGCGAGAGTTTTTTCTACGCGACCAAGGCGAAACGCTCAGCCACGCGCTCGGTTCGCAACTTCATACTCTTTCCAGTTTTCTTCACCAACACAGCGATCCGGCTGTCTCTGTGGTTTCTCTCCAGCCTTATCCTGGGGCCAACCGTCGCGTTGCGAAGCCAAATCAAGAATGGACTGAACCCTTGAATTGAGACAGTCAGGATGGGCACACTTTGCCAGAGTGCCCAAAGTTCTTGTGACACTTTAGGGGGTCGCCTCATGATTTGGGAACAGATTGGGAACAGATCACCGTAGATCGCCCGTTCTACGGCTTGTGCTGCCTCGCGCGCTGATTCCTTGGAAACATGGGTGTAGACATCCGCCGTCATGTTGATCGTGGAATGCCCCAACAGATTCTGTGCAAGCTTTAGATTTCCCGTCTGCGCATTGATCAAGCTTCCCACCGAGTGCCTGAATGCGTGGAAACCAGACGCACCTGAGGGACGCACGGTCATGAGCATTGCGCCGGCTTATCGCGCGACGAAGGAATAGTTTTGTGTGCCCGTTTTTCCCTGGAAATTCAATCGCAGCAGGTTGACCGCGCCTCCGGCTCGCTGGGCAAACACTTCGAGAGTGACCGTACTCTGGGGCTGACCTTGCAGTTCAACGGTCAGGTCGTTCTTTCCCTGGATGACGGACTCCAGAGGGATATCGCCAGAGTGGGCATCCCATTGGCCCACCCAAACACCGTTGATGCTGACTGTGACGGCAGTTCCCGCGTAATTGGCCAGCTTTAGCCAATGCTTTTCCGTTGCAGCGGGACCGCTTGGCCGCGCGCCCGAGCTACCAACTGCACCACCCGAACCGCTCTGAGCCGATTGGGTTGCAGGTGCAGTCTGCTGCTGGGCCTGGGCCCCGGTAGTCTGCGGAGGCTGGGCTGCCGTGCTTGTTTGTTGGGGCTGTTGCGCCGAAGCTTGGCTTGAGGAGGATGCTTGCGGCGCCGCTTGCTGCGCCGCCTCCTTTGAGCAAGAGGCCAGCAAAGCCACGAATATCACAGTCAAAATCCCGACCCACTGAATCTTGATTTTCCGCACTCCTTATACCTCCCTCTTTTGGTCTGACTTCGTACACACTGAAACCTCAGTCGCCGCGGCCCTGAAAAATTCCTCCCGAACAACTAAGGGAAGTGCGGGAGATGCTTCACCGCAATCAACAAGCTGAGAAGGCGTACCTGACGCATAATTGGAACTCCGTTCTTCGTGGAACCGTCTTTGCACAGTGTAGCAGATTCCTCTCATCTAGACTGATCGCGCTGTTGTCTCCCGGCATGAACTTCCACTGCTCAAGACCCAGTCGATTTCAAAGGCGCCAACTTTAACGGCGTTGTCTGCAAACGTGGGACTGTGAACGTGGCCCTCGCGTCTGCAGCCGCAATACCCTCAATTCGTCCACGTGACCTTGGCCAGCCGTTGGTTCCACAACCGGCGTGACTGTCGCCGGAATTGCGGTGCGGATTGTCCAATTTCCAACCGAGAGGGCCGATGCTGAACCACACCTGGTCACAACTGCCGGCGGCTCCGGTGACGACCCGCACCGCCAGAGTGCGGATCGCATTTGCCGGCTGGTGAGATGTGGTGGCACTGGGTGTCTGCCCCCAGATGGACCTTGTGCCGGCTTGGCTGGATGGGATAGATGTTTTGGCTGGTGGGGTTGGCGGGCGAGAAGGCGTCGGGCCCATGGCCCCGATGGTGCCGACGACCTGCTTACCATCCAGGGATACCTGCTTAGCCTGAAAATTGGCATAGACACCCTGGCCCACGTTGAGCGTCTTGAGCCGCCACGAGTCCGGGACCTGGAACGTAAAGGTTTGGCTAACAGCGGCTTTGCCCGCTGACACCCCTTCGGCGCTCGCTTCTACTTTCGCTGTCACCACGCCCACGCTCTTGTCAATCGCGATGACCCGGCAGGGTGTTTCTTGAGCAAGCGCCTCCGGCGCCAGCACCCCGGCAAGGGCTGAAAGCACGCCGAGTACGATGAGCGTACGACGCACCCAAATTCGCTTCGGTAGAGTCCCTCCGCAAACCGACCTACATAGGCTTTCCATGTGCTACCTCTCGGGCCTACGACACCGTTTTTCTGGAAACACCCTAATTCAACTTTTCACTCGAATCTGGTTATTTATGGTCTGGCGCCTTGCTGTGTGCCGACGGGCTTGACAGGAGTCCAACGACCTTCATCTGAAGATCGCGATTCCAGAGCACCTCCACGTGGTTCAGTTGGTCGGTTTCGTGGACCGAGAAGGGCAGGCGCGCGCTCTGATCGGTAACCAAGCTATCTCCGCGGCCCTCCTTGATCTCCGGCACAACCGCCCTAATTTTGTTGAGCATTGGCGAGACCCCCGGCACTTCAGCAGCCTTTACTTCCCATTTGAAATACTGTTCCAAGCCCTTGTACTGAGGAACCGCGCTCATCGGTGTGAACAGCCAGGTGTAGAACCTGTAGAGGGTCGGATTAACGCCCCCAAAGGTGTAATACTTGACGCCGGGAACAGGTTGCTCCCCATTCGCCAGTCCTTGTATCAGCGAACTGTCGGGAGCCAGTTCCCGGCTGCCTTCGTCAATTTGCTTGTTCAGAGGAGCAACCAGGATGCGGGCCAGCTCCTTCAACGGG
>WNFE01003832.1_pt1 | contig 11182 bp, 8 predicted proteins | sample 5400451 | NCBI WGS metagenome assembly WNFE01 (sample SAMN13153344, study PRJNA577476) | soil metagenome | isolation source: 200 cm saprolite under Douglas fir tree site 2 hole 2 | place: USA:California | collected 2015-04-18
AATCAGTACCGACAATATGCTTCTGACGAATGAGTACCGCGACGGCGTCGGCGCTCATTGGACCTTTTTATCCGATCCGGGACGAAAGGTTCAGAAGGATCTCGACATCGTCGAGTATACGGATCCCGAGCACAATCCGATGATCCCGCATGTCATCGTCCTCGAACCTGGTCTCGTTATATTCAAGATCTACAACGGCTACTGGTTTTTTGGCCGACCGACCATTGAAGAGCTTCGGCAAGACTTGCGTGCTGTGTTAAAGAAATGCCGTCCGGACTGGGACATCACTAGGCCCGAACTGAAAGTCGCTTGGGAACACGGTGAACATAATCGCTTTTATCCCTACGGCAAGACCTACGGGCAGGTGTTTCGGGAACAAGAGTAAACGGCGACAGGGCTCCCCGTGCTATCCGCAGAGTCGTTTTTTGGTCTGGCGGGCTTAACAGAATGCTGAAAAACGCGATATATATTCCGCAGCAGGGTATGGATATCAACGCAGCTGATTGAATTCGGCCTGATTAGTAACGACAAACGCGCATGTGTTTACCGACATGGTTTCACTTGGACGAAGAGTCGGCTTTCCGTACTTCTGACTCAAGCCAATAAGGAGACAACCGTTCCCTAGACCGTTGTAGTCTTCGAAATGTTTCCCCCAAAAGTGTAGGAACCGGATACCTTCATCACTGGGCTCAATACCTGCTTCATCTCTGCCGTCAAAGGACGACCACTATCGCTGCGATGCTGCGAGAGCGAGCGCTTCGCTTCTTTCAGTATGTGTGCTACGATAAATCTCGTGATGAGCGCACTGATTTTTACAGGAGATTTAGAGGAGGTTTTGCCAGGAAACCTTGCAGTCAGGGGCAACCGAGGCGAACAGTGCGCTGTATGCGAATCTTGCAAACGCCTTGTTTGCAAGGTTTTAGGCTAAGTTGTTGATTCCACGGCTGGGGACGTAGTTCAGTTGGTTAGAACGCTGCCCCGTCATTGGTTAGAATCCCACACTGTCACGACCCATTCCCTCCCCTATTCGACGGAACGCCAGTGATTTTCACGCCGGGGGCGGCCTATATGCAGCCCAATTCATGTGAGTAAGCTCCTGGCTTTGGATTTGGCCGGCCCCCTGGCGCCCGGGATGTAAAGTTTGGGTCTGGCCCAAGTCAAAAATTGGATTCACTGTCAACCCAAAGGTTTCAGCTAAACACGTAAATGACTGGCTGGTTCCCGCATGCCGATTGACAACTGCAATATCAGCTCAGGGAGAATCCGGGCGGCGCTTCAAGGTGGGCCGGTCATCATCGGTGGTGTCGGTGGTCCCCTGCGTTTGTCCTTTTTGCTTTTGTTCTGTCCGTGTACGCAGAGTTGGCTTACCGGGACCGTTGTCCTGCGCCTTCCGGGCCAACGTGATGTTCCGCAGCCGTTCCTTAACATTGTTAAATTCTGAAGTTGTGACGATATATTCTGGCCGGTTCGGCAAAATCCGCGCGATCTCTTTCTGCGCATTTGCGATGCGTTCAGGCGTCGGTGGATGGGTCGAAAACACTTTCGGGATGGTGCCTGGCCGGCGCTTCTCATCAGCCTGAATCCTCTCGAAGAAAATGACATACGCGTTCGGGTCGTACCCGGCTTTGTACATATATTGCAAACCCAGGAAGTCCGCTTCGCGCTCCGCGTCGCGACTGAACTTCAGGAACGTCACCGGAAGCGCGACGTTCAGACCTTCATAGAGTCCGTACCCGGCCAGTCCGGCAGGACCCAGGAGTATCAAGGGAATCGTGGCGAGTTGCAGTATCTGGCCCTTGGTCGCGTTTTTCGTCCCATGCCGCGCGGCCACGTGCGATATTTCGTGGGCCATGACACCCGCGAGCTCAGACTCTTCTTGCGCGCGTAGAATCAACCCGCTATTCACGTAAAAGAATCCTCCCGGCAGCGCGAAGGCATTGACCTCGTCGGAATCGATCACCTTGATCGTGAATGGTACTCGCGCATCCGAATTGCGCACGAGATTTTGTCCCACGCGATTTACATACTCCGTGACGACCGGGTCGTCGATAAGCTTGGACGAGCGCTCGACCTCTTGCGCCAACTGCTTACCGAGTGCAATTTCCTTTTCCAACGAGTAGAAGTTCGGACCCTTGCCCACCTTCCGGTTCCCGATCGCCTCGACATCATCTTTAGAATTCTTCGGGTGGACGGTGTCCTGTTGCTCGACGGGTTGCTGCTCCCTTTCCTGTAACTGCCCAGACGAACCTTCCGCTTTTGGTGGGTCTGGCGTCGGCGGGGGGCTTTGCGCTAGGGCGGTACCCAGTGTCAACGCGCCCAGGACGGCTGGTCTCATCATTCTTCGCAGGATTCCTTGCATCGCATCCACCTTGGCTTATACGGACGATTTCCCTCGCAATGCTTACAAACGATGAGATGTGCATGTCGCGACGAAGTTTCCAAACCTGGTCGGCCCCGCAGTTCATGCCTTGGGGCGCGATACGTGGTTACTTCTCCGCCGCTCGGAAGTTCTGCGTTCCCTCTAAACCGTTAACAAATTTATTTGGGCAGCTTGCAGTGAGTTATCTCGTGTTGGCTCTGGAACTTTTCGCGATGTCGCGAATCTCATTAACGGCGCGCCGGGCATTGGCGGATCAAGTATTCTGTTGCCGTATGAAAATCTATTTGGGCTTCACCGTTGCCGGGAGTCGTTCCTCGATTGAGGCAGCCAAGAAAATTCTAGAGGTTCTGCAATCTCTGGGTCATGAAGTGCTCACAAGCCACTTGGTCAGCGACGATGCTTGGGAGGCCGACCGGAGCGTGGCTCCTCAGAAAATATTTGCGCGCGATATGAACTGGCTCGCCCAGTGCGACCTGTTCGTCGCCGAGGTGACCGGCTCCTCGTTCGGCCTGGGTTTTGAGACTGGCTATCTGCTTGGAGCGACCGCCAAGAAGACCATCCTTTTTTTTGAGCGGGACGCTGAGCGCAGGATTTCTCTCCTGATCACCGGAAACACGCACGCAAATTGCGTACTAGCGCCGTATTCGCATCTTGGGGAACTGGAGGAATTGGTTCGAAGGCACGTGTCCGCTGCAGGATTGCCCGCTCGAAGCGACGGTACCTGAGCGTTTGCTAGTCAAAGCAGGCCCATTTCGCTCATTGGGCAAATCGCAAGCAATCAGATCTTTCCCCCCAGAGTTCAGCAGAAGTCGCGCGCTCAGAAGATTTCTTAGCGTTGGTGGAGTTGCGACCTCCTCGCAGACCGAGGGGGCGAGGACGGTTAACCCACCACCGTCAAGGCCGGCGCGCCCGAACTCATATCCCAACCTAGAGGAAACAGGGAGCAACACCTAGGCCGAAGCGACGGCACGGCGCCAGTCCTCGACCGGACCAAGTACCCGGATGCATGTTTTACCAATTTGAGTTCTTGCCTTTCCGTCAGTGGGATGATTCAAGGCGGGCCCAGACCGGACCCGCCCCGGTGTTGCACACTTTCTGATGAGTGTGGGACGACTTATGGGTTTCCCTGTCCCGACAGGAGATTGAGAATTACCGGTACCGGCCCAGCAGTGGGCGGCGAGCCATGGTGCCGGGTGAAGAGCAAGGTCTGGGAGATGCTCTGGCCTGGAAGCAGGACACCATGGGGCAGAAACACGCGGATATAGGGATCGCCGCCGCTCGTGGTCCCGCTGGCATTCTCCAGACGGAACTGACTGGAGAGACCTTGGACTATTATCAGGAGGTGTGTGTCGATAACACCTAACGAGGCGGTGTTTGCGGCCGAATTAAAGGTTGCCGAGTTGGTATTGGTGATCGTATAGACGTCCTGCTGCCGATTGCCGGTTCTGGTAGAGCCGGTCAGTTCAGTTCTCGCCTGGGAGGTCACGTCCAGGAACTCAAGACCTGCATCACGCCGTGAAAGAGGGTCATTGTTTGATATGGGGCGTCCGCTCGGCATGAACCCATCCTTCGCCCCCAGCGCTGCAAGGTCCGGCCGATAGACCGAGTAGGTCAGGTCTCGCGCGTTCGGCTGCATCGTATCTGTGGTTGAGTTCGGATCGAAGTTGACGAATGCGGGATCGAAAAGGGCGTTCTCCAGGAAATCGGTGATAGCGTTTACTTCATCCTCGGTGAGCCCCAAACCGCGAGGGGAACCTGGTCCGCGCGGGTTGGTAAAGCGAGGCGTCAGCGTACTGGCGGCGCCGGTCACAGGGTTCTGCGGCACACCGGCGTTGAAGTATTCCACCACGTCTCTCACACTGGTGAAGGCGCCGTTATGGAAGAAGAACCTGCTGCCCTTGAGCTGCCGCATCGTCGTGGCGCGGAACTTGAAGACGTCGCTGTCACGGCCCGTAATCTCCCGCCGTCCATTATCGATGAAGTTCGGATCATTTCTCGCCGACCTGTTCAAGGCTTGGACCGGGTGGTCTGACAGCCCGATGTTGAAGAAGTTCTCTTCCACGAACTGGCCGGTCCCGGTCACGTCAGGGTCGTTCGGCTGCTTGTTGAGCATGGGGCCGCTGTGGCAGGAAAAGCAACCTGCGCCGCCATTGGTCGCGGCCGTGAAGAAGAGCTTGGCACCACGCCGCTGGCTGGCGGTGAGGGCGCTGTTATCGCCGGCCAGGAACTTGTCAAAGGGCGTGTTCCGAGTGACCAGGGTTCGCATGAAGGTCGCCCTCGCTCGCAAGACGGTGTTGTCGTTGACCAGCAGATTCATGTTGCCCGCGGCGTCGGCTTGGGCCGCCTCTTCAGGAAACGCGTCCCGGAACAGCTTCACGAGGGCCGGGACCTTCTGCAGTTCGGCGCCCTCAAAATCCTGCATCCGGTGAGCGTCGAGTAATAATTGCGCCACATTTTCCTGCGCTGGAAAATTGAACGGGTTGAGGGCGCCGGGTAACGCGTCGATCTCGCCGGCGAATCCGCCCAGCAATTGGCGGTTGTTAAAGGCGACTCCTACCATATTTGGTACATTTCGCCCTACGCTGTCCAAAGCATCGAGTCGACCGGTCGCTAGTAGCTGAAGAGGAGTCGGCAGCTTTTCGCCGCGGGCTGGATCGTCTACCTCAACGTGACCCGGTGGGGGGGGCACCAGGTAGACGTCCGTGAGCGTGGGGAGCGCGTCCACCAGCGCGTCGCCAGGGAAAAGAGGGGTGTCCCGCAGGCGTGGGAGGATGTCGACCCGGGGCCGCCGGCGTGGAATGAGGTTCCCCGAGGCGTCCGTGTAGCTCCGCCCCTCGCCGCCCACATTGAGGTTGATGAGCGTGCCCGATTTCCCCGCCACCTCGCCCAGGTGACAGCTCCCGCAGGAGCCAGTCTGCCTGGTGGCGAGGACACCGCCGAACGACGGGATAATGCGGGCCGTTGTAACGGGATCGAAGAAGGTCAATTTCCCGAGATAGCGCTTGGCCTCGGTGGTCTGGAAACGCGGGTCGGACGTCAGAGTTCCGTCAGGCAGCCGCGCCTGGGGAAGGTGGTCATTGTCCGGCACCATCAACTTTTGAATTCCGCCGACCTGCTCGTCGATGAACCGGCGCAACTGGGTGGGGCTATTCTCTGAGCTGTCGTCCTGAGCGGGGGTGACTCCGCTGTACAAAAGGAAGAAAATGGCTAAGGCACCGGTCGCCAGCTTCAGGAACCGATGGCGGTCGACCGGCTTCGACGGAGTCTCTCCTTGTCGATTTCCGGGCTCTGCAGAGTGCATCAAAGCGCGAATCGTCTTCATTTCTTTCTGCTCCAAGCCTACGTGAAATCCGGGCTCGCACTGGGAAAATCCATACGACAATGCTCCCGGACAATATAAGGACGGTAAAGTTGCGGTGACGAAGCGTCAAATCAAGATGTTGTCAAGAACAAATCCAGCGAACCTATAGCGCGGTACCTGCTCGAATTGGTTGATCGTCTCCTTCCTGAGCAGCGAGCAGAGCAGGTAGTATGAAGTTAAACCGTGGTCCATCGAGTGACGCGTGATGAGACTCGATCTACAATCAGAGCGGCAATTCAGACGCCAGCGCCCTTGCAATTCGCCGGGAAACGTGGTGTTGCACGTTGAGGATGTCGCCGAGCACTCGATCGTAGGTTGCCGACCAAAGGTGAGTCTCGTCTTTTGCCCTGATCAAGTGTACCGTGATGCGGATGCACTTTCGTTCGCGCCGAACACTTCCTTCGATGACATAGTGGGCTTTCAATTCCCTCGAGATCTCGCGGATGGATTTATTTCTGCCCATGCACTGAATGGCAGACGTTCTGGCGATTACCCCGAGGCGTTTGGGGTTCAGTTGCGCGAGCTGAGAGATAAGATCCACAATTAAGCCCTCGGCAAAATATTTTTGATCGGCACGGTCCCCGAAATTCTCGAAAGGAAGAACAACCAATATCGTTTTCTTCTTGGCTGAAGACGCTCGCCGCGGCCTATCCACGGATGCGACGAAGCGGTATCCGCGGCCTGGCAGAGTCTCTATGAATCGGGGCCTTCGTGCTGAATCTCGCAGCAGTACCCGTAGCTTGTTTACTGCGGTATTGAGGTTTTGCTCGTAGGCTACGGTGGTGTTCGGCCAAAGTTTCCCGCGGAGCGCTTTTCGGCCGACCACATCGCCGGGATTCTTCAGCAGCAGCTCCAAAACCTTCAATGGCTTTTCTTCGGCCTTGATACGCACGCCGTTCCTATACAACTCCCTGGCGTGAAGATCCACGTGAAAGTTCTCGAAACGGACGATGCTCGCACAGTGATTTCCCACCGTTCATTTCCAGCGGATCATGCCAAGTGAGATGATCAGACCCAACGAAGGTTTCACGGCGATTTTCGGAGTGATGTTCTTACAACTCTAAAGGCCACTACGCGCGCAATTCCGAATCCTTCCACGACTCAATGGAGGATATTTCGTAGGTGCTGATAAAGACTGACGTACCTATCGGTATACATGCGGCCTTGACAGCCCGTAAGTCGGGCACCTTGGATTAGGGCGAGGCTCGGACTTCCTGCGCTTCAAGTAACATTCAGAATCTTACGTATACTGAATATGATGAGAACCATACGACATTCAGTCCCCTCTTTCCGTTTGAAGGCGAGCGAGTTCACGCTCGTACAGGAGATTGTGAGGAAACTCCCGATGCAGTTCGCTCAAGATGAGCTTCGCGTTTTGGTCATCGTGCCTTCGCAGGGCTGCTACGGCGAGCAACAATTTCGCGAACGGCTTGAGAAAATGCCCTCTTTCGGCCGTCAGTTGGAGTTCGCGCAGTCCTTCGCCCCGATTCGTGTTGGCACCTCCGGCCCTTAATAGCCAGCGCACCGGCGCCGGCTTAGTTCCCAAAAGATAGTTTTCCACGCCCAGAGCCAGGTAAGCGTCGTAACAGCGCGAGTCGATCATGAGAAGTTTTTCGGCCAATTTTCGTCCTTTCTTTGTATAAGAGAGCGACGCACCATCCTTTCGCTCGATGAGGGCGGCGTAGTCCGCGCGTAGCCCATTTGTCATGGTCATCGCCAAAAGTGCGTTAACAGACGCAGGATCTATCGTCAACTGTTTCGCTGCCAGCATTTCGGACAACGTGAGTTCGGAATCAAATAAAGCCTTCAAGCTCGGGTCCGGCGTCAATTTCTTGCGCTGCTGAAAAGTTTGGTCGTCGCGAAAGAGTTCGCTTTGCAGAACTCCGAGTCGATCGAATTCCCGAAATAGGTAACCGCTGGCGGCTGCAGCAGGGCCGAGGGGATCGTCCGGATAGCGGGCTTTCCAATCCGAAAATTGGAACTGGGCTGCGTCGAAGTTCAGGTCGTATAGGGATTGAAAACCGGCATCGAGATGGGACGCTGATTCAAAGCCAACCTGGCAATCTGCGAGCATCGCCGATGGCGTCATCAGAATACTGATGAATGTCAGGATCGTGATTCGAACTGAGAGCAACCTTGGAATCTTGCTCGCAAGTCGAATCGCATTGTTCCTTGCCTCGAAGACCATGAACTTTAAGCTTCGTCGATTAGCATTGGCGTCACGAAACGTATTGATTGCGTCCCGCCATAACGCCTCCATCGACATCCCAAATCGCGCCCGTGACCCAGGAGGATTTGCCGGACAGTAGCGTGGCGACGATTTCCGCGACATCTTCGGGCCTCCCGATGCGGCCGAGTGGGTGGAAAGCGTTGAAACTCTGAAGAACCGAGGGAACCTGTTCCTTCGGCAGGAAACCTTCGAAAATTGGCGTATTCACTACCGCGGGCGACACGGCATTGACGCGAATGCCGGCATTTGCGAGTTCCAGCGCGAGATGCTGCGTTAAGGCGTGCAGCCCCGCTTTCGCCATGGAATAGGCTGAGGAGGGAGTAGCCTGCACGGCCTGCCGGGCCCACATCGATCCGATATTCACGATCGAGCCGCCGCGCTTACCGGCGACCATGTTTTTGGCAACGCATTGCGTGATGAAGAAGAGGGCCCTGTTGATTTCAAGATAGCGGTCATAGTCGGGTTCGGTATGATCGAGAAACGGCTTGGGAGCGAAAACCCCTGCGGCATTCACAAGCAAGGTAGCGTCCGGGTGCTTTGCATGTAGATGGTCGAGCAAAGTGGCGCGTCCGGCACTGCTCGTTATGTCCACACTCCATCCGGAAACCTCGCCACATGAACCCAATTCCTGGACCGCCTCCCGCGTCTTGGCCTCGCGGCGGCCGACCAGCAGAGCGCTGCCACCATTGCTGAGCACGAGTGACGCGACGGCCTTCCCGATTCCGCTTGTGCCTCCGATGACAATCAGTTTCTTGCCCGCAAAGTTCAATTCCATTCGTTTCTCTCTTTCCTTTTCTGTAATCAAAGTTGTTCGCTCGCCGCGTCGGCCCCGTTTCCGCTGTGAACTTACAAACGCTCTCTACACTAATTCCTTCTTCTCGAAGCGAAACAGGTCCGGTCGGGCATAGTGACCTGAGACGTCGAGGGTCATGGCCTCACGGTCAATCTGCATGAAATCAAGATCCGCCACGATGAGTTCTTCACGATTGAACACGGGCTCAACAACGTAATGCGAATCGGGCCCGATAATCGCGCTGCCCCCGCGCTCTATCCATTGGTCGTCACCTGACGTTAGTGGGACGGCGCGTGGAAGCTCCCGAGGTAGGTCAGCGGCGGGCATAATTAAACCGACCGCCAACACAAAGCACCTGCCTTCAAAGGCGTAGTGTCTGCTGGCCAGTTGATGTAATTCGTGAACTGTTGGCCACACAGCGACGTGGATGTGCTCGCCGGAATTGTGCATGGCCATGCGTGCGAGCGGCATCCAATGCTCCCAGCAAATCAATCCGCCTATGCGTCCAACAGACGTGGACACGGCTTCCAGCCCGCGGCCATCACCATTCCCCCACACGAGCCGTTCCGTGTAAGTCGGCACAAGTTTCCTGTGGTGGTTTCTGAGCTGTCCATCCTCTGAAATCGTGAGAAGCGAGTTGTAGAGCGTCCCGTTTCCCGGACCGGCATCGACTCGCTCACTCGTTCCCATCACAATCGCAATTTTGAGATCTCGCGCCGCTTCGCAGAGCGCATTCACCTCTTCGCCGGGAACTGTGATGCTGTTATTTCTGAGCTTCGCGAAGACCTCTTTCGCAGAAGTGTTTTCCCACAGTGCCGCGCCAGGACACAAATCCAGCCAGGCAGGGTAGCCTGGGAGCCAGGTCTCTCCAAACGCAACCAGCCCTGCGTCTCGCTTTGCCGCCTGATGGATAAGATCGAGAGCCTTCGTGAGGCTCGCTCGTTTGTCCAGGTAAACGGGAGCCGATTGCGCGATGGCCACGCGCAATCGTTTCGACTCGGCAGCTCGTTGTCCTGTTTTCTTTGTCACGAGGATATGCTACTCCGAGTCGCGGTTTGCTTCGCCAACCCACTCACGGAGGGCCCCACGGCACGCCCCGCAAATACTGCGGTAGGTCTGGGAAGCAAAGACTGCTCCTCGACCCCGTTGGATTCCGCCGTTGTGATCGCCCGGCGGATCGCAGCGAGTGTAGCGCTATCATCGAGGTGGACACTGGCTCCATCCGATTGGACACCAAGCTGCACCCACAATGTATCCAGGTCCACGCTCACCGGCTTGTCTTTCATTTTTGTGTAGAGCGGCTGAAGAACGTTCACCCCGACCGCGCGGTCTCCGGTTCTCAAGGCATTCTCAAGATTCCATTCTTTCCGGATGTCGCCGCCAGCGTCGAGAATGCCACGAAGGGCATGCTGCAAACCCTTTGCATTGTTTGTCTGGCGGCGAATCTCAACATCAGCCAGGAGGCAAAACAGCGCTCCTCCCCAGTAGGTTCTCCCCCAAGTGTGCGTGTGATCGAGTCCGCGATCCCCAACCTGAGGAAGGCCTTGGGGCATGTCCCGAACAAGGTCCAGCCACATCCGCTCTGCTTGGAGATGCCCTGCTTCAATCCGAGCGATCGGTTCGACATAGGTGGCTATTCCCTCTTCGATCCAATGATGGTCTTCGTCCACGGAGGGAAAAGCCAGGTGAACCATTTCGTGGGTCAGCATCCAGTCCGAGGCAAGTTCCGCAGGAACAGTCTCGTTGCCGAGGCGTATGGTGATTCTTCCTCCTCGATCGCCAAATGTCATGCCGTTGCGGACCCCTCGTCCTTCGAAAAGAGCGATTCGAATCAAGACTTGAGGCACGGGAAAGCGGCCATAATAGGCCGTCACTGACTCAGCGGCCGATTTGACCCAGAGGAGTAAATCCTTCGCAGGCATTCGCAGCGTGCCGCCTTCGATCATGATGTCAATCCGAGCGTTTCCAATCACCAGACTTGAAGTCATCTCATCCTTCGCAAGCACAAAGGAGAAACCAACCAGATAAAACAAGGCAGCCAAGACTACCCGGGCGAAGAAGCCGGCCGTACGAGTTCGGAGCATTTCATAACCGTGAGTACTATCGTGCTGGAAAAGCGGGCGATCAGACTGGAACCGAATTCGACTGCTTGACCCGCGCGGAACCAAAGAAAGATGCGATCCCCGTGTCCAAGGAGATCTTACCCGCGCCAAAAATCAGCACGATCAGGGACACCAGCAGGAATGCAAAGGGAGCCGCGGCAATGAACTTGTCCGGGTCGGAAAAGAAAGAGAGCAGCGCCTCACGATCTCCAATCACGTAAGCCATGGTCAGATTCACGGTGAGCACAAGGGCGGTGATTCTGGAGGCCAGGCCCAGAGCAAGAAAAATGCCGCCAAAAAACTCGACGCAGGCAAT
>WNFE01003833.1_pt1 | contig 11182 bp, 10 predicted proteins | sample 5400451 | NCBI WGS metagenome assembly WNFE01 (sample SAMN13153344, study PRJNA577476) | soil metagenome | isolation source: 200 cm saprolite under Douglas fir tree site 2 hole 2 | place: USA:California | collected 2015-04-18
ATAGCCATTAGTATTCTGCGTCCAGCGCGCATTCCAATGATTTCACAGACTGCGTCAAGCGATGCGCTAACTGGAATATCGCCCTACTTTTTCAGGGTAGCTCCACCGAATCAAAGGCAGGGGATTGAAGGCGCAAAGTATGCCGAAAAGACATTGCATGCGACGAAGGCAGTGATCTTTGAAGACCGAAATAATCTCTACACGCAAAGCCTGGCTAATGCTTTCAGTACGCAGTTCACTGCGGATGGCAACCAGATCGTTTTCACTGAACCATACACTGTGGGTAAAACTACGAACTTCCCTCAACTGATAACCGACGCAGCGAGTCATAACCCTGACCTGATCTACTTTGCCGGCTATGCCAACGATGCCGGAGTGTTGCTCAATGACCTGCCAACAACGGGACCTTTTGTCTCTATACCTATTATGGGTGGAGATGCTCTGTATGAAATACATGGCTATCAGAACAGCTTGCACGCTGCTGCTTCTCGCCTGAACTTTACATCGTTTGCCTATCCTGATGAGTGGCAATTTCTGTGTGGCCAAGGGCAAAAATATGCTTGTTCCCAGCCTTCGTTCTTCGCTGATTACAAAGCGTATTACGATCCTAACAATCAGCATACCTCGGGGGCTTATGGCTTCCAACGTGCTGATGGCGATACCATTCTGTCATATGATGCAACGTTGGCAATGTTAACTGCGGTTAATAATGCACTCACGGGAACAAAGACAGCTATTACAACGAACGACCTGCTGCTGGGTATACAAGCGATCAAGGGAACGAATGCACTCCAGGGTGTGAGTGGACAAATCGCCTTTGGACCAGATAGTAATCCAATCAACAAGGCTCTGGTTATCCTCAGAGTCGTCAATGGAGGGTTCTTTACCCTGGTTTCTGTGCAGCCTTGCTTCCCAGTAGGCCAGTGCTAACATCAAGAAGTGTAACAGAGACCAGGTGGGGCATGCCCCACCTGGTCTCTGTTACACTTCAAGGAAAAGTCTTTTCCTTGATTTTCTTCTCGATGGCCTCAGCAGCCATTCCGGTGATCTCTACAATTTTATGCCGGCCTGTCGTTCCATGAACAATCTGTATATCACGTTTATGCAATCCGAGACATTGCGCGAGTAATGCAATCAGCGCATCATTGGCAGCCCCATCGATGGGAGGCGCTGTTAAACGCACCTTCAGTCCACCCTCTTCCCATTCGATCAAGTTTTTACCACTACGAGGGATCACGCGTACATTTATACGCATGAGTTCTACCACCCGCTGGGAAGGGATTGAAGAAGCAATCTTTGCATCGTAATAACCAGAAAGAAGCCGATGAAAAACGCTATGTCAATGATGCCAACAGGACGTATAATACGACGTATTGGCACAATGAAAGAGTCAGTCATCCGTGCCAGAAAACGGATAAAAGCATATCGTTCATCGATACGAAACCAGGAAGCGATTACTCGTACAAACATTGCAATAATGACAGCGCCTGTGCCATAGAGTATAATCCCGTAGACAATTCCATGATCGGGGGGTATGCCAAAAAACATAATACACTACTCCTGAATTGTACGCACCTCGACAACTGTGAAACCCAGAATTTTGCGGCGGAAGATTTCCGTCACATGCACTCCCTCAAGATCAGGCAGCGTCGTAACATATTTCTGTACAAGTTCACCTAGAGGACGGGCTGCCATTAGTCCTGCGGCCGAGGAGATGGCAGTTGAAGCTACGCGCGTGCGTGCGCGGCTAGATGTCATGCCCAGCAACGTGCCAAAGGTCAGCAGTGTGAAGCCAACGACAAGGTTAGTGCCACAGTTAGGATGGACGGCGAGTTGAGATTCGCCTGCCTGTAAACGGTACAGCGCTTCATTCAGCGCCCTACGCAGTTGACCAAGATCCACATCACCGAAGATGATAAAGCCACGAGAACTTGAACGAGCACTTATCCGCAAATCAGAGACATAGCCGCTGAGTATGGTAATCGTTGCATGTTCTAAAGCATGGTTTTGTCGGATACGACGGCCAAACAATATATCTTCAGTTTTCATGTGTTTGTTATTTCCTTTATTGCTTCTCGCGTTCGCCAAAAATCGCTCGTCCTATGCGCACAATCGTGGCACCTTCTTCAATAGCCACACTATAATCACCCGTCATACCCATAGAGAGATGCTGCCATGAACATTCCGGCAACTCAGCGCGCAATTGATCTCGCATTAAACGCAACTTACGAAATGCAGGACGAACTTGTTCCGGGTCTTCCACTAGCGGTGCTATCGTCATTAAGCCCTCTACTTGAATATAAGGCAGCACCACAATCTGGCGTGCTAATTCTGACGTTCCGGCTAGAGGCATGCCCTCTTTGCTTGTTTCCCCAGAAACATTGATCTGAAGTAGCACAGGAAGACGTTTCCCTTGCTCACCAGCGTGCCTGCTCAGCGTCTGTGCAAGATGCAAGCTATCCACGCTGTGTACACAATAAAACGGGTTAACTACCTTACCTGCCTTATTACTCTGCAAGTGGCCGATCATGTGCCAGCGCAACCCCTGTGGATGAAAAGACGCGATCTTTGGAAGAGCTTCCTGTACACGATTCTCGCCAAAATCAGTCACCCCTAAATTATACGCCATTTGCACAAGTTCAACAGGCATCGTTTTTGAAACAGCCACAAGCGTGATCTCTTCTGGCGCTCGACCCACTCGCGAGGCTGCTTCAGCGATGATAGAACGCACATGAGCAATATTAGCGGCCATGTGCTCTTCAGTTAACGTTTGCTGGTTGTTCACGATAGTTATTCTTTTGAAGCCAGACTGTTCTCTATGATGCGATAGTATCACAGCGAACAACTGACAACAAGGTGAAATATTTGTCTCTACGCGGTCGAAATGCCGTACTCATTACGCAATGCCAGAATTGATGGAAAGCGCCCTGCTTTACCATGTTCACCTCGATGCGAGAAAAAACGCTTTTTTTCGCAACTTGTGCATATTTCTGATGACTCAATATGCTCGGGTAACACGCCTGCCATAAGCAACTGATTACGATTCGTTTCCCATAGATCAAGGCGTAAGCTATCACGGTCAGGCATTCGCTTCACAGCGAATACAGCTGATGCGCGAATAAGTTTGCGATAGCTTACACCAGTGGGAATGGGATCGAATTCCTGCTGCCCCATAAAGTAGCGTCGTAACTCCCCTGTGACTTCGTAGCAACAAGGGCCAATGGACGGACCAATTCCAGCGCGAACATTGTTTGGATGACTACCAAACTGCTCGCCCATAGCATCAATAGTGGCTGCCGCAATACCACGAGCAGTACCACGCCAACCTGCATGCGCTATACCTATTACGCTCTCTACAGGATCATAGAACATCAAAGGGGCACAATCAGCAGAAGACATGGCCAACGCTACACCACTATGCCTGGTGATCAGAGCATCAGCTTTGCGCCTTGGTTTAGTCGTCCAGATCAATTCGTACTGATCTACTCGATATGAACGATGGGACCAGTCGGTACACCAATCATCCCAGGTATCTGCACCCAACGTTGCAACCTCTGCACCATGTACCATCCACAATGTAGCACACGGGTATGTTTGTATTTGAAGCGCTTTAAGCGCAAGAAAACGATTGCGTATCACATTGTCAAAATCATCACCACTACTATACGCAACATTCAATCCCCAAAATGGTGTCTTGCTGTAACCTCCCAGACGTGTAAAGCTTGCATGAATCAGGTCAGGAAACTGGAGAAAGTGGCCAAATTGCACGTAATGCACCTTGCCATGCTGTCGCTCGATCAAGTTTGCTCCTTCATGTGTGTAATCAAGGAGTATTGTAGCACATGGTTCCTTGAGGGCAGGGCAAGCCCAGCCCCTACTATACTACGATTGGTTGGTTACTATTCGTGGATAGTAGGGGCTGGGCTCGCCCTGCCCTGGCTCTGCCTCCGGATGGCTTTCTAGAAGCCTCCATTGACATTACAAATTCCAAAACCCCCAAAGATACTAGAAAAAAGAGGTCCAATATTCTCGCAATGTGGCAGAACTACATCCTGGTCAGCGTTTATTGAAGAATCATATACTTGGGAAAGTTGTCCGTAATTCTGGTTGCCAGTGCCAGGACCCAGTGTAATTCGCTGTATTCCAGAACTGGGAAGAGTACGACCAAAGTTGGCGAACGCTAGTATTTCCTGCGGACTCATATCTGTATAAACCTTACCCGCCAGGTCAGTAATCAGTTGCTGAAAATGGTTGATAATATTTGGCACAGTCAACTTCTTTTTAAGCGCCTGTAGTATCTCTTGCTGCCGGTTCGTGCGCCCTATGTCGCCTACAAGATCAGCATGGCGAGAGCGCACATATTCTAACGCTTCCAATCCATTCAAATGCTGGGGGCCTGGCGCAAGGTAGAGGCGTTTGACTGCGAAAGGGTCATTGGGATTGGCTCGTGTATCATCAGGATAGGTATCATCGACAATAGGATGAGTTACGTCGATATCGACGCCACCCAGAGTATCGATAACGCTGGCAAAGCCGCTTAATCCTACCCAGGCATAGCGATCAATCGTAATTCCGTAATCTTGCTCGATAGTTTGCCGGGCAGATCGAACGCCATCGTCAAAGTTATTGTGTTGGGCAGCCCCAAAGAAAAATGACTGGTCGATTTTATGCATTCCCCCGTTCAACGGCACATATACCCACGAGTCACGGGGGATAGAGACCATATACACGCTATTGTTATCGGGATCGACATGCACAACCATCATAACCTGTGTAAGCAAGGCGGGAAAGCTATATTTATTATCGTTGTCGCTGCCAAGTAGCAGAATATTCCACGGTCGTCCAGTAATGGCGCTATCATCTGGAGGCGGTTCGTTGTTACCGCGACTAACAGGATGGAAAAAGTTTAATAGAGGAGCTTGTATGGTGCTTTCGAAGTAAGAGTAACCAAAAGCAAGAACACCGAATACTAACAAAGTGAAGAGCAGGAAGATATAGATGAAGGTACGCATCCTTCTTGAGTAGCGGCCTGCTGTTCGTTTGCTGGGCGGTAATTTACCTGGGGGGATTTCCGATAATCGCTGCTTTTGCATCAATTTAACGCCCATTTACCAGGTTGCCTTTCCTGGCTACCATCTATGGAGTAAGCTTCCTGGTGACTATTACACACACTTTACCAGAACGTATAATACTACTTAGCAGAAGTATCTTCAAGTGCAACTTGATTGAGTTGATGCTCTGCACAAACGAAAATGGAGGATCAATAGAATGAATCTTGAGCAAATTCAGGAGGCCCTGCGCAGCGAGGGCCTCGATGGCTGGCTCTTTTATGACTTTCGCAAATCAAACCCTATCGCTTACCAGATCTTATCAATTTCCCTCGACAGTTTCTTTTCACGTCGCTGGTTTTATTTTGTTCCTGCGTTCGGTACTCCGACTGCTCTGGTCAGCGCCGTTGAATCGCATGTACTCCGCTCATTGCCAGGAGAACAGCGTATATTTCGCACCTGGCAAGAGATGAGATCTCACCTGGAAGATCTGTTGCCGGCAGGCAGACGTATAGCGATGGAATACTCCCCAATGAACGCAATCCCTTATATGTCGCGTGTCGATGGAGGTACGCTTGAACTGGTTCGCTCCTATCAAGTAGAGGTCGTCAGCTCCGCAAATATGGCACAGCGCTTTATCGCCCAACTCAGCGAGGCACAAATGGAAAGTCATCGCGAATCTGGACGGCGACTCATCGGGGCGAAAGATGCACTTTTCGCTGCATTAGGCGACGATCTACGAGCAAATGTAACACTCAATGAATATAGCGTGGTACAGCGCTTTACAACTCTTATACAACATGCGGGATTGGTTCTGACCGTTCCTCCTCATGTAGCAGTCAATGCGAACGCCAGTAATCCGCATTATGAACCAACTAGCGAGAATCACAGCGCTATCCGGCGAGGAGATTTAATCCTGTTCGACTTCTGGGCGCGTCTCCCCGAAGAAGACGCTATCATGGCCGACTATACCTGGATGGCTTTTGCAGGAACTCGAGACGAAATCCCAGCATCTCAGCATGAAATTTTCGAGTTCGTACGGCGAGCACGTGATACTGGTATAGCTTTCGTACGCACACAACTTTCAGCAAACCAGCGCGTCGAGGGGTGTGACGTCGATGATGCCACACGTGCAGTGATCGCTAATGCAGGTTACGCAGATTACTTCGTGCATCGTACGGGTCACAGCATTGGCACTGCAGTGCATGGCAACGGCACGAATCTTGATAACTTTGAGACCCTGGACAATCGAATATTGCTGCCTGCCACGTGCTGTTCAATGGAGCCTGGTATCTATCTGCCAGAGTTTGGTATACGTAGTGAAGTCAATTTGCTCGTGCATGAACTAGATGTCGAGGTAACCGGTACACCAGTCCAGGAAGAAATTGTGGCCCTGATGTAAATATCCTCTACAACCCTTGTCTGGTTATTCTCGTATATGATGTTGAAATACACATTGTTGATAAGGCGCAATTGATTAGCGCCTGCACACGGGAGGAGCTTATTATGGGTGACGAATGGGAACAGAATCCCGCATCAGAGCAACCCAATCAAGATGATCTAGACCAACGCATCGAAGAAATTCGGCGTAAAGTAATAGAAGGCACCAGTGAAGCGCAACTGCGCATCAAGCGTGCAGTAGATAAAGCCGGAGAATACTGGCAGCAAACTACTACCCCACTTGAACCCCGCCGGGCTTCGAACGTGGAAGAAGAGCGCATTCGCCACCTGGCTAATATGTGGAGTGTCGGGAACTGGCAACTTGCGCGTGATCTAGGCACATACATGGATCTTGTCTCCCGGAGCGAAGACGAGGTATGGGAGGTCACTATCCAGACACGCTGGGAGACGCGCAGTATGGAAATAATATCTGAACCATATTCCGGACGACCATCGGGAAAACTGCAACCGCTACTACCAGTGTGGGACTATGATCTGCCTCCAGTAACAGGCTTGCGAGCGCCAGAAAGCCGCATTCGTATTGAAGGATTGGACGAGGAGCTATCCTGCATCGCTTGCAATAGTACAGGACGTCTTCTATGCGCTACCTGTACTGGCCGCGGTTGGGTAATTTGCCCGGATTGTAAGGGGCGTACCAAGATTCGATGTACAACCTGTCGTGGCCGTGCATACGTCGCAGACTGGTCAGACACGAAGAAAAAACCATACTTCCAGAGACGGGCTGAAGGTCTGACAAATGCTGTCAATGAAAAAGTCTCAGATGTCTTTGAAGGATTTCGCGAACAAGGCCTACCGATACCTAACCCTATCGATATCGATCCTGCCTCTAAAGGGCGTACAGTCCCCTGTCCCGATTGCGTAAATGGCGAAGTGGAATGCACCTGTGGAACAGGCAAGCGCGTCTGTGAGAATTGCAAGGGAGCAAAAACCGAGTTATGTGTGAATTGTGGTGGAACCGGCAAAGTGGTACGTCATTACGAGATCGTGCGTCGCTTTGACCTTCGAGAACAAAGGCAAATAGTAGGTACCAACGTCATTCCAGAACAACGTCTTTCAAACGCCACCGGAGACCTGGTCTATAATACCGAGATAAACGAACCTCTGTATGCCGACGCGCCACCCGAAGGAGTCCCAATTGATGTATGGCGTCTGGCTGTCCAATTGACTAACAATACCAGCGAAGAGCAGAATGCCTCAGGCGCTCGCGCCAGTAGTCCAGGTACGCAAACACGAGCAGGCTTGCAGGTAATGGAATTGGTACGTATTCCTTACACCAAAGTAGATTATCGCTATGCGGATCAAGACTATATATTCTACACATATGACGTCGAAGGGAAAGAGAAGTTTTACGCTGATCGCTATCCGGCACGTTGGGATCGTATCGAGCGCCTTGTTCGCTTTATAACCACTGATCTGATGATACCTGTTCAAGGAAATTCTCAGTCCAACACAACCAGTGACCAGGTCCGAGGTTACCGCGTACCAGTTGAGAAGCCTCCATATTCGATAACCGAAGAAAGCGACCTTGAATAAAAGCAGAGTAATATGCATGGTATAATTTGCTCATCGCCCACGACGGTACAGAAGCAGAGGATAGAGACAACATGTTCACCCTCAATGATATACTGCAAGGCAATGAGAACAACGTACACTTGTATAGCTCAGCGGTGCCTGATCCATACCAGGTCTTCCCGTCCGCGCAGCATGACAGCCGCCAGCTTAGCCGGGGAGACCTTTTTATTGCTATCAAGGGCGCTCAAGTTGATGGGCATCACTTCATTTCTGCGGCAGCCAGGGCGGGAGCCGGCGCTGCACTCTGCAATCAACCAGCAAGCGACGTACCACCCGATTTCCTGCAAATAATCGTGCCAGATGTCATCCAGGCGCTACATGCTACTGCCCGTGTGCGTGCGCAACGACAGCAGAACACTCTACTGATTGGTATCACCGGCAGCAATGGTAAAACAAGTACCAAAGATGCGACAGCGACAATTTTAAATCGATTGGCGCCTACCCTCAAGACCTTTGCCTCCTATAACAACGAGATTGGCTATCCCCTGACCCTGTTGCGCCTGGAACCAGCGCATCGTTATGCTGTAGTAGAAATGGGCGCACAATGGGTAGGAGAACTGGCCTGGCTGTGCGAGACGATAGCAAGACCCAACTGGTCAATCATTACCAACATCGGTGCGGCACACCTCGAGTACTTTGGCACGCAGGAGCGCGTAGCCATAGCTAAAAGCGAACTGGTGCAAGCGCTGACACCGGAAGGCATTGCCATCCTCAACTACGATGATGTAAATGTACGCAGTATGAGTGCAAAGACAAAAGCACAGATACTCTATTATGGTCTTAGCCAGGAAGCTGATGTACGCGGCAGCGACATTCAAGGCGACACCCTGCGAGGACTTAGTTTCACATTAAGTTATGCAGATCAGCAGGAGCGAGTGCACTTACATCTACCCGGAGCTCATGGTGTGATGATAGCTTTGGCTGCCGCCTCTGCCGGGTGCGCAACGCAGATGAATTTTGATGAAATTTGTGTTGCATTGGAGAGTCTACAACCTGCGAAGGGACGAGGAGAGATGAAGCCCGGGCCAAATGGCAGCACCCTGATTGATGACACCTATAACGCCAATCGTCAATCAATTGTCGCCTTTACACAGTCGATGAGAGCCGCCGAACTTCCCCCCGCAGGAAAAAGATGGGTAGTCCTTGGTGACATCTTCGAACTGGGTCAGTATGCACGTGCGGAGCATCTCGCCAGCGGTGAGGCTCTGGCAGGAACGATAGATTACCTGATCGCCATTGGCGACCAGGCCCGTTTCTATGCCGAAGGAGCAAGGCAGGCTGGAATGCTAGAAAAAAACATTCACTATTTCCGCGCCGATGTCGAGAACGCTGCAGAATTAGAATCTGCCAAGCAGGTCGCTGCTGACCTGCTTACATGCGAAGTAAAAAGTGATGACCTTGTCTTGCTCAAAGGCTCACGAGGCATGCGTATGGAGACTATGCTAAACATGCTATAGTTAATCACATGAGAGAAAGGACTCAGGCATGGAGGAAAAGAAGATTCGCATAGGCCTTATTTTTGGGGGTCGCTCAGGTGAACACGAAGTATCACTTGCCTCTGCCGAATCGGTGATGGCAAACCTGGATCGCGATAAATATGAGGTCGTGCCGATTGGCATCACCAGGGAGGGATCGTGGTTGTTGGGAACAGAGCCACGCGCCTTAAGGGCGGCTGAGCAGAACACCACCAATGATGCAGGCCTGGAGGAAACAACGGCTGTTACATTGACGGGCGATCCACGCCTTCGCCGCCTGATCCCTGTGGAGAAAGGCGAAGAACTCGGCAATAGAGGTGTACTTGACGTTATTTTTCCTGTCTTACATGGTACCTATGGTGAGGATGGCGCACTGCAAGGACTGCTAGAAATGGCAAATGTGCCATATATCGGCTGCGGCGTGCTGGGATCGGCATTGGGCATGGACAAAGAAAAGATGAAACTTGTATTCCAGGCAGTTGGTCTGCCTGTAGCTGACTATCTGGTATACCGGCGCAATCAATGGGAACGTTCACCTGAGTTCATTTTGGATGCAGTCGAGCAAGGATTAGGCTTTCCCTGCTTCGTCAAACCCGTCAATCTAGGTTCTAGCGTCGGTGTAAATAAGGCCCACGATCGCATTGAACTAGAACATGCCATCAATATAGCAGCGGAATACGACCGCAAGATCATCATCGAGCATGGTATTAACTGTCGCGAAGTAGAGTGCGGAGTGCTTGGCAATGATGAGCCGATAGCCTCGGTTGTTGGCGAGGTACTCTCCAGTAATGAGTTCTACGACTATCGAGCCAAGTATATTGATGGCAAATCACAGGTAGTTATCCCCACAGACATAGCGCAGGCAACAGCAGAAGAAGTTCGCCGCCAGGCAGTTCAGGCCTTCCTTGCTCTTGACCTTAGCGGTCTCGCACGCGTCGATTTCTTCATCGAAAAAGAGACGGGACAGGTATACATTAATGAAGTCAACACGCTACCTGGTTTTACCACGATCAGCATGTTCCCTAAATTGTGGGAAGCCAGTGGGTTGCCTTATACTCAATTGATGGATCGCCTGATCGAACTGGCGATTGAGCGTCACGCTGATAGGCAGCGCAATCGAACGAGTTTGTAGGAGTTCATTCCATGTCACGTACTACCATTCGTTCCATCACCATTGAGCCATTGAATATTCCTTTGCTGGAGCCATTTACCATTGCCACGGGTAGTGTTTCTGATGCACGCAACGTACTGATTACAATCACACTCGACGATGGCAGTGTCGGCTATGGTGAGAGTGCACCTTTCCCGCCGAGTACAGGCGAATCCCAGGAGACGGCGCTGGCTGGGGCTCAAGGTTGTGCCGCGTTGATTGAGGGAAAAGATGCAGCCCACTGGCGCACACTTTCGAAATTGATGAGCAGCGTATATTTCAGCCAGGTCACAGCCATTGCCGGTATCGAGATGGCGCTGCTTGACGCGCTGACACACTCGTACGGAATCCCTCTCTACGTTTTCTTCGGTGGCGCCAGTACTTCGATCGAGACAGATATGAGTATCCCGATGGTGACACCTGAACACGGCTATGAACTGGCAAAGGATGTAGTTGCACGAGGGATAAACTGTATC
>WNFE01004362.1_pt1 | contig 11182 bp, 10 predicted proteins | sample 5400451 | NCBI WGS metagenome assembly WNFE01 (sample SAMN13153344, study PRJNA577476) | soil metagenome | isolation source: 200 cm saprolite under Douglas fir tree site 2 hole 2 | place: USA:California | collected 2015-04-18
GGCCGGTGCGAACCGTTTGCGGGCGAATGCGAGCGCCGCGCCCGCCGGACGCAGGATGCGCAGCCATTCCAGGCTCTCGAACGGCAGGGTGCGGCCGCCGAGCTTCTGCCACAGGTTCTCCGAAGCGCGGTTGGCGCTTTCGCTGATGGAAAGCTCCTGCGGGCCGTTCGCGAAGGATCGCAGCAATCTCGCGCCGGCGAGCGGATTTTCCTCGGGCCTGTCGACCATCAGCGATCCGGCGATCGCGGCGCGGATCTTCTTGCCGCGAAAGCACATGCGTAGCGACAACACGCCGAGGAAGCCGCGCACCGCCCCCTCGGGCGAGACATAGACGCGGGATGCAAGCTCGGGGTCGTACCAGGGGTGATGCAGGAACAGCTCGGCGAGGTAGGCCTCGAGCGATTCGGGCGCGGACCTGCGCCGGCCCGGGAAGGTTTTTTGGAACAGCCCGGCAACCGCCGGCATGTCTTCCGGACTGCAGGCGCGAATGAGGCTCATCGCCAGGATCGTGAATGGTTCGTCAGCGTCCCGCTGACACGATGTAGAAAATAGTCGCGATTGTTTCACAAGTGATTACGGCTTCGGCGTCCATGGCGCCGATCGGGTCGAGCCCGAGCCGGAGATTAAGGCTTCGGTAGCCATAGTTCTTGACCGAACGTTCAACATAAAACAACCGCCCAAAATTGCTTCAGAAAGAATTCAACGCTGCGGAGCGAGGTTGAGCAACAAGCCAATGCGGTGGCGTTTTCGAGAGTAGCGGCCGTGCGTACCAGTACCATCGTGATGATCGCCTTCGCGGTCGTGTTCGGCCTGCTGGCGGTGTTCGTCGCGCAGTCGTGGCTCAATCGGCAAGCCGAGCTTCGGCTCAAGCACAGGCCGCGGGAAGCCATTCCGGCCGGCACCTTCGGTTCGATGCAGCAGCTGCTGGCGGGCGGCAAGCGTATCGTGCTGGCCTCGATCGAGGCCAACGAGCCGGTTCTCGCTTCGAAGATCACCGGTCCCGGCCAGCGCGCCACCTTGTCCGCCGTGATCGGACCGGGCATGCGCGCCATCACCATTCGCGTCAACGACGTGGAAGGGGTGGCGGGTTTCGTGCTGCCCGGCGATCACGTCGATGTGCTGCTCACCCAGCAGCCCGACAAGCACAGCGGCAATACCGACGTGGTGCTGCAAAATGCCAAGGTCCTCGCGGTCGACCAGCTGGCCGATGACAGCTCGGAAAAGCCCGCCGTCGTCAAGGCGGTCACCCTCGAGGTGGAGACCGTATCGGCCCAGAAGCTGTCGCTTGCCGCCTCGCTCGGCACGCTGTCGCTGGTGCTGCGCAAGGCCGGCGAGGCGAGCCTCGAAGGCACCCGGCGCGTTTCGGTTGGCGATCTCGGCAACGATGCTCCGGCGCGGGTCGGGGACGCGGGCCGCTACGCGAAGGTCGTGATCACGCGCGCTTCCAAGCGCGAGGAATACAGCGTGCCGGCCGAGGGCGCCGACTGGCGGGAGGCAAGTCCGCGCTGATGGGTCGATCGTTGAAATCCGGAATGCGGGGGGCAATCCGTTGAAACGCTTGCAAGCTCGGCCTGTCGAAAGACGCGCGTGGCGCCGTGCCGGGAGATTGGGCGCGCTCATCGCCGCGATTATGATTGCGGCGGCAGTTACACACTGGCCGATCGGCCTCGCGCAGGCGGCGGACTCGGTCGTGCTGGGTTCCGGCAAGCGCGCCGAATCCATCGTGGTCGCGACCGGCAAGTCGCAGAACATCCGCACCGACACCAATTTCGTCGACGTCGTGGTCGGCGATCCCGAGATCGCCGACGTGATGCCGCTGACCGACCATTCGCTGTCGATTCTCGGCAAGAAGATCGGGACCACCAGGGTCTCGGTCTATGCCGAAGGCAAGAAGCTGGTCGGCGTCTTCGATGTCGAAGTGTCCTACGACGTTCCCAAGCTTGCGGCGGAGCTCAGGCAGCGCTTCCCGCAGGCGCAGTTCCGCGTTTCTTCTGTCAACGGGCGGATCATGCTCTCGGGCACCTGTCCGGACGGCCCGACGCTCGACCAGGCGGTGACCATTGCGCGGCAGTTCGGGCCGGACGTCATCAATTCGGTGCAAGTGCTGCAGGCTCAGCAGGTCATGCTCGAGGTGCGGTTCGTCGAGATTCAGCGCACCGCCGCGCGCGAGCTCGGCATCCAGTGGGACGTGGTGACCAAGAATGTGGTCGCGAGTATCGGGCAGGCGGGGCTGATTTCCGGCAATCCGCCGTTCGGGACCGTGGCGATGATCGGCGGCTTGCTGGCGCACGGCGTCCGGGTCGACGCGGTCATCAACGCGCTCGAGCAACGCGACGTGGCGCGGCGTCTCGCCGAGCCGAATCTCGTCGCGCTCTCGGGCGACACTGCGAGCTTCCTGGCCGGCGGCGAATTTCCGTTCCCGGTGTCGAGCTCGCTCGGCCAGATCACGATCGAGTTCAAGCGGTTCGGCGTCGGGCTGGCGTTCACGCCGACCGTGCTCAGCAACGGCGTCATCAATCTGAAAATCGAGCCGGAGGTCAGCCAGCTCGATCCGACCAACGTCATCCAGGTCGGCGGTACCACCATTCCGAGCCTGATCGTGCGGCGCGCCAACACCACCGTCGAACTGCGCGACGGCCAGAGCTTCGCGATCGGCGGCTTGCTGCAGAACAACGTCGACGCGCAACAGAAGCAGCTGCCCTGGCTCGGCAGCGTGCCGGTGCTCGGCGCCTTGTTCCGCAGCGCGCTCTACCAGAAGAAGGAGACGGACCTGGTCATCATCGTCACGCCGCACATCGTGCAACCGATGCGGCCGGGCGACGTCGCCCGGGTGCCGACCGACGACGCGTTACCCGGAAACGACGCCGATGTGTTCCTGCTCGGAGAGGCCGAGCTCACGCCGTCGATGAAGCGCCGGCTTGCCGGCGTCGAACCCCCGCCCGTCGGCCACATCCTCGACCTCGGCTGGGAGCCCGTCCATGCCGCGCGGTGACCGAGCTTTTCGCGCGTGGACGATCGCGCCGGCGCTGCTGCTGACGGCCCTGCTCGGGGCCTGCTCGGATCTCTATTACGACCGCCGCGAGGGCGTGAGCTTTCAGGCCGGCAATGCCGTCGCCTCGAACGTCGCGGTCGAGACCATCGATCCCTGGCCGGCGGCCGCGGCGAACCGCAAGATCGCCGGCAACGGACAGCTCGTCCAAGGCGCGATCGAACGCTACCGAACCAACAAGGTCGTGCCCCCGCAAGGCACCGGCACGAGCTCGGTCAAGTACGCGCCGTCCCTGGCCCCGCAGGCCGCGAGCGGCGGCGCGCCCAATCCTTGAGCCGGCTTTGCTCCGGTCGAAACGAAGCGAAGCGAGTGGGAACATCATGCCTGACGGTCCGCAGACACCGGCTTCCCGAGGCTTGCGGATCGTCGCGATCACGGCCGACGCCGATTTCGAGCAATCGCTGCGCGCCACGTTCGGCCGCAGCGCGCAGGTCGATTTGGCCGTCGTCGCCGGTGCGGTGGGCGGGACCGAGGAGAAGCTCCCGCTCGCCGACGCCACGGTGCTTCTGGTCGATCTCGATGCCACCCGCTCCGACGAGATAGCCGCCCTGCAGAACCTGGCGAGGCGGCTTGCCGGATCGGTCCCGATCCTCGTCGTCACCGCGGGGTTCAGCGAGAGCGTCGCGCGGCAGCTCATCCAGCTGCGCATCGCCGATTTCCTGGTCAAGCCGGTCGATCCGGTCGAGCTGGTGCGCGCTTGCGGCCGCGTCGCCAAAAGCTCCGCCGCGGACGGCGCCACGGAGGCCGAGATCTACACGTTCCTGCCCGCGGCAGGCGGAGTGGGCGTGACGACGCTGGCGGTGGAGACGGCGATGCTGCTCATGCGCCGCGCGCCCCGCGGCGGCGTCTCGACTTGCCTGGTCGATCTCGATTTCCAGCACGGCGCCTGCGCCGATTATCTCGACATCGAGCCGCGGCTCGACATCGGCGAGATCGAGCCGCGGCCGGAGCGGCTCGACGGCCAATTGCTGGAAGTGATGCTCTCCCAGCACGGCTCCGGTCTTGCGGTAATCGCCGCGCCGAACCGCCCGGCCGAAATGCGTTCGTTCGATGCCGACGTGGCCACGCGCCTGCTCGACATGGTGTCCTCGCGGTTCGACCACGTCGTGATCGACATGCCGCGGACCTGGTTCGCCTGGACCGACAGCGTCCTGCTGGGCTCGAACCGGCTGTTCGTGGTCACCGAGATGACGGTCCCGGGCGTGCGCCACGCCAAGCAACTGGTCGCAGCGATCAGCGAGCGTCTCAAGGGCGGGCCGCAGCCGCAGGTCATCGTCAACCGGTTCGAGCAGCAGCTGTTCGGTTCCGGGCTGCGCCGCGCGGATATCGAGCAGGCGCTGGGCGCCGCGCTTGGCGGCACCATTCCCAACAATTACCGGCTGGTGCGCGAAGCGATCGATCGCGGCGTCCCGCTCGAGGAAGTGCGGCCGGGAAACAACGTCTCGGCGGCGCTCAAAAAACTCCTGTTCCCCCCGACCGAGGCCAAAGCCGGCTCCCGGGAGGCAATCGGCGGGCTGCGGCGGAGCCGGGGAGTGCTATGGGCGCGCTGAGGTGCTTTTGCCATCGCGCCGGGCGCGAGCCGTCGAGAACCTGACGAGGAAGCGCAAGATGCTCGGACGCTTCACCTCCCGCCGGATCCCCGCGCCGGAGCTGCTGCCGGCGCCAGAGGCCGCGCCGGTCGTGGCACCCGTCCTGGCGCCGGTCGAGCCCGAGCCGGCTGCCGAACCACCCGGACGCGGCACGCTGCTGAGCGAAAAGCTGCTCGATGCAAAAGTCCGGCTGCATCGCCGGCTGATCGAGGAGATCAACCTGTCCGCGCTCGAGAAGATGCCGGAGGACGAAGTCCGCCGGCAGATTCACCGGATGGTCTCGCAATACACCGTGGCGGAACGGCTGGCCCTCAACGCGCAGGAGCTCGAAGACTTCGTCACCGAGATCCTCGACGAGATGATGGGACTCGGACCGATCGAGCCTCTGCTCAAGGATCCGACCGTCAACGACATTCTGATCAACAGCCACGAGCAGGTCTACGTCGAGCGCCGCGGCGTGCTCGAGCCGACCCTGGTGCGCTTCAAGGACGAGGCGCATCTGCTGCGGATCGTCAACAAGATCGTCTCGGCGGTCGGCCGGCGGGTCGACGAGTCGCAGCCCCTGTGCGACGCGCGGCTGCTCGACGGCTCGCGCATCAACATCGCGGTCCGGCCGATCGCGGTCGATGGCCCGCTGGTGTCGATCCGCAAGTTCTCCAAGAAGCCGTTCAACCTCAAGAAGCTCGTCGACATGGGAGCGATCCGCCAGCCGATGGCCGATCTGCTCGCCGCGGCCGTGAAGGCGCGCGTCACGCTGATCATTTCCGGCGGCACCGGTTCCGGCAAGACCACCATGCTCAACGCGCTGTCCGCCTTCATTTCCGAGAAGGAGCGCCTGGTCACCATCGAGGACGCGGCAGAGCTGCAATTGCAGCAGCCCCACGTCGGGCGGCTGGAGACCCGGCCGCCCAACATCGAGGGCAAGGGCGAGATCCGCCAGCGCGAGCTCGTCAAGAACGCGCTGCGCATGCGGCCCGACCGCATCATCCTCGGCGAGTGCCGCGGCGAAGAAGCCTTCGACATGCTCCAGGCGATGAACACCGGCCACGAAGGCTCGATGGCGACCATCCACGCCAATACGCCCCGCGACGCGATCTCCCGCCTCGAGCAGATGATCGGCATGGCCGGGATGCCGATGACGGTCGCGAGCATCCGCGGACAGATCGCCGCCGCGATCCGGGTGATCGTGCAGCTGCAGCGGCTCTCCGACGGCAAGCGTTGCATCACCAGCATCGCGGAGCTGACCGGGCTCGAGGGCGACATCATCCAGATGCAGGAAATCTACCGCTTCGTCCGGGACAGCACCGGCGAGGACGGCACCGTGCACGGACATTTCCAGGCCACCGGCATCCGGCCGCGCTTTCTCTCCGACCTCGTCGCCAAGGGCATCGTGATTCCGGGCAGCTATTTCGATCCCAACAAGCCGCTGTGACACCGATGCCCTTCGATCTGGATTCCACCTATCTGGTCTATCTGTTCGCGGCTGCGTCCGCAGTGTTGTTCGTCGAAGCGGTGTATCTGCTGTGCTTCTCGACCGCCTCCTACCGCAGCCGCATCAATCGCCGGCTGCGGCTCCTGAAGGATGAGCCCGACCGCGAAAGCGTGCTCGTTCAGCTGCGTCGGGAGCGCGGGCTGACTGCCGGCGGCCTCTACGGGCTGCCGATCCTGCCGCTCAACCGTCTCATCCTGCAGTCCGGCCTGACCATCGGCTTTGGGCGGCTTGCGATGCTCGTCGGCATCGGGGCGCTGTTCGCGTTCGGCGCCGTGACGTGGCTGCGCGACGATATCTTCCAGGCCGCGGCCGCGGCGCTGGTCTCGGCCGGGGTGCTGCCCTATGTCGGGCTGCACTTCCTGCGTCGGCGCCGGCATCGCAAGTTCGGCGAGCAGTTCCCGGACGCGATCGACATCATCGTCCGCAGCCTGCGCGCCGGGCACCCAATTCCGGTCGCGGTGTCGATGGTGGCGCGCGAGCTCAGGGACCCGGTCGGCACCGAGTTCGGCATGGCCGCCGACGAGATCACCTATGGGGCGGATCTGGAGACCACGATGCGCAACCTCTCGTTCCGGGTGGGGCAGGAGGATCTGCCGCTGTTCGTGACCGCGGTGGCGATCCAAGGCTCGACCGGCGGCAACTTGAGCGAGATTCTGGAGAACCTGTCCGCGACCATCCGCCAGCGCTTCAAGATGCGGCGAAAAATCAAGGCGCTCGCCGCCGAAGGGAAGTTCTCCGCCTTTTTCCTGTCCGGGCTGCCGGTCGCCATTTTCTTTCTGCTCGGCATGGTCGCGCCGGATTTCTACGGCAGCATCTGGGACCAGCGGGTCACCCAGGTCGGGCTCGGGCTTGCGTGTCTGTGGATGGCGATCGGCGATCTCGTGATGTACCGCATGGTGAATTTCAGGATCTGAACGCATGGACGCGGTTTTCGATCTCCTCGATGACGTGTTCGGAGACAATCTGATCCTGAGCCTGCTGGTTTTTCTGGCATCCGCCATGGTCGCCTTCGGGATCATGGCGACGGTGCGGGTGCGGCGCGGGGTGCGGCGGCGCGCTGCCGGCGTGCTCGCGCAGGAGGATCGGGCGGGAAGCGGCTCCATGCGGCATGCCAGCCAAATGGCCGCCCATCGGCTGATCGATTACGCCACGCGGCATTTCTCCGCCTCGGAAAAGGGCAATCAGCGCGAGCTCAAGCGGCGCCTCGTGCAAGCCGGTTTTCTCGATCCGCGCGCCGCCGCCTTCTTTTTTCTGGTCCGCATCTTGACGGGACTGGGGCTCGCCATCGCGGTTCTTGTGCTGGTGCCGGCGATTGTCGATAGTCCAGGCAACGACATCTGGTTCCTCGTCTGGGCGGCCGGGCTCGCCGGGTATTTCGTGCCGAGCTTTTACTTGAGGCGCCGCATCCACGCCCGCGAGAACGAGCACCGGGTGGGTTTCCCGGATTTCATGGATCTGCTGGTCGTATGCGCGGATGCCGGGCTGAGCATGGAGGCGGCGCTCGATCGCGTCGGCCGCGAGCTCAGCGACTCCTACCCTTCGCTGAGCGCCAACATCTACATGGCGACGCTGGAGATCCGCGCCGGCCGGACCTTGAGCGAGGCGCTCGAGCATTTCGGCGACCGGCTCGGGCTCGACGAGGCGCGCTCGTTCGCGACCCTGCTGCAGCAATCCGAAGAGCTCGGCTCGAGCCTCACCGACGCGTTGCGGGTCTACAGCGACGACATGCGCCACCAGCGCCTCTCCCGCGCCGAGGAGAAGGCCTATAGCTTGCCGGCCAAGCTCTCGGTGCCGCTGACGCTGTGCATTTTTCCGGTGGTCATCATCGTCATCATGCTGCCGGTGTACGTCCGATTCAAAGTCGGCGGCTGATGCCCCTCGGATCCTGGTTCCGGCACGCCGGGTTCGGGCCTCGAATGGCCCCAGCGCAAGAAAATTAACCATCGTCGGCTAGCTTCCAGGTCTCCGGTTTCGGGATTGCGGCGTCGTCAGCCAGCGCGCCTTGCGCGGGATTGGCGGCTCGACGCGGCGGAGAGCGTACGGATGAGACTAGTTCGCGTATTCGCGACGGCCGCGTGCCTGTTGGGGCTGACCGGCTGTGAGTCCGCAAACAAGACCCTCGCCTTCCTCCATTCGAGCCAAAGCGAGACTGCCGCCGGGAACGCTTCTTCGGCCCCCCCGCGTGGACCGGAGACGACCGGCTCGATCGCGGCCGACGCCCAGGTCGCCGCCGCCGAGCCCCTCGCGCCGGGCGACCCCAACGACGACCTCAACCTGGGGAAGCGGCATTACCGCGCCAACAATTTCGGCCTTGCCGAGCGCTATTTCCGCCGCGCCGTCGAGAAGGGGCCGGGCGATACAAGCCGCGATGCCGAAGCCTGGCTCGGCTTGGCGGCCTCCTATGATCGGCTGCGCCGGTTCGAGCTCGCCGACCGCGCCTATGCGCATGCGGCCAAGATTCTCGGGCCCACCCCGGAGATCCTCAACAACCAGGGCTATTCCTATCTGCTGCGGGGCGATTACCGCCACGCCCGGGAGAAGCTCGTGGCCGCTCGCGACCTCGATCCGGGCAATCCGTATATCCAGAACAACCTCGATCTGTTGGCGAAGAGCGCGCGGCCAAGATAGGCCGTGTAGCCCGGATGGAGCGCCGCGCAGTGGCGCGCGATCCGGGACTATCCGCGGCGCCCAAGCCGGATTGCGCTTCGCTCCATCCGGGCTGCGGGGGTGCCGAGAGGGTCACGCCGCCACCCGGTGCATGGCGCCGGCGTTGCGGTAGAGGCCGTGGATCGCTTTCACCGAGCGGTCGATTGCCGACCACAGCGAGACGATCTCGGCCGCTGCTTGCGAGCGGGGGTCGAACTCGGTCACGCCCTGCCCGGTGCCCAGCGCATAGCCGTAATCCGCCCGGTTGGTGATCTGGCCGGCCCACACCGGGATATCGAGCCGGGAGATCACCTCCCGGGACTCGGTGACGAACGGCGATTCGGCGTTGTCGCGCCGCGCCGGGGCCGCGTTGATGACGACCGCGTAGGGCACGCGGTTGCCCCGCGCGAGCTCGATCGTTTCCTTGATCGCCGCCAGATCGAACACGGCGAGCCGAGCCGGAATGATGACGAGGGTGGCGGTCCGGATGGCGTCGGCCACCACGGCCGACATGTTGGGCGGGGTATCGACGAACGCCCATTCGTACTCGCGCCTGGCGGCCTTGACGATCTCGGCGACGCCGCGGCTGCCGTTCCTGAGCGCCGGCTCGACGCTGCCGCGCAGCTTGTGCCAGAGCGTGAGCGAGCCTTGCGGATCGGCATCGATCAACAGGCAGGACGCGCGCTTGCCGGCAAGCGCGGCGACATGGGCAGCCAGCATGCTCTTCCCGCTGCCGCCCTTGCGCGAGGCGAAGACGATGACGTTCATTTTCGAGCCAGCCCCGCCCAGTTTAGCCATGGCGCGTGGCGATTCGTCAAAGCCGCAACGGCTGCGCCGAGGCGAAGATCGATGTTGCGGCGCGGCATCGAACGGATCGCCGGCTGTCAGACCGACATCATGATACCGCTCCCGTTCAATCCTGTTGATCGAGCCCGGGCAGGGCGTCCAGGCTCGTGGCGAATCGCCTCGCGGCCAATACGATGCCGCATGGCCCGAAGCTGGGGAATCGGATCCGACCGCAGTTTTGGCTGCGCCCATTGCGGAGCGCGATATGCCGTCCGCGCCGTCGCGTCGGGTGGCAACGACGGCGAGAGCGTCTATTGCGAAGTCTGTCGGCGAAAAATGGGCCAATTGAATTCGGCTGCCCAATCTTCCTACACGTTGATAGAACGGCCGGGCCCCAACGACTGAGGGGCGCCACTCCAGTCGGCCACATTGCCGATTCCTCGCCACAACATACGCGCCTGATCATCCATGTCCCCGGGATTGGCAGCCGTCTATCGCGTCCGCGCCGATGCCTCCTCGATCGAGGACCGCGCCCGCGCCATCGCGGTCGAGCAGAGCGTCGAAATGCCGGTGTCGGCAATCGAGGACGAAACCGTCTTGTCGAAGATCGTCGGCCGGGTCGTTGCGATCGAGCCGCGGGAAGAGGGCATCTTCGAGGTGCGCATCGCGCTTGCGGCCGAGACCGTCGGGCAAGACCCCGGCCAGCTCGTCAACATGCTGTTCGGCAACACGTCGATCCACGACGATGTCGTGTTGCACGACGCCGAGCTTCCGGCCGAGCTCATGAAATGGTTCGGCGGTCCGCGCCACGGGCTGCACGGATTGCGCCAAAAAGTCGGCGCCCGCGCCCGCGCCTTGACCTGCTCGGCGCTGAAACCGCAGGGCCTGCCGCCCGAGAAGCTCGCGGCCTTGGCGGAAAAATTCGCGCGGGGCGGCGTCGATTACATCAAGGACGACCATGGTCTCGCCGACCAGGCGTATTCACCGTTTGCGGCGCGCGTTCAGGCAATTGCGCCGGCGCTGCGGGCGGTCGAGCAGGCGATTGGCCATGCGGCGCGCTATGTGCCGAGCCTGTCGGGCGACCTCGATTGCATGCGCCGGCAGGCCGCCGTCGCCCGGGAGTTCGGGGTAGACACGCTGATGGTCGCGCCCGTGATTTCTGGCCTGTCCAATTTTCACCGGCTGGTGCGCGACAATCCCGACCTCGCGTTCGTCGCGCATCCGGCCATGGCGGGGGCGGCGCGGATCGATCCGGCCTTCCTGTTCGGAACGCTGTTCCGCCTGCTCGGGGCGGACGCGGTCGTGTTTCCCAATCATGGCGGCCGGTTCGGCTATTCGCCCGAAACCTGCCGGGCGATCGCCCGCGCCGCGCTGGCGGATCGGGCCGGCGTGCGCCCGAGCATGCCTACCCCGGCCGGCGGCATGAGCCTCGAACGGGTTCCGGAGATGCTTGATTTCTACGGGAAGGATACGATGTTGCTGATCGGCGGCGCGCTCTTGGCCGAGCGCGAGCGCCTGGTCGAGGCGACCGCCGCCTTCGTGGCCGCGGTCGAGAGGCATGGACATGGATGAGAGCACGGTCGCGCGCGGCAAGGCGATCCACCGCAGGGCGCAACGGGA
>WNFE01009038.1_pt1 | contig 11179 bp, 10 predicted proteins | sample 5400451 | NCBI WGS metagenome assembly WNFE01 (sample SAMN13153344, study PRJNA577476) | soil metagenome | isolation source: 200 cm saprolite under Douglas fir tree site 2 hole 2 | place: USA:California | collected 2015-04-18
GGCCGAGGCGGAAGGGGCGAAGGTCTTCGGCAATCAGGAAGTCGCGTCCATCGCGACGCGGTCGGGATCGGTCGTCGGCGTCAAGATCCGCGGAGCGGGACTCCTCTCGACCGAGCGAATCATCCTCGCGGCGGGGAATTGGACGCGGGATCTGGCCGCGACCGTGGCCCCTCGTCTGCCGGTGCGATTTGTCCGGGGGGAAGTCGCCATCCTGCGACGACCCGTCGACTTTGGCCCACCGCCCAGAATCCACTTCGATTTCTACGGAAACACGTACTCGCGGCCCGAAGGCGAGAAGGACACCCTGGCCGGCTACATGAACACGGACCCGCGGAAGACGATGCCGGGGCACGCGTTCACGGAGTCAATTCCGGCGGCCACGGTCCGCGACTTGCGCACGCGGCTCGCGAAACGATTTCCGCGGATGAAGGATGCGCAGCCGCGAGGGGGATGGACGGGTGCCTACGACGTGACACCGGATTCGTATCCGATCCTCGATCGAATTGGCCCCGACGGCCTCTTCGTCGCGGTCGGCTTCAGCGGCCATGGATTCAAGCTCTCTCCGGCCGTCGGTCGCCTCGTCGCCGAGTACGTCGCCACGGGCAAAAGGCCCGAATCTCTCGTGCCTCTGCGCGCCTCCCGGTTCGCGGACAGGCAATCCGTTCGCGCCGACGCACCGTTCCCGGCCGGACGGCGGCGGATTCCTTAGACGCGAGCGGATGGTTCGACACTTTCGCTGACCATCTCGTACACATTATAAGTAGCAAGGCGGCCTTGCGCACGCCAGGATGCACGAGATCGTCTGCGTAGGCGATGTCCACGAAGGCCTGAGCTTCGATTTCCGGATCGATCCGGAAACGGGGATCTCGGAGCGTGCATTGGACCTCCACGGGAACTTCGCGAAAGCCGCTCGGTGGGCGATCGAGCATCGCGCCTCCCTGTTCTGCATCCTCGGCGACCTGTTCGACCGCGCGCACGTGGCCCCCGTGTTTCGGGAGATGGTCCGGAGGGACGTCATCGAGCCCCTGGGCGATGCCGGCATCGAGGTTTGGATCCTCGCGGGAAATCACGACCAGCCAAGGCGCGCCGTCCGCTCGACGTCGCTCGACGACTATCGCGGTTACGCTCATGTGAAGGTGTTCCGCGATCCGAAGATGGAGGTCCGCGACATCGACGGGCGCCGGATCGGTTTCATCCTCATCCCGTACATGCATCCGGAGCAAGTCGTCGAACAGGTGCGGGAAACCCTCGCAAAGGACGTGCCGCGAGAACTGGCATACGAAACCGCGCGCCGCACATGGCAAGAGTGGATTCGCAACCGGGCGCAGGACCTGAAGGACGCGGACTTCCGCATCTTGTTCGGCCACTTCGAGTTCCAGGGCGTGCGGTATGCCAGCACCGCTCCGACCGAGGTCGTCCCGAACGATTTCACCTTCACCCCGGACATGATCCCCGATACAATCGACCTCGTCGTGTTCGGTCACATCCACATGCACCAGACCGTGGGCGGGAAGATCGTGTACGCCGGCGCGCCGGAGCGGATCGACTGGGGGGAACGCCTCGATCCGAAAGGATTCCTGGTCGTCCGTCCGGAGGGAGGCTGGTCGTTCGTCGAACTCCCGGCGCGTCCGATGGACAAGGTCGAAACGGTCGTCGGAATGGGGGACGACGTGACGGAAAAGGTCCTCGCGGCAATCCCGGCGGTGGTTGCGGGCCATCTCGTCCGGATCGAGGTCACACTCCCGGACGAACTCCGGAACCGACTGGACGAGAAGCGCCTCTCAGATCGCCTCCGGGATGCGTTCCACTACGAAGTCAAGTTCATCTCCGCGAGCCGGCCACGCGTCGTGACGGAGGAATTCACGTTGGACCCGGGTCGCCTCCTGGCGGACTACGTCGACAAAGTCCTCGCCGACCATCCGAAGCGGGAGGCAATCAAGGTCGAGGCCCGCCGGGTGCTCAAGGAGGCCCTCGCATGAGGGACGAGGTGGAAGTCGAGGCCGCCGCGGTGTCGAACCTGGAGTCCGCGCCGGGCCCGGAGGGATTCGTCCTCGAGGAGATCGAGATGCGTGGGTTCATGCGGTATCTCGAGAAGACGGTCCCGCCGCTCCGGTTTCCGGAGAAATACACGGTCATCACGGGCCGCACGGGTGCGGGGAAATCGTCGATTTTGGACGCGATCACGTTCGCGCTGTACGCCAAGACGACGCGGACGGACATCCAGAGCGTGAAGCTCGCGGACGTGTGCCGGCCGAACGGCTACGTCCGCGTGGCGTTCCGCCAAGGGGACGAACGCTGGGAAGTCACCCGCGGCTTCACGACGAAGAGAGAATCGTACCTCGAGCTCACGCGGGACGGCGAGGCGGTTCAGGGCACGATCCCGGACAAGGAAAGGACGATCCGCGACGTGGTCGGCCTCGACTACGACGGATTTCGGAACTCGACCTTCGTCCGCCAAGAAGAGATGAAGGAGCTGGGGGCGGCGAGCGGGGCGCAACGACTCGCGGTGTTCCAGAAGCTCTTTCGTCTCGAGATCTTCGAACAGGCCCTCGAGCGGGCGAAGGAACGATTCACGTCGGTGAAGAGCGACATCCAGGCGAAGGAGGCCGAGATCACCGCGCGGGAAGAAGCGCTCGGCCGCCTGCCCGGCCTCCAGGAACAATTGAACGGCTTGGACCAGGAGCGCACATCGCGCGGGGCGCGCGTAATGCAGCTCCAGGCCGCCCTCGAATCCGGCTCCAACGAAATGAAGGATCTCGAGGCGAAGCACGAGCGATGGGTGCGGTCGTCGGCGGCCCTCGAGGACCGGACGACGCGGCTGAGCGCCCTCGAGGCCCGCGAGGCGGAAGTCCGAGATCAAGGTCAGATCGCCGCGAAACTCGAGCCGGAGCGGGCCGCCCTCGAGGATGAGATCGAGGACCTCGATCGCCTGCGGGACGAGCTGGACCGGCTGAAGGAGACGAAGGCGGTCCACGCCCAGCGGGAGACCGCGGCGCGAGCGGCGGGGCGGGAGTTCGACCTCGCGAAGCACGAGCACGAGAAGCGACGCGACGAGACGAAGAACCGGATCGACGAACTGCACCGGAAGATCGCTTCCCTCCGGACCGACATCGACCGGGAGACCGCGTTCAGCTCCCTCCGGGACGAAGGACGCCTGGAGGAACGCGTGACGCGGATCGCGCGGGAACTGGCATGGCTCGCGGACCGGGCCGAGCTGGTCCGGGAACTGAGCGAGGAACAGGCGCGCGCCGAAAAGGCCCTCTCCCGGGTCCACGAGAAGGTTGCTTCGATCGATCAGGATTCGTTCGTGCTGACGGAGTACAAGCGGCAACTCGAGCAGCTGAAGGACGACCTCCGACGGGAGGCGGACGACAGCCATCGGCTCCTCCAGCCCCTCGACGATGCGAAGATCGAGGCGCTGCGCCAGCTCGATGCGGTCCCATTCACGGAGCAGGACGAGAAGCGCCTGGAAGTCGTCGGTGCGTCCGTCTTCGAAAAGGCCGGGAAACGGAAGCGACTCGACGAACTCACGGTCCTGTTGCGGCAGGTCGGCGACGTGAGCGCGCGGCTCGCGGACCTCGCGGCGCAACGCACGTCCCTCGAAACCGAACGGATGGCCCTCGAAACGGACGTCGCAGGACTTCGATCGTCGGAGGAGGCGTTCGGCTCCGCGAAGGCGAAACTCGAGCTCCTCCAGAAGGAACTCGATGCCGAGCGGAAGGCGTGGCACCTCCTCGAAGGACAGGCGACGACGCTGAAGGAACAGATCGCCGGCCTCGAAGCGGACGCGAGGAAACTGCAAGAGTCACAGCGGCAACGGGAGGCGCTTCGCGGCGAACTCGAGATCTACGATGTCCTCGTGAACCGTGTGTTCCACAAGCGGGGCGTCGTGATGTACGCGGTCGATCAGCTCCTGCCGGAACTGGAGATCGAGGCGTCGAAGAATCTCTCCGAGCTCACGGACAGCCGGTTCGGTCGGATCCGCCTGGAGACGTACGAGGAGGGTCGGGGCCACGGGATCCGGATCCTCGTCCAGGGCGTCGACGGTCAGTGGCACGACGTCGCAGAGTTCAGCGGCGGTGAGAAGACGCAGATCAACGCCGCCCTTCGATTCGCGATCGCACGGGAGCTCGCCTCGATGCCGCAGATCGGCCGCACGTTCGGTCGCATGAAGACGCTGTTCATCGACGAAGGGGACCTCGGCTCCCTCGACACGGAGATCTCGCGGGAACTGTTCGTCCAGAAGTTGCTGCGCATGGGGGAAGTCTTCGAGAAGGTGATCCTGATCACGCACCTCGCCGAGATCGCCGAGCGGTTCCCCGGTCGGATCCGAGTGACGATGACCCCGAATCAGGAGTCGCGTGCGGAAGTCCTGTCCTGAATGGCCATGGAGATGCGGGCGTACTGTTGCAGGGGTGTTCGGCATCCTTATATGCCGTCCCGCGCCCTCTTTGGCGCTTGAGGGTTGCCGTCTGGTCCGAAGGGATGACACGGGACAGGCTCGGGACCCGGAGCGCCCCCGCGTTGGCTACGTCGACGACATGCGACGGGAACTCGAGCTGCTCGTGAAGCATCACCGGGACGTGCCGCTCCCGCCGGAGGAGGTCCCGGATTTCCGCACGTTCCGATGCGCCGACCCCGCGAAAGACATGATCGCGGTCGACGGCTCGTACTCGTTCCTGCTCAACCTCTCGAGCTGGTGGCTGGCCCTGATCTCCGTGGGCCTGTTGCGCTATGCCTTCGACGGGACGGCCTTCCGAAGGAAGGACTGGCGGCTCGTGCAGCGCATGGTCGGGGTGTCGACGTTCGCGGAGTTCGTCGCGACCCAGGACGAACTCCATCGGTCCCTCTTCGAGTTCACGAAAGACCGGCGCGAGGAGCAGCCGCGGGACATGGTGAACGAATACCGCCGGCTGATCGAAGGCCAGACGGCCATCAACTTCGCGGACGACCTCGAGGGGTGCATCGTCGCGGTCGACGGCACGCTGTCGGAATTCCCGAAGCAGTTCTCCGTGATGGAACGACTCGTCGAGGTCTGCGAGAAACGCGGGCACCTGCTCGTCGGAATCTCGAAGGACAGCCAGCTCCACGCGTTCGGACACGTCCTGACGGACGAGGAGCTCATGGCCCGGTGCCAGGACCGGCTGCCTCCCGACGCCCTGGCGTATGCTCGGGCTCCGAAGGCCGCGGAGACGGAGAAGGAGGGCCTCCTGTTCGGCGACATCTATTATGCCCGGCTGCATCCACGGGCGAGGAAGTGGTTCCGGGTGGACCTCGGGACGTTCCGCGATCGGCCGGACGAGGCGTTCGGCCAACTCTCGGCCTACGGCAAGAGCCTCGTGTCCGTCGGATATCCGTGGCCCCTCATCGAGGCGCACCGCATGGCCGTCACGGTCCGGCAGCTCAAGCCCGTGTACCAGGAGAGTGTGATGAAGATGGCGCTCCGGATGGGGCTCGATGTGCGCACGATCCTCGACGGGCTCACACAGGTCGAGGGGCGGAAGCGGAGTGCGTTCCACGAGTACCTCGACAAGGTCGCGAGGGACCTCCGATGAAGATCGGCGAGATCGTCGCCGCATCCGTGATCGACGGCCTCGTCGCGAAGCTTCAGCTCGGGAACCCCGAGGAACTGAAGATCGCGTTCCCGGTCATCGTCGAGGGCGCACGGTACGATTTCTATTGCCTCGTGGAGGACGTCCTGAACGAAGAGAGCGACATCGCGGACCAGCTGGCCGGCTCGACAATCGCGGACGTCATCGTGCCGCGACCGGAGACGCACGAAGGTTATGGAGGTCCGATCTTCTACAGCAAGGCGAAGCTCCGGATGATTCAGCTCGTGGACCGGGAAACGAAGAAGCTCAGCGAGCCGCAGACGATCCCGCCGTACTTCTCCGCGTGCCGACATGCGACGCGGGACGACGTAGAACGGATCTACGAGGTCACGGACACGTCGGCGACGCTCGGGACGATCACCGGCGTCGAGCCGTTCCACGTGCAGCTCGACATGAAGAAGCTCGTCGAGAAGCCGTTCGCGATCTTCGGGCGGACGGGGACGGGCAAGTCGATCCTGAACAAGCTCGTGTGCGCCGGCATCCTCTCCAAGGACGTCGGGTCCGTCCTCATCTTCGACATGCACAGCGAGTACGGCGTGTTCAGCGCGACCGACAAGACGGAGGGCTTGAAGTTCTTCTTCCCCGGGAAGGTCGAGATCTTCTCCCTGGACCCGAAGAACCGCGAGGCCAAGCCGTTCGTCCTCGACACCGGCGAGATCACGCCGGAAGACCTCATCGTCGCCTTGCAGGACCTGACCGCGCCGATGGTCGACACGCTGTACGAGATTGCGAAGAGTCGAGGAGGCCGGGACCTCATCTCCGCCGTGAAGGATGCGACGATGGAGATGCTCGGAACGGAGAGGGCCCACGAGATGACCCTTCAGGGCCTGAAGCGGCGCATCGGCCGGCTCGATCGGCTCCCGTTCTTGAAGGCCATGACCCAGGCCAAGGACGCCTTTGCCTACATCCTCGGCGCGATCCGCGACGGCAAGAGCGTCGTCCTCGACTTCGGCGACTACGGGACGGACCAGATGGTCTACCTGTTCGTCGCGAACATCCTTTCCCGCCGGTTGTTCGAACTCTACACGGAGCGGAACGAGGAGTACCCGCGGCTCGTGTTGTTCCTCGAGGAGGCCCACAAGTTCCTGAGTCCCGAGATCGCGCCCTATGCGCACACGTTCAGCCGCCTCGCTCGCGAGACGCGGAAGTTCAATCTCATCCTGGCCCTCGTCGACCAGCGGCCGTCCCGTATCTCGGACGAGGTGCGAAGTCAGCTTGCGAACCGCCTCGTGATGTCCCTCAAGGAGCCATCGGATGTCGAGGCGGCCCTCGCCGGTGTCCCGGACAAGAAGATGTGGGAGAACATCATCGCGAAGCTCCCCTTGCGGACCGTTGCCGTCATCGGCGACGCGATTCGCATCCCCACGGTCATTGACGTCCTGAGCTACGACGACCTGAACGTCCGCGAACACATCCTGGGCGGCGGGATCCTCGATGAAGGCACCGTTCGGGAAATCGCGAAGCGCGCGGACGATGTCTTCGGGCGCGGATGATCGAAGGCCACCGACGAATCGGAGAACGCCCGCGCTGTCTTTTTATAGTGCGAGCCGAATCGACACGCGATGGCGGCACTCCCCGCGATCATCAGCTCACCGGAGATCCGATACCTGCTCGCGGGGATCCTGATCCTCACGGGCCTCGCCCTCGCGTTCTGGGGCCACGGTCTCTGGGCGACGGTGATGTCGCTCATCGGGGCGCTCCTCGGCGCCGTCGTCGGCTACCTGTTCGGCGCGGCCCTGGGCGGCGACGTCGCCGCGCTCATCCTGGCGATCGTCGGCGCGGTGATCGGTAGCATCTTGTTCACGAAACTTGTGAAGGTGGCCCTCGCGTTCCTCGTCGGCCTCCTGGCCGGGGCGGCAGTGTACGGAGTCCTCGGCGGCCGAGCCCAGTTCACGGCCGGGCAGTTGGACGCGCCCCTGATCGCGGCGATCCTCGTCCTCATCGTCGTATTCGGCATCTCGTACTATTACATCGACGATATCATTGGGATCATCACCGCAGCAATCGGTGGACTCCTGCTCGCCCTCGGCCTCTATCTCTTGCAGGTCTCGACGATTACCGCGGCGCTCGCGGGTCTCGGGGTGTTCGCCCTCTTAAACAAGGTTGACCGCGAGGTTCATCCCTAGGCGTTCGCGTGGTCCCAGTCGGATGAAGGTCCACGTGGATCGCGTGACGCCGTTCCCGCGACACGCTGTCTTCGCGTGGTGGACCGACTTCCGCGAGGACGATCACCAGCACCCCGGTTCTCCCGCCACCAGCACGCGCACCGTCCTGCGACGGACCGGGAACGAGATCTGGTTGCGGGATCGTGCGACGCGTCCAATGCGGGTCACGATCGAGGAGCACGTGATCCTCGATCCGCCGCACAGCTACTCGGTGGAGGCGCGCTATCCTGCCGCGGACGTCCGGTACACGTATCGATTCGACGCGGATGGCGACGGCACTTGGGTGACGCTCGACGCGGACGTGCGACCGAGGCACATCGGTCGGATATTTATCCCGCTCACGGCAGCGTGGTGGCGGCGGTACACGGAGCGGGACCTCGACTTCCATCTTGAGGCGATGCGGCGCGACCTGAGCATGTAAAGGCACTTTCACCGACCTCCCCTCTGTCCCCGACTTTATATCGCCATCGCCATCGAATCGTGGGGAGGATCCATCGCGCTCGCCGCGGAAGCCATCGTCGTCCCGGAGGTCCGCGTCGAAACGCGTCCGGCCCTTACGACCCTCGTGCCCACCCTCGACCGGATCCTCGGGTCGTTCGAGGCGGGCAAGATCACGCTGATCGACAGCGGCTCCGACTTCGTGTTCCATCTGACGACCTTGCTGTCCGTGCGCGCGGTCATGGAGGGCCACGCGGCGCACGGCATGGTCGCCCTCGGGAAGCGGGCCGCGATGACGCGGGAGGAGATCCTGCCGCGGGTCCATGTGGCCCGGGCGTTCACGTGCCACCAGATGACCACATTAATATTGGATATGCTGGATAGAAAGATCGAGAAGACCCGCGCCGGCCTCGTCGTGCTGGCGTGCCTGCCGACGATGTTCCTCGACGAGGACGTCGAGGTGGGCGAGGCGCACCAACTGTTCCAGCGGTCCATGCGGGCGTTCCGCCAGACAGTCGGGGAGCGAGAGGTCGTCGGCCTGGTGACGAACGCGGGCCTGGCGAAGCTCCATCGCCGCAAGTCGATCCGGCGGCAGTTGTACGAGGGGGCCGACCGCGTGATCCGCATCGCCCACGGAAAAGGCGGAATCCTCATCCACCGGCTCGACACCGGCACGTCGGAATGGTATGCTGCGGTGCCCCCGGACCAGACGACGATGGACGACTTCGCGATCGCGGCACCACGCATCCCGGCGTTCGGGGTGGCGGGCGGCTCCCGCGAGATCCGGCTGACGGAACACTTGCGACTCGGCTGGTAGGTTTCAGAAGAGCGCCGCGACCACGCCGAGGCGATTACGACGGTCCTCATGAGAGGCGCGCGGCAAATCTTATACCGGCCGGCCTCTTCGTGCGGGCGTGCGCATCGGCGGATCGACCTACAGCCGCGAGCCCTTTCCGAAACAGGTCGAAGAGCTGCGGGAATCCGGATTCGACTACGCGGAACTCGACCTGACCTGGCTCACGTGGGAGCCAACGAAGTTGGCGGCCGAAGCGGAGGCCCTTGCAAAACGGCTCCCCCTGTTCACCGCTCACTTCCCGCCGTCGCATTTCCACCAGACGGACCTCGCCCGGTTCGTCGGCTTCATCGACACCCTCGAGCCGGTCGGGATTCACGTCTTCAACGCGCACTTCATGGAGGCGCGGTCCGCGCCACGGATCTCGCCGGAGGCGAAGGCGTCGTGGTTCGCCGACCTCGTGCGTGCGGCATCGGACCGGGGCGCGGTCGTGACGGTGGAGAACGTCGACGAGCCTCCCGAGGTCCTGCGAAAAGTTCTCGATGCGGTGCCGGACCTCCAATACTGCCTCGATGTCGGTCATGCGCATCTCGACAATCGAACGGACGGCGCACGCACGTATATCGCGGCACTGGCCGACCGCCTCGGACTCGTGCACGTGCACGACAACCACGGAGGCCACGGCGAGACCGGCGACGAGCACCTGTCCTTCGGAAAAGGCACGATCGACCTCGAGCGGGACGTGAAGGCGCTGAAGGCCCGCGGATACGACGGCCCCGCGACCCTCGAGATTTTCAAGGGCATCCCGGACGACCGGCGTGCGTGTCTCCGGAAGATGCGCCGGTGGACGAAGGAATGACTCGGAAGAGCGTCCGCAATCCGAGCGAGTAGTTTCGGCCATCCCTCCGGCCGATGGATACATGCTGTCGGACGGCTGGTCCACAGACCTTGGGCCGCACGATTCCGACGTACCGTCTGCACCTCGAGTCGATCTTGAACGACTGGATGGACTATCGGCGCGCGCTGCGGGAGAAAGACCGCGAGGTGTTCGACCGCCTGCTGAACAAGTCGCGGCAGCACTCGAGCGCCGCGAGCTACTGCGCCCACCTCGACCCGAGCATCCTGGCGCTCCTCTCGATTCTCCTGGAGATGGAGCGGGACATCGAGGCGCTGAAACGGGAACGTTCTTCGGCCGCGGGCGATTCCGGGCCCCGTGCGGATTCGTGACGCGACCGCAGCCGACCGCGACGCCATCGTGCGGATCGCGCGGGCCTCGTTCGACCGCCTGTACGCGTACTTCGCGGTCCGCGGGATGCGCCACGCCTGGCCGTTCCTCGTGGTCGAGGACGGACCTTCGATTCCGGGGTTCCTCGAAGGAATCCTCTTCCGCGGGACGCCACCGATCGGGTACGTGTACTTCGTCGCGGTCGACCCAGGGGCGCGCGGGATGGGCTCGGGACGGGCGCTTGTTCAGGAATCGCTCCGGCTCTTTCGGTCCCGCGGAGCCGACCGGGTGTTTGCCGCCGTGCCGAAAGACAACGATCCGTCGATGCACCTGTTCGAGTCCCTCGGGTTCGAGCGGGTCGCCCGTCGGGTCCTGTGGCGGTGGTATCGCTGGCGCGGGCTCTCCGTCCAGATGCGGATGCTCTTGGCTCCCCATGAGGTCCTCCTCGTGCGCACTTTCATCGACCTCCCTCCCGCGTCGCCTCAAGAGGTCTCCCGGGCCTCGTGATGGCGGGGAGCTCGCTCACGCACGGCTGGATCATCGACGCGTATGCGGACTACGACCGCGACTCGATCGTCCTCTGGCTCTGGAACGAGCGCGGCGCGCATCGGATCGAGGACCCGCGGGTCGTGCCCACGTTCTTCCTGCACGCACCCGCCTCCGATCTCCCGGCGATCCGCCGACGGATCGAGATCTTGGACGGCGTGCGCGAGGTCCGCGAGGTCTCGAAGCGCATCGCCCTCGAGGACGACGAGCCGAAACCCGTCCTGGAGATCGTGCCGCGGCACTACCGCGACATCCGCAATCTCGCGCACATCCTGGACTCGAACGGCGGGTACGTCGACCATCGGCTGTTCAACGTGGACCTGCGCTTCAGCCAGCGGTACGCGATCGAGCACGACATCTTCCCGATGGGGCTCCTGCACTACGCGAACGGCGTGTGGCG
>WNFE01003840.1_pt1 | contig 11174 bp, 10 predicted proteins | sample 5400451 | NCBI WGS metagenome assembly WNFE01 (sample SAMN13153344, study PRJNA577476) | soil metagenome | isolation source: 200 cm saprolite under Douglas fir tree site 2 hole 2 | place: USA:California | collected 2015-04-18
TGGCCGTCGCCGGGGGAGGAGCCGACCACCGGAGCGCTCCGCGCCAGTGCGTCGAGGAGCGGCCGCACCCGCGTGACCGGGCCGGCCGGGCCGGACACCATGATCAGCAGATCGCCGGCGCCGGCCCGCGCCACGCCGCCCGACACGGGGGCGTCGACCACGGCGACGCCGTGGCCGGCGAGCCGGGCGGCGACCGAGACGACGGCTCCGGGCCCGACGGTCGCCATGATCATGACGACGGTGCCGCCCGATAGCGCCCCGGCCACCCCGCCCGACGTGAAAAGGACCTGCTCCACCTGGTCGGGGGTCGCGACCATGATCGCGACGACGTCCGCGCCGTCGACCGCGGCGGCGATGGATTCCGCGCCCTGCACACCGTCCGCCGCCAGGGCCGCGGCGCGCTCCGGTGCGATGTCATACGCGCGTACCGAGTGGCCCGAGCGGGCCAGGCGCGTCGCCATCGGCGCGCCCATCGCGCCCAGCCCGAGCCAGCCGACTCGCATCAGCAGTCCTCCTCGCCCTTGAGAATGGCCACGACCTGCGCCAGCGTTCCGTCGTCGCCGACGTTGCCGGCGAAGACGACGTACGGCATGCCGATCGCCTCGGGTGCCGCATCGATCGGGCGGAACACCGAGATCACGCCGGGAAACAGCTGACCGGCCACCTCCGCGCGTCGGATGCCCAGGCCACGGCGCGCAACGTCGTGCGAGGTGATCCCGCCCTTGGCGATGATCCAGGCGGGCTTGGCGGCCAGTGCCTCGCGGACGGTGCGGGACAGGGCATCGGAGACCGTGCGTGCGATGGCCAGGCTGTCCGCTCCGTCGCCGCCCGCCGCGCCCGTCTGGCCGGTGTAAAGGGAGCGACTGGTGTAGAGCAGGACGTCCGATCGGCGTAGCGCGTCGGTGACCTGCCGCGCCGTAGCTGGCACCACGTCGCCCGCGCCGCTCATGATGGCGGGAACGTCGAGCTCGATGTCAGTGGTGCCACCCCGCGCGCGAAGCGCGGCAACCTGCCGGCTCGTCTGGCTGACGTGGGATCCGACCACGATCAAGCCGTGCCCGCCGCGCCGCCCGGAGGGCCAGATCTCCTGGCCGCGAAGCGGGGCCTTGGGCCCGAGGCCGCTCAGCGCGCGCACGAACGACGGCCCGGTGCGGAAGAGAAACGACTTTCCCGCCCGCTCGGCCGCCAGCACGCCGCTGGCCACGGTGTCCAGGTCGGAGTACTCGGTGGCGTTGACGACCACCCATGCCCCGTCACGCACACCGGTCAGCAGCTCACAGACCCGGGACGGGCCGCCGAGCCTGATGTCCGGGAGGCCGATGCTGTGGACGTCGTCACGTCCGATCGCGCCGCCGCTCTTCTCCGTGAGGAAATCCCGGAGGTCTGATGCGGTGTAACCGAACGTGGAATCCCGCGCGAATTCGGTCGCGCCGACCGGGACCAGGGCAGGGCCGATGCGAGCCCAGTGGATATCCGCAGCGGTCAGCCGTCCGGCCTCGAGAAAAGCGGGGACCAGCAGCACGCCGTCGAAGCCGCTGCCGAGCATCTCCCGGCGGACGGCCTGCAGCGCCGCCACCTCCGCCATCACGTGGCCGCGCAGCGTCGAGTCGCCGCGGCTGACGAACTGGAGCCGCGCGCCGCGTCGCTCGGCCACGGCCATCAGGCCGCGAGCGGCGAGAGTGTTGAGCTCGACCGCGGCCGGCTCGTCGAGGCTGCGCGTGTTGGTCAGGACGAAGCAGGTCGCGGCCACACCGCTGAGCGCGGCTTCGTAGACGTCCTCCTCGAGGACGGTCACGACCTGGACGTCGTGCACCGCTTGCGACCCGGTCGGGTCGTCGTCGAGTACGGCCAGGAGGAGGCCGTCCGTGACTCGGGTCGCGCGAATCGACTCCCGGAGGGCATCGTCGTCCGGGAGGGGCCCGGGTAGCCCGGCGAATATCTCGGACGCGGCTGGCAGGCTGTCCCGCAGCGATCTGACCTTCCGCTTTAGTCAACTTTCGCGCACGTAAGATCAACTGTATTCGACACCCCTGTCGACCGGGGAACGGGAGACGCCATGGTGAACGTGGTGGTCACTGGCGGGGCCGGCTTCCTGGGCTCACGCCTCGCCCGGGAACTGCTGGCCGCGCGCTCGCTCGACGTAGCAGGCCGTGGGGCACGCCCGCTGCGGCGGGTGTCGCTCGTCGACCGTGTGCCGGTTCCCCCGGATCTCGCCGCGGACGAGCGGGTGGTTGCGATCCGCGGCGATCTCGGCGAACTGCTCGACCCCACCGGCGCAAGGTGGGACGCACTGGCCGAGGCCGACGTGATCTTCCATCTCGCCGCAGCGGTCAGCGCGGAATGCGAAGCGGACTTCGACCTCGGCATGCGGGCGAACCTGCGCGCCACCGAGTCGTTGCTCGCGTCGTGCCGCGCGCTCGCGGCGTTCCCGGTCGTGGTGTTCGCGAGTTCCATCGCCGTCTTCGGGGCGTCCAGCGAGCACCCGCTCCCGGCGGTGGTGGACGATCACACCCTGCCGAATCCGCAGTCCAGCTACGGGGCGCAGAAGGTCATCGGTGAGCAGTTGCTGGCCGACTACACCCGTAAAGGATTCCTGCGCGGGCGGGCCGTTCGCCTGATGACCGTCAGCGTGCGCCCGGGGCGGCCCAACGGAGCGGCGTCGAGCTTCCTCTCGGGCATCATCAGGGAGCCGCTCGCCGGCGAGCGCGCGATCTGCCCGGTCGAGGCGCGGACCGAGGTGGCGCTGGTCTCGCCGGCGCGGGCCATCGACGGACTGCTCTGCGCCGCCACGTCGTCCGACGAAGCCTGGGGCGGCCGCAGCGCGGTCAACCTGCCGGCGCTCACCGTGACCGTCGCGGACATGGCTGCCGCGCTGGAACGGGTGGCGGGCCCCGAGGTGAGTGCGCTGATCGACTGGGTTCCCGACCCGGTTGTGGCCAGGCTCGTGACGAGCTGGCCCGCCCGATTCCGCGCCGACCGGGCGGCCCGGCTTGGCCTCACCCCGGACCCGGATTTCGACTCCGTCATCGCCATGCACCTCGCCGAGGCCCGGCCTTGATGCCGTAGCAGCGGGGTAGTGCCGTAGCGGCGGGGTAGTCAGGCGAAGGCCGCGGCTACTGGGCCGAGGCGCAGCACGTCCTCCGGACCGGCCAGGTCGGGGAGCGAGACGAACACGGTCTGCACGCCGCGCTCGGCGAGCAGCCGGTAGCGGCCTATGTGATCCTCTGGGGTGCCGGCGTGGTGGCGCTGCGCGAAGGCCGGGGCGGCGGCCCGGCCGCGCAGCTTCTCCACGATCGATGCCGTGTGCTCCCGGTCGTGGCCGATGACCGGGATGTCGAGCACCGTGACCTCGACCTGCCCGGGATCGCGGCCCTCGTCCAGGCAGTGCTGGCGCAGGATGGCGAGCTTGCGGTCCAGCGTGTCGGGGTCGGAGGGCAGATTGCAGCCATCGCCGAGCCTCGCGGCGATCCGCAGCGTGCGCTTTTCTCCGCCCCCGCCGACGATGATCGGGATCCGGGACACCGGCCGCGGGTAGCAGGTGGTCTCCGGCAGATAGACCCGCGGGCTCCGGTACGCCTTGGTGCCGGGCTGCCAGAGGACGTGCAGCGTCTCGATAGCAGCTTCCAGATCGTCGAGCCTGGCGCCCGCCGGGGGAAACGGCAAGCCGAAACCGGCGTGCTCGCGGGCCCACCAGCCAGCGCCGATGCCGCAGAACGCCCGGCCGCCGCTCAGCGCGTCCAGCGTGGCCACCGTCTTGGCCAGAATCCCGGGCGCACGGAAGGTCACGGGCGTCACCAGCGTGCCCAGGCGAAGACCCGGCTCCAGGCCCGCCAGCATCCCCAGCGTCACCCACGGTTCCGGGATCGGCTCCCAGGCGCGGCCGACCTGCGGAATCTGGATCAGGTGGTCCATCAGCGCGATTCCCTGCAGGCCCGCCTCGGCCGCGGCCCGGGCCACTGACGCCAGCCAGTGCGCCGGGCCCGCCGGGTCCTCGTCCCAGGGGAATCGCGAGAGCTGCAGCACGAAGCCCATCCGGACGGGCCGCTGCTGCTGCTCCCGGGCCGCGATCCTGGCGCCGGGTGTGTGTGAGGGCTCCGGTTGAGCCGGGCCCGCGTTCATCACCAGGTCCCATCCCTCGCGAGGGATCTCCGCGACGGCGGCCCGCATCCTGCGCAGCTGGCCGTCGAGCACCGGAGCGGGCACGGACCGATCACGGGCCCGGTTGCGACGGCGGCACTCGGCGGGATCGGTGTCCAGGAGCACGACGATGGCGGGCAGGCCACTGCCCCGGGCGAGCCCAAGGTAGCCACCGCGCCGCGCCGGATCGAGGCCCAGCGTGTCCACCACCACGGTCAGGCCCCGGCGGAGCCGCGCGGCGACTATCTGGTCCAGCAGCGCGAAGGCGTCGGCCGATGCGTCCAGGTCGTGCTCGCCGCTGCCCACCAGCGAGCGCAGCCGGTCCGACGAGACCACCTCATGCGGCCGGTACCGCTGCGCCGCCCAGGCCGATTTGCCCGACCCGGACGGCCCGACCAGCACCACCAGGGCAGGATCGGGGAGTGCCAGGCCCGCTCTTAGCGGCGCGGGACTCATGGTGACCAGCTTGGCAGATCCCATGCGGCCGACCCCCACGACGCGACCCTCAGGAGGAATGGCATGAACGGTGCGCAGGCCCTGGTCCGCACGCTGGCCGACTGCGGTGTGGACACGTGCTTCAGCAACCCGGGAACCTCGGAGATGCATTTCGTCGCGGCACTGGACGCCGTCCCGTCGGTGCACGGGGTGTTGTGCCTGTTCGAGGGGGTGGCGACCGGCGCGGCGGACGGTTACGGCCGGATGGCGGGCCGGCCAGCGACCGCGCTGCTGCACCTGGGCCCGGGCCTGGCGAACGGCCTGGCCAATCTGCACAACGCGCGGCGGGCTTGTACTCCGCTGCTGGCCGTGGTCGGCGATCACGCGACCTACCACAAGCGTTTCGACGCGCCGCTGGAGTCAGACATCGGCGCCCTGGCCGGACCGGTGTCCGGCTGGATCCGCCGCCCCGCACGCACCGCTGACCTGGCCGCTGACGCGGCCGAGGCGGTCGCGGCGGCCATGGCGCCGCCGGGCCAGGTAGCCACGCTGATCCTGCCCGCCGACGTGTCCTGGTCCGAGGGCGGCCAGCCCGCGGCGCCGCTGGCGGTGCGGGCGCCCGCACCCGTCCCCGATGAGGTGACCGGCGCGGCCGCCGCCGTCCTGCGCAGCGGGGAACCGTGCGTGATCTTGCTCGGCGGGACGGCCCTGCGGCGGGAAGGACTGCAGGCAGCCAGCCGGGCCGCCCAGGCCGCCGGCGCACGGCTGCTGTGTGAGACGTTCCCGGCCCGGCTCGAACGCGGCGCGGGCATCCCGGCGGTCGAGCGGCTCGCGTACCTGGCCGAGATGGCCGCCGCGCAACTCGCGGGTTCCCGTCACCTGATCCTGGCCGGAGCGCGCGCCCCGGTGTCCTTTTTCGCCTACCCGGGCCAGCCCAGCTCCCTGGTGCCCGGCGGCTGCCAGGTGCATGTGCTCGCCGAACGCGGCGACGACGTGTGCGGGGCGCTGGCCTCGCTCGCCGATCTTCTCGCCCCCGGTGCCACGCCACTGCCGCAGCAGCCGCAGCGTCCCGCGCTGCCTGCCGGGGAACTCACCGGCGAGAGCGTGGCCGCCGTCATCGGCGCGCTGCTGCCCGAGGGCGCCATCATCTCCGATGAGGCCAACACCTCCGGGCTGTACCTGCCCGCCGCCACCGCGGGCGCGCCCCCGCATGACTGGCTGACCCTGACCGGAGGCGCGATCGGCCAGGGGCTGCCGCTTGCGGCCGGCGCCGCCATCGCGTGCCCGGACCGGCCCGTCCTGGCTCTGGAAGCGGACGGCAGCGCCATGTACACGATCTCCGCTCTGTGGACCCACGCCCGGGAACAGCTGGATATCACAACGATCATCTTCAGCAACCGCTCCTACGCGATCCTCGATATGGAACTGGACCGAGTCGGCGCGGTGGCCACCGGGCAGGCCGCCCGTAGCCTGCTCGACCTGTCCCGGCCCGACCTCGACTTCACCGCCCTGGCCACCGGCATGGGCGTCCCCGCCAGCCGGGCTGACACGGCGCCCGAATTCGCCGCCCAGCTACAGCGTGCGCTCGCGGAGCCGGGACCACACCTCATCGAGGCGACGATCCCCCCGCTCGGCCGCCCGGCCAGATGACATCGGCAGGCAACCCTCCGGGAACCGCGACCCGTATGGAGAGGTGAGGAGGTACACACATGCCCCGATCACTGCGTGACGAGGAGTTCTCGGAGTTTGTCCGAGCCCGCCGCGTTGAGTTGCTCCGGTCTGCCTGCCTGCTGACGGCGGGGGACACGGCGTGGTCAGGTCAGGCCAGCCCGGTGGCGCGCATCGCTCTGTGCAGGGTCTGGTCCGCGACGGCCGCGGCCCGCTCGGCGCCGTTGGCGAGGATCGTGTCGACGTAACCGCGGTCAGCGCGGATCTGCTGGTAGCGTTCCTGGATGCCGGACACCTGTCCGATGGCAGCCTCGGCGACGGCCTCTTTGAGCACGCCGTATCCCCGGCCCGCGAACTGGCTGAGGGTGTCTGCGCGGCTGGTCCGGGTGAGGACCTCGAACAGCACCAGCAGGTTGTCCACTCCAGGCGACAGGTCGCCCGGGCGCACCTCGGCGCGGGAGTCGGTGACGGCGCGCATGACCGCCCGGCGGATTTTTTCAGGCGGGTCGAGCAGCCCGATGGCGTGGCCCTCGCGGGTGGCGGCGAGGCTCTTGCTCATCTTGGTGGCCGGGTCGTCCAGGCCCATGATCCGGGCGCCGCTCTCGCGGATCAGGGGTTGCGGGACGGTGAACGTCTCGCCGAACAGGTGGTTGAACCGCTGGGCGATGTCGCGGGTGAGTTCCACATGCTGGCGCTGATCGTCGCCGACCGGGACGTACTGGGCCTGATAGAGCAGGATGTCGGCGGCCATGAGCGCGGGGTAGGTGAGCAGCCCGGCGCTGGGGGTGACCCGCTCGGATTTGGCTTTGTACTGGGTCATCCGCTCCAGCCAGCTGACTGGCGTGACGCAATCAAAGATCCAGCCCAGGGCCGCGTGCGCAGGCACCTGGGATTGCAAGAACAGCACCGACTTGCGGGGGTCCAGGCCACACGCCAGGTAGAGGGCGGCGATCGAGCGGATACGTTCGCGTAGTTCCGCGGGGCGTACCGATTCGGGGTCGGTCAGGGCGTGCAGGTCGGCGATGAAGAAGAAGTTTTCGAAGCGGTCCTGCTCGATGGCCCAGACGCTCAGGGCGCCGATGTAGTTGCCTATGTGCAGCGCGCCGGTCGCGGTGATGCCCGAGAGCACGCGCGGCTTGACGGTGGCTGCGGCATCCGGCATTGATCAGCCCTTCACGTTCTGTTCGGCCTTGCGCCGCAATTCGTCGTGCCGCCGCAGCTCGGCTGTCCGGTCGGGATCGGGGGATAGCCGGCCAACGGAGCCACCACTTTCCGGAGACGGCTTCGAGCCAGGGGGGAGCCATGTGGCCGCCACCGCCACGGCCCCGTCCAGTTCCGTCTGCCACAGCCACCCCTCAGCGTGGGTGAGCCCGGGACCGAGCACCGCCCCGGCTCCCCTCAGCCAGATGCCTGCGGCCCCCACTAGCCACGCGATACCACCTACCAGCCGAACGAAAGGAGGGATGGTGTGCAGATAGAAGCCGGCGTAGATGACGCCCGCGGTCAGGAGCGTGGCTATCGCTATCACCCACCAGAAGCGGCTGACGACATATATGGCTGCCCGCCGCCCGGCGGCGAGATAGTCGGACAGGTCCAGCATGTCCCGTGCGGCCTTTTCGCCGGTGAGCAACTCCCGCCAGATCCGGCCCTGGACCCGGATCGCGAATCGCGCCGCCGCCCAGTCACCCGCGGCCCGGTTACCTCCCGCCCACTCCTGCCAGTCATGCAGGCTGCGGCTCACGGCGTAGGCCGTGTGATCGGGCAGGAGCGTCTTCAGATCGACGAGCCAGTCTTTGATCGTGGTCAGCCGGCCGGTTCCGAGCATGTAACGGAACTGCTGCTGTCTTTGCTCATCGGTGGCCGCGTCGGCCGGCCGGAGCGCCGTCTCCGCCATGGCCCGGCCCAGGCCATACGCCTTGCCCAGCCGGAAGTCGGCGACGGTCAGTGCCTCCAGGAGCCGGCAATGCAGGGTGAACACGGCATCCAGGGTGGCATCCCGGCTCCGGCCGGGGTCAGTCAAGGCGGCCATGACATCCGACAGCGCCTCCATCACCACCCATGGCGGCCTTCTCAGGAGGGCCTGTGCGAGTGACCGAATCTGCTCGCCCAGCCACGTCGACTGGCTGGCGCCCGGGAATTCCGAACGCCCCGGCAGATGATTGCCCCGCACCGGGTCGGTCGCCGGGCCCGCATGCACCGGCGAATAGAACAACTGAGCCACTTGCCAGCCGAGGGCAACGGCAGCGCAGACCCCGCGATCCCCCGAGGACGGTACCGGTGTGCTCACCGGCCGATTATCTGGCCACTGTGACGTACTTGTCCGCCCTTCGCAGCCGGCCCTCGCGGATCAGGTCGTCGACGAGCGTGTCCGTCCAGTGCGGACGGATCGTCATTCCACCCCGCTGGTGATCGCTTGCACCAGGCCTGGCCTCCAGAACGCGGCGACCAGCATGATCAGCGACAGCAGGATCGCCGCTCCCGCCGTTGTCCACCCCATTCCGATCCCGTCGATGATGGGGCCCTGGACCAGGGAGCCGATCGGGTAGGCGACTCCGAGAGCCACCAGGAAGAAGCTGAGTACCCGGCCCCGGTAAGCCTGCGGAGCGCGGAGTTGGACGACGGTCGAGAGCCCGGACAGGACGCCGATGTACACCAGCCCGACTGCGAAGATCGCGGCCGCGCCCAGCCAGGGTGTCTGGGAAGTGCTGTAAGCCATGAGCGTCACGGGCAGCAAGGCGAGATTCCAGGCGAGCAGGCGGCCACGGCCCAGGCGGGACGCCAGGGGTGCCAGGCAGAGCGCACCCGCCACGGCGCCGGCGCCCTGGGCGGTGGTGAGCAGGGCGGTTGCCTGCGCGACCGCCCGGGAACCGCCGTGCGTCAGGTGATGTGCCATCACCGGGACGAGGGCGATGAACGGCGAGGCGAGGAAGGCCACGACAGCCATGGTGATGATGGCGGCCCGGCACGAGGGTTCGCGCCGGGCCGCGGTGAAGCCTGATCGCAGCGAGGCAAGCAGGCCTGCTGGGCGGTCGGCGCGTGCGGGTGGCGCAAGGCGCACGAACGCCAGGGCTACCACGACGGCGAGAAACGACCCCGCGTTCGCCGCGAACGCCACCGGGTACCCGAACGCGGCCACTGTGGCGCCAGCGAGCGTCGGTCCCGCGATGCGCCCAAGGTTGAACTGAGCCGAATTGAGGGAGACTGCCGCCAGGAACTCGCGGTGCGGCACGAGGTCAGGCAGGATCGCCTGCTGGAACGGCCCGATGACCGCGGAGGCCGACCCTTGCAACGTGACCAGCGCGACGACCGCACCCGGGCTGTCGCGGCCCGTGGCCACGAGCACCGCAAGCAGGACGGCGGTTGCCGCGGCGGCAAGGTTTCCGATGGCGAGCAACGGGCGCCGCGGCAGGCGGTCGGCAAGGGCACCGCCAACCGGCGACAGCAGGCCGATGGGCAGGAACGCCCCGGCAGCGACGAGGACCGCCCAGGTCGCCTTCCCGGTATCAGACACCACCAGAGCGCCGACGGCGACAGTCTGCATCCACGACCCGACGGTGGAGACAAGACCGGCCGTCCACAGCAGTGCGAAGCCACGGTGGCGGAACGGCCGCAGCGAGGCAAGGCCGCGTGCTGCCTTCCCGGCCGCTGGATCGCTCTGCGGATCCGGAACCTCCGCCGCCTTCGGGCGCGTCAGGCTCATCCGGAGTAGTGCGCGAGTCTCACCATTGCGCCAAACTACACACGAGCCCCGGAAAAGGACCCGGAGCGGGACGCGGCCGGGGATGTCCCGGCGGGGGGTGCGGGAACCTGTGGTGCCTGGCCGCGCTGGGCGAGCCGGCGGAACGCGGCCTGGGTGGGTGAGCCGGGCGCGGCGCAGTAGGTGATCAGCCGCTGGCCGGCGTGAGGAATGTGCAGGACCTGGCATTCGAATTCGAGGGCCCCGGTCAGGGGGTGATCGACGCGCTTGATGATGGGCCGCCGGGACTCGACTTCATGTGCTTCCCACATCTCGGCGAACTGCGGTGAGGTGGCCAGCAGTTCGGTGACCAGTCCCTGGATGCCTGGGTCGGCGGGGTAGCGGGCATAGGCGGCGCGCAGGTCCGCGATGGTAGACCGGGTGAACCGGATGGTCTCGGGATCGGTCCACGGCACCGCGGTGGCGGGCAGGCGGAAGAGCCAGCGGATCATGTTCCGGTCAGACTCAGCGAATCCCGAAAGGTCCCCGATGAAGTGGGTGGCGAGGGTGTTCCAGGCGAGCACGTCATATTTGGCGTCCACGACGTAGGCGGGGGTTTCCGTCAGGCTGTCGATCAGGTTGCGGATGCCCGGGCTGATCTCGCGGGACGGGCTGGCCGCGGGTGGCGGGCTCTCGCCGGCGACGCGGAACAGATACTCGCGCTCGTCTGTGGTGAGCAGCAGCGCGCGGGCGAGTGCGGCCAGGATCTGGCGGGAGGGGTGAGGGCCGCGTGCCTGCTCCAGCCGGATGTAGTAATCCACCGACATCCCGGCGAGTTGGGCGACTTCCTGACGGCGCAGTCCCGGTGTGCGCCGCCGGCCGGCGTCGGGCAGGCCGACGTCGGCGGGCCGCAGCCGGTGCCGCCGGGTCCGGAGGAACGCCGCCAGGTCATCGCGGTTCAGCATGCCGCTTCCTCACATCCCGTCCTGCCTCGCACTGGCTGGGTTGGCCCCGCCTCCGGCCGGCTGGAGCGGAGGGTGCCAGGCTGTGCCTCCAGCTTGCCGTATGCCCGGCCGGGCATGGTGGTACTGCTGGTCCCAGGCTGCGCCGGGCTCTCCCGGCCGCCGGCGACCGGCGCGAGGATCAGTGCCATGACAACTATTGCGCTGATCACCGGCGCCAACAAAGGCATCGGCTTCGAGACCGCCCGGCTGCTCGGCACTCGCGGCATGACCGTACTCGCCGGCGCTCGGGATGA